>Ga0315905_10008043_pt1 | contig 10655 bp, 10 predicted proteins | sample LakEriMetagenome_5_FD_203522 | JGI IMG/M metagenome (GOLD analysis project Ga0315905, IMG submission 203522) | Freshwater fungal communities from buoy surface, Lake Erie, Ohio, United States - Buoy 4 MA121 | ecosystem: Environmental > Aquatic > Freshwater > Lake | place: USA: Lake Erie, Ohio... | reverse complement strand
GAGGGGGCGGGGTCACCGAGGGGGTGGGGTTTATAAGGGGGTTGGAAATATAGGGGGTGGGGTATTTTGAAGACTCAGTCCCCCCCCGAAGGCAGGGCTCCGTCCTACTTTTTGGGGGGATTTTTTTTCTAAAAAAAAGTTTGGTCAAAAATTTATATTTTTTGTCTTTCTTGAAAAACGGAGGAATTGCGTCTTCCTTTTCCGCTGGCGCGCGGTGCGTCCCGCACCTCCGTTTTGCGCCTTGTGGGAACCAGAGGGGTTGCGTCTCCCTTTTCCGCTGGCGCTGCGCTTTGTGGACTTCAAAGTTTGAACGAGCCACTGAAGTTTCGTTAAACCGGCGACTTGCTCCATGTCCCCGGAAACGTAGTCTCCATCACCTGCGCGTGCGCGCGTGCGTGTCAGCGAGGTCGTGCATCATATCGTCACATTCATTTTGACAGGAGCACTGGATTCACTCCATAACGCAACCACACCAGGTATTTTTGGGTATCCGTTGTGCCAGATTTTGCATTTTTGCTGACTAGGGGTGCTTGTCAGACAGATTTGTTGTACCTCCAGGATGTATGCATCCAGAATCTTGCACATCAGGAACCAAAAGATGGGAACGGAATCTTCTTCAGTTCTCAATGCGTACAGTACTACGGAGCGCTTCAACTCCAACACCTGTGTATGCGCGAATTTGTGCGAGTGTTTAGGGTTTAGGGGGGGGGGGGGGGAGGTCACTGCGCCTAGCGCGTCGGCCCGTGTGCCTGTCTGCGTGCATGCGCGTGCATGCTCCCTAGGTCACATGCACGCGTGACCTATCCTAGGTCACGCGTCCTAGGATAGGTCACGGACGGCTTCGAGGAAGCACTGTATGTTCAGCACAGGTCATCGCGAGGCACGCATGCCCACACACACTGAGCACCTCTGTAATTGGAGCCTCCGTGCCTGCGTGCGCTTCGAATTGCGCAGCCGGATGGTCCTTAGCAAAATTAGTCTCACCAAAGCTGGCGCCCTGACGAACCAGTTTATACACTTCCTTGTCGCACGAGAGCGAGATAGATCCTTTTTCTACGATGAAGAGGCTATTACTGACGCGCGCATCACGAAATTCCTGTCCTTGCTTGAGCGTGTGGCGGATACCAAACCTCTTGATCAAGTCCGCGAAGACTGGATTATTCAAGGCCCGCTCACGCTGCTTGATGCGGAGGGCGGCAGCACGGTCGCAAAGACCCTCGAGCGCAAGACGGACGTCTAGGCCGTTTTCGGCACTTTTGAACGCCAGTGTCAGCTCCACGATCTCGCGTGAGTCCAGGGTCGACGAAGAATTTGACCCTGGCGCTTCGTCCAGGAGCACTTTCATGCGGAATGTCGACGCCGAGTCAGCTTTATTGCCCTGTTCGGGTGAGGCAGGATCATAAACTTGGTACAGCTGGTCGAGGCGAAAGGTGAAGGACCGTGGAGAAATGCTCGGACCGTAAATTCCAGGGTCGAAGACAACGTGATAAGAGAGAACGATCACTCGCAGCCTATTGCCACCCACCGTAATTGAGGGATGTTTGCGGCGGATTGCCTCTTCGTCACTGGAGAGGAAACACTTCGCGTGGAAATTCATCTGCTCATTCGAAGGTAGGGAGAATGTTTTGATGCAGCTCAGACGCAGCTGCTCACTTTCGCAGTGGAACAACATTAAGGAGGCCTGGTCCGTGAGGGCCTTGAGGCGCGATATTCGAATACTCTCGGTGCGCGCCCGCTCTAAGGTTTTGGAAAGATTAATTGCGACCCCTTGCCACATTTCAGCCAGCGTCCCCTCGTCTGCATCGCCCACGCGCCAGTCGCGAGCATGAACACTCATGGCAATCGCATTCTGCTCGGTGGGTAGATGGCGGTAGACGATAGTGGAGTGCGACCCGAGAAATTTGGCAAGGTGGGCACAAAAGTCGTCGCGCTGCACTTTATCAAGGAATTCAATCTGGTAAGGTCGCTGTGCAGATTTGAACTTTAGTGTGATCGCGAGGCTGGAGTCTGAGTGACTGATGACCGCAGAGATAGAAAAAATGTCGATCGTCTTACGCACCGACGACTCCCCGTGAATCATCTCTTTATGCGTGATGGAAGGGACCTGACAACCATGATTGAGGTTGCTTGAGCGTGTTTCCTCCAGGCCGCGGGGAATTGTGTTGATGATGCTGTGCGTCGTAGCATCGACGATTAGCACACGCCACCAAGTCTGCAACATATTCAGGCGCTTGCGCACCAGCCAGGCTTTGCGCTGCTCAGGAGAGGCTGGGAAATTCAGAAAGTCTTTGCCGCCGCTAAATGATCTCAAGGGCGACGCCCTCATCTTTGCTTGTGGCAATGCCTGTGGCGAGACCTGTAGAGGACTGGTGGAAAGGACCTGTAGTGGACTGCTTTCCACTTCCGGCACGTCAACTCCTTTGTAGTGGCTCGCGGGCTCGGAAATGTTGTCTTGCCTGAGAGCTAGGCTACCCTGTCGCCTCGCCTCCTCCCCGTCTCCGCTGAACTTGATGTCATGCCACTCTTCTGATTTGCCATTCTCCGATGCAGAACGAGGAGAATCACTGTTTTCGTGGCTGTCAGATCCCAGCAGTTTCGTCCGTAGCCGCGAGCTCATGGGTCCCGATTGAGGCGGATTGCCTCTTTCGTCGTCCGCGGATCTCAAAACGATGGTCACGGTCACATCAGTTCGAGCGCGATAATGCAGAGTCTGGGGTGAGGAGACGAAATTCGAGAAGCCAATGGTGCATCCTCTACCAAACACCATGTTAGCAGGTACTCGCGTTGTATTTGCTCGGATAGTCACCAGGTCCTCGTCGGGTATCTGAATGCCGCAAGGGTGGTATGCATCCTTTCTCCTATGCTCGCCTCTCTCCGCCGTGTGGTGCGGCACTGCGGTCACGACACATTCCACCTCACCGCTCTCTATGAGCATCATGCACCTAGCCGAGGATCCGTCCAAAACGTTTTCGCCTTTTAGGACCGTATGCTTGAACCCAAAGTTTCGAAAGCACTGCAGCATTGCCGTAAAGATGCTGCTAGTGATTCTGGGACTTCCATCTCTGTGAATTTCATCTGTCCTGCTGTTCTGCATGGCCCAGTCAAGGTGCGTATCGAGGCCGGCGGTCGAGTCCTCATTGACGTTGGCCTGCTCCACCATGAGTGTGAGCTTGAAGTCGGCATCTGTCTGTTTATTTTTACAGTCCTTGTGAAGCATGTCGATCTTTTTCTTCGTGAAAACAATCTCCTTCTTGTCTCGATAAAATCCCGGATGAAAGACCACGAAACAGAGGAGTTGACGTTTCGAATCTCGGCCATTCTTGTGCCGGAAAATTTCGATTTTTGTGTCACCATCCAAGCAGATTCCTGCGGGCATCACAAGCTCTTGACCTACCCGTAAGGTTCCGCCAAAGCTAGTTGCCTTGTGCTGGACAAACGAATCAATCAATAGCGTGCGCTGGCACTTCACCGTGTAGGATATCCACCAGGCTTTGAGCTGCGGTGCGCCGATAGGGATGCGGATTTTGGAGAGCCAAAGATGGGTCGACTCCAACGGTTTTATGCCGCAGTAGAGCATAGCCTCGATGTAAAAGACGTAGCGCTGCTGCGAAGGGCCGTCAACACCGCGATTAGGTTGCCTCTTTTTGCCAGGTACCGCTGCTGCAGCTGACTCCAGGTCTGCTCCTGAGCTCTCGTCACCCACACCAGCATCAGGGTCGTAGTTTTCAGTCCGCCGGAAGGTAAAGAGTTCCATGGCGTCCATGGCGCACTTGCGGTGCCCGCACCAGAGCATGAATGCCTGTGCGAGGGCGACAAACTCTGTCAGTAAATCTTTCAAATACAAGAAGACGGTGCTCTCAGAATCTATTATCGTTAAAAGAAAAAAATTCTCTTTCAACGACTTCCTGCTTTGGGGTGCCTTTAGAAGATTATGAGGACTCCCGATGGCATGTTGTTGGCTCAACTCTTGCTCCTGCAGCGCCAGGGAATAGTACTTCTGACGCACAAAAGGTCAGGAAGTATTTTAAAACCAAGGCAACATCTTTTTTAAACAATGGGGGGGGAAACACATTTTCTGATCTCGAAAGCTCATTAACAAATAGTGCCCAACACTGTTTTACGACGCCGACGGGATCTTTATATGCTAACTTCGCCTCCCGATCGTTTGAGAACAAAATAAAATACAAATGAATAAATGTTAAAAAAAAACTAATAATAACAATAGTAATACATTAAAAAAACCAGCGGTTCTGATTTGAATAAAAGGTTCACCGCGATCATTATCCCTGTGCGCCCTTTTCCTCCTTTGCAGTGCACTGCCATGATGTTGGCGGGGTCGCGTCGCAACCACTTTGTAGCTTCGCGGCAGAAATGAATCAACTCCAACAGCAGCGGCGGCCCGTGGTCTTCGAAAGGGATGCGCTGCACCTGATTGAAGAACATCTGCGGGTGGTAATTACCGATGACGCCGTCGCTGGACAGACACGTGTCGCACAAGTTGAAGATGAAAAAGGACCCGTAGTGCCGCAGCGATAGAAACCGCGACACCACGTGGCCGTCATTGCGGTACGCCTTGTGCTCACCCAACGCCGGCGCCGACATGGCAATGATGCGGTCAGTAATGTAGGTCAGATCCAGGTCAAATCCCATGCGCACGAACCGCCGCTTATTCTGGGAAACGGCAGCACGGAGACTACGTGACATCGTGCCTCTCATTTCAGCTAATTTTCTCGCGTGCGAGATCATGCGTATCAAGCGCAAGGCCATTGCGATGCGTGACAGGATGCGCAGCGGCGTCGTGACTTGGCGGGCTTCTTCTATAGCTCTCTCTTCTGACTTTGCCTGCTCAAAGTAGTATTGGGCAGCAGCAAAGGCGATGGAAGCGTAGATAACGATCACATCGAAGATGTTCCAGTAGCTCTGGAAGAAGCGCCGACCCTTTGTCAGCATGCGAGCTGAGAGCTCCACCAGGAAGCAGGCCAACACAAAATAGGTAATTTGATTCTGTATCTCGGTCTCCTCTACTGATTGAGAAAAAAAGGTGACAAGAACGTTGATGGCGTCGATGAGCACCAGCAGCATCACGAGGATATTCATCGTGAGAGATTCGAGAAACTTCTCAAGCCATTCGCGCCAGTAGATGTCGTCATCTGGAATCTTCTTGTCTTCCTCATCCTCCGCTTGCAGCGATTGGGTGACAGCTGACTTCTTCCTCGCAGCGGTGTTTTTGGAATTTGCTTTTGTCCCGTTTGAAAAGGACTCGGAAAAGAATGATGTTGATCGGCGAAATCTGGCCTTGACCGTTTTCGCTCCCACACCTATATCCTGTGAAGCACTCTGATCTCCGAAAGAAAGCGTCTGCCTGCTACAGACTATGGCATGTGGTCCATCAGACTGAGCAAGACATGATTCCAACGTCACGACGCCTAGCCGCGGGCGCTTGGCATCAAGCTCGACGCGCTTGCAAGAGATGGTAATCGAGGTTTGCTTCCCATCGTTGCCCAAGACAGTCTGCCCGTGTAGCTTGAGCTTTCTTTCTAGGGTGATTTGCGAGCTGAAATCCTGCGTCTGGTCGAGCAAATCCTTCAGGAGCAGAGTCATTGTGCCTATCGAATCGTTCGACCCAAACAAATCGAAATCAAAGCACTCAAACTCCACCGCGAGTCCCATAGCTGCTGCCGTGTCTGCGTCGGGCTCCAATGCGGCTTGCTTCACATTTTCAGCGTGGACAAAAAGCCTTAAAGTCTCTTCAAAGAAGGCGTCGTAAGTCATATTGTGCGTCTTTGTTCGGAATTTTTGGTCAAGGAATCGGACCTCTATGTAAGGATCGCATTTTCCGAAACCCGCGTCGGCCTTGGGCAGGTGATTTGCACTTTTCACAGTGATGCTCAGGAGCAGGTGCTGCACGTCACTTGCTCGCTGGTCGGGCGGCATGCCGTCCTCTGTGATGTCCTTCATGCGCACTGGCCCTGCGCCCAATTCACAAGAATACGGATAATAAAACTCCTCGTCCCCGTGTCGCGTCTGCCCGGGTGACAAGACCCTCTGTGCGCCACGAAATGAGCCACGGGAGTGTCTGTTTGGCGAGATTGGTGTTGCCCGGTGGCTGGGAGATAGGCTGGCTGGTGCTGCCGAATGATACCCCGGCACCGGCTTTAGCTCAGGTGGCTGGGGGGGCGCGATAGACGGAGGTCGCAGGCTTCTGGTGCGCTGCAACAAAGCCAGCTTCTCTTCGGCAACTTTATTCGCCATATCGTTGGCGACTTTCTCACACGGTTGGCAGAGAAGTTTGTCGTTGATGAGCCTGCTAAAGGACGTTTGCAAAAGAAGCGATCCCCAGGTATGCATCAGGTTTCTTCCTGATGATTGTGGGGCTGCGCTTACGGGTATCTGCGAGTCCCCACTGCCTGCGCTACTTCTGCTCTCTTCGCCCCCCTTGTCGTTGGTGCTGGGTTTCGATTGCCCATTATCCACCACTCTGTGAACAGTCCTTGACGTGGTCAGAGTCCTGGTGGCAAGAACGCGTGAATTTTTTTGGGAAAACTGATCGTGAAAGACGCAGTAGCCGGGCTGCGTGCAAAAAGAGCCAAGTTGAAAGAGGGGGCTTGGTTGAAAGCGGGTGCTGGTGCGTGCACGCTTTAGAGCAAGCTTACAGCTTGGTTGACGGAGTGAGGCCTTTGGGGAGGCTAGGTATTGGCCGAAAGAGGGCATGCACACAGTGCGCGAGAACACTGACCTCGGAAGTTCATGCTGGTTGCTAGCTTCAGCAGCCTCCGGTGGAACCATCTCTTTTCCAGAGGGGGGAATGGGGGTTGAAAGTGATGAGGGACGGAGCTTTGCATGCAGCCCTTGAGCATCCGTGGGTACTCGCCGCGGAGCCTGGGGACTGTGTTTGTCTAGGTGTCACCGTGTTGCATAATGGCATCTGCTGCGTGATTGTGATTTGTGTGCGAGCATGCGCCCGTATGTGCGTGACGGAGCTTGATGGTGGGTGTGCTCCTCCCCTCCCTCACAGTGCTCCTCCCCTATACCCGGTGATGCCACCCCTACAATTAAATTTGCCCACGAGGACCCCCTTATACTGGGTGATTTCCACCCCCATTCCCTAGCTCAGGCTCAGGCCGGGCTCAGCCGGCCCAAAATTGCTTATAATATTACACACATTAATAATATTACACATTAAAAACCTTGATGATGTGTAATATTACACACATTAAAAACGTGCAATATTACACGCATTAAAACCCTTGATGATAATGTCGCGTGCATAAAGGACCTACGACGTAGGTGTTTTGAGTAAGGCTGATTCCAGGTAACGGTTCCCTAACTCTGTATGTGTAGGAGAACCTGAGCGACACAAGCTGCCGGCGCATCCTACCCAGTTCAGCGCGAAATGAATCCAGACGCACCACAGTCGAGTTCGTCGAGGCCCTGATTTGCGAGTGCACCGCATGCACGCGCGCGAAGACCCAGATCGCCAACGTTAGACGATTTGCTGCGAAAAGGGCGACGTGCGCACGTCGCCGCGCATACCATTCCGTCTCACCTTTGAAGCTGCTGGCCTGTTGGCGAGGCGCTGGCGACAAGGGGCACGGACGAGGGGCGTGGGGCCTTCACCGCTCCACGCGTCCTCGTCTCCTCCGGATCTGCACCACCAGAGTTGCCGTCCCGTAGACCACCTGCGCACACATTCCAGCGCCAGCAATGCTGGTGCGTGAGCCATGGAGCGTAGCGCATCTCCTCATGGGGGGGGGGGGTTACCTCCCGCTCACGCGCTCGCGCGCAGCTACAAGTAAGCAAGCACTCAGTGAAAAGTGGAAGAGGTGTGCGTGTGCGTGCTTGTGAACGAGCGGAAACGGCGCACGGCAATCACTGATGCGCTCAGCGCGGCGGCGTGCACACATACGTGCACACATACGTGCAGGCTGCAAACCGTGGCGAACGGAAAACGACGACCGCGAAACGACGACCTGCGGACTTGTCAACTCCCCTTTGCGACCATTAACCATTGCACCAGGGTCCTTGGGCTTTTTACTCCACTGAAAATTACTAGATACAGCGACGATACAGCTAAGGCTCGTCTAGCCATGATTCGCGGTGCCTCCGCAAGCCGGAGACTATTGTCGCCGCCATCGCAGACTGACGCGAGACGGTGCGCAACGTTTCCCAGGCACAACATGCCACGCAGCACGCAGAGTAAGGTCGCTGTGTCAACACCAGGCGCGCCAAGATGCTTCGAGCGGCGGCGCATTGTAAGGAGCGCCGCGGGGTGGGGGGCGCGGGCACGCGACGAGCCGCGCAGCACCTGGAAGCAGCTCCTGGAAGCTCGACCGCTAGTGTTCAAGTGTGCGAAGGCTCTATTCTCTAAACACCAAGAGGTAACATACTCATGGCAAGGACCCAGTGTGAAACATGTCAAAATGCGAAACCAAACGATTCTAAAATGGGGTTTTTATTAAACTGCGTGAAATTGGGTCTTGTGTTTCTGTGTTTTATATAATCGACACCTGCTTCTTTTTCTACAGGCACACCGTACCCCCCGCGTTCTCATCCACACAGGCCTCGGCTCGTCGTCTATCATAGCACATGTCGTCCACTTTCCTCCTCCCCCCCCCGCGAACAGCTTTGTAATAGGTCCTGCAGTAATAAACACACACACACACACCGGTTCAATAGGGTCCCGGGCCGGCCGGGTGGCTGAGCTGGGGGTTTACCTATCTACCCTTCACCATAATGTAATTACTAGAGGAGGAGAAGGCCAGTTGGGAATCGCGGGGTTTAGTTTTCCCCGTACTCCGTAACACTAGGGTTGTGCCTCGGTAGCTCGTGGTCACCGTGATATCGGCCAGTGCGCCGAACGAAGTTCGTTCGGCTGGCATACCGAATAACCGATATGTTGGAGTTCGTGGATTTTTTTATTTTACGGAAAACGCAGTTTCTCCGTTACTACTAGAGAGCTGAACGCCAAGGCAGAAGTCCCGAGCCGTAGAGGAATGAAGATGCGTATGAGAGAGTGTGTTGTTTATTGGTACTCAATTTAGTATCCTCTACACTTCCATGTATTCGCCAGCCTAGGCCGCAACTCCATGGACCAGCAGGGCTGGTGACACGTACTTAGGTATCACGTATCACTTTATAGACGCCAATTGGGTTTTGAGGTCTTTGGACTTTGGTCAGTTACTGTAGACGTGGAAAAGTTTCAAGGCTCCACCACAGGGGAGGAGCTTACATGGAAAGTGCCTTCGGCATGGGCAAAACGAGAGGTGGCTGGTGTCGTGGAGAATGTGACAGATTGTAAGAAATCTGTTTGATATGTTGCTTTGAATCCTGAGTTGTGCCTGTATCTGGACTGTGACTGTCACTGTGCTGTTGTCAGGTGAGTCCAGCATGGTCAAGATGGGTCGCTTGGTGAAGGATGAGCGAGGAATCCCCCACTTCGGGTGTGTAGACCACCGTCTTGAGAAGACTGCTGAACGTTTCTACAAGCATTCCAGTGTGGAGTCCAGCCTTTCGCGTGCCAAGGCCGTCGTGACCTTCATACACAAGTCCCCGCAGGTGACTGGAGACGTCGCAAGGACGCCCGGTGGATGTGGCGGTGGGTGCGGCGCTCTGGGGGCGGGCGTGGCGGGGGCTGGGAGCTGCTCCTGGTCGTGGTGGCCTGCTTCGGGGCCGCTGATCGTTCCGTCGGCTCGGCTTCGGTCACGTCGCAAGGACGCCAGGTGGATGTGGCGGTGGGTGCGGCGCTCTGGGGGCGGGCGCGGCGGGGGCTGGGAGCTGCGCCTGGTCGCGGTGGCCGGCTTCGGGGCCGCTGATCGTTCCGTCGGCTCGGCTTCGGCGCGCGCGGCCGCGCCGGGGTCGCTCGCCGGCCTGCCTCTGTTGGTGCCATTCATAGGCGGATCTCGTCCGGCTCGGCGGCTCTCCGGGGGCGGTCGCTGCGAGGGCTGGGGGCTGCACCGAGTAGCGGTGGCCGGCTGCGGGGCCGCTGGTCGTCCCGTCGGCTCGGCTTCGGCGCGCGCGGCCGCTCCGGGGCCGCTCGCAGGCCTGCCTCGGTCGAATGGCGTCAGGTAGGTGAAGGTGACCGTCTGCCGGCGTCGGTACTTCGTGCGGAGGCGACGACACGTCCGACAACAAGACTCTTCCAGAGTATTCCGCGACCCGCATGCGATGCAGGGTGCAGCATGCTGCATGCGCGTGTGGTGTTTGGACGCGGCTGGGCGTGCGTGAGGCGCAGGGCCGGCGGCCGCGGAGACGACGGCGGGGCTGGCTGGTATGCGCTGCAGAATGAGGCAGAGGCTTCGACTGATGCGGTGTGTTCTCAGGACTGTCAGGAATGATGCGCATCCAAAGACGTTTCGCACCCTCGCGGACCTCGACTACAGGGATACCCCGCACCTAGACTGCAGGGATGCCCCCCCCTAGAATGCTCTGGCGGGTGACGTGCGCGTTTGCGACTCTGATGTGCTTGTGCTTGTGCTTCTGTCTGTTGTATGCTCTAGATCGCCTACTTGCACGAGTAGGTCACCTTGCGTGGGCGTGTGCTGTGCCAATGTGCGTGCGTGGGCCTATGCGCATGGGCATGTGTGTGTGTGCGCGCGCGTGCGTAGGCAGCACCTATTCGTTTGATTAAACAAAGTTGAGACGACCTAAAGTACAAA
>Ga0315905_10008042_pt1 | contig 10655 bp, 12 predicted proteins | sample LakEriMetagenome_5_FD_203522 | JGI IMG/M metagenome (GOLD analysis project Ga0315905, IMG submission 203522) | Freshwater fungal communities from buoy surface, Lake Erie, Ohio, United States - Buoy 4 MA121 | ecosystem: Environmental > Aquatic > Freshwater > Lake | place: USA: Lake Erie, Ohio... | reverse complement strand
ACCGCGCCCCCCAAAATGTGATTTTCATGTTTGTTTGTGTGTATCGGTGTCTGCTCTTGCGTATGTATGCGTGAATGCGTATGCAAATGTGTAAGTATGTGTGCATGCATGTATGCAACTGTGTATGCGTGTAGCTGTGCATGCATGCATGCATGCATGCATTTGTGTATGCGCGCAAGTGTGCATGTGCGCATACATCCATACTCGTTTGTATGTGACGTGTGATTGCGTCGTGCAGGGTGACAGCGGGTGGCTGATGGAGCTAGGCAAAATTTCTGAAAAAGTGAATGTCCCAATACATTTCTGCTGTAAAATTCACCATGTACTGATTTTCAGAATTTTTACCTAGAGGAAGCATTAACAGACGATGACGGCATTGGGGACATCGTCTGCCGCGCCCTCAGATACACTCGCATGTTTGCGGTTTGTCTGTGTCTGTCTCTGTCTCTGTCTCTGAGGCTGTCAGCCTGTGCCTGTGTCTGTGTCTCTCTCAGTCTGTGTCTACGTGCCAGTGCATGCCTGTGTCTGTTAGCTGTGAGCATAGTGCGACCCCTGCTTCAAGCTCATGCGCCGTGTGGTGTGTGTCCCTCGTCCTTCAGGTCACCACAAAAGAGCATGGATCGGCGCAGGAAGAAGATGGACTCTTCTGGGCTGCATGTGCTGACTAGCCGACATTGTGTATCGCGTGTCAAGTCGCCCACATCAATCCAAGCCCCTGATTTGAATGGAGCAGCGATTCTCAGCAGCTAAATTGCCTAAGGCAAGGGGGTTTAAGGGCATCTTGGGACCTTAAAGGAGAAATCAGGGTGTTTTCTCCGGATAGAAGCCTTTCTAGAGAAATTCTTTTTCTTTCAACGAACTTTCTAAGTGCACAAAGTCCATTTGAGGACGGCATCAGGGAGGTCAGTTACATGGTTTAGGCTGGAGTAGCAGTTAGTTGAACTAAACGATGTCAGTCTCTCATTCAGGGAGGTCAGTTTTTTACCGCGTTTCGTTCCGAATAAACCATGTGTTGAGCGAGCGAGCGCATGTCAAGCCCGCGCGTGTACCGGCGCGGAAGGATTCATCCACTCGGAAGAATCGGTCTCCCCCTGGTAAAGGGGTGCACACGGACAGTATTTGTCATCCTTGGTAAGTGGGACTCGTCTGGGATGGTCAGAGGCGGAACGGGAGGAGGGCTTTCATTAAACATGGTTGAATGTCGCAAGAGAAGGAAAAAGAGACAAGAGATGTGAGACCGTCACGCTTATCCCGCTAGATTCCATGCCATCGCAAATGAGGCCTCCATTATCAACCATCAGAGCGAAGCCCAAGATGAGACCTAAGGCCTTCCCAAGACATCATCTTTGTCCACCACAGACGATGATCCCATATTGCGCACACCTTTCCCTGGGTTTCCAGCCACAAACTCGTGCTGCACCAGTGCTGTTATCTTCCAAAATACGAGTCTGAGGACAGAGACACCCCAGCGGCCACAACATGGGCAGCCGACTTCCTGCTCAGAGAGGGAAAGACAAGAATCGATGGGCGCGTGGATCAACTCCAACGGGATCCACGAGGCAAAAAGGAGGAGAGCGACCGGAGAGAGACAGATGAAGAGAGAGGGAGAGGGAGAGGACAGGGAGGGAGGGAGGGAGGGAGGGAGGGAGGGAGGGAGGGAGGGAGGGAGGGACACGTAGCAGGGAGGGAGAGAGGGAGAGAGACAAACGTGGCCTGAAGTCGTGCGCCAGCTTTCTTTCGTCCTCATCTCCAACAGCTGCAGTTGGAGCGTCAGTGACGCTTTTGGAGCGAATGGCGTTTTTGTTGGACCACATGATGATAATGCAGGCGCAGGCGTAGACCCTCTACTACTTGGGGGTCCGGGTAGGTCGCCCTTTTGGCGCACGCCGATTTAGTCCCGTAAGGGGCTTGGCCTGGTGACCTTCAAAATAAACACTCGACACACGGGGGGAGCCTGAGTCGGCAGCAGCCAAAGTCACGGGCTTGCGCCGCGGCTTGCGCGAGAGACAGAGAGGCGAGAGCAGGACTCAAGGTATGAGAGCAGGCACTTGTCGAGCCTCAAGCTTCTTCGCCGTCATTCCTCTTGACGGCGAAGTCCTAGACCTAGACTTTCCTGGGCGCCCTAGGCGCCTCAAGGGGTACAGCGACAAAGGAGACTTCGTGGGCCGGGATAACGGCTCGATTGCCTTATTTGTGGGGACATCTAAGGTCTGATTGCCTTAGTTTTAGGGAACAAAGCAGGGTCAGGTGACAGATGGCTCTGATCTTTGGCGAGACGGATGCCAGGTTTCATAGGCGTAAGGGCAGGGATACAGTCCCACATCTCGAAAGTGCGCAAAACGTCTTGCAAAGTGGCGTTGCGATAGGAGAGTACGGCCCGCAGCGATATCTTGTTCAATTTCGCAGCAGAGGTATGCATGTACTAGACCATTGGCATGACCGGATCGTTCATACCACCTTTTTGACGTCAGATGACAGCACTGTGCTGCACGACCAATCCAGAAAAAAAATTGACATCGCGCGCCGTGTACAAACATACGGCACCCTTGTCTGAGTGTCACTTTCACTGACCAGCCTCGTCAGCAGCCACAGCCACCTCGCCTTGATCGTCAACTGATCCTCATTCCCCTTCCCCGCCCTCAGACAAAGGAGCTTCACCGCCCAACGGCGCATCATCACGGTCTTCTGCCGCCGACCCAACGCCCGGCGGCGGCGAAGAGTTGTCTTCTTCTACGCGCAGAACCTCTGTGTTTGCGCCTGCAGCGGACAGGGTTGGGAGTCAGGGGAAGAGTTAAGTTGTTTTCAGGTGTATGTACTCCCTCAGATGTCGCGGCTGTGAGCTCACCAACACTCAACATGCGAGAGAGACTGGCATACACACACACCAGGTGGCGAGGCTTGTTGAGAAGGCGGAAAACTGACAGTACTGGCAGCAGGAGGCGGAGCAGAAGGACCGGGGTGAGAAGGCGACGACGGCGACGCCGTACTGGGCTGAATGGTGCGCACGTCTGCGATGTATGTCGATGGAAACCACCCCGACTTGCCTGCCGCGTGCGGAAACATCATATGACTACACACACACACGCACACGCACACGCACACGCACACACACCAACACACACACACACGTGTAGATATTCACATGTGTAGGGGGGTATATGAAGGGAGGTACCGGATTGAGTAATACCCTCCCACCAACCGGACGGATGCTTGCGGACGATCCTAATCATCTCTCCTGTGCAATGCCTTGCGTCATGTGCAGACACAGCGAGAGATAGAGAGGGACAGACAGGCGAAGAGAGACAGAGACAGAGACAGACAGAAAGGGACAGAGACAGAGACAGACAGAAAGGGATAGACAGACAAACACACACGCACACAGGCACACACACACACGGACGCATATACGCACGCACACAAACACACGCACACACGCACACACGCACAGCACCTGGAAGGATGGAGAGTTCGTGATCTGCGGCAGCTTGGTACGAGGCGATCGCCCGACACTCCTGTGACACACGGACAACAAACAGGACGTAAAGTTTTCCGTGGCAAAGACATCGCGCACTGCATGACATGCGCATGGTGTTGAATACACCCTAGTACACATTAGTGCACATTCTCAACACAGACGCAGGCACGGGCACAGACACAGACACGCTCACAGGCGTAGACGCAGACGTTCTCTTTCTCTCTTTCTATCTTTCTCTCTCCCTCCACCTCCTCGCCACCGCCGCGACCAGATGGATCAGGGCAGTAGCACGAAAAGACACCTGCTTTGGCGCCGGCGCGGGGGGGGCAGCCGAGGCTGCTTGTGTTTGTGGCGCGTTGTCTAATCCTCCCTCTGCTGCGCTCGTTGTTGGCGCAGAAGCCCCGCACGTGGACACCGACGTGCGCACGCACGTGCACCGGAACAGGCATAGACGTGATGTCAGACCGTGAAATGCTGTCCCTGACCCAAACACACACTCTCTCACACACGTGGTACGTAGATGTTCTGTGGTTTGGTACCGGAGCGGGCAGAGGGGAGGGATGATGCATTCGGCGTTGGCTTGTGCAAAGACTTTTGCAATTTCAGCAATTCCGCCTGTATTCAAAGTATGTGTGGCAAGGAGGAGTGAGGGAAGGTGAGGCAAGGAGGGCCAGGGGAGGGCAGGGGCCAGATTTCAATGCATGTACACGTGAGCATTGGTAACAGAGAATGTGAAAAAGTAAAAACATAAAAAACTGGCTACAGAGAAAGACAGACACACGCGGGCAGAGGCGACGTAGACCAGCGACAGAGAGACACAGGGTACTCAGAGAGAGAAGGAGGACGGTTGCGTGCGAGGATGGCGGGGGCAGTAGGTCACAGAGAGGTCAGCAAGCGACAAGGAGGCACACCTCGCGCGCACGCTTCTGCATCTCACGATTCTGCAGGAATTGCTGCGCCAGCTGCGCGCGGGGTGCCGCCTGGAAGTGTATGTGCGTGAAAGAGAGCGGAACAGAGAGTGTGGGCGAGAGCAAGTAAGCGTGCGCGCAAGGCCCGTGCTCAAGGACGGACAGCGGAACGATTTCCAGAGCAGAAAGATGGAGCATCAAACGCGGTCACGGGATGTCTCATAGTCACAGGACGTCTGAATCGCCACGGGAAGTAGCAGGAAGGGAATTGTCAAGTCAAGTGAGTGGCCGTGGCAGCAGCAAGGAGCCTATATCCTGTACCCTAATCCTAAACCCTAGTGAATACCGAGGCGGGGGTCTTTTGATGCGGTGACACGGTGTTTTCTTTATTTGCCTCCGGCGGCGCTGCGGTGTCGCCTGCATCTTCCTTCGTCGCCTGCATCTTGCCGCCTTGCTCCTGATGTACACACACACACACACCCACACCCACCCACACAATGATTGTGACCGGGATGAGCTATGTCGTATGTCGTCTCGAATGCCCAGATGTGATAGTGTGCACGCGCGCAGATGTGATGGTGTACGTGCGCATGCGCGTGTGCTTACGTTGAGGTTTACAATCATGCTTCCATTGCACCACATCCATTGCAGCACATCCATACCAAAGAATGCCACCACAAGCGTGCGCAGAAATGCACTCGACACCAAAACTCGACACCAAAACATACAAAAAACATGCATGCTTCGCATTCATCGCTTCCAAAAGACAACAGTCACAACCCTAAACCCTAGACCCTAAATCACCTCAATGAGCTCAAGCATCTTGCGTGCCAGCACGGGCGGGAGACTCAGCACGTCGAGATCTTCGGATTTCAAATACTGCAGATCCTCGTACGTGTGCACACCCAGTTCCAAGTGCAAACGTGGCAGCAGAACGTCACAGGGCATGCGCTTCTCTTCGAGGATCGCCTTAATGCGCAAAGCGTCCTGGGTCGCCTCCCATCCTTTACTACCTCCTTTACTACCGTCGCTCCCGCCCTTCCCTTTGCCTGGGCTTGTGAGCACCACCCAATCCTCTGCAACATCACCCCCACCCGCATCCTCCCGAGGACCTGGCGTTGAGGTGCTCTCCTTGAGCGCAGGCGCTTCAAGGCGTCCTGACGCCGGCCTTTCGGCTGCCGCTCCACTCTTTCCCCCGCCGCCGCCGCCTGCATCGGCGGCAGCAGAAGTTGCAGTAGCACGGCCCCAAAGGCCCCCCATCTTTGTGCTCACCTGACTGAGCCAACTAGACGCCGATCCCCCACTGGTGCCTCCCACAGCACCAGCACCCTCCACCCCTGCTGAGCCGCTCACGGGCCGCATGGCGGCGCCGAGCGTGGCGCCGGTGGGCGGCGTCGGAAGCGCGCTTGCAAGCTTGGCCAAGGTGCGCGAACCCATGAGACGCTGCTCCGATGCCGTCTTGCTCTCCTCTCCGGCGTATAGCAGGTGCTTGAGCTGCTGCGCCGGCCGAGCCACGGGCTTTTTCAGCACTGCTACGCGCGCCTGCAAGATTCGGTTTACGATTAGCTTAGGTGAGATTATCCTAGCTTCAGGGTCAGCCTCCATTGAAAATGGATCAGGAAATGAGGTGATACCTGGCTGCCATCCTTCTTGCGCACAATCATCTCGGCCATCTTGCCCTCCTCACCAGTCAACAGCGCCTGCAGTTTCTCGTTGGACATGGTGGCCAGCGGCACGCCTTCCAGAGACAGGGGAGTGTCGCCTGGCTCAACTGTCGCCTGCTCCGGCAGCAGTGCCCAGTCTACCTCCTCCTCTTCCGCCATCCCGGTAACCGGCAGTGGGGGAGGATGCTTGACCTCCTCCCTGACGAGGGATACTTCAAAAGACGCATGCGTGTGCTCCCGCATTGTATCTCCTCGCGTGAACCGCAAAATGACCACACTGCCAGGCGGCCCCATGATGAGAGCCTTGGCGTCCTCCACCCTGTTATCGAGCGTCGTTCCCACCTTGTCCGCCTCCTCCCTAACAGACAGGAGCACATCGCCTGGCAGAATCTGCCCTGATTTGGCAGCGGGCCCGTCTGGCAGGAGGGAGTCCACCTGGATGACCCAGCGCTTGTGGTTGCGCAGAGTTCCCATGAGCATTCGCGTGCTAGCCTGCAACGCCATCCCCACGCCGCACGGTGGGCCCTTGTATTCCGCGAAGCGCGCCTGCGCTTGCTCGCGCTGCACGGCAATCAGCTCCTGCGCCAAAAGGCGCTGCCGCTCCAACTCCCTCTCTCTCTCTGCTATCACCGCCCTCCGTTGTGCGCCGGTGAGAGGATACGCCCCGGCCTCCACATCCTTCCAACCTACTGCCTTCTGCATCCCACTGACTCCAGCGTCGAGGGGCAACTGCCCCAGAGCCGCCGGATCCGACACGTACTGTGCGGGCACCCTCCCAGGCCCCCGGACCGCCTGCGCGTGCTGATCTTCCACGCGTATAGTGCCTATTGTGATTCCAAACATGGTGCCTTCGTCTTCATCGCCACTCCCGAGAATTTCACTGGTGCGCCCATCCCAAACGGCGGCAGCGGCGTTGCCCCAGTTGACGGGAACGTCGTTGACGGGGTCCAATGTCGAGACCTCGCCTCCAAGCGCGTCTGCAAGCACTTGCTCCAGACTGCCCACTGCCCCGGCATTTACCGTCTCAGCAAGGGTCCCTCTTAGAATCTGCTCGAGCAGCGGGTCCCCTACACCGTCCCCTGTCCCCAAGGGATCATACGGCGGGAGGTAGCCGGCATCTAATGTGTCGGGCAGGCCCCCAAGGGCACCATCGCCCCACCCTCCTCCATGCCCAATCAAGCCAGCGCCGTGTCCAATCATCATCGCACCCAGATCCATATCTGAAATATCACCACTCTCTGCCACATCTCCCAGTTCGGGCGCCATCGTCATGTGCCCCGCCGGCAGTTCGCCGACGTTTGCAAGGAACGACACAAGCTCACTGCGCCCTTGCTCCACTGCATCTCCACTGACCTCTTCCTTCCCGGTCAATGGCTGCGGCGCGTCACCAGTCTCTGCAAGCTTCTTCCTCATCGACAGTTTCGCCGTGAGATCTGAGTCGACTGGGACACGTAGGTTGTCCACGCTTGCGCGCGCAGAGCCTCTGCCTCCGTCCACACTATCCCCTGCGGGAGGCACCGGGGCGGCTTCGGCGCGCGCAAGACGCGCGGCCAATTTTGCCCCAAGATCCGAGTCGAGCGTCAGCATCTTGTCGGGGCCCGCATCCCTGGATCCGACCTTTTTTAGCTTGCTCTCTCTGAGGGACTGCATGGCACCCGCCTGAAGAAACAAAAGGAGGGTTTTAATGTTAATGTGATGGGTTGCAAGAATCAGAGTTTGGACAGCGATTGTTGAATTATGCACAAAAGATAGTGCACAAATAATCCTGACCTGTTGATCCTGTTGCTCTGCCTCCGCGACAGGCCCATCATCTTTGGATGCACTCTCGCCACCTCCTCGCAGCTTTGGCACGGCGGCCGCCGCGTCTTTCTTTGTCTCGGCCGCGGCCGCCATTTCGGCTCGTTTCTGTTTCGCCTCTGCGATCTCCTGCTCTCGCTTATTTTTCGCCTCCGCGGCTGCTTCCTCTCGCGCCTTCTTGGCAGCGGCAGCTTCCTCCTCTTTCTTCTTTTTGGCGGCGGCGAGCTCCTCTTCCTTCTTCTTCTTGGCCGCAGCCTCCTCCTCCTTCTTCTTTCGGACTTCTTCCTCCTTCCTCTTCTTCTCCGCAAGCTCCGCCTGCTCTCTCTCTTTCTCTGCCGCCTCCTCTGCTTCCAGCTCTCTCCGCACCTTTTCCAGCAGCGCCTGCTCCTCGTCCACAACATTCGCCTTCGCGTTCGCCTTCTCCTGGGCCTCTGTGCAAAGTCCGCACAGAAGTCAGCACATCGCCGGAAGGAAATGATCACAATAGCACGCGGTATGCAGCAGGATTGAGGGGTAGCCCTGGGCACTGTAGCCCTGGGCACTGGAGTGCATGCGCGTGTCCTACGTCCGGTCAGCCCACCCCGATATCAGGATCGTCCTGATGTACGGTGCGGAGAGACGTGCGTGTGGAGACGAGGTTCAAATGCTCGATCCATGCCAAGGCGAAAAACTCTCACCGAGCTCTGCGGCTTTCTGAGCAGCTCGCTCCCGCGCTTGCTCCACCTTTGCCCTGGCTTCTGCCTCTGCCCTTTGCACCTCCTCTTCCGCGGCCCTTAGTGCCTCCTGCTCATTCGCAGCTGCGGCGATGGCTTCAGCCTCCAGCCTCTCGTACTCGGCGGCCTGCTGTGCAGCATTGTTTTCGACGGCAGACTTCTCGGCCGCGCGTGCGCGGGCAGCCTCCACCTTCGCCATCATCTCCGCGTCCTCGCCCGTTGGCAGTGCGCCGCCTGCTATAGCCAGTGCTGCGGCCTCGGCCTGCTCGTACTCCGCGGCCTGCTGCGCGGCGCGATTTGCGGCTGCCTCAACCTTTGCCATCATCTTGTCCTCTGCTGAGTCCTCAGCAGCGCCTTGCTCTGTAGAAGCGTCGCCTGCTCTCTGGGCGGCGTCCTGCTTCGCCTTGTCCTGGGCCTCCTTCTTCTTGCGCTGGGCCTCCTTCTTCTCCATCTTCTTCTGCAGCGCATCCTGCAAGTTCATTGTATGGACCCGTACCCTCACAACGTCCTGCACTTTGGAAATTGGCACGCCGCACATTTAATTAGTTTGCGCTGGGCTGCCGCGCAGTCGCACCGGCGGCAAGAGAGGGGGAGGAGAGGGAAAAGAAGTGAGCTGCGCAAGGCAAAAGAAGTGAGCCGCCGCAAGGCGCACCCCGAGGCTGAGAGTCGGTTCGATTTTGATTTTCACATGATGAGTTCGTGAGTCCGTGACCTCGTTTTTTACTTGTAAAAAAACAAAAATTCGTCTCAGGGCAATGGGAGACGAAACACCTCCGTTGTACCCCGGCTTCGAGGAGGATGCGCGATTGTGGGGCCTCCAGACCTCGGCCGGTGAGCGTTGCGTGCACCGCACCGGCCGCGCGAGCGTTGCGTGCACCGCACCGCGGCGTGGATGCATGCCCCTCTCTGCGTGTCTCGCGTTCGCTGCTGGACTGACGCGGCACGCGGTTCCGCTTCCCGCTCCCCGGTGCACGCTGCGCAGGCATCAGCGTCGGCGTGGTGCTCGGATGGGCAAAGGGCCTCAAGGAATCGGCACACTTGGTCGGCACCTATGGTCTCGCGCGCGCGCGCTCCCCCGCCTGCATGCAGAGCCCGATGTGCAGATTTGTCTCCAGCGCCCTGTTTAGCGTTCAGGGTTTTAGGTTTAGGGTTTAGTGCTTAGGGTCTACTCCCCTACTTCACCGTCGAGCCACACCAGCAAGTGGCAAAGGAAGCCGGTTTAGGGTTAGGGTCTAGGGTTCAGGGGTTAGGATGGTGACGCTCCCTGCTCAAATGTTGGCAGGCCGACAGAGCGTGTACCGGGGCACGTTTGCCGAGTTTCGCGTGCCAGCAAATTTTGTGCAGGTGTCACCCCGCTCTTGCAGAGAGCTGTTTCCGTGCTTGCGCGCCTGGGACGGCACCGCGAGGCGTGTGTCTGGGATGTGCTGCACCTACACCCTAAATACATAACCCAAAACCCTCTACAATTTGTATGTGCTACCAACCGTGTGGGCTGTGCGCGTGCGTGCGCACGTCTGTAGGCGGCACTGCTGTCAGCAAGGTGGGGCTGGCGCGTCGGCATATTCACCTCTTCGTTCTCTGGTAGGGTTTAGTGTCCAGGGTTAGGGTTTAGGGTTTAGGGTGTAGGGTTTAGGGGTTAGGGTTATACTCACATTCACGCGCTCGCATAAGCATTGATGACACATGTTGCATGTGCTCTGTATGTATGTGTGCATGCTGTCATGTTATGTGTGCAAGCTTGGAGGTGCGCACTGAAAATCACACACCCACACACAAAAAAATGCCCTGGGCGTGGTCAACGGCATGGGGCCAAAAAAAAAACACAAATTCAGCGCTCAACATCTATCTGGAAAGACAATATCGCGTCACAGAAACCCCTTCTTGTCATGCGCCCAGCGTAGACGCTGTACGTGTGCGTGCGCGCGCGTGGGTCCGACGAGCATGCGCACACGTGCATGGTGTTGGAGGGTGTTCTTGTCGCGCTGCACACAATGTTATCGCCCTGCACACATTGCTGCAGCAGTAGGTACCTACAGGCAAACTTTCATGAATGCTCTCTCTCCCCTTCCCCTCTCCCTCCCTCCCTCCCTCTCTCCCA
>Ga0315905_10008040_pt1 | contig 10657 bp, 7 predicted proteins | sample LakEriMetagenome_5_FD_203522 | JGI IMG/M metagenome (GOLD analysis project Ga0315905, IMG submission 203522) | Freshwater fungal communities from buoy surface, Lake Erie, Ohio, United States - Buoy 4 MA121 | ecosystem: Environmental > Aquatic > Freshwater > Lake | place: USA: Lake Erie, Ohio... | reverse complement strand
CATGCGCTCACGGATCTTGCGCACGTTGTACGTGAAACCCGTGGTGCCCCACAGGTAGGGAACGCCATGACGCAGCCCGGGATCGTAGTGATCGTAGATCTTCAGAAGTGACGGATCGAGGTCTGCCAGATTTGGCAGCAAGCGCTTGTCGAGCGGCTTCATGATTCCGACGGGAATCAGCCTCGCGCTGTACTGCGCGGAATGGAAGACCACGTCGTAGCCGCTGGAGCCGGCCATCAGCTTGGTGTCGACGAGCTCGCTGCTGTCGTACATGTCGTAGTTGACCGTGATACCCGTTTCCTGCTCGAAGCGGCGCACGGTGTTCACACCGATGTAATCGACCCAGTTGTAAATGTTGAGGGTCGGGGGCTCCCCTGCCTGCGCAGCAGCGCAGTACACGCAGAAGAGCGAAAGCAGCAGGCGGGACCACCGGCTCCTCGGCACTGCGTGGGTTGGAGCTGGCACGTTGGCGTGGTCCTGACCATCGGATCGCGCCGAACCGTAGCACAGCCAATCGCGCGGTGCATTCCGGCTGCCAGCAGGCTGGACGCGCAAGAACGGGGCGTGGCAGCATCCGCAGCGGCCGTCACCTCACGGCCCCCGCGGAGGATCGACGATTGGGCAGCAGCAACCATTACGACGCCATCGTCATCGGCGCAGGGCACAACGGCCTCACCACTGCCGCCTATCTGGCAAAATCGGGTCTGCGCACGGTTGTGCTCGAGCGCAACCCCTACATCGGCGGGGCCACGGTCTCGCGGGAACTGCACCAGGGCTGGACCTACTCCAACTGTTCCTATGTCTGCAGCCTTCTGCGACCGGAAATCACACGGGATCTCGAACTCCCCCGCCACGGACTGCAGGTCATACCCTACGGCGGCGGCGTGACCTTCACGCGCGACGGTGATTACTTCGGCAACTACTCCGATCACGAGCGCCAGTACCGCGAGATGTGCCGTCACTCGCAGCGCGACGCGAACGCCTACGAGCGCTTCTCTACCGACGTCATGAAGCAAACGCGGCTCATCCGCCCCTTCCTGATGCGCACGCCCCCGGACCCCACATCACTCGACCCCCGGCAACTGCGCGAGCTTGCGCGCTTCGGCAAGGCCTTTGCCGAACTCGGCGAGGAAGGCTTCGCGGACGCGCTGCGCTTCTGGACCGCGAGCATCGGCGATTTCCTCGACGGCTATTTCGAGACCGACGTGCTGAAGACCCACATGGCGGGCTCGGCGATCATCGGTACCGCGCTCGGGGTGTACTCACCGGGCACCGCGTATGTACTCCTGCACCACTACATGGGTGATGTGGACGGTTCCATCGGCGCCTGGGGATTCGCGCGTGGCGGCATGGGTGCCGTTTCGGGGGCGTTGCAGCGCTCGCTGCTCTCGTTCGGTGGCGAGGTGCGCGTCGACGCAGGCGTGGCACAGATCATCGTGAAGAACGGGGAGACGCAGGGCGTCGCTCTCGAGAACGGAGACGAGATACACGCACCCATGGTGATCTCCAGCCTCGACCCGCGCCGAACCTTCACGAAGATCATGGCGCCCTCGGACCTCCCGCCCTCGCTGCTCAAGGCGGCGCGCAATTTCAAGATCCGCGGCTCCTCGGGCAAGCTGAACATCGCGCTCGACGGGCTGCCGCACTTCACAGGTCTGGATCCGCAAAGCCCGCTGATGCGCGGCGATATGCACTGCATCGATTCGCTGGAGCGCATGGAGCGCGCCTACGACGACTGGAAAGCGGGGCGCTGGTCCCGCGATCCGTACATCGACATGCTGATCCCCACGCAGGTCGACCCGACCATGGCGCCGCCCGGCAAGCACATGATGACGGTGTTCGTGCAGTACTGCCCGCCCACGCTCGCCACGGGTGAGTGGACCGACGCCGATCGCGACGCCTTCGGCAAGACGGTGGTCGACCAGATCAGCCGCCACAGCCCGAACTTCAAGGACCTCATCCTCCACATGGAGGTGCGCACGCCCCGCGAGATCGAGAACGAGGTGGGGCTGACCGAAGGAAACATCTTCATGGGTGAACTCACCTTCGACCAGTTGCTCTTCAACCGGCCTTTCCCGGGCTATGCGCAGTACCGTGGCCCGGTCAAAGGGATGTACATCTGCGGCTCGGGCAGCCACCCGGGCGGCGGCGTGATGGCGGCGCCCGGCGCGAACTGCGCGAGGGAGATCCTGCGCGACCTGCGGCGTCCCGCACTGGTACCGGGGAGCTACAGCGATGACTGAGCAACACGATGTCATCGTGATCGGGGCCGGGCACAACGGTCTGGTGTGTGCGGCCACGCTCGCCAAGGCGGGACGCAAGGTGCTGGTACTCGAGCGCGCGGCACAGGCCGGTGGCGCGGCACGCACACGTGCCTTTGCGCCCGGCTTTTCCGTTTCCTCGGGAGCGCATTTGCTCACGCACTTCCCCGAGGAACTGATCGGCGAACTGCAACTGCAGCGACACGGCCTGCGGCTGGCCGCCCGAGACCTCGCGACGGTATCGCTGCAAGCCGATGGCAGGCACCTGGTCACAGAGGGTCCGCACGCCTCGGGGCCGGGCCTGTCCGCGGAAGACGAGCAGGCTTTCGCCCGATTCCATGCCGACACCGCTGCCTACGCCGCGATCCTCGCCGGCGCCTTTGGCAGGCGCCCTCCCCGTCTGGTCGACAACGACTGGCACGACCGTTTCGGATTGCTGAAGCTCGGCTGGGGCATCCGGTCACTCGGGCGTGACCGCATGCGCGAGGTGCTGCGTATCGGGCTGATGAACATCCATGACCTTGCCACCGAGTCCTTCACGGATGCGCGCCTGCAAAGTGCGGTCGCCTTCGACGCCATCCTCGGAACGGGTATGGGCCCGCGCGCGCCCAACACGGTCATGAGTTATCTCTACCGCCGTACGGCGGATGCTTTCGGTCGGCGCGGGCCTGCATTGCCTGCGGGCGGCATGGGTGCCTTCTCCGCGGCGCTCGCTGCCGCCGCCAGCGCGCGTGGTGTCGACATCCGGCTGAACGCGGGCGTCCGCACTGTCCGCGTCGAGGATGGGCGTGCAACGGGTGTCGTGCTCGACACGGGAGAAACGCTGTCGGCCACGACCGTAGTCTCCAACGCCGACCCGCGCAGCACCCTGCAAGAGCTCGTCGGTTACCGCGAACTCGACGCCGGCGTGGTTCGCCGCGTCGAAGGCATCCGTATGCGCGGAATGGCGGCGAAGCTCCACCTCGCGCTCGATGCACTGCCTTCCTTCACGGGGCTCGATGCCGCCCGCATTGGCGAGCGCATGGTGCTCGGGTCGTCCCTGCACGGCATCGAGGAGGCGATGAATGCCTCCAAATACCGCCAGTTCTCTCCGGAACCCGTGCTCGAGTTCTGTATCCCTACCGTTCACGATCCTTCACTCGCGCCGGCAGGCAAGCATGTCCTGTCTGCGGTCGTGCAGTACGCGCCCGTGGATCTTGACGGTGGCTGGACGCCCACTGCCAGGACCGCGTTCGAGGCGGCCGTCATGGCGCGCCTCGAGACCGTGGCACCCGGAATCTCCGCTCTCGTGAGCGCGAGCGAACTGCTGGTTCCGCCCGACCTGGAGCAGGAGTTCGGGATGCGCGGAGGCCACTGGCACCACGGCGAGATTTCGGTAGACCAACTGTTGATGATGCGTCCCATCGTGCTGCACGCACAGTACGCCATGCCGGTCGATGGGCTCTGGCTCTGCGGCGCAGGCGCCCACCCCGGCGGCGGCGTCATGGGGCTCGCCGGACGCAACTGCGCGCGCGAAATCCTGCGCGGGAGGAAAGGAGCATGAACACCATCACGGACCGCGCACCGCACGATGCCAGCGTGATGCTGGAGACGCCCTTCCACCCGCGTATCGCCGCCGCGAACGGATTGCAGTCCTGGTACAACTGGAAGGGCTATGTCTCGGCGGAGCGACTCGATCAGATCGAGTTCGAATACTTCGCCATCCGCAACGCCACGGCCGTCTTCGACATCTGCCCGATGACGAAGTACCGCATCGAGGGCCCCGACGCCGAGGCCTTCCTGAACCGCCTGTTCACGCGTGATGTGCGCAAGATCCGTACGCACCGCGTGGGATACGGCGTGTGGTGTGACGACGCCGGTCAGGTGCAGGACGACGGCACGCTGTTCCATCTGGCCCCGGATGTCTGGCGGCTGTGCTCCCAGGAACGCTGTCTCGACTGGCTGCACTGGTCGGCGCTCGGTTTCGACGTACGCATCACGGACGAGACCGCTGCCGTCGCAGGGCTTGCGGTCCAGGGCCCGACATCCTGCGCGACACTGCAGTCGATGGGCCTGCCGGGCATCGAGACGCTGAAGCCCTTCGAACTGCGCAGTTACCCCTTCCATGACGGAGAGTTGATGGTCTCGCGCACCGGCTTCACCGGTGACCTGGGCTATGAGCTCTGGACCTCGGCCGCTCTGGCCCTGCCGCTCTGGGATGCGCTGTTTGCCGCGGGCGAGCAGCACCTGATACGCCCCATCGGCACGGCAGCGCTCAACATCGCCCGGATCGAGGCAGGCTTCATCATGGCCGGCGCGGATTTCGTGCCGGCGGAGCAGTGCATCCGTCACGGGCGCAGCCGCTCACCCTTCGAGCTGGGACTGGACTGGCTGGTGGACTTCGGCAAGGGCCCCTTCACCGGGCGAAGGGCGCTGCTTGCAGAGCGGGAGAAAGGCTCGCGCTACCGCTTCGTACGGCTCGATGTGGACGGCAACAAACCCGCGAACAACTCCTTCATCTTCGGCGCCGGGCAGCGGAAGGTGGTGGGCACCGTCACCTCGGCGGTCTGGTGCCCTACGGCGAAAAGCAATGTGGCCCTGGCCTCACTCGACATGCCACATGGTCGGCCTGGCGATGAACTCTGGGCCGAGTTCTACTACATGCGCGAGCTCAAATGGACCCGCGTCATGGCGCGGGCGAAGGTGCTTGAAGGGCCCGTGTTCGACCCGCCACGCCGGCGCCAGACCCCGGCACCACGGTTCTGAGCGGCGCCTTCTTGCGTCAGCTCACATCCAGCGAAAACTTCAGGAAGTGCTGTTCACGCGCGTAGCCAAGTTCCTTGTAGAGACGTTGCGCGGGCAGATTGTCCACGGCAGTCTCCAGATCGATGCGTGCAGCACCCGTATCGGCGGCAAAACTGCGGGCCCGCTCCATGAGGGTTCTCCCGACGCCTGCACGACGCGCACTGCTGTCGATATACAGGTCGTACAGGATCCAGTAACGGCGCATCGCCACCGAGCATATCGCCGGATACAGCTGCGTGAAGCCCAGCAACCGTCCGTCCGCATCCTCTGCCACGAAGATCACCGAATCTCCGGATTCCAGCCGCTCCGAGAGGAAGTTGCGCGCCGCAGATGCATCAGGCGGGTTGCGATAGAACTGACGGTAGAGATCGAAGAGCCGTGCGAGTTGCGGAAGATCGGCAGTGACGGCGGAACGCACGGAGTGGCTCGACGCCCCCTCCGCGGAGACGGCGCCCGGCAGGTGCTCCGGAAAATCGTAAGCCCAGGGAAAGACGCTGGCGAGGAAGGCCAGGCATTGCCCGCGCGCGGCCACACGGTCGAAGCTCGCGCCCGCGAACAGGATCGATTGCCAGAATTCCTCGATCAGACCGGATACGGCGTGCGCTATGGCGCTGCTGCTCACACGCACACCGGGCCCGGCCTTGCGCACGATCGCATCACACAGCAACTGGATGCGCGCGTAATAGGTCTGATCACGCTGGCCGCAGATAACCTGGTAATCCTGTCGGGCGCCCGCCTCGGCGCTGAAGGCATACCAGACGGCAACCTTCCGCGGCTCCGTGATGACGGGTTCAAGCGAGGCAAGGAGTACTGCCTGCAACTGCGCCGCCGGCTCGGAGCCCGCGGCATCCACGGCGGCGTTCACCGTTAGCTCGAACTCCTCCGCGACGGTTTTCAGCGTCTCGAGAAGCAGCGCCTCCTTGGTGCTGAAATAGAAATTCACGATGCCTGCGCTCAGCCCCGCAATGCCGGCGATGTGTGCAAGCGTGAGGTTGCTGAAGCCCCTTTCCGCGATAGACGTCATCGTGGCATCGATCAGCGCACGCCGACGCTCCTGCTGGGGCTTCACGCCGTCCTTCGCCTGATTCATGCTTGCCGCTCCGTATGCGTGGGTGAGCATGGTCGCTCCACCCGCGGGGCAATTTAACGCAGCTTTCGGCCTTGCCAAACAGTATTCTTCGCCGCCTGCCGTACACACCGCACGAGGAGCCACTCATGAGCCTCAGTCAAGCCGCCGCCTTCAGCACTGCCGACTGGAAGCGCACTGCCACCGATACCCTTCGTGCCACCGACACGCGGCTTTTCATCGACGGCGAATTCCGCGACAGCCCGGAGGGCGGACGCTTCGAGTCAACTAACCCGAGCACCCGCGAGACCCTGGCCGAGGTCACCGCCGCCTCGCCGGCGGATGTGGACCGTGCCGTGCAGGCGGCAAGGCGCTCCTTTCGCGCAGGCGTCTGGGCGGGGCTTGCACCGCGTGAACGCATGGCCGTGATGTACCGCTGGGCCGATCTGATTGACGCCAATGCACCGGCCCTGTGCGTCCTCGAGACGCTCGACATGGGCAAGCCCATCCGCGACGTGGTGGCGGGCGATCTTCCCAGCGTGAGCGGCTTCATCCGCTTTTGTGCCGAGTGCATCGACAAGATCGATGGCCGGGTCACCAGCACAGACCCCTCGGCCCTGCACATGATCCTTCGTGAGCCGCTCGGCGTGGTAGGGGCGATCTCGCCCTGGAACTACCCGATGCTGATGGCGACGTGGAAGATCGCGCCTGCGCTTGCGGCGGGCAATTCCGTTATCCTGAAGCCCGCCGAGCAGGCGCCGCTCAGCTGCCTTCGGCTCGCGCAGCTCTTCGTCGAGGCCGGGGGGCCCGCCGGCGTGCTGAACGTGCTGAACGGCATCGGCGAGGTGGCGGGCCGTGCGCTCGCCCTGCATCCCGATGTCGACAAGGTGAGCTTCACCGGCTCCACGCAGGTGGGTAAGTTGATGCTGGTCTACTCGGGCCAGTCGAACATGAAAAAAGTGGCGCTGGAGTGCGGCGGCAAATCCCCGCAGATCTTCCTCGAGGATCTGCCCGATCTCGATCGCGCGGTAGAGGCCGCGTACCGCGGTATCTATGGCAATCAGGGCGAGGTGTGCAACGCAGGCTCGAGGCTGCTGGTCGCACGCGGCATTCACGACGAGTTCGTCGCCCGCTTCAAGGCGCGCGCTGCCGAGGTCTACGTGCCTGGCGACCCACTCGACCCGGAGACCTCGATGGGTCCACTGGTCGACCATCACTCGCAGCGACGCGTGCTGGGCATGATCGAAGCCGGTGTGCGCGAAGGCGCTTCGCTTGCCATGGGGGGTGACACTCCCGCCTCGCTGTCGGCCGGCGCTTATGTGAACCCGACCCTCTTCACGCAGGTACGTCCTGACATGAGCATCGCGCGGGAAGAGATTTTCGGGCCGGTCGCGAGTGTCATTGCCTTCGACACCGTCGACGAGGCGATCAGCATCGCCAACGACACCATCTACGGTCTGGCCGCCAGCATCTGGACGCGGGATCTGTCGACCGCGGTGCGCTGCGTGCGGGCAGTGCAGGCGGGCGTGGTGTGGGTGAACACCTTCGACGAGGGCGACATGACGCAGCCCTTCGGCGGCTTCAAGCAATCCGGCAACGCGAAGGACAACTGCATCGACAGCGTGCGCTCCTACATGCAGGAGAAATCCGCATGGATCCGGCTCTGAGATCCGCGGGTCACATCAGATGAGCCTGATCAGCAGTGATGCCGACGGCATCGAACGCATGCGTGCAGCAGCGCGGGAGGCACAACAGCACCCTGCGCGCTCGCTGCCGGGATACTTCTACCGCTCGTCGGTTGTCTATGAAGAAGAACTCTCCCGGATCATCTACCGCAGTTGGCTGTGTGCCGGCCACCTGAGCCAGATCCCCAACGTCGGTGACTTCTTCCAGTACGAGGTCGACGAGGACGCGTTCATCGTCACGCGCGCCGAAGATGGCAGCGTCCACGCACTGGTGAACAGTTGCCGGCACCGGGGCGCACGCGTGTGCGAAGAGGCGGCAGGCAACCGGAGCAGTTTCGTTTGCCCCTATCACGGCTGGACCTACGCCCTGGACGGCAGCCTGCGCGGCGCACGGCACATGGACCGGCAGGCGGCTTTCTGTGCCAGCGATGCAGGCCTGCGGCACTTGCGTGTCGTCGTTCGCCACGGCCTCATCTTCGTGAATGCCGACCCGCAGGCCGCGGATTTCTCGGCAGCGCTCGACCAGATCGATTCCGCGCTGGCGCCTTACGAACTTGCCCATGCGAAGATCGCGCACCGCGAGCTCTATCGGGTAGAGGCCAACTGGAAGCTCGCCCTCGAGAACTACCTCGAGTGCTATCACTGCGCCACCTCGCACAGGAACTACGCGCTCTCGCACAGCATCAAGGACATCAGCACCCGGATCGCGCCGCTGCGCGCAGCCCTGTGGGAACGTTCCGCCCGTCTCACGGGCGTGGATGGGGTGACCAGCACATCCGACTTCTGTTACGACCAGGAGACCGCCTTCGGCAGCAGTGTCTGGAACAACCGCTACGCCCTCTTCGAGGGCTATCAGACCGCAAGCCGTGACGGCCAGGCCGTGGCGCCACTCATGGGACAATTCAGGGGCTATGACGGCGGAGCCGGGGATTTCCAGATCGGGCCGCTCGCCTTCATGCTGAATTACCCTGATCACTGCGTGCTGTACCGCTTCACGCCGCGGGGCTTGCGCAGCACCGACATGGAGGTGCTTTGGTTCGTGCGCGCGGATGCCGAAGAAGGCAGGGACTATGACCGTGCAGCGCTCACCTGGCTGTGGGACACCACGACCAGGGAGGACGAGTACATCATCAGCCGAAACAGCGCCGGGGTGAATTCCCGTTTCTACGAACCCGGCCCCCTGCAGCCGGACTTCGAGTACATCGAGATCCGCTTCATCCGCTGGTACCTCGGCATCCTCGCCGGTGACACGGCGAACACCAGCGGCTAGCCGCCCGGTGGCGCGTTGATGTTCCCGCCGAGGTACTGCTCGGTTTCCTGGCGTGTGGCCGCCGCCGCATCATCGTACAGAAACGGCAGGAACACGAAGCGCGTGCCGCTGCGCACTGGCGTTGCCTCGTGGAGCATCGAGCAGGAGAACACCACAGCTTCTCCGGGTGCGGGGCGGAAGAGTTGCCTGCCGTACTCGGGGAACCAGATCTCGCCGCCCTCGTAGCCTTCGTTCAGGTTGATCGATACCGCGAAACGCCGGTGTGCTGTCGCCCGCGTGGTGTTGTCACGGTGGGCTCTGAAGTGTCCCCCGTGCTCGCCCTCGTAACAGGCCACGATGTAGCGCTCCATGCGCGTGGCCTCGAACTGGTAGGCGCGGCGGATCTCGGGCACGAGACGACGATGGATGCGGAGCATGCACTGGCGCCGCAGGGATTCGTCAGCGATCGTGCAGTCACGTCGGCGTTTCGTCGAATGGTCGTATACGCCGACCGTCTTTCCGTCTTGGTCGCGCATGAAGCCCGATTCTTCGGAGCCCGTCTCCCGGTAGTGCCGGATCAACTGCTCGCAGAAAGCGGGTTCGAACACGCGGGGCACCATCAGCGCCGGAGCCTGGTGTTGCGCGGGGGCTGCGGCCTCCGGCGCAGGCAGCGCAAAGCCGGTGGCGAGCAGGCGGGCAAGGTGCTGCTGCAGCCCCTCCCCTCCCAACGGCAGGCTGGCCAGGACGCGCAACCGATGGTCCAGCAAGAGGCTGAACGGCTGATAACGCCGGAGGCCGTCCGCATCATCCTGCAGGGCACCGTAGAGCCGGCTCACGGCACCGTCGGCATCGTGGAACCAGCGGATGCCGGGAAGATCTTCGCGCAGCCCATCAGGCGCGAAATCCCCGGCGTCCAGCGACACCCCGAAAAAACAGCAGCGCTCGTCATCGAGAACGGCACGCAAATCCTGCAACTCCGCGTGGAGCGCTCCGAAGATCTCGCGTCTTGCTTCGCCCAAAAAAGAGAGGACGACGAGCCGCCCCGCTGCCGCGCCGAACTGGAACGCCCGGGTGGTGTGCGTGGAGGCCGCAAACAAGGGCGCGGGATCGCCGACGGAAAAGCGCATCTGGGTCTGTGGTTCCGGGCCTTCGAGCCGCCCCATTCTTCACCGCGGCAGGCGCGGCCTTCAAGCCCGGGTCAGGGGGTGGCTGCAACGTGGCGACGCGCCACCATCGTGTAGATCAGGGGCACCACGAACAGGGTGAACAAGGTGCCGATCGTCATGCCGAAGGTGATGACAATGCCGATCGAAATCCGCGCCTGCGCCCCCGCGCCCGTGGCCAGCAGCAAGGGCAGCACCCCGCAGACCATCGCTGCCGTGGTCATCAGGATGGGGCGCAGACGCACCGTGGCCGCCTCGACCACCGCATCGCGTACGCTGAGACCCTGATGCTCCTGCAGACGGTTCGCGAAGTCCACGATCAGGATGCCGTGCTTGCTGATCAGGCCGATCAACGTGAGCAGGCCGATCTGCGTGTAGATGTTCATGGTGGCAAGCCCGAGCCCGAGCGGGATCAGCGCGCCGCAGACCGACAGTGGCACACTCACCAG
>Ga0315905_10008039_pt1 | contig 10657 bp, 3 predicted proteins | sample LakEriMetagenome_5_FD_203522 | JGI IMG/M metagenome (GOLD analysis project Ga0315905, IMG submission 203522) | Freshwater fungal communities from buoy surface, Lake Erie, Ohio, United States - Buoy 4 MA121 | ecosystem: Environmental > Aquatic > Freshwater > Lake | place: USA: Lake Erie, Ohio... | reverse complement strand
ATACCGGGTCCGTATAAAATCCCCACGTCCCCACCGTACAATCCCCCAGACCCATTGCACCGCATGCCCTTTAGAGCAAGCTGCAGGCCTCCCATCGGCTGCATAGGCCGACAACGGCACCCACCGCAGAGCGGATACCGGACCCGCCCATACAGCGCTCGAAGGATTGAAGCGAAGATCTTATGTTTACGAAAATGGGTCCTTCTGAGCAGAAGCTCCTTTCGTTGCAATGCACTACTTTTAAGTGCCATGATAAGCGGGCCCCGTTCTACATCCAGATCGACCCGTTGTAATGCCCGATAGAAACAACTCTAGAGAGAATTCAGAAGGGATCCTTTTGCTCAGGCGCCGCAGGGCAGCTGGCTGGTTATCTGAAGTACTATTGGTCGATTGAAACCGTTTTGACAACCATCTTCAATGACCGACATCTTTGTTTCTTATAGTCGAAAGGATGAGCGCCTAGTAAAAAGAGTAATTGAAGCTCTTGAGTCCTGCGGCTATTCCTTATGGTGGGATCAGCGTTTGACCCCTCATGAATCATGGGATAGTACAATAGAAAAGGAAATCAAAATAGCCAAAGTGGTTCTTGTTCTTTGGTCGCCAAGAGCAGTGAGCTCTGAATGGGTCCGATCAGAAGCGGATTACGCGAAGGACGAAAAGAAGCTAATATCTGCAAGGCTTCAGAAATGTGAGCTTCCACTTGCACATAGGCTAAGGCAAACGGCTGATCTTGCTAGATGGAATGGTGATGTAAGCGCCTCGGAATGGATAAGACTCGTTTCATGGATTAATTATCTTGCGCACCCCGAGTTAGATGCATCTAATCCTGCGGCAGTGGCAGATGCTAATGGCATCGAGCCGACTGATCCAAGTAATTTAGGCGAAAGTAAAACTAGCCAAATCCAAAGCATATCTAATATTCAAGGCCGTGAAAACTCAAGCAGCCTAAATCAACTTTCCAAGGATGATGACGGAAATACCGTCTCGACCAATTTATTCAGAAGTCCATGGTGCTCAATACCTATAGATACAACAGCATGGATCGCCATCCTTGCACTGATCGCGCCAAGAAATTCTACTATATATTCTCACCCAATCTTTCCGGTGGCACCGATTGTAAACACAATTAATGCTATTTCCATAAGATTGGTCGGCCAAGGATCAGAACCTGTATTGTCTTATAGTGAGTTTAGGCTTGTTGGGCTTATTATTTTTCTTTATTTCTTCTTTCTGTCTGATACTGCGCCAGGCGATATATACCCCCTTCTTGTTGATATGTTTCTAATTATCGCACTCGGTCTTGTAGGCGCTGTTCTTATTGCGGTAGCTTTTCAGGCCCCTTACTTCAATTGGATCGGCATGCCGCTGCTCTTTGCTGTATTGCTATCTATCATATTTCGGCCAAGGAAGAAGGGTGAAAGTCCCCGCCTCATAGTATCAATAGTTTCGCTTGTGCTAGCCGTGGTTCTCCTATCTTGGTCGTTAATGCTTTCTCAAAGCCTCGCATAGCATTGAACCAGAGTAGGCGGTCTTTAAGGATCACGAACTGGCGCCTACAAAGGCGCGAGGCCTTCGGTTTCACAAAGAGGTCAAATAGGTCTTCTCTGTGTGGAACCCTTCGAACAAGCCCCTCGAGTGGACAGCCACCATCAACTATCTGCTACGCCACCCCTCTCCTTGCCTGCCACTCAGGGGCAGCGTTCGAAGGATCGACAGGCGTCACTTTCCTGGCAGGGGGGCCCTGTCAAACCTCCTGCTCTTTCCAGCTTCCGCGCACCTCCCTGGAGTTCACCCAAACCCCAGTGTTCGCGTCGATCAGCGCGAGGGCTTGCAGCACAACGGATCTCAACGTTTTCCACAGGCTTGACACGGTTCGCCAGTTCTGCCAAGGTAAGGAAGCTGTATTCGGACAGCTTGTCGCAAAGGCCCTCTTGGGGGCCTCTGTCACCACTATTTGGTGACACCTATTGATTCGAAATCAGGTTGGACCTAGCGCCGGACTTAATCAGGCCCAAGGAAGCGTATCCCTAGAACTAAGGACTTCGAGGTAGGTAAAGTGGTGGTGTATGTCGTAACACCCTGACTACAGATGACTGATCTAAGTAGTTAAATGACTAACCCTGCGGCGCCTCCTAGGGCTCTTGAAGCGCCAAAAACGCTCACCGATATAACAGTCTTTGGCGTCGCATCCGACGGCAAAGTGCCGCAGTGGGATGGCCACGCAACTCCGATCGGCATTTTGCTGCGCTGGTTTGTACGACCAGAGTTGGGATATCCGCAACTCGGCTTTGATGTGTACCGAGGCACGCTGAATGATGTGCCACCCTTGCCCTTCAACGATCTGAATGCGCCTCTCGTCAACGGGCGAACCACGTGGACTTACGCGCAGCAAGTCACTCTGTCATGCGCCGACGGCTTGCAGTTTGAGCCGACCACGCTTCCCGGTTGGTGGCGCCTGGTGATCAAGTCAACGCGCTCGCCGGTGCAGGTGCAATTCGCCGGCCCTGCGTGGTTGATCGATCTGCGCGCCGATGAAGGCACTACCGATCTCACAGTGATCGGCGAAGTCGACGGCGCAGAAGTGCTGCGCGCGCAGTTGACGACACCCGGCGAAACCCTGCAGTGGCGCAACCGCGGCATCGATTCGCTGGAGTTGGTGGGCGATGGATCGTTGTCATCGATCGGCTATCGCCTGCGCGACGACCCTGCATCGTGGTCGCTGTTAGCCCATCGCTGCTTGCCGGTGATCGATCCAGCCTACCCCTGTAGACCACAGGTCGCCGCCACCGCTGAAGATGAGGCGCGCAGTCGCTTGCCGGCGCCTGTAGCGGCCGAATGGCCAACACGCTTTGCACAGTCATTTGCAAACCTGTTACCTGCGCTGCAGCGGCTCGCAACCAATGCGCCGGCTCAACCGATCCCCGCGGCGCAAGGCAACGGCGACGTGAATTTGAAAGTCGACGAACAAACCCTGATTGCCTTAAGCGCACTCGACCCGCATGGCGCCCGCATGCTGGGCCTTGCGTATGACGACCCGCTAACCGGTTCGCTCAACGGTCGCGAGTATGTTTATAAAGTTGTGGGGCGCTGGGTGCTCTCGCCGGTGCGGCTGTCATTCAAGAAGGACCCCCTCGATCGGCAGGTGCTGCAGGGCAAGTACGGACTCAAGGTCAAACTCCGCCGCGGCGCAGGCACCGTTGAGCTTGTGCTGCAGTTTCCACAAGCCGTGCACGCCTTCGAGATGCAGTTGCTCGACGTGAAGGTGGCCGAATGGAGCGCCGACGAGAACACGCCCGATGCAGTTGACGGAGTCTTGAAGCTCGACCGTAAGCACGATGGCTGGTTGCGTCTGCCGCGCGTGCAGCGCTTGCGAATAAAGGCGCAGCTTGCGCGGGGCGGTTCGGCTTCGTCTGCGTCAGCCGCCAACAGCATCGTGGCGGCGATGAATTGGAGCGCCATGTTCGAACGCAGCGGCATCTTGCCGGGCATTGCTGCGGTCGATCCCGGCGCGCCCGGCGCGCCAACAGTGCTCACTGCACACGCAGTGCCGGCGCAGTCGCCCGCAGCGATTGTCACTGCATCGCTGGACTGGACCTTGCCGTCCGACGGCCGTGCTGCGTTACCAGAAAACGCAACCGTCTGTTATCAGCTCGGACGCCACCGCTTGGCAGACGATCCGGCCACCCAAGCGCCAACACCCGCAGCCGCCGACACCGACCTGCTGTATGCCGGAGCGCCAATGTACCCGGCCGCCGGGCAAACGGCGCTGGCGTTTGGACAACGTGTTCTGCACACCGACCGCAACAACGGCCAAGGCCTAAGCGCCGGCCGTTGGGCTTGGTGGGTGCGCGGCGTCGATCTGTTCGGCCGCGTGAGCGAATCCAGTCCGTGGGCGCAAGTCGGCATCGTCGACCAGGCGCCGCCAGCCGCGCCGGTATTGGTCGAAGCGGAGTGGGTGCAGCGCGCATTTCCGCCAGAAGCGGTGATGTCGATGGGTCGCTCGAGCGAAGCGGCACGCTGGCTGCAGCAAAGTCAGGCGCCTGCGGGATTGCTTGCGTCGTGGGTCTTCGGTCCCGATCAGATGGCCAATCACACCGACGTCGACGGCTTCGAACTCCATCTGCGGCGGCCGCCCGCGCCGGGCCTCGCTTACCCCGATCCGTGGCCTGTCGCCTTGGCGCGCTTTGGGCCGACTGCCGTGTTTGCCGACGGCAGCGTTACTGCCGTGGCTGTCGATCCAACGCTGAACGTCAACCTCAGAAGCGCGCGCAGAGTGGTCGCAGCGCCCTTTGCCGCCGCTGCACCGACCCCGCGTTACGCATGCGTGACCGATGTAACGCTGGATGGTGCCAGCGGCGTCTTTGTCGGCGGCACGCTGACCGCCGGAGCGCTGACACTGCCGGTGCTTGCCAACGGCGACGGCGACGCGTTGGAAGTCGCCGTGCAACACAGTGCAGCGCCTGCCTCCGGCGCCGCCCAGCTGCGCGCACCGACGGGCAAATTGCTGACGATCACCGTAAACATGCCGCAGCTCAATCCGCCGGCCGGACTGCGTGCACGCGGCGGCATGTTGCAAGTCGGCTCGCACCGCCTGCCTGTGTTGCGCCGAAGCGCCAATGAGTTCCTGTGCGTCTCCGACGGTTCATCGCTTGCGAGCGGCGGCGCGGTACGTTGGTTCCCGGTGTGGTCGGTCGCACTCGACGACACTGGCTTCGGACCGAGTGCATCGGCCGCGGCACCGGTGGCGCATGCGCAGGCGGCAGTGCGTGCCGTGCGCGCTCTGCAGCGCCAAGGCCCGCGCTCCGCGTTGAGCGCATCGCTCACCGTCACGGCGGTCTACCTCGACAAACCCAATCCGCCCTCGCTCGGAGCATTTCCGTTCGACCCCTCCAAACGCTGCGCCCTGCTCGCCAGCCGGGCCGATTGGTTCGGCAAATCCCAGTTCACCCTGAGCTGGGCCGCGCCGAGCGCGGCGCCGGCGGAAGATCGCCGCTATATCGTGTATCGCGCGCTGGGCGATGAGATCAATCGCCTCGATCGGCGCGCCTATACCGCCGGCGGACGCCGACGGAATGCATTTCCCCAAGCCGCCGACTTCCCGCCGGGTGTGTATGCCGACACAACGCGCCGCGCGCGCGTGCAAGCAGAGTTGACTACACTCAACGCGGCGCTAGGGGCAACCTCCGCCAACACCGATGCCGTCGACGCCGCCTATGCTGCGCTCACAATCGACACGCAAATGCTGCTGGCTCGGCAGGACTACGTCTGGCCAGCCTTCACTGCCCTCAACAGCGCGCCGCTCGACACCAGCAGCTTCACCGACACGCTCGACGGACGCTCACATGGCCATTGGTTTTATCGCGTGACCTGCCGCGGCGCCGGCGGCATGGAAAGCGAACCCTGCGAACCCACGCCGCCGATTTGCTGCCCTGACGTTGTGCCGCCGGCACAACCCATCGTGCAGATGGCCCTGGCCGGCCCCGGCTTCGTCAAGCTGCGCTGGCTCGCAAGCCCCGACGCCGACCTCGATCGCTACGACATCTACGCGGCGCAGGATCCGCATGCAGAGGCGGAGATTGGAAGCGGTTTAATGCCTGTAGCAACACATGCGCCCTCGCCAAATGCGGTGAACGCGATTGAAGAACATCAACTACCGCGCGCTGCGGGCAGTTGGTGCTTCTGGATCGTCGCAGTCGACACATCGGGCAATCGCAGCGCCCCATCGGCGATGCTGCGTGGCGCCTCGCTGCAACCGCCGCCGCCGCCTCCGATTTGGGTCTCAGCACAACGTGCGCCGGCAAGCAATGCGAGCCGCATCGAACTGCGCTGGCGCCACGACCAGGACCAGCGCCTGTCTTGCAGTGTCGAGCGCCGTTCAGCCAGCGGTGGCTACTGGGTGACCATCGCCCCATGGTTGCCGCGCGGCGTCTACAGCTTTGACGACACGCCGCCCGACATCAGCGCCGGCTGGGAGTACCGCCTGCAAGTGCGCGACCACCTGGATCAGCACGCCAATGCGCGGCCATCCATCGCCATGCAAGGACTGTAGAGATGCCGCCCACCATCACCGATTTGGAAGACAAGTATTTCGATCCGGCGCTGGGGCTTACGCGCTACTACGGCAATGTGGAAGTGATTCCGCATGTCGATGGCATTGCGTACTTCAATGCGATTGCCGATGCGCTCGATACCTGCCAAGGGCCGGGGGACAAGATTTACATCACGGCTTGGGTGTTTGCGCCTTCCTTCAGTCTGCGGCAACCGACCGGCATAAGCGTGTCTCCGGCCGGCCCCAATCTAGACGAGTTGCTGGTCGATAAGGCGAAGCGGGGTGCCGACGTACGCATCGTGCTTGGTGCCCCGTACTTCAGCAGTGGCACGGAAGGGCTACCTCCCTACAACATCATCTGGTCGGTCAATCGACTGGTAGAAAAGTTTGACATTGCCGGCGGCATTCGCTCGGTGTTTAACAACAACGTCTATGTTGCGCGCGATCTGCGCTCAGCTGATCGTGGCGGTGTACAGCCGCTACGCGGTCGTGTGCTGCTCGATTGGGGCGGTCGTACACCGGACTCGCGTCACGACAAGTCAACCGTCATTTTTTCCGCCGCCACCGGCCAACTGCGGGCGTTTGTGGGTGGCATCGACTTTGACAGTGGGCGCATTTCGGATCCGCAGCACACGCCGCCGCACTCAGACGAAATGCCCTCTTGGCACGACGCCGGTTTGGAGTTGTTTGGCAACGCGGCTGAGGGTGTGCTCGATAACTTCATCACTCGCTGGGTTGAAACGGCGACGCTGCCGCCGGAGTCTTTGAGTTACGGCGGCGCTGTTGAGCTATTCAACCCTGTGATCGAAAGCGCGCAACCAACCCATGCATCCGGCGCCGGTCACCCAATCTCGTCGAGCGGTCCCAGCGTACGGATATTGCGAAGCTACGACTCCATTCGCGCATTGCGGATCTGGTTAAACACACCGAACCTGGCTTGGCACTCGCTGCCTGGCGGTGTTTATGAAGTGTTGCGCGTGTTAAGCCGTGCCATCAATCGCGCGCAGAACTACATCTACATTGAGTGCCAAACGCTGAACCCCTCGGCAGGCATCGACATCACCTACTACCTCCATTCGAAGCTGTATCCGTTGCTTTCTGCTGCTTGTGCGCGTGGAGTCAAAGTTATTCTGGTCTGCTACGGCGCCGGCACTCCAAGGATGTCGCCGGAAATTGAAATTGAAATTCTGCAGCCGCTTACTTCAGCCCAGCGCGACAACTTCGGCCTGTACTGGGTCGAGGATTGCCGCTTACATTCAAAGATCGTCCTCGTCGACGACGAGTTCTCCTGCATCGGCTCGGCCAACATGTGGGACCGCTCCATGAACGGCACGGAGTCGGAACTCAGCGCGGCCTATGTTCATACAGGTGAATCCAATTCCCAGGTGGCCGATTTGCGCGTGAGGCTGTGGGCTGAGCACTTACGCGTACCGATAGCTGATGCAACGGCGCGTGCCGAACTGCGCGACTTAGCCATAGGGTTGGGCGTGTTTCGACCAAACTGGGGAACGCGCAGTCTCAGCTTCCCAACACCCAATAAGAAGCTGCGGGAGATTTCGGCATGAGTGGCGCGCACGCGTATTACCAGCTCGCCGCACTCGCCGAGCGCAGACGCTTGCCGCTGGGTGATCTGCTCGACGAGATCCTGCCGCATATCTGGATCACATTGCCGGCTTACGACGCAGCATGCGACGAAACCAACATCGAAGTACTTGTCGATCAACCGGTCGGCATCAAAGTCCCCGGCATCCCGGCGCTCGAGCTTGCGCTCGGCTCCGTAGCCGGCGGCGTTAACGCCACCTTGCGCGCACGGCATGCGCCGACCGCGGGCATCAGCATCGAGATGCCGCTAACGCTGCGAGTCGCCGCCGATGTGCTGCGTCCACTGCAACCCAACTCGATCAAACCAGACCTCACGCGCAAAACACTCGACATCAGCCTGGGTAGCGCCCGCGTGGGCTTCGATCTGGACGGTCATTTCCTTCTCGATGTTACCGGCGGCATTACGCTGCCGCGCTGCATGATTGGATCGACCGGCGTGATCCTCAGTGCGAACAACGTACGTTGGTTGACACCAAACGCTCCCTCTCTCCCCGCAACGATGCCATCTGGCTTCACGGGTTTGTACTTCGAGGGCGCAACGATCGAAGTGCCCGAGCTACCGATCGGTCAGCTTGCAATGCGCGATGTCTTCCTTGGCACCGGCGGCTTTAGCGGCACCGTGCAGTGGAGCGACCCGAACGCGGCGTGGAGCGGAACCGGCAGCAGCGGTAACTTCACCGGCGTTGCGGTTGGTCAGCTCGCCGGCTTCCGGGGTGCACTGACGAAAGTGGCTCTCGGTTTTCAGCAAAACGCACTGACCGCGTGTGAGATCGAAGGCAATGTGTTCGTTCCTTACATCGACCGAGTGTTGGGCATCTCACTTGGGTTGGACGGCAACTTCGGCCTCACCGCCACGGTACGCACACCGACCTGCCGCTTCGCCGATGCGGCTTCACAAGCCATGGCCGCCCAGGCCGGCCCCAACGGCTACATCCTGCGCGCCGATACCGCAGCATTCATACTCGACATCAACCGTATTCAGTTCCACGCCGGCGGCAACGAACCCGCCGCGCTCACACTCTCTGGGCGCGTGAAACTGAAACTCGCTGCGCTCGACTTGCCGGGGGTGGTGTTTCAAGGCTTGCGCATCGACACCAACGGCCAGGTCGCGGTGGATGGCGGTTGGCTCGATGTTGCGCAGTCGAAGAGCGCTGACCTCAAAGGCTTTCCGCTGCAGATCACCAAGATCGGTTTCGGGGCCGACACGCCGCGCAAGCGCTGGATCGGTCTGAACGGTGGCATCAAGCTCGCCAAGGGCTTGCCGCTGGGCGCGTCGGTCGAAGGATTGCGCGTGAGTTGGGATCTTGACACCGGCCAGATTGGGTTTGCGCTGGAAGGCATCGGACTGAAGGTGGAGGTGCCGAAGGTTTACAGCTTCGACGGCAAGGTTGCGTTCTTTGAGAATGCGCAAGCAAGCGGCTTCCGCGGCACGGTAAAGCTGAAGCTGCAGACGGTCAAGCTCACGATCGATGCTTCGCTTATCGTCGGCCGCACCACTGACGGCACCGATTTCTTCTATTTCTATCTCGATCTCGACTTGCCCGCCGGCATTCCGCTGTTCAGCACCGGTGCAGCAATTTACGGTTTCTCCGGGCTGCTCGCAGCCAACATGACGCCGGCGCGCCAGAACAGCGAAAACTGGTATCACGGCTATTACAAGCGTGCGCCGGTCGGCGTGACCGACGCAGCGAAATGGGCCGTGACGCGCGATGCCTTCGCGTTGGGCGTTGGCACCACCATCGGCTCACTGCCTGACACCGGCTTTTCAATCTCAGCCAAGATCCTGCTGCTGCTGGTCTTGCCCGGGCCGCAGCTGCTGCTGCAAGGCCGGGGTAGTTTCTTGAAGAAGAAGCCGGACCAGAAAGATCCGACAGCGGAAGGCGCGTTCGAAGCGCTGCTGGTGCTCGATGTGCCGGCCAAGCTGTTCCAAGCCAACTTGGCCGTGGCGTTTTCGATTGCCGATCTGGTTGAAGCCGCGGGCGGACTCGACGCGGCGTTCAGTTGGAGTGCAACACCGCCGGCAGATTTATGGCACGTGTATCTCGGCGAAAAAACGCCGGAAGAGCGCCGCATCCACGCCACGCTGTTCAAGCTGTTCCGCGGCGATCAGTGGTTGATGATCAACAGCCCGCACAGCTGGCCGCAAGGCTTGCCCGACCGCGAAGGACCGTTCGAGATCGGCGGCTCGACCGGGCTGAAGTTCGATTTTGACTTCACCGTTGTTAAGGCGTGGCTCGATGCATCCATCACCGGCCAAGCCGCGGTCTCACCGAACCCGCAGCAGTTCAAGGCATCGCTTGACCTGCGCGGTGCTGCCGGCATCTCGATGCTGGGTTTCTCGATCGTGGCGGAGTTGTTGGCGCAAGCGCAGGTCCAAGCGCCCAACCCGTGGCATCTGTCGATCTTGGTTGAAGTCGGCATCAAGATCGAACTGATCGTCACGCGCTTCGAGTTCAACGCGCGTTTACCGCTGGAGTTCGGTGATGCAAACTCGCCGCTGCCGCAACCCGTGCGCGACTTCATCACGCTGCATGCAGACCACGCCAAGGTCGACGAAGCGCGCCCGCTCGCTCAGGCACGCATCGCGCCCGATGCGCGTCCGCTGCTGGTCTTTGATCGCCCAGTGCAAGACCGCACACGCTTTGGCGCACCGGCGCGCGACAACACGCCGGCCGACGATCTCGGCTTGCGGCAGGTCTCGTATCGCTTGCAGCACGTTGTACTGCTGGCGCGCGCGCCCGCCGGAGAGAAGCTCATCGCTGCCGCCGGTGAAGTCAGCATCAGCACTACCACAGCGAGCTTCATCGGCCTCCAGCAGCCCGCCGATCAACTCCCCGATCTGTCCAATGCAGAACTCACGCTGATTGCACCCGGACAAACCATCGGTCCGATTCGACTCGCCAGCGGCAGCGGCAACAGCGCCGTGTTGAGCCAAAGCGTGGCCGCCGGCGATTACTCTTATCGACTCAGCGCGCCGCGCCCCCGCAGCAACGTGCAGATCACGAC
>Ga0315905_10008037_pt1 | contig 10658 bp, 6 predicted proteins | sample LakEriMetagenome_5_FD_203522 | JGI IMG/M metagenome (GOLD analysis project Ga0315905, IMG submission 203522) | Freshwater fungal communities from buoy surface, Lake Erie, Ohio, United States - Buoy 4 MA121 | ecosystem: Environmental > Aquatic > Freshwater > Lake | place: USA: Lake Erie, Ohio... | reverse complement strand
TGGCTCTCAAGGCTAACGAGTGAGTGAGATGGTGCGATCGACCGTATCACAGTTCATCCAATACTCTCATCACCGTGCAATCAACCAATGTCGCCAGCGCCCAGAGAATCAAGATAAACCACACCAACGATAGTGGCGGGCGTTCCTTGGATGTGCTTGCGCCGGCTGCAGCCAATACGGCTAACACGAGCACGGGGATGTGAATCATGGGTAGCTCACTTCCCCTGGACGAACTGGAACACATCTGCCAGATCCTGAGGCGTCCAGTCCTGCTCCAGGCCCTCGGGCATGAACGACTTGGTGGTGGACTTCAGTTCCTCGATATCGACACGCAGGACCGTGTCTTTCTTCCCGTCGGTCCGGGCCAGAGTCAGGCTGGTGGCTGTCTCGTCGACGATCATGCCGGTGAAGGTGCGGCCGTCTTTGGTCGTGGCAACATAGCCGGTGTACTTGCTCTCGACCGCTTGATTGGGATCGAGAATTGCCCTTAGCAGGAACTCGCCCGACTTGTTTTGCAGGGCCACCAGCTGGGGGCCGATCTCGTTGCCGAGTTCGCGATGCTTGTGACAGGTGGCGCATTTCTTCTCGAACAGGACGCGACCATGGGCATCATCTCCGGTCAGAGTGAGTGCCGGTTGGAACTTGGCCATGACCTCACCGCGCGTCGACTTGGCGACAGCGGCGAGGACTTTCGCAGCCAGTTCGCGGACCTTCTCCGACTTGGACTCAGCGAGGGCATTGCGGGTGGCTGCATCGAGATCACCGACCGGGATCTGGTCCGCTTCAACAGCTTTGAGGAGAGCCAGTGCCGTGCTCTGCCGAGCGACAAACAGGGCCTGTGCCTCCCGCCGTGCGATGGGAGAGAGGGTCGGCCAGACGGTCAGAATCCCGCCGATATCTTCGAGCTGAGTCAATCTCACGATGGCTGCAGAGGTGACTTCAATCGGCGTTTGTGGAGTCAGAAGTCCGTGGAGAAGTGTCGTGTCGCACAATCGGTCCTCGGAGAGTTCTCCAGCAATCTGGATCGCCGCCAGACGCTCGGGGATCGGTCGATCAACCGGATGAATGAGCGTGCGGGCCTGCTCAAACGTGGGCTGCGCCGCCTCGAACGCGACTCGGAGTTCCGCATTCTCGCATTTCAAGAGTTGCGAGAGCGATATGCCGCGATCGCGCAAGACCCTGAGCGTGTCGGCCATCGCAGCCAGCTTCCACGCATTGGCATCACCCTCGGCTTCACCACCGATCGCTTGGAAGATCCGAGCCAGTCCCGCCTCGGGCTTGTCAGCCAGGATCGTCGCCACCAGATGACCGACCCAGGTCGCCCGCGTCTCATCGGCGGGGAGCTTCTGAATCACCAGCGGCAACAGCTGATCGGCATGCTTGGGAGCGGAACTGAGAATCGCCGCCCGCAGCCAGGGATCGTTCGGATCGCTGAGGATCAGGTCGCCGAGCCACTTAGGGACATCGGGATGGTCGCAGTCGCCGAGCTTTAATGCCAGTTCGTAGCGGACTTCGAGGGATTCATGCTCAACCAGCGTGGACACTGTGGCCCGCATGTCCTCCTTTTCCAGCCAATCGGGCGAGAGGCATTGGAGCGTGGCAGCCACTGCGTTTGGATGGTCGCTTCGCAATGATATGGAGAGCTCGGAGGCCTGAAGCTGCCCCCAGCTGCTCAGGATCGCGATGGCATGCCGTCTCGACAGCGGCATTATGACGTCGGTCCGATCTTCATGGCAGTTAGACGTGATTCCTCGCAATACCTCGACAGCAGCCGGGGTAATCGATTCACGAGTTGAAAGCAGTTGCTGTGCGGTGTCGCGTTTCCATCCGTTTTTCGAAGCCTGCCAGAGGCAGGCTTTGACAAGTTCGACATCATTGAAAGCGGACAGATTGGGAAGCGGCTGATGCGGCTGCCCCTTCTTTCTCACCCGGTAGATCCGCCCCTTATCCTCTCCCGCTCGCACATCGAGCCGGGCCTGCCACGCCTCGGGGATCCACTCCGGATGCTCGATCACATGCCGGTACATATCGCTGATCCACAGACACCCATCCGGCCCCGTCATCGCTCGCGTCGGGCGGAACCAGTTGTCGGACGATGACAGGAACTCTCGCTCGGTGTCCTCCGCGAACCGCACGGCTTTGAACGTCACGCCGTCCTGCACCAGTTTGTAACGCACCACCAAGTTATGGACCGGCTCGCAGACGAATGCCGCCCCGTACATCTCGGGCCCCCAGGTCGTGTCGCGGAAAATCCCTGTCCCGCAGGCCGACGTGAACCGGTCCGCCGCCCACAGGTCGTTGAACCGGTCAACCGTCCGGCTCGTGGGGTGGACCGGCGGGGCGATTTCGGGATCGGTGATCCGCACGGAGGACGGCGGAGACGGCACCCACGGGTTCCGCCGCAGGTCACGGTCCTCGATCGGGAACTGCATCAGCGGCTCGCTGTTCGTGTTGCCGAACCAGTGGCCCCAATCGTCACGGACGCGGGCATTCTGGGTCTGTCCCCCGACTGCTTCGACCTTGCCGGTCTTGGGGTGGAACCGGATGTCTCGCCGCGAGGTCTGGACCACTTCGCCGGTGATCAGCGACTTGACATGATCGGTCGAGTCCCCAGCTGCGAGATAGATCCACCCGTCGAGTCCGCGCTCGAACCCGTTGATCCGGTGCTGCGGATTAGCATCGATGAACCCTTCGAGCCACGGAGTCACTTCATCCGCAGCTCCGTCTCCGTTCGTGTCCCTCGCAAACGAGACATGTGGCGCCGCACTGACCCAGGCTCCATCCTTCCACGGCAGCACACCGGTGACGTACCGCACCTTGTCCATGAACGTCACAGCTGAGTCGTAGCGCCCGTCGCCGTTCTCATCGGTCAGCACGCGAATCCGCCCGCCGGGCTCGCCCTTCCCATCCATCCCCAGCGGGTAGTCCCGCATCTCGACTACCCACAGCTTTCCGTCGGGAGCGACCGCGAAGTTGACCGGATCGACGATCAGCGGCTCCGCAGCCACGACCTCGATCTCGTATCCCTCGGGAAGCGAGAAGGTCTTCAGCGCCTCTTCGACGGGCAGTGCGCGGTCGGGGGTCTTGTTGTCGTAGAGCTCATGAATCCGACGGAAGATCACCTCTTCTGTCCCGCTCACCCAGCGGCCCGGCTGGTTGTAGTAGATCATCGATTCATCGACTTCATAGCCCCCTTCAGCCCGCATCCGCTCGCTGACCACATAACCAAAGACATCGTCGCAGTACGCACTGACCCATGTGGCTGCGGGCAGTTCCTTGCGGATGCGATGGGCGTAATCAGCGACGACTTCACCGCCCATGAAGACCATCGCGAACTGGTCGCCGAAACGCCAGACATGGATCGGCATCGGGTAGGTCTCGGGCAGGCGACCCATGCGAGCCAGTGTCGCCAGCATATTCTCGGCATGGCGACGAACCTGGGGCTGGGTGCTGAGCAGCCGCTTGGTGAGTGCCTCGGCCGAGGGGCGTTCTGGGGCGATCCCCGCGAAGCCAAACGTCGACTGCAGAGATGATGAGAGATCGATCCCCGGAGCTGTGAGTTGTTTCTCGACCGCAGCTGCGAGCTGGCGCCCATTGATTCGAGACGACTCGACCTGGTCGGGTGTGGGGTGGTCCGGATTCGCATCGGCTCCACAGCCGATGACCGAGAAGGCGAGCATGCCGGGATGAGCAGTTTCGAGTTCGGCAGCTGCGTAGCCAGCCCAGTCGCCGTTGACGCGGTTGTAGTTGCCGCCCAGTGTCGTGCAGTGGCAGGCGTAGTTGAACAGCACCGCGCGGACCTGCCCCTCCGGAGTGCTCACTCGCAGGCAGGGCACGGTGTGATCGACGACACCCCCAGCTTCCACACTGAAGCCGACCCACTTGCCATCTTTCAGACCGCGGCGATTCTTGGCGAACTCAGCCGCGCCCGTGTTGACCGTCAGCTTGGCCGGGGCGAGGTTCTCGATCGCCTGGCTGACAGCAGCGACGACGCGGTCGCGCAGCACCTGGGTGTAGGCATCAGTCCGGGCCTGCTCTTCGGCCGACTGCGGCACGGTGTAGAGGTTATCGAGACCGCGCGAGAGCTGGGGAGCTGTGTGGGAGTGTGTTCCGCTGATGACGAGATCATCCCGCTGGAGACCGTGCTTCTCCTTCAGGAGCTTGGCAATTTCGACCGTGAGATCGCCCGGCAGTCCAATCGAGTCGACAGCGACGAGTGCCCGCAGCGGACCGGTGCCTTCGCGCAGAACCAGGGCTCGCGCAAAAAGAGGAGTGTCGATGTCCTCATAGGCTTTCGAGCGGACTGCGTAACCCGATAGCCGAATCGGTTCGGTCGGGGTCACCTCAACGCGCGCTACGCCGGCCTGAAAATCGGCCGCCGAAACGGAAGCGACGGGCAGCAGAACCACACAGAGCCACAGTGCAACGCGCATGAGTCTTCTCCTGAAGTCCCACTGAGTCTGCCAGAATCAGACTCAGATCGGAAGTGACTGAAATCGCGAGTCACCGGCTCGGATGCCCGCAAAGGGCCACAAGATGTGGTTCGGTTCGGCAGGATCCGCCGATATAGGCAAGATTTGCTGCTGGTTAGTGAAACAGTAGGGGCACATCGACGAATCGCGATTTTGACCGGATGAGATGACGATCCAAAGGCTGCGAGTCAATTCACCCTCACAGATCACTCCATCGCCCTGCGCCGCGAGAGCGAGAGTGACTCCGGAAGTCTGACTCAACTCACATGGACTGAGTGGGCGTGCGCTCAGCGTTCACTCGAAGGAGCTTTCACATGCGACGGTTTTCAATGCGCAGCTGGCTGATGATGTCGGCTGTTGGTCTGGGTTGGGCGGCTTCGGCTTCCGCAGCTGGACCGGTCTCCCCCTCGATTCAACGTGCCGAGGCAATCCTGACTGCTCCCGAGCAGATGGACATCTCGCTGGTGAACTGCACCACGGACGAATGTGCTGCTGGTGGAGCTTGCGATGCAATCGGTGATTGCATCGGAGAAGAAGGCAGCTGTGGCCTCTTCGGCGGAGCTCTGAGCGAGCGATTCGACCTGAGCGATGCCATCCTCGGCGAAGACTCGGGTTGGGATGTCGGTGGCTGGTTGCAGTCGGGCTACACGAACAAGTCGGATGGTGTGCTCAACACCCGTCCGGACAGCTGGAACGTCCACCAGGCTTGGGTCTACGTCGAAAAGATCGCTGACGGCAGCGAAGGTCTCGCCTTCGGGGGCCGGTTCGACGCGATGTATGGTCTCGACGGGGAAAACACCCAGGCCTACGGTAACCCGAATCGCGATCGCTGGGATTTCCAGGATAGCTTCGATCACGGGGCGTTCCACTGGGCCATGCCTCAGGCGTACGGAACCGTCGCTTATGACAAGCTGTCGGTGAAGGTCGGTCACTTCTACACCCCCGCTGGTTACGAAGTGGTTCCTGCAACCGGTAACTTCTTCTACAGCCACGCCTTCACGTGGAACTTCACTGAGCCGTTCACCCACACCGGTGCTTTGGCCAGCTACGCCGCCAGCGACGAGCTCACCCTGATGGGTGGATGGGTCGCCGGTTGGGACAGCGGTTTCGCCCGCTTCAATGGTGCTTCGTCGTTCATCGGCGGAGCCACCGTGAAGGTGTCGGATGACGTGACCGTGGCTTACGTCGGGATCGTCGGTAACAACGGCTGGATCGGTGACGGAAACACCCACCACCTGGTCACGACCGTGACTCTGACCGACAAGCTGACCTACGTTCTCGCCAGCGATATCGCTCGCGGCAACGAACCAGCTGCCGGTGGTGCTTCGACGTTCCACTCGGTCAGTGCTGCCAACTACCTGATCTACAACATCACGGATGAGTTGGGTGCCGGTGCCCGTGCCGAATGGGCCAAGATCAATGGTGTGTCTTACTACGAGACGACCGTCGGTGTGAACATCAAGCCGACCGGAAACCTCGTGATTCGTCCTGAGATTCGCCACCAGTGGTCGCCCGCTGGCCAGAAGGGTAACAACCCGATTGGTGTGCCAGTTGACGAAACGATCTTTGGTGTGGACGCCGTTCTGTCGTTCTAGTCCGAACGACAGTCACGTGTGAGAGCTCCAGAAGCCCAGGGGGTGTGACCCCTGGGCTTCTTTCGTTAGCGGAACAGCTCGTGATACTTGCGGATTGTCTGCTCGGCGGCGGCCCGCGAGTTCGGCCAGGGCAGGCACTCGGCCGACACATAGCCCGAGTAACCCGTTTCGGCGAGAGCCTGCACGATCGGTGGCCAGTCCATGTGGCCCACTCCGGCTGCACAGCGCGTGGTATCAACGCAGTGCACGTGCCCCAGCCAGCGACCGGACTGACGCAGTCCCACAGCCACATCGACTTCCTCGATGTTCATATGGAACAGGTCTGCCAGCAGTCGCACATTGGTGGCCCCAAACTCTTCCAGCAGCAGCACGCCATCAGCCTGGGTGTTGCACATGTTGGTCTCGTACCGATTGAGTGGCTCATAAATCAGCGGCACGTTGTATTGCCGCGCGTGCTCTCCCAGATCGACGAGAGCTTCACCCAGCCAACCACGAGCAGTAGCCTTGTCGACCGTTCCGCCCCAGCGCCCCTGCATGGAGCCGATGATGGCGGGAGCTCCGTTGGCCCCACCAAAGTCGATCATCGAGCGAATGAACTCCGCAGCCTTTCTGCGAATCGCCGCATCGGGATCGGTCAGCGTCAGCTTGCGAACCACCCAGCCCGCTCCGGTGCCGACAGCGGCCAGCTTGAGGGAGTGGCTGTGGAGTTTCTGTCGGAGCTGATCGGGAGTCACCGCATCCGGTCCCGGTGCGAACAGCTCGATCGCATCGAATCCGAGTTCGGCCGCCTGCCGAATTCCCTCATCCAGGTCATGCCAGAAGACAAACGGTCCTCCCTGAGCCTGGGGAACAAGACTGATCGTGATTGCGGTCTGAATCGAGTGGGACATGATGCCTCTGGTGGGTCGGGGAGTATTCGCCAATCGTAGCATGCTGAGGGCGGCAATACGCTCGCGGGCTGAAGTCGTGCTACCCGCCGCGCTGGAGGTCCATCATCTTTCCGAACCGGTCCAGAATCTTGAGTTTCAGCGGCGCAAACTCGGGTCGATCGATCGCTTCCAGATCGACCAGCCGCTGGGCTGCCTCGCGCGTCTCGACGAGCAGATCGTAGTCCCGCGTCAGGTCGGCCAGCTTCAGCGGCATGCTGCCGCTTTGACGGGTCCCCAGTGCATCGCCCGGACCGCGCAGCTCGAAGTCGACCTCAGCGATCTTGAACCCGTCGCTCGTCTGTTCCAGCGCTGCCAGGCGGGTGGTGGCATCAGGCGTGTCGGCCTCGGAAATCAGGAAGCAATAGCCCTGGTACTTTCCACGGGCAACACGGCCACGCAGCTGATGCAATTGCGAGAGGCCGAATCGCTCGGCTTCCAGGATCACCATCAGCGTGGCGTTGGGGACATCGACCCCGACTTCGATCACGGTGGTCGCGACGAGGGCCTGCAGTTCCCCCTCGCGGAAATCAGCCATCGTTCGAACCCGCTCGGTCAGGTCCATCTGCCCGTGAACCAGCCCGACTCGAAATCCTGAGAGTTCGTTCCGGGGCAGCTCGCGAAAGATCTGCTCAGCTCCCTGCTGGTCGTCTTCGTTGCCACCTTCGATCCGGGGACTGACGACGTACAGCTGGCGACCTTCCTGGAGTTTCTGGCGGATGAAGTCCCAGCAGCGTTTCTTACTGGCCTGACCATAGATGCGGCTGGTCACGACCTTCTGTCGTCCCGGTGGCAGGTCGGAGACGACTGTCAGGTCCAGGTCGCCGAACTGGGTCAGGCACAAGCTGCGGGGAATCGGAGTCGCGGTCATTACGAGCATGTGCGGAGCGTGCCCGGCCAAGTCGGAGAATCGCGACCGCTGAGCGACTCCGAACTTGTGCTGTTCATCGATCACGACCAGACCCAAGTTCGAGAACTTGACCTTCTCCTGAATGATGGCCTGTGTGCCGACCACCAGTTGGAGTTCGCCCCGCTCCAGACCGGTATGAACTTCTCGCTGGGCGGCTGCTCCGATGCGGCCCGTCAGTAAGGCCCGCGTGACGCGGCTTTGCGAGAGGATCGATTCCAAGGTCTCCCAATGCTGCGACGCCAGGATCTCGGTGGGAGCCATCAAGGCAGCTTGCCACCCGGCGGCCACGGCAGCCAGCATCGCATAGATCGCGATGACGGTCTTTCCGGCCCCCACGTCGGCCTGGATCAGCCGGTGCATCGCATGACCGATGGCCAGATCAGCGGTCAGATCGCGGATTGCCTGATCTTGACCCGCAGTGAGGGGGAACGGGAACAGGCGGCGAATTCGGGCATCAACCTTGGCGGGGATGGGGATCGGCGGAGCGCTCGATGTGCGGGTCCAGGCTCGCCGTCGCAGAGCCAGACCGACCTGAAACTCGAATAGATCGTCCCACAGCAGACGCCGCCGACCGGCCTGGTACTCCTCCACGGTGTTCGGCGTGTGGACGTGTTTCAGGGCGGTCGAAATGTCGACGATCTTCCAGCGCTCGAGCGCTTTCTCAAAGTGATGCTCCGCGATCTGATCGGCGAACTGAGCAGTCGCAGCTGCGGTCATCTTCTGCATATCGGACTGGCGGAGCCCTTCGGTCAGTGGATAGCGCGGGATGACACCGAACCCGCAGTCACGATCTTCATCGCTCAGCCACTGCATCGTGGGGTGCGAGAACTCCCACTTGCCTTGCTTCTTTTTGGGCTTTCCGGCCAGCAGGATCAGTTGGTCAAGCTGGAGCTTTTGGAACATCCACGGCTGGTTGAACCAGGTCGCGCGGACGTACTGCCCATCGCAATCGAACAGCGCCGCGGTCATATGCTTGCCGGTGCTGGTGATTCGCGCATCCTTGTCGCAGACCACGCCGCGGACGCTCTGCACCGCGTCCTCGACCAATTCATTCGGCGTCTTGACCTGCGACAGGTCCAGCACATCACGAGGCAGATGCCAGAGCAGATCGTGGACCGTGAAGATCTCGAGCTTGGCGAGGAGGGCCGCCCGCGCGGGTCCGACACCGTTCAAGTATTGAACCGGCGTTGCCAGTGGGTCAGAGATTGGAAGTTCATCGGCCACGGTTCACATTGGAATCGATGACCGACCAGAACGCCAACGACTAGAACTGGCTCAGGAACCGGACATCGCTGGCGTAGAACTGGCGGATATCTTTGTTGTTGTGCCGCCGCATGCAGAAGCGCTCGACGCCCAGGCCGAAAGCGAATCCGCTCACCTCGTCCGGGTTGTAGCCGACGGCCTTCAGCACGTTCGGGTCGACCATCCCGGCTCCGCCGATTTCGAGCCAGCGGTCGCCCCACTTCATGTCGACTTCGACCGAAGGTTCGGTGAACGGGAAGAACGACGGACGGAAGCGGATGACCACGTCTTCACCCAGGTAGGCCTGAGCGAACAGCCGCAGCACGGTCTTGAGGTCAGCCATCGTGACATGCTTGTCGACCATCAGACCTTCCATCTGATGGAACATGCACGAGTGCGTGTCGTCCATCTCATCGGGGCGATAGACGCGACCGATTGAGACGATCCGCACGGGCGGCTGGGTCTTTTCCATCACGCGGATCTGGACGGTCGAGGTCTGGCTGCGCATCAGCAGCGGGCCGCCGAAGGTCCGTTCGGCAGTCGCCAGATAAAAGTTGTCGCGCGGGTCGCGGGCCGGGTGATCGAGCGGGATGTTGAGGGCTTCGAAGTTGTGGAACTCGTCCTCGATCTCGGGCCCATCCACGGGGTCGAACCCCAGCCGGACCATGATCGACTTGAACTCCTCGATCGTCTGCGAGATCGGGTGCCGATGGCCCATCGCGAACGGCGTCCCCGGCAGCGTGACATCGAGCCCGTCGACAATCGCGGACGGTTTGGCCAGTACCGACTGCCGCTCCTCCAGAGCTGCGGTCACGCGGTCCTTGACGTCGTTGAACTTCTTTCCCAGGACGGGACGCTCTTCCGGAGTCACCTGACCCAGCAGGGCCTGCAAATCCTTAAGCCGCCCCTGCTTCTTGCCCAGGAACAGAATCCGCACCGCCTCGATCCCTGCTGCATCAGTCGCAGCTGTGATCGCCTGCAGGGCGTCGGATTCGTATTGAGAGAGCTGGGTCAGCGCGTCCATGGTGCGGTCGAATTCAGGCAAGTGGTGGTGAACCCGGCAGTATCCGGGATTCCGCAGCCAGTGCCAAGCATTCGAGACAGCTACTTGAGCGACCGCAGGAAGAACTCGACAAAGTTTCGGTGGAAGATCTTCTCGATATCGTCACGAGAGTACCCGCGCTGCTGGAATGTCTCCTGCATCCGAATGACGTCGGCGATCGTGTCGAGATCGCCTGGGGACTGCTCGCGGCCGTAGCCTCCATCCAGGTCGGTCCCGATTCCGCAGTGGTTGGCGTTGCCCGCCAGCTGGCAGATGTGGTCGATGTGGTCGACGATCTTGGACATCGGCACATCGGAAGACGGCGTGACGTACTTCTTGTAGCCGGGAACAATCATCCAGTTGTCGAATGCCGCTCCAATCACCGAGCCCCGCGCGATCAGGGCTTTGATCTGCTCATCGGTCAGCTGGCGATCACCGGGAACGAGCGAGCGGCAGTTGTGGTGGCTGGCG
>Ga0315905_10008036_pt1 | contig 10659 bp, 17 predicted proteins | sample LakEriMetagenome_5_FD_203522 | JGI IMG/M metagenome (GOLD analysis project Ga0315905, IMG submission 203522) | Freshwater fungal communities from buoy surface, Lake Erie, Ohio, United States - Buoy 4 MA121 | ecosystem: Environmental > Aquatic > Freshwater > Lake | place: USA: Lake Erie, Ohio... | reverse complement strand
AAGAGTGAAATAAAAGGTTTGTTCTTTTGGAGACAAAATTATTGGATACCCTGCGGGCTCAACTTCAAAGATCAACTCTGGTGGAGATTCATGCCCGGAGTTGTAATCAATGTTCGCTGGCCAACGGGTGTGATCGTAGCAGGGCCCGGACCAGAAGATCCATTATGGTATGATTTGGGTGGTGCGGCCTATGTAGCTTTTGAGTCAGCAGATCCCAACGACCACTATAGGCCATTTTTAGAACAGCATGTTGGCCGTCAAGGATGGGACTGGAACTGGGGTATGGGTGGAATGGATGCTACTGAAAATCGGTTAACCATAAAAATTAGACAGAAATATGCTGAACATGCTACAATAGCAGCACTAAGGTGGGCATAAATATACATATGGAACGCGAATATCTTAAATATATTAATAAGTTGTCCGACGAACTCAGACAAGAGATAGATTTTGACTTACTGTCAGATATACTCTAGGTACAGGGATGGACTCCGGTGGAATTCATACCTTTCACCTACAGTAAACAAGCCAAGGACATTGCCGATTGGACGGAGCAGCATTGTATGGGCAAGTGGCGGCATTGTGGCGTAAAGTTTGTATTTGAACGAGCAGAGGATGCAACCTGTGCAGTATTAAGATGGCAATGAAATATATTATAACTGCACCACCAGGCGGACTGGGACATTTCTTGTCCAGAATAATATCTGGCGAGTATGATTTTTCTGTTCATTCTTCCGGAAGTTATCACGGACTAAACAAAAATTATTCTTCGCAAACTGTCCACCCGGATATGTACATCGGAGCACACGACACCGATCACTCGGTGATATGTCTACATAATTTTGATAATCGAGATTTGACAAAAACATTCCAAGACCGGCAAGTAATAAATATTTTAGTCAACAGTCATTGGGAAATTTATTTAAATAATTTTTATCGCAAGGCTGTACAATCTAGTAAAGCCGGAGAAAAAAAATTAATCGATCGTGCTATAGCAACTTTCCCCACAAGTAACAATAGTTTGCGAGAAGAATTTTTTTTTATATATCAACATGCCATTCAAAGAACCATTGAATGGCTGCCGGTTACTTCTACCGGGTTAAATGTTAATTTTTCTGATTTTTATCAACAGGATACTTTCATTAATTTAATAGATAGCATACCAGGAATTGATATTAAAAATCCAGAGTTAATTTGGAAACATTTTATAGAAGCACAACAATCAATCATTGATCGGGTAGGACAATATCAAAGAATATGTGATGCTGCAATAAACAAAATAAAACCAGTCATACCGGAGTATTTTGACAATGTAGATTTTGGAATTATTTGTGGTATGATACAACACCAATACAATGTAGATTTATTGAATTTAAACAATGATCAATGGATATAAAAAATCTATACATTTGACCCAGCGACGGCAAAGTTTGAATTCAAACGAGCAGCAGATGCGACTGCGGCTATATTAAAATGGCAATAAAATATAAAATTGAACAGCTCAAGCCCTTGACAGTTCGGCTTCATCAACCGCGAGCACACTTGGGCACTGTTCCAGTCTGGGCACCAGCATGGCAGGAAATCTCCGAAGATCAGGCTGCAGAAATTACAGTCTATATTGAGCTGCATGAGCTAGGCCGGCGTACTGCACACGACATATGGCAATTGAAAAACCCGCAGGCCATGACACTTTTTATGTTGCGCTATGGCTAAGAGCATTCAATTTACTGTGGAAGAATGGGCACAACTCCGACTTAAAATGACAAAAGATCATGAGTTGAAACCCAGTGTCTTTATGATACGCGAAGTAATGAAACGCGAGTTGGGTTTTACCACGAGAATGCACCGTCAATGGGATCCGGGCATGGTAAACTATCAAGAACATGTTCTATTAGATTTTTGGAATGATGAAAAAGAAATATTCTTTAGGCTAAAATATTTGTAGCATAAAACAGTAAATACTTTTTATGCGCAATATAATTTTACTCCTATTGCTGACTGTTGTTGCCGGTGTGCAGGCCTCGGAGGCTCACACCGTACTGGTCTACAATGTCGGCACCAAAGAAACTGTACTCAGTGAAAATGCTGATGTTGTCAGACCCATGGCCAGTATTACCAAACTGATGACTGCCATGATAGCTCTGGATCGCTATGCGCTGTCTGATAAACTGCCAACAGGCAAAAAGTCATCGATCACCGTTGAACAATTGTTGATTAGATTGTTAGTTAGATCAGACAATGCGGCTGCAGAAGTGTTGGCACGGAACTATCCCCGAGGGCGAACTGCATTCATTCGTGCAATGAATGATAGATCGGCACAATTGGGATTAGCTGATACCAAATTCAGTGACCCCAGCGGCATCCTGCCTACCAATACCACTACTGCCAAAGAATTAGTCAAACTTGTGGCTGCATCTGGCAACTACAACTTTATTCGACGAATTAGTTCGCAACCTGCAATTTACCAAACTTCACAAGTTAAGAAAAAAACAAAAACTGTCACACTCGCCAATACCAACGACAGTATCTTATTCGAATTCAATAATATTTTGGTAAGCAAAACCGGATTCACCTACAAAGCGGGCCGCTGTCTTGCAATGTTGGTTGACAAGAACGGCCAAGAACATGTTATAATAATACTGGGAGAACGAACCAAACAATCTCGAGACCAATTGGCTAGAAACTTGCTGACAATCAGCACTATTAACTAAATTGACATTAAATACAATTTATAGTACAATTGATTATGAGTAAAACTTTAAGCCTTAGCCCCGATAGAGGTGAGTTCAGTATGACAAGATACCGAGAAAAATTAGAAGCAGATCCCGACGACGAGGACGCTTTTAAAATGCTTGAGTATTATATGGATTGGAAAGCCAGGGTTAAAGAACAACAGCAAGACCCAGCCTGGCAAAAAAATAATTTAGAATACGATCTGCTCACAACGGATTGGATTCTTGAAAAGGTTCGGACTCAGACGTACTATGCGCAGAACTTGTATGCGGCCATGTGTAATAATCAATTTCAACGCAATGATGTTTGGCCCATATTAAGTGAACAAAAATGGAGTTGTAGTTGGCGGCATGCCGGTGGCGTTATTGCTGACATGCTGGGAAAGGGCGATTATATCGATTGGTACTGTAGTGGCATCAATGGCGACCAAGATGAAATGACGCAGAGCGAATTGGAAAATCTTACACTAGAACAACAAACTCGATACAAAGATAGTTTGTTATTTGTTAGGGAATCTGTGGTCACTGAAGAAATCGAAAATGATCTATTCGAACTTGGGTGGTTGGTAATTAAAGAAGACAATCGGGATATTTAAATATCACAATTTATTAAAGGAAAATAAAATGTTTGAAACAACTTATACAGGCGGAATCGCATATCGCAGCGCCGGCGAACTTAATTCAGCCATGGGTCGTGTCTACGGACACATGAGTCTCGCTGTCGTAGTATCAATGATTGTCAGCTACTTTGTGGGCACCAGTCCAGAGTTGTTGGCATTCTTTTTTACAGGTGTGATGAAGTGGATTGTGATTTTTGCTCCACTGGCAGCAATATTTGGTGTTGCCATGGTGTTGAGTAATAATCCTAGCAAGGGTGTAGCACAACTTTGTCTACATGGTTTTGCGGCATTGATGGGACTGAGCTTTGCCACAATTTTTGCAGTGTTTAACATGGGCAGTATTGTCAGTGCCTTTATGGCCGCGGCCATATTGTTTGGTGTTATGAGTGGCTACGGATATTTTACTAAAAGAAGTTTAGATAGTGTCGGCAAATTTATGTTTGTTGGATTGATTGCCATCGTCATTGCCAGCATTGTCAACATCTTTATTGGCAGCACTGTGATGCAGATGGTGATCTCAGCATTGGCTATCATTATCTTTCTGGGACTAACTGCTTATGACACACAGAAGATTCGTGAAGAATTGAGTATGGAAAGTAGTGATGTTGCAGAAGTTCGTGGAGCATTGACTCTATACATGGACTTTATCAACTTGTTTATTAACTTGCTACAACTGTTTGGCGATAGAAAATAAAATGGCACAACACTCAAAATACTGGAGTTGCACACCTTTTGCAGATTGGCTCCGAGGCACTAAAAAACTCAGTATGGGCACAAGCGAGGAATGGGATAACTGGACAACTCGTGCTCAAATGAAACATAACTTCCGCTATTGGTTGGCGGAAGAAGCACTTGGGCATATCCAAGATTTTGTAACATGGCCTATAAGGAAAATTTATGATATCAAGTACTACATTAACAACCGTTGGGTTAGTCGGACTCATAGTCTTACCGCTCATGCCCGGGATATTAAGCCTGGCCAGTGGCAGGACGTGGGGAACCGCTTTCTGCCTTGCCTATTCAATGAGCTGGTTGATTTTGTTGAGGTAGAAACCGCATGGAGTCACATTGCTTGGGGCGACAAAGAAGCCCGTGCAAAATACGATCCTCCATTCTGGGCCAGTGGTTGGTGGCGTTGGCGTACATGGCGTAGTCCTGAAGCTGGTCTCGATCATCTAGATTGGGCCATGACACTGACCAATGAAGAATGGTTAACCGAAGATAAAAAAGGTGAAGCAAAACCTACAGGCCAAGCAACTTCAGCAAAAGAAATCAAAGAGCTTTATCTATGGTGGACCACAGTCTATCCAAATCGTCCGGACCCACACGATGCCAGCGGTTGGAGTGATTACTGTGAAGCCAGTCGTATTGCCAATGGTGGCAAACTAAGTTGGTCAGGCGGTGACAAGAGTCCCGAACTTAAAAAGCAGAGTGACAAATCACTCAAGCTACTGCAAAAGATCGAAGCAGCCTACGAAAAAGAAGACGAAGCCATGTTGATTCGTCTTATCAAAATTAGAAACAGTCTGTGGACCTAAGGAAAGAAAATGGAATTTATTAGTGAATTTTTGTGGTTTTGCGTCAAAGCTGCATTTTGGTATTGGGTGATCAGTATAGTTTTGGCAGTGATTTTTAAACGGGCCGAAAACAAAGCAGAACAAAAAAATCAAATGATGGAAAAACTCAATGGCATGGTACATCGCGTCAGAGAGGAACAGCTGGGCGCCACTCGCTATTGGTACGATGATGATACAGGTGATTTTTTAGGTCAAGGTCAAACTTCGGACGAAGTAATTGAACATGTCAGAAATCGTTTTCCCGCGCATTTATTCTTTTTGCCGGAATACAAAAAAGTTCATGCACCCACTTGGAAAATCGAGTCTTATCAAATTGACAGTCTTGCCAGCATACTTGACACTAATAGAAAATGAATCGTGAATATATAATGTTGGAACTGACCAGTTGGTTGGTCAATTTTGTAGAAAAACCCAATCCGTTGTTAGGCGATTGGGCGCCTTGCCCTTATGCTCGTCAAGCCAGAATTAATAATCTACTACAAACAGTGTTTGCCGATTCGAATAAACTTACAGATGCAGTAGATCAAGCATTGCCTCTATTAGCAACAAAAGATGTTGTTATTATTTGTTTCGACCATAATCAAATTAACGCAGATAAAGTGGAAATATTGGTAGGCGATCTCAATCGAAAATTAATGCCCACTGACCATGTTATATTAGAAGACCACCCGGATAGGATAGAACTACTCAACGGTGTGTCCATGAATTTTGGAAAATGTGGCTTGCTACTGTTGCAAAAGCTAAGTAAATTAACCGTGGCCAGTGATCAATTAAAGCAAAAAGGTTACTACGATTTGTGGTCTGCTGAATCCCTGGACTATGTGGTATCTTGGCGTCATCAATGAAATATTGTAGAATTAATTTAAGCAAAACCAATTATAGTCCTTTAGAAAATATTTTAATATTTATTAACCCGCCTATGGAAAAATTAAAAAATATTTTTAAAGATTATTGCGCTAATAAGAATTTTGAGGGTGTGATGCCTTTATTTGATAGTCAGTTCACAGACCCCAGTAATGATGTGTGGGGATATTTAGATAATAAGAATAACATAGTTGCTTTCAGCTTGGTACGACGATACGACAATGATAATGTAGAAAGCCTACAGTTTGCATGGGACTATGCCGATCCTAAATTAAGACTGGGAATACGAAGTATAGAGCACGAGTGTGCTATCTACAAAAAATCGGGTTATAAGTATCTCTATTTGGGTATTGCAGAAGAATATAAAAAGTCTTTTGCTGGATATGAAGAATTAGGAGCAACTAATGTTTAATGTTTATCAGCATTGGGATCCTTTGCGGGTCTGTATTGTTGGCCGTAGCTACGCACCTGAATTTTATCATTTTATTAAAAATAGTCGGGCGCGCAAAATTATGGAGCGGATAGCAGAAGAAACTGAAGAAGATTATCAAAAGTTAATTAACTTACTGAAAAGTTTTGGCGTGGAAGTACTGCGGCCAACAGTAAGTGATGATTATTGTGATGTATTATTTTTAGGTAAAATCATAAAACCGCCGATGACCCCAAGAGATTATTCTGCAATGATCGGTGAAAACTTTTATTTGTCATCCCACACCTATGATATAATGAAAGGTGTCGATTGGCCTAATGGACCGCTGATATCAAACTCTGAATTAGAAAATTTGCCGGAAAATATAAAACAAGAAATAATAGCCACTATTGACACCAATCATTTGCATTTGTCAACTACATATTCCGATATAGAAAGTAAGATTTCAAATATTATATATAATCAAAAAATTAATAGTGCGATGGTTACTAGAATAGGTAAAGATTTATATTTTGGAACTGATCACCATCGCAAAGATTTAACATCGCTAAAAGAAATTTATTCTAAAATGTTTCCAAATTATCGATGTCATGTCATTAATACTGGGGGACATTCCGATGGGTGTTTTTGTCCAGTAGTGCCAGGATTGATTGTTAGTCTGAATAATATACAGACATATGAAGATACTTTTCCAGGGTGGGAAGTAGTTTACTTACCTAATCAGAGTTGGGAAAAAGTTAAATCTTTTTTAGATCTAAAAAAGAAAAACAAAGGTAAGTGGTGGGTTCCGGGTGAGGAGCTGAATGATGACTTTACTGCGTTTGTTGAAGAATGGTTGGGACACTGGGTGGGCTATGTTGAAGAAACTGTATTTGATGTTAACATGTTGGTAATTGACGAAAAGAATGTAGTTTGTAACAATTACAATGAAGCAGTGTTTAAGGCATTCGATAGATATGGAATAATACCGCATGTAATTAATTTTAGGCATAGATATTTTTGGGACGGCGGATTACATTGTATTACCAGTGATATTCACAGAGAAGGCACTATGCAGGATTATTTTCCAGAAAGAGGATAATGGACATTTATCATATTTGGGCAGACAAAGAAGGTGATATCAGTGACCTCGAGTGGGTCAATAATATGCGGTCTTTCTTAGATCACTTACAATCCGAGAGCAAACTGGAGTCTTATCGAATTACTCGTTGCAAAATGGGATTTCGCAGCATGGACATTCCGGAATGGCACATCATGATGGAATTCTTGAATATGACACAAATGGATTCCGCATTCAAACGAGTGGCACCGCTGGAAGGTGAATTGGAAAGTAAACATAGAAGTTTTAATCAATTTGTTTCGAGAAATATTCAACATGCTCTTTACCGAGATTGGCCCGATGATTTGTAATACTTGAGTGTTACTTGACTCTATTGTCAAAATATCATATAATAAAGTATCTTTAACTCAGGTAACACTTAAATGAGCATGCATCTACACCACCCCAGCCTCAGTCTGACCGGCAAGCGCAAAGGCAAAGTAAAGTTTCGTAATGCCGCTGAAGCACAGCGAGCACGAGACCTTGACGCCAGTTGGAAGGGTATACTAAAAGCACAAGGCATTGAAGCAGAAGATCGTAAACGCAGTCGGGCCATGCGAGCAGAACCACTGCAATACAATCTCAGTTCAACCAACGATCGAGCCAGCACCAAACATATTCCCAGTTTAGACACAGGTCATATGGGTGCAGTGCGCACCAAAGATATCCCTAAATACACAGGCACAAAAATCCTCGGAATTGGTACCATGCATAAGAGTAATGCAGTGCCAGTATTTTCCCAAGAAGAAGCACATGATATTGCAACAATGCGCCGCGGATAATTGATTTGGCTTAAATAATGTATTATATTAGGAGAACGGGTGGCTAAAGAAGAAGGTATGAAAATGAACGGTGTTGTGTCGGAGGTATTGGGCAACGCTATGTTCAGGGTAAAGCTAGAAAACAGCGAACATTTGGTCACAGCTTATATAGGCGGCAAACTGCGCAAACATGATATTAAAATTATCGCCGGCGATCGAGTTCAACTTGAAATGAGTCCCTACGATCTTACCAAGGGTAGGATTATGTACAGAAACTAATATCCTATAAATACTATATGAGCACAGATATTCGTCATCTAATAGATCTAGTAGAAGCCAAGGGTAAAGTTTTAGAGTTAAACAAACTGCCTTACGGCCGCAGTGCGCTAGCACCAGTAATGAGTCAAGCTACAATTGATTATCATTATGGAAAATTGGCCCGAGGATATGTAGATCGTTTCAACAAAGGCGAAGGCGACAAAACTTTCAATGAAGCCGGAGCCTTTCTACACAATATCTTTTTCCCTCAATTGCAACCCCCAAAAAATACCAATCACCCCAAAGGTGCCAGCCTGGCATTAATTGATCGGCGTTACGGTAGTTTCAAAGATTTCAAAGAAAAAATGAAAGTTGAAGCTATGAAAATCCAAGGTTCGGGATGGATTTACATGGCCCGCAACGGCGAGATCAAAACTATTAAAAATCATCAAATTAAAAATGACATCGCCCTCCTAATAGATTGGTGGGAACATGCATGGGCCAAGGACTATGGTGCAGACAAAGCCAAATACTTTGATCGTATTTGGCGCACCATTAATTGGGACAAAGTAAACACTCGTATCTATTCGGGAAAATAATATGCTAACATTAACAGAAAACGCAGTCAGTAAAATTCGTGACTTACTGGCAGAGGAAAATAATCCGTCTTTAAAACTTCGGACTTTTGTGCAAGGTGGCGGGTGTTCGGGCATGCAATACGGATTCACATTTGACGAAATACAAAATGACGATGATTTTGTCGTCGATAATGAAGGTGTTGTGGTATTGATAGATGCAGCCAGTATGCAGTACTTAAATGGTGCCCGAATTGACTACAAAGAAGATGACATGGGTAGTAATTTTGCCATAGAAAACCCCAATGCAGAGACCAGCTGCGGTTGCGGAAGCAGCTTTAATCCAAAATAGCTAAATCAATAAATTGCAGACCCGATAAATAACTAAAACGGGTTTACAATTTATGCCACTTTTAGCCAATATCAATGTAGGATCTGCACCCAACGACGGAACGGGCACCAGTATCCGCGACAGTTTTATCATTGTCAATGAAAATTTTCAATTTGTTGAAAGTTTCTTCCCTAATACGAGTGTAATCAGTTTAACTGCCAACATAACCAGTACTGGTAATTCCGCATTTAATAACCTCACAATTACCGGCACCACCACATCCTCGGGAAATATCAGCGCCAATTATTTGTTCGGCAACGGCAGCCAACTCACTTCAGTGGCTGCAACAACATCAGGCACTGCAACTTTTGTCACTGGTAACGCACAGGCCAATATAACTTCAGTCGGCACACTGACCAGTCTTACTTTGACCGGCAACTTAACTGGCAGCAATGTTAGTGCGGGCATCATAGGCAACACTGGCTCCAGTCTGGTAGGCACATTAGCAACTCCTGCTCAAACCAATATTACCTCAGTTGGCTCTTTATCATCACTGACTGTATCCGGCAATGTCAACTTTGGTAATTTAACCGGAGCAAGTCTTAATAGTTCGGTAATATCCAATGTATTAGTTATTGCACAATCGGTGTTAAATGAATTTACAATTAACGTCGGCGCTACCAGCAATGTTAGATTTGCCACCAACAGATCGAATTTTAGCTCATTCAATGTTAATGCCAATGTGACATTTTTATATCCAGCACCAATCACTTCGGGTATATCAAAAACAGTTCATGTTAAAAACATTTCAGGCGCAACTAGATATATGATACTGCCCAACAGTAATAATAACAAAGGCTCCAACACAATTCCTGTATCAAACGGAACAGTAGCAACATTTACCTTTGTTCCATATGATACCACGGAAGCCAATGTTGCAGCAACTATAATTAATGATTAATACATAATATGGCAGCAGCAATTTGGCTTACACCTGCGGGAGATTTAGGTATTATTCCAGAATTGGAATACTATGAAATTCCATTGGATGCATATAACCCTGCAGGCGGCTATGTTGGATTTACACTTATTGCTGGCAACTTGCCACCTGGACTTGAACTATACGATGATGGTAGAATTCTTGGAATTCCTGTATTGGGTCAAGTTCGTGGTGTTCCAGTTGCAGTTAACAAAGTAACTACCAGTACATTTACAATCAGAATTAAAAATATTGAAAATAAAGTATCTGATAGAACATTTACTTTGACTGTGGCTGGTATAGATCCTCCGGTAATTAATCCAGAGTCAAGCATGTTGGGAACATTTCTCGACGGAACTTTAGTAGACATACAATTAGACGCAATCGAAGCAAATCCGTTATTGACTGCAACTTTCTCATTGTTGTCCGGAGA
>Ga0315905_10008035_pt1 | contig 10662 bp, 9 predicted proteins | sample LakEriMetagenome_5_FD_203522 | JGI IMG/M metagenome (GOLD analysis project Ga0315905, IMG submission 203522) | Freshwater fungal communities from buoy surface, Lake Erie, Ohio, United States - Buoy 4 MA121 | ecosystem: Environmental > Aquatic > Freshwater > Lake | place: USA: Lake Erie, Ohio... | reverse complement strand
CGTAGGTCGCGTAGGTAGTAAAGCTTGGCGCGACGTACATCGCCCTTCTTTACAAGTTCGATCTTTTCAATAACTGGTGTGTGTACTGGGAAAGTACGCTCAACTCCGACGCCGTATGAAACTTTACGGATTGTGAAAGTTTCACGAACGCCATCGCCCTGACGGCGGATAACGATTCCTTGGAAGACCTGGATACGGCTCTTGCTACCTTCAATAACGCGAACGTGGATCTTTAATTCATCTCCAGCGCGAAATTGTGGGATGTCGTGGCGAAGTGACTTCGCATCAACTGCATCAAGAATATTCATCGTATGGTCCTCATCTATTTAATGCTCATTTAAGCCGATTGCAGCGTGGCATCAACTGCCGCGCAGACTGCGTATCTTGCCACAGAAGGGGCTCGGTACGTAAATCGGCTAATTTCCCCGTTCGGTTCTGAGCCTCTTCTTCACCTACTTTCGCACCCACTGCAGGTATTCTCGGCCTCATGAGTGAGCTACGCCTAACCGGTAAGACCCCAGATGGGGTGCACCTAGCTCTCACCGATCAGAACGGCGCCGAGTTCTCTCTGCGCATTAGCGACACACTGCGCGCAACCGTAAATCAACCGCGCCTTACCTCTGTCCCAGTGGGCGATGAAAACGAAACGATGAGTGTTAAAGATATACAACGTCGTCTGCGCGCTGGCGAAACTATGGATTCAATAGCACGCGAGGGAAATATCTCAATTGAAAAAGTTGAACGTTTTTCTGGCCCAATCTTGCAAGAGCGAATTTTTATTATTGATCAGGTACATGGTTTATCTCCTCGCCGCGAAGGTAAAGATGGCGGACGCGATCATTTAACTTTTCTCGAATTAGTGATTTCAAAGTTATCACCGCGCGGAGTTGATATCGATGCGCTCAACTGGAATACCTGGCGCATAGAAGATGGCACATGGACGATCGAACTTCATTATCCAAACCGTGATGGTTCAGGTGTTGCGCAATTTAGTTATGACGGACAGCGCCGTAGTATTTCCGCACTAGACGATAACGCCGCATGGATGATTGGCGAAGAAGCACCAGCCCGACGTATTGAACCTGGAATAATTTACTCACAGCCAACTCATCCTTCACGAATCAGCGCTCCAACAGAGCCACGCGAGCCGATCCGCATAGACAGCGCGCCAATGCGCAGCGTTGCATCATCACTCGATGATCTTCCCGATAACGATCCCACTGATGAAGAATTTGAAGCACAAATAACTCGTGAAACTCCGCGATTGGTTTCTATCCGTGAAACTCCGGCACCTGCAGATAAGGCCGATGGCATTACGGCGCGCGCCAAGGTTCCATCTTGGGATGAAATTATGTTTGGGCAGAAGCCAACTGAAGAAAGTACGCCTGAAGACTAATTAATAACTGCAGTCAAAAGCGGTACATAGCTTTCAATATCAGTCTCTCCCCCATGATGGCCCACCATGGCGCTCTCCTGATTTTCGCGCATCGCTTCAATCAAAATTAAATCTCCCTGTGCAATTACGACTAAGTCGCCGATGCGATCAGATGCATCGGCACTAACTTGGCTACCAAAGAGCCCAGAATTCTTTGCTTCTTCGCGGGTGTGGACAATCGCTTTTGCGCCCAAGAATTCACGCCAGCGTTGGGCACTTTCTTGAATAGCGCTTTCACTTGCCCCATCACTTAAATACAAATGCCGAGCGCGTGGTTCACCCGCAATCGTTGCGATATCTCTTGCTAAATCATTATCTTGGCCGATCACAATTTTTTCGCCAACATTAATCATTCCATGATCGGCAGTTAGCCAGAGCCTGGTTTGACGGGGTAGTTGTTGCAATAACTTGGCAACCAATTGATCTATGGCGGTAAGGGCTGCTAACCATTTGTCAGAGCCAACTCCATCACTGTGTCCGGCAACATCTAAATCATTTACATATAGATAGACAAATGCTGGTGTGCTTTTCAGCGCCTGCACTGTCTCTATAACTAAATCTGCATGAGTGTTTGCGCCTTTATATTGCGCACCACGGAAGACTGCGCGCGTAAATCCTGAGTCTTCATAACGCTTTGCTGCAACATGTGTGACATTTATATTATTTGCCGCTGCGCGCTCAAAGAGCGTTGGGACCGGCTGCCAAATAACTGGGTCTACTCGCTCATCCCATCGCAGCGAATTTAAGATTCGTCCCCCGCTGCGTGGTACTTGAACTGTGTATCCCAGCATTCCGTGTTCGCCCGGATTTACGCCGGTTGTAAGTGTTGCCAGACTTGTTGCAGTCGTTGATGGAAAAGAAGTTTTAACGGCACCATGCCTTATTAAGGAAGTCATCGTTGGAATGTGGCTCGCATATTTGGCGACCGCATCTGCGCCCAGCCCGTCAATTAAAAACAGTAGCTCGCGCCCAGCCGGGCTCGGTCCGCATTGAATTTGATCGATTAAGTCGGCTAACCCCAGACTGGCAAAGAGCGATGGAGTAATTTGCGACAGATGCACGGAGTTATCTTCTCATGGGTAAGGTTGGGGTTATGAACCACCGCATGCCATTTACGCCATCGCCAGAAGTTGCGGCCGCACTTGCAGAAGGTCGCCCGATCGTTGCACTTGAATCCACGATCATTAGCCATGGTTTGCCCAGGCCACAAAATCTAGAAGTAGCTCGCGAAGTTGAAGATATTGTCCGCGATCACGGCGCTGTTCCCGCAACAATTGCAGTGCTCGATGGCGTTGTTCATATCGGTTTAACTGATGACCAGCTCAAGGAAATCGCCAATCGTGATGATATTGCTAAGGCATCTAGTCGCGATTTGGCAATCATTTCGGCAACAGGAAAATCTGCAGCAACAACGGTTGCTGCAACTGCTCACCTAGCAGCGCTGGCCGGCATTCGCGTGTTTGCAACAGGTGGTTTAGGTGGAGTACATCGCGATGCCAATGAAACTTTCGATGAATCTGCCGATCTAACCGCGCTGTCACAATTAGATATCACTGTTGTGTGCGCAGGAGTTAAATCAATTCTAGATATCGCTGCGACTCTAGAGCGCTTAGAAACTTTGGCGATCGGCGTTGTCGGATATAAAACAAATGCTTTCCCTGGTTTTTACCTAACTGATTCGGGTTTCACCATCGAGCACAGCGTGCAAAACGCTGCTGAAATTGCCAACATCATCCGCTCTCGTGAGGCGCTGCGCACCAATAAGAGCGCGCTGATTGTGGCAAATCCAGTCAAGCATGAGATGGATCGCAAACGCCACGATGCAATTCTAAAGAGCGGTTTAGCGGGTGCTCGAAAGGCCGGAATTATCGGCAAGGCAGTCACTCCATTCTTGCTGGAGCATTTCCATAGAACTAGTGAAGGCGAATCACTTTCCGTCAATATAGAAATCATTAAATCTAACTCGGCACTTGCCGCAGATATAGCAGTTGCCAAGCAACACCAATAAACAAAAAGGAAATTGATGTCTATACAAATTCTATGCATCGGTGATGTGATGCTAGATGTCATTGCGCGTATAGAAGTTGCACCAGAGAAAATTAACTACGGTAGCGACACTGCTAGTCGCATCAGCACGGGTAGCGGCGGAGCTGCAGGCAATGTTGCTGCTTGGCTCACCCGCACTGATGCGCGCAGCACAATCGTTTGCCACGTGGGAGATGATCCTGCGGGAGCCGCAATAGTTGCCGACTTTGATGCGCTAGGCGTTGAACATGGAGAACTAGTTATTCCTGGCCAAGCATCGGGTGTGGTTATCATCTTGGTTGATTCATCGGGTGAACGAACCATGTTTCCTGAAAAGGGTGCAAACTCGAGTTTAACTCTCTCTGATTTGCCAGAACTTTCAAAATTTCAAGCAGTCTACATTTCGGGGTACTCCCTTTTAAATCCACTGGCTCGCCCAGGTGTTCTGGCGATGATTGAGAAAATCAAGGCAGATAACATCACTATTTATTTCGATCCAGCATCGGTTGGGACGATGAAAGATGTATCTGACACCGAAATGCATCAATGGTTCTCACTGATGAACGTTCTTCTCTTAAATGAAGAAGAGTCCATCTATCTAACAGGATCGGTAGATATGGAGCGCGCCTTAGATTATTTGTTGGATTACTCTGAAGTCGTCGTGATCAAACGTGGATCATTGGGCGCTATTGCCAAGACGCGCGGCTTTGATTCAATTAGCGTGCCTGCAGTTCCTGCATCCGTGGTGGATACAACTGGGGCCGGCGATAGTTTTGCTGCTGGATTTATTGCTACTTATGCCAAAAGCCACGACTTAACTGCTGCTCTGATATCAGGAACAGAATTGGCAGCCGGATGTGTTGCAATCGTTGGTGGCAGACCGCGTGTAGGTACCGCGATTTAGCCCATTAACTTGGCAGAATGCGCGCATGGCCACGAAGAAGACTGAGACAACTACCAAGGCGAAGAAGCCAGTTGGTCCAAAACCTGGCGAATACCCTGGCAAGATTGTTGATATCGATGTTTCATCTGAAATGTCTGAGTCTTTTCTTGAGTACGCATATTCAGTTATTTATTCGCGCGCACTTCCAGATGCCCGAGATGGATTAAAACCAGTTCATCGCCGCATCCTGCATCAGATGGCCGATATGGGACTTCGTCCAGAACGTGGCCATGTAAAGAGCGCCCGTGTTGTTGGTGAAGTAATGGGTAAATTGCACCCACACGGTGACTCTGCAATTTATGACGCACTTGTTCGCATGGCGCAATCTTTTTCTATGCAGGTTCCACTAATTGATGGCCATGGAAACTTTGGTTCACTAGATTCAGGACCAGCTGCCATGCGTTATACCGAAGCGCGTCTGGCGCAGGCTGCTATGGCGATGGTTGCTGAAGCTGATGAAGACACAGTTGATTTTGGTCCAAACTATGATGGCCAATTACTTGAGCCACTTGTATTACCTGCCGCCTATCCAAACTTGCTGGTAAACGGTGGATCCGGAATTGCAGTCGGCATGGCAACCAATATGGCCCCCCATAACTTAGGCGAAGTAATCGCCGCTACTAAGTTTTTAATTGACAATCCCAAGGCAACGCTAAATCAATTGATGAAGCATATTCCTGGACCAGATTTCCCAACTGGTGGCGAACTAGTCGGAGCTGAAGGCGTGCGCGATGCCTATGCAACTGGCAAAGGTTCTTTCAAGGTGCGCGCTAGCGTTGAAATAAGCAAAGTGACTTCTCGCAAGATGGGTATCACCATCAAAGAACTGCCCTTTAATATAGGTCCTGAAAAAGTTGTAGAACGCATCGCTGATTTAGCAAAAGCTAAGAAAATCCAAGGCATCTCTGACATTATCGATTTAACCGATGGCCAAACTGGCACCAACGTAGTTATTGAACTTAAGAATGGCTTCGAGCCAGAAGCTGTTCTAGAGCAGCTCTACAAACTCACTCCGATGGAAGATGCTTTTGCAATTAACGCAGTTGCCCTGGTTAAGGGTCGCCCGCAAACTCTGGGACTAAAAGAACTCTTGCAGGTATTTATCGATCACCGTATCGAAGTTGTTCGTCGCCGCTCGCAATACCGTAAAGCAAAGGCTGAAGGTCGCCTTTCTATGGTTGATGGCTTGCTCAAGGCAATTATCGATATTGATAAGGTTATTAAAATTATCCGCGGTAGCGATGATGCAGCAGCTGCTAAGGAGAAGTTGATCAAAGACTTTAAGTTAAATGATGAGCAAGCCACTTATATTCTAGATATGCCACTGCGTCGTCTGACCAAGATGAGCAAACTTGAACTTGAGAGTGAGCAGAAAGAGTTAAAGACAACTATCGCTGCCCTTGTTGCCCTTTTAAAATCAGATGAAACCATAAAGGCGCAGGTAGCAACTGAGCTAACTGCAGTTGCAAAAGCATTCGCAACCCCACGTCGCACGAAGATCTTGCAGTAATTAAGTAATTACTTAGGTCGAAGTACTGCAGTTCCCTTTTCATGGTTGAGAATTTCCAACTCATATCCAGGCAGAGCCTCTAAAAACATCTCGGCCAGAACTCTTTCTCCCTCACGCGCTGCATCATCAATAACAATTACCGCTTTCGGCGATAATTTTGAAAGACAATGCGTAAGCACGGGATGGCGAGCTTTGTCATCCTTGGAACCCGGCGGACCATCAATAAATAACAGATCGATCTGATCAATATCTGACAGCGCGGAGATCTCATACCAATCACTGCCTGCAGAATTCGGGCTTAAAGGCGCCACTCGAAGATCCACATTGGTAATCTGATGATCTTCTAATAGAGATCTGGTCTTCTGCGCAAACTCTTGCAGATGATCAATGCTAAATACCTTGGCACTCGGTGAGGACTTTGCTAAAACTAAAGTGGAGATTCCTGAACCTAAATCTAGAACTACCTTTGGCTTAATTTTCTGAGAGATATTAGCCAAGGTTAGTAATACATCAGCAGATGCCGCCCAACTTCGTAAGCCAGGGATGGCGGCCTTGAAATCCATTAGATTTATCAATTGCGCAAAATATTCAGATTGTCGGTAATGCTGCCAATTCTCTTCGCGAATTTTCTTCGCTATTACTCGGGGATCTCTTTCGGGTTTAGAGAGATTTCTGAGTTTTTCATTAACTCTTCGAAGTAAGCGAATTTGATAAATGACTAGCAAACCCACGGTCAGAAGTGCCAGAGACAGAAACCAGTCGAACATTTGAGAAGTCTAAGGTCATTGTTCGGGGTAGGTAAATACTGTGGAAGAATTCGTCAAATGATCTCAACAAGTGCTCTCGAACTACGTGCCGGTGCGCGCCTGCTGGTCTCAGGAGTCAACGTTCGCATCAATCACGGAGATCGCATCGGGTTCGTTGGCCGAAATGGCGCCGGAAAATCCACCCTAGCCAAAGTCTTAGCAGGTGAAACACTTCCTGCAGGTGGCGCCGTGCAACGCACCGGCAAGATCGGATATCTCCCCCAAGATCCACGCACTGGTGAAGATCAGGGAACTGTTATTGAAAGAATTTTATCTGCGCGAGATTTAGATCAAATCGCATCCCGTATGACCCAAGTTGAAGAAGAGATGGCAACAACTGAAGGTGCCGCACTTGAAAAGGCGATGGAGCGTTACACCCGCGTCGATGCTGAATTCCAAGCAGCCGGCGGTTATGCCGCAACAGCGGAGGCCGAAGCAATTGCAACTTCACTTGGTGTTTCTGAGGCAGTCTTTGGAAATCAACTAGGCACGCTTTCTGGCGGACAACGTCGCCGTATCGAACTTGCGCGCATTCTATTTTCGGGCGCTGAAACACTCTTGCTCGATGAGCCAACGAACCACTTAGATGCTGATTCCATTATTTGGTTGCGCAACTACCTAAGCACTTATTCAGGTGGACTAGTAATCATCTCTCACGATGTAAACCTGATCGAACAGGTCGTAAATAAAGTCTTCTATATCGATGGCAACCGTAACGTAATCGATGTCTATAACTTGGGCTGGAGGCAATATCTATTACAGCGCGAACAAGATGAACATCGCCGTAAGAAAGAGCGCGCCAACGCCGAAAAGAAAGCTGAAATCTTGCAGAAGCAGGGCGAGAAAATGCGCGCTAAGGCATCTAAGGCAACTGCCGCTCAAGGCATGTTACGTCGAGCTGAAAAACTTCGTTCATCACTCGATGATGTTCGCGTTAAAGATAAGGTCGCGAAGCTTCGCTTCCCAACCCCCGCGCCTTGTGGAAAGACTCCCCTATCTGGTGAAGAACTATCTAAGAACTACGGTTCCCTTGAAATCTTCACCGACGTTTCTTGCGTTATTGATAAAGGCTCACGCGTAGTCATCTTGGGACTAAACGGTGCTGGCAAAACTACTCTTCTTAAGATTTTGGCTAACCAACTTGAATCAGATACCGGCCATGTTGAACACGGTCATGGTTTAAAACTTGGTTACTACGCCCAGGAACATGAAATGCTTGATTTTGATCGCACCATCCTTGAAAACATGATGTCCTCTAAAGATGATTTGCGTGAGCCTGAAGCACGTAACGTGCTTGGTTCATTCCTCTTTGTCGGAGATGATGTTCATAAGCCAGTTAAAGTCTTATCTGGTGGCGAGCGAACCCGCTTAGCACTGGCCACTTTGGTTGTATCAGCGGCAAATGTGCTACTGCTCGATGAACCAACAAATAACTTAGATCCCGCATCTCGCGAGGAAATCTTGGGCGCTCTCGGTGAATATCAAGGCGCAGTAATCATGGTCTCTCACGATGAAGGCGCTGTTCAAGCCCTTAAGCCAGAGCGAGTGATCTTGTTACCTGATGGCGATGAAGATATTTGGAAAGATGAATACTTCGATCTGGTTGCAATCGACTAATTTAATCTGAATTAAATTACGACAAGTTTATCTTCTGATGGTAGGACCACCCTCAAGATATCTGACTCAGCGCTTTGCCCGGCCTCAGATTCAAGATTCAACGTTCGAATCGCTTGTAGCGCTTTGCGACCTGTTACTTGGAGTTTGCGATAGATAGCAACAGTCTCTTGTCGAATTAGCGATTCACTATAACCAATCTCCAAGCCAATTTGAGCATTATTAAATCCACGTTCCAGCATTCCAGCTATTACTAATTGGCGATCACTTAGGGGGACATCGGGAAGATCTATCTTCTCTTTCGTAGTTAAAGCAACGGCAACAAGAGCGACTGGCAGGCGACTGGCATAGAGACCAAGAAGTGAGCCAATAGCAATACAGAAATCATAGAACGAATCTGTAAGGTCGAGGTTTATAGATGAAAACATCGCCATACCACCGATAGGATAAACAGGAATAGCAATTCCAGATCTCCAATCTCCCTCATAGTTAAAATTGACCATTAGAGGATACTCAATTAAAAAATCAGAGTTATTTTGTAAGCAGATTACTGTCTTGTCTCGGATAGCTTCGTTGATTGGATAATTATCTTGGATCGGAAGATCAACAAACGCACTGTATTCATTTGAACTCCAGCCAAAGCCAGCAAGTGGGCAGACAACGCCAGTTTCAAGAAGTTCTCCCATAAATATGCAAAGCAATTTCTCTTCACTGAAGGTATTCATCACCAAAAATTGAGCAATTTCGTTATATGACTTTGGCTGTCGTGCAAGAAAATCAGAGAAGGAGAGAATTTTTTCAGAATGTGTAGAGCTATGCTTCTTGATGTTTGCTTCTCTGATTTTTGTAGTATCAATCACATTTTTGAGTCTACCGAGACAGTTGACAGATAAATACCAAATCACAGTTTGTCTAGACAGCTTTGTCCGGACTTAATCATGATTAATCAGCAATTTGAATGTATTTTCGCCTTCTAGCGCGAATGTTGGGCTATGACATCAATAAGAGAAAGTAAGTCATATCACAAATAACCGTTCAAAATTGACTCAAACGTTGCGAGTGGCGATCTCCCTGCTGTCACTTCTAGCGCCCGTAATCGCATTTTTCCCAACAGTGGCAAATGCAGGCACAGACCCCGTGCTTGGAGTCACCGGCAATTTCCAAATAGTTTCAGGAGCAGCGATTACTTTGGGAGGAGCAATTACTGGTTTGGATCCAACAAATACCAGCACTTCAACTCCAGCAGTCAATGATCTGCGCGGTGCTATAGCCACCCTTTCTGCTCTACCCTCCGTCTCAGTTCCCGCAGATCTGGGAGGCCGAACATATCTACCTGGCACTTATGCGGCAGCAGGTGGAGCGGCCTTTGCCATGACAACGAACGTGATCCTCGATGGAAAAAATGATTGCGCATCCAAATTTATTTTTATAACCCCTGCCGCCATGAATACAACGGCTGGTATTTCAATCACCCTTATAAATGAGGCTAAGGCAAGTAATGTCTTTTGGGTTGTGGGAGGTGCGATAACAACAGGCGCAAGCAACAAACTTGTTGGAAATTTCTTGAGTTCGGCTGCGATGACCATCGGTGCAAGCTCGTCCATTGATGGTCGATTTTTAGCGTTAGCTGCGATCACCGTGGGTGCTTCCGTTGAATTTCTAGGATTTCCGATTTCGGTTTGCTCGCCCAGAGTGGAGGGACTCTCAATTTCGGTTCCCGCGACTTTGGAAAGGCGAGATTTAAACGCCGGGGAAACCATCGTCATTGACATGGGACCAGTAATCGTCACCGACACTAGAGGAAATGGACCAAATTCATCATGGACAGTTTCAACGATTTGTTCTGGGTTAAGTGCTGGTCCCAGTAAATCCTTAGGAGGTCAATATCTCGCCTATGCGGTGAGAAATTTGGTTAAAACTGGAGGGCTTGCTATCGAAGTTCAATCACTAACTTCAATGAGTGAACTAGCCATCATTCTCAACGCGACATCAGGGGCGGGCACCAATAACGCAACCTGGATGCCAGTAATTACGATTTCAATTCCAGAGGACCAAGTCGCAGGAACTTATACAGGTTCGATCACTCATTCTGTCTATTAAGTCAGTCTGGACAAGACAAGATTTACGGTGTTCAACGGCAAGAAGAAAGTTTACTCTTTCACTCTATTCGAGAATCGATCCTTTAACACAGCGTTAAATTGAGCGAATTCCCCGGCCTTGCGGTCTCTCATTTAGCTAAATGGAATCTGGTGTTCTATGTTTTCCAAGAAAACGAGAAATTCTGTAATTACAGTGATTTTGGCTTCGCTTGTTTCATTTTTTCCTGCCG
>Ga0315905_10008034_pt1 | contig 10662 bp, 4 predicted proteins | sample LakEriMetagenome_5_FD_203522 | JGI IMG/M metagenome (GOLD analysis project Ga0315905, IMG submission 203522) | Freshwater fungal communities from buoy surface, Lake Erie, Ohio, United States - Buoy 4 MA121 | ecosystem: Environmental > Aquatic > Freshwater > Lake | place: USA: Lake Erie, Ohio... | reverse complement strand
AAAAGGCATGATGGGCCTGATCACGGGCCCGCGCGAGCAGCAAAAGGCCGACCTCCTGCTCTACCCGCTCACGCTGACGGCCCAGCGCACGCGCTACATCGCGCACACGCAGCCGTACCTCGACGTGGGCTACTCGATGGTCGTGCTCAAGAAAACCGAGGGGTCGTCCGCGTTCATCTTCGCGTCGCCCTACTCGGGCACGGCGTGGCTCGCCATCTTCGGCGCCCTGCTCGCGACCATCGTCGCCCTCGTGCTGACGGACGGCGTCACGCGGCACGCGCGCCTGCGCGCCATCGAGCGCGTGCACGGCCTGCGCCGCGCCAAGCGCCTGCACCGCAAGGAGCGGGCGGCCGAGTACGCCCTCGAGGCCACGTTCATGGCCCTGGGCGCGGGGTCGACGCCAACGGCCCCCTCTTGGGGCACGCGCCTCGTCTTCATCGGGTGGGCCGTCGCGGCCGTGATCCTCCTGGCGACGTACACGGCCAACCTGACGGCCAACCTCACGGTGTCGCAGCTCTCGACCCCCTTCAGGACCCTGGACGAGATGGCGCGCGACGCGAGCGTGCGGTTTGCCGTCGCCATCAACGGTTCGATCGAGGCGTTTTTCCGCACGTCGAACGACCGCGTCGCGCGCTCGCTCGTCGACCGCATGGTCCTCTACCCGAACAACGCGGACGCGGTGGCCGCCGTGCGCGACCGCAAGAACAGCGTGTACGCGGCCATGCTCGACTACCCCGTCGCCGTGTGGTGGGCGTCGCAGCCGCCCTGCGACCTCGCGCTCGGGGCCGACACCTTTGGCCCGGGCGCGCTCGTCCTCGCCTTCCCCAAGGGCTCGCCGCTCGCCGAGCCGCTGACCGCCGCCCTCATGCGCCTCACGGACGACGGCACGGTCGCCGAGCTCAGGCGGCAGTGGATCAGCACCGCCGTGTGCGGCGGCAGCGAGGGGGACGGCGGGGCCGCGAGCGTCAGCAGCAGCGCCAGCGCCCTTGGGATCGGCGCGATCTGGGGCGTCTTCATGCTGCTCGGCGTCGTCGTGGCGCTCGGCCTCTTGTACGCGGCGGGCGAGGCGGCCTACTACCGCCGCTTCTACCGCGGGCACGCGGACGCGCTGCCCCGGTCGCCCACGGTCGCGCGGCTGCTCGAGATCCTCACGGGCACGCCGTCGTCGCTGTCGCAAAGCCTCGCTGGGGGCGGCGGGGGCGGCGGGGGGTCGCGCTCGGGCAAGGCGGGGGCCGTCGGCCGGCGGAGCGGCAGCGGGCACGGCGGCAACGGGGCCGCGGGCGGCGGCCTGCTCACCGAGGGCGGGTACGTGCGCGACGCGCCCCTCTTCCGCGACGACCTCAAGGAACTGCGGCGACACTTCCGCAGCGACGGCAGCGACGTGAGCCAGGGGCTCGGGCCGGCCCCTGGCGGGTCGTCGCCGGGCGGCGGCGGCGGTGGAGGAGGAGGGACGGGCGCGGGAGGAGCGGGAGGAGCGCAGGGGGCGGCGGCGGCGCGGGCGGCGGCGGCCGGGGTGGCGGCCGCCGCGGCGCTCGGCGGCGCGGCGTCGGGCGCGATAAGCAGCCGCGCGCGGACCTCCAGCGGCGGCGGCGGCGGTGGTGGTGGTGGCGGCGTCGGCGGCGCGCGCGCCCCGAGCGTCCGCTTCTCGCTGGGCGGCGCGGCGGACGAGGGGGCGGGGCCCCAGGCCGGGGGCGTGGGCGCCGCGGCGCCGTCGCCCTTTGCCGCCCACGCGGACGCCGCCGCCGCCAACGCCGCCGCGCCCAACGGCGGCGGCGCTCCCGCCGAGCAGTTTGCCGACGCCGCCTCTGACGAAGACGACGGCGGGGGCGGCCGCCGCAGCGCCGACGAGAGCAGCACCCCCACCTCTTCGGCCTCGCCGTCGTCGTCGCCGTCGTCGTCGCCGTCGTCGTCGCCGTCGTCGTCGCCGTCCGCCTCTCACGGCGGAGGCGACGGCGGCGGCGACGACGACGACGTCGAGGCCGGGGGTCGGCGCGGGTCGCGCGATGGCCTCGCGGGCGTGCTGCGGCGGATGCGCGGCTGATACGTATGACAGCGCGACAGCGAAAAAGGATGCGCGTGTCGAAAGAGAGAGGCACACAAAGAAAGAGAGGCCCGTTTTTTGCGCGCATGCGCCCGACGCGGCGCGGTGTCGGCCGACGACCTGTCGCGCACGCACGAAGGGGCGCCCCTTTGTCGCGCTTGTTTGTCGACAATCATAAAAGAAGAACGCATAAACGTCCTACAACCGATCAAGTACTGAGTCTTTCCTCCGACCCCCCCCCTCGCCTCGCACGCGGCGCGAATGACGTTTTCTCGTGCGGAACCGAGCACGGGCCGGCCGCCCATCGCCCCGGATCGGGCGCGCGCCACCGCAGCGACTAGGCGGCGGCGGCATCTTTGATCCGCTCCTCCTGAGCTGCCAATCATCACTCGCTACTCCTGAAATTCACAACGCGAAGGCCCTCTCGCTCCCTCTCTGCCCGAAGCGAACGGACGGGCCTTCGGGCGTCCCGAGACGCCTTTTTGCTTCCGAAAAAAGTCTCCTGCCCGCCGGCCGGCGCGTACTCTCGGGCGCCCTCGCCTGCTGCGCGAACGCCAGACGCACCCGTGCTGTTGCACCAGGTCTTCTTCGACGCGCGCGCGCGGCCGGCAAAAGGACGGTGGGGGGCAGGCGACGCTGGGACACCCCCTTCTTGCGCGCGCGCGCGTGGCGGCGGCTGCGGCGGCACGGCGTTCTTTCGTCCGTGCGCCCCCCCCCCCCCCCCGCCCCTCCCCCAGCCCCCGCCTCCACCCCCCGCCGCACGACAAACGCCGCCGAAAAAACACACGGGAGAGAGAAGATGGAGCTCGACGCCGCCAGATCCGCCCTGCGCGTCGCCGTCCAAAACCGCCCGCCGCTCGTCGACGTCGCGCCGCCGCACCGCGCGGGCGGCCGCCCCACCTTTGACGGCTTCCTCGTCCGGCTGTGGCGCCTGATGGCCGAGGACGCCAACGTCACGCGGCCGTCCGAGCTGTTCGTGCCGCCGGGTGACTTGGCCGGGGGCCGGCTCGTGCGCGACGGGCGCGACGGCGGCGGCGACGGCGGCGGCGCGCACTGGACCGGCATGATGGGCCTGATCACGGGCCCGCCGGGGGCGCAACGGGCCGACGCCGTGCTCTACCCGCTCGTGCTGACCGACGAGCGCGCGCGGTACGTCTCCTACACGCAGCCCTACCTGGACGTCGGGTTTTCGACCGTCGTGCTCAAGCAGCAGCCGCACCAGGTGTCCCCGTTCCTCTTCGCGTCGCCCTACTCGGGCACGGCGTGGCTCGCCATCTTCGGCGCCCTCCTCGCGACCATCGCCGCCCTCCTCGTGACGGACGGCGTCACGCGGCACGCGCGCCTGCGCGCCGTCGAGCGCGTGCACGGCGTGCAGCGCGCGAGGAGGCTGGACCTGGGCTTCAACCGCGGCCAGGCCCCGGCGCACCTCGTCTACGACGCCTCGTGCGTCCTGGTGCGCACGCGCCCGCTGCCCATCCCCCCGTCGTGGTCGACGCGCGCCGTCCTGCTCGGCTGGGCCGCGTTCACGGTGATCATCATGGCCGAGTACACGGCCAACCTCACGGCGGCCCTGACGCTGTCGCAGCTCGCGCCGCCGCACCGGACGCTCGGCGACCTGGCGCTCGACCCGGAGGTGCGCTTCGCGGTGGCGGCCAACAGCAGCGTCGAGGCGTACTTCAGGTCGAGCCGCGACCGCCTCGCGCGCTCGCTCGAGGACCGCATGGTCTCCTACCCGAACGACGCCGCCGCCGTCGCCGCCGTGCGCGACCCGAAGGACGACGTCAACGCGGCGATGCTCGAGCACCACGTCGCCGTGTGGTGGGCGTCGCAGCCGCCGTGCGATCTGACGCTCGGGGGCGAGTTTTCGGGGACCGGGGCGCTCGTCATCGCGTTCCCTAAAAACTCCCCCCTGGCCGAGCGCATGGGCGCGTCGCTGATGCGCCTCAAGGGCGACGGGACCGTGGCCGAGATGCGGCGGCAGATGCTGTCGACGACGACGACGGCGTGCGGCGGCGGCGGCGGCGGCGGCGGCGGCGGCGGCGCGGCGGGCCGCAAGACCGCCGCCAAGCCGCTCGGGCCCGGGGAGATCTGGGGCCTGTTCATCCTGCTGGCGGTCGGGATGGCCGTGGGCGGGCTCGTCGCGCTCGGCGAGGTCGTCTGGTTCCGGCGCTTTTACCAGGGCAAGGCGCGGCGGCCGGCGCGCCTCGCCCGGCTGCGCGAGGTCGTGCGGGGCACGCCCGCGTCCCTCGCGCGGCACGAGCGGGAGGAGGCGGAGCGGGACGAGGAGGCGGGTGCTGCGGGCGGTGGGGGTGGGGGCGGCAAGAAGGGCTAGGAGTGTGTGTGTGTGTGTGTTTTCACGGCGCGGATCATCATCACCACCAAGTGTTCACCATCTCACGTCACAAGTAGTCTCGGCAGTCCAGAACCTCTTCCGCCAGCTCTGGCCGGCCCGCGTCGATGCACGCCGCCGCCAGCGAGCCAAACGTCGAGCCGTCGACGGCGATGCGCCCGCCTTGCTCGTCCTCCTCCGCCTCGGCGGCGGCGGCCACCATCTCGGACAGCAGCGCCATGGCGGCGTCGAGGCGCGTGCCGCCCGGGCAGCGGGCGTAGGCGCGCACGACGCGGTTGAACGCGGGCGACAGGTCGAGGGGCGCGCCGCTGGCGGCGCCCGACTCGCCGCAGGCGCGCGCCAGCGCGTCGAGCACGTCGCGCGCCCCGTCGGCGCGCCGCTCGGCGTCCTCGCCCGCGCCGAGGGGGGCCTGCACGGCGGCCAGGAAGAGGGCGTGCACGGTCGACGCCTGCGGCAGGGCTGCTTGCGGCTCTCGCTGCGCCGCCCAGGGGAGCTCGCGGAACAGCGCGGCGGCGCGAGCCCACTGGCCGCCGTTGGCCAAGGCGCGGACGCCCGCCTCGACGGCGGTCGGGGGCAAGGCGACGCCCGACACGCGCGCCTCGGCGAGCACGTCGGCCACGAGCATGACGTCGTCGCCCGCCTCGGCGGCGATCAGGGACGCGGACAGGCGCGCGGCGGCCTGCTCGGTGGCGGCGGCGGCGGGGGGCGCCGGCGCGCGACGACGACGGTGGGGCGGCGACGCGCACGGCGCGCACGCCGCCGCTCGCCGCCGCGCCGTGTTGTGCAGCGGCGGAAGTAGCGCCGGCGGCCGCGACGCTCCACCGCTCAGCAGGCGGCGGCCGGCCATCAGCATCTTGTGATGGTGATGGGTGCGATGGCGGTGGTGCGTTGGGGGCGGCCTCGTTTTTGTGTGTGGGAGCAGCGCGCGCACGCGACCTGATTGGATGGAGGCGCTCCTTCTGCTTGACGCCGCGATCCGCGGAATTGAGGCGATGGCGGCGGCGGCGTCAATGATGGGATTGATGTAGAGTTGTGTGGGCAGTGCGGTGGTTGGCGTTTTTAGAAGAGCGAGTCGGGTGCTGTTTGAAGGAGGTGGCGTGGCGGGGGGAGGATTCACGCTGAACTTCTGCTGGAGCGAACTTGGTCCTTTGAAAAACTCGGCGCACGCGTCGTCGTCCTCGGCCCCAGCACACACACGCACACGCATCCCGCTCGTTCGCAAACCCATCGACGCCCCCCATATCAAGCAGCACATCCGACCCAACCACCGCGCCAGCCCGCTAATCCTCGACAACCAGCGCGCGATCGCGTTTTCGAACAGCCACCTGTCTCTGGCTCCTTCGTCAGTCCGCCCCGCGCCGCGCGCAGAGCGGACACGCCCTGCTCGAGAAGCGCGCGGGATCGAAGGCCTATCCGAGCTCGCGCCGGTTCAGCCGCGCGCGCCCCGGCCGTCCGCTCGACGCGACCGCCGTCGCCGTCCACACCGCCGACGCCGACGCCGGCGCGCGCGCGCGCGCACCGACGCGCCGCTCCGCGAGCCAGCAGCGATGGCGACGCGGGGCGGGGGCATCGACCCCCTCCCCGTGTCCCCGGACGAGGTGCGTCCTGTGCACGGTCGCGCGTGAACCGCCTTGATCCGAGAGCGCGTCTGCGGCGCTGGGACAAGGAAAAAAGACCCGCGCGCACAACCCGCGCCGCCGCCGCCAAACGCCGACGCCAACGCCGCCCCCCCCCCGGAAAAGAAAAAACAAAAACACGACCAAACCAAAACAACCACAGCTCGAGTTCTTCGCCGAGGAGGAGCGTGTCACCATCATCCCCAACTTCACCAGCGACGCCTACGAGTGCGTCTCCGGATCCCACGGCCCCTTCCGCCCCAACGTCCCCTGCGCCGTCCCCCTCTGGCTCGCGCTCTACCTCGCGCGCCGCGCCAAGGCGCGCGTCGTCCCGCCGCCTTGGCTCTCGCCCGCGCGCCTCGAGCGCACCGTCCGCGCCGAGCAGGAGGACGGCTCCGCCTTCCAGCCCGTGCCGTTCTACTACATGGAGGTCGCCTGCCTCCTCTTCGAGCACGCGCGCGAGGCGTTCGGCCCGGCGGGCGAGTTCGCGCGCGCGCGCGCGCTCCTGGCGCGGCTCGCCAACATCCGGCGGCACAAGATCGAGGACGGCCTGCGGCAGGTGCAGGCCGCGGTGACGGTGCGCCTCAACCACCTGTCCGCCTACGAGGCCAACCTGATCCGCCCCTCCTTTCAGGGCGCCTTGGGCGCCTTCGATCGGCTCGAGCGGCAGGAGGGGGCGTGGGCGGAGGCGGCGGCGGCGGCGGCGGCGGCGGCGGCGGCGGCGGGGGGGGCCGGCGGCGGGGGCGGGTTTGCGTCGCAGGGGTGAGGGGGGGGGCGGGATGGGCGGCGGCGGCGGCGACGGCGGCGCGGCGTCGACCCGCGCTCTTTTGCCATCTCTCGCTCTCTCTCGCTCGCACGTAGCGGGCCCGGACAACACAAAAAACGTGAAAACACATGACCCGACCGTTCGCAGCCTTACTAAATCGACCCAAAAAATGAGCGAGCGCGCGCGCCTGCTGAGGCGCGCGCTGCTGCTGCTCTCGCGGAGAGCGTCTGGCGCAGCAGCGGCAGGAGAACGACCAGCACCCTCGGTCGCCGCCCGCCCCGCCGCGACCGGGACCGCTCTCCCAGGCGCGCATGCATCCGCATCCGGATCCTTGATACCTCAGCTTGCGACCGCGCCGTCTGCGCGGACTCTGACCACGGCCAGTGTGCGCGTTGGGCGCGCGTTTGCGGCCGCGGCGTTACCGCTGCCGCCGCCGCCGGGCGCGCGCGGCGTCGCCACCACCGCGGCCGGCGCCCGAGACGGCAGCAGCAGCAGCAGCAGCAGCAGCAGCAGCAGCAGCAGCACCTCCCCCGCCGGCCGCCAGCAGCAGCAGCACCACCACCACCCCCCCCGCCGCGCGCACGCGTCGCACTCGGCCGGCGCCACCCTCGGCACGGGAACGCGCGTCGTCTTTGAGACGGGGCGCCTCGCGCGGCAGGCCGGCGGCGCGGTGCTCCTCCGGCACGGCTGCCCGACCGGCGGCGGCGGCGGCGGCGGCGGCGGCGGCGGCGCGGCAACGTCGCCAACGGCGACAGCAGCAGCCGACCCCAACCCCGCCGCCGACGCCGCCCGCGGCACCGTGGTCCTCGCCACGGCCTGCATGGCCGAGGGGCGCCCCCCGCTCCCCGACGCCGACGGCCCGCAGCTCCAGGTCGACGTGCGCGAGCGCTTTTACGCGTCGGGGCGGCTGCCGGCGCACCGCGCCGACCGCCGCGAGGCGAGCGCGAGCGAGCGCGAGCTGCTGGCCGCGCGCTGCGTCGACCGCGCCCTGCGCCCCCTGTTTCCTCCGGGCGCGCTGTACGAGGTGCAGGTGACGGCGACGGTCCTGGCGGCCGACGGCGGGACGGACGCGGCCGTGGCGGCGATCAACGCGGCGTCGGCGGCGCTGGCCCTGTCCGAGGCGCCGTGGGCGGGCCCCGCGTGCGCGGTGCGCGTGGCGGCGATGCAGCGAGGCGGCGGGGGCGGCGGCGGCGGGCGCAGGTCCGGCGGCGGCGGCGGCGGCGGCGGCCCCAAGCAGACCGCCGGCGTGCCGGACAACTGGGAGATCGTCGTGGACCCGCCGGCGTCGGCCGCCGTCGGCTCCCCGATGCCGCGCCGCGCGGGCGACGCCGCGCCCTGGCCCATGCTGACGCCCGGGCCGCTCTTGATGGCGGCCGCCGCCCCGTCGGCCGGCGGCGGCGGCGGCAAGTCCTCCCGCCACCCGCCCCCCCCGCAGCAGCCCCCGCCGTCTTGCGGCCTGCTCCTCACGTACGCCGGCACCGCGTCGGGCGACGTCCTGATGCTCGAGGCGCAGGGCGCCCCGGCGCCCGAGCAGGTCGTCATCGCCGCCCTGCGGCGCGCGGAGGCCGAGGCGCTGCTGCTCGCGGGGCCGCAGCTGGCGCTGGCGCGCAGCGCGGGGCGCCCCAAGGCGCGCCTGCCGCTCGTGTGGCCCGCGGACGACCTGAGCCGCGCGGTCGAGGAGCTCGCGCGCCCGGGGCTCGAGGCGGTCTTCTCCTCCCCCTCCCCCTCCTCCTCCTCCTCCTCGGCGCCGCCGCCGGCGGTCGGGAGCGACGACCCTTGGTCGGCGGCGGCGCCGTGGCGGACGGCCAAGGAGCGCCGCGCGGCCGCGCTCGGGGCGCTGCAGGGGCGCGTGATGCGCGGCCTCGTCGCCCAAGGGCTCCTGCCGGACGCGCACTCGCTCCCCTCGTCGGTGGCGGCGTCCGGCGCCCGCCGCGACGGCGGCCCTCTGCACGCCCCGTCGGACGCCGCGCGGGCGCTCGACCTGCTGACGAGCCGCGTGATGCGGGAGGCCCTCTTGGCCGGGTGCGGCGCGGGCACGGGCCTGGTCGACGCCCGGAGCTCGGCGCGCCCGTCGGCCGTCCTGCCGCCTTTTTCCTCCTCTTCCGGCGGCGGCGCCGGCGGCAGCCCCGCCCAAGCCGCCCTCCTTCCCGAGGGCCTGGGGCGCCGCGCCGACGGCCGCGCGCCCTGGCAGCTCCGCCCCGTCGCGTGCGAGATCGGCGTCCTGCCGCGCGCCGTCCACGGCTCGGCCCTCTTTGACCGCGGCGACACCCAGTGCCTCGCGGCCGCGACCGTGGCGTCCGAGCGCGACGCGGCGCTGGCCGAGGGGCCGCACGGCCGCGCGCCCAAGCGCCTCATGCTGCACTACGCCTTCCCGCCGTTCAGCGTGGGGGAGGTCGGGCGCGTGATGGGCGCGCCGCCGAACCGGCGCGAGGTGGGGCACGGGGCGCTCGCGGAGAAGGCGCTCGCGCCCCTGCTCCCGCCGAGCGACGCGTTCCCCTTTTGCGTGCGCGTCGCCGCCGAGACGCTCGCGAGCAGCGGGTCGTCGTCGATGGCGGCCGTGTGCGCGGGGTCGGCGGCCATGCGCGCCGCGGGGGTGCCGCTCGCGGACGACGCGGCGGGCGTGAGCGTCGGGCTGGCGTACGCGCGGGCGCCGCAGCTCGAGCGGGCGGGGCCAGGGGAGTGGGCGGGCGAGGCGGCGGCGGCGTACGGCGGCGGCGGCGGCGCCGACGTCGCTGCCGCCGCTCCCGCCGCTTCCGCCGCCGCCAAAACCGCCGCCGCCTCGTCCGAGGCGGCGGGCCCCGCGCCCGGCGACGACGGCGAGGAGGACGGCGGCGGCGGCGGCGGCGACAACGACAACGACAACGGCAGCGACAGCGACAGCGACGACCCCGCCGCCCTGGCGCGCCTCCACGCCCTCCCCGCGCACCCGCGCTACGGCCGCGGCGTCCTGCTCACGGACATCGAGGGCATGGAGGACCACCACGGCGACATGGACTTCAAGGTGGCCGGGACCGCCCGCGGGGGGGTCACGGCGCTCCAGCTCGACACCAAGCTCCCCGGCGTCCCCCGCTCGGCGCTCGAGCGCGCCCTGCTAGGGCCCGCGCTCCGCGCCCGCCGCGCCATCCTGCGCGTCGACGCGCGCGCCCGGGCGCTCGGGCGCGACCGGCTGCCGGCGCGGGCGCGCCCCAAGGTCGGGTCGGTGGCGGTCGCGCGCGAGCTCGTGCCGCGCCTGATCGGCGTCGCCGGGTGCAACCTCGAGGCGATCGAGGCGGCGACCGGCGGGCGCCTGTCGGTCTCCGAGGGCGGCGGCGTCGCGATCTACGCCCCCACCGCCGCGCAGTGGGACCACGCGGCCACGGCGGCGCTCGAGGTCGAGGGCGGCGGCGTGGTCGAGGGCGGGGTGTACCGCGTGACGGTCGCGCGCGTCGTCGACTATGGCGCGTTTGTCTCGCTGCCGAGCGGCATGCCCGCGCTGCTGCACGTCTCGGAGCTGGAGCACCGCCGCCTGCGGGACGTGCACGAGGCCGTGCGCGCGGGGGACGCGTTCGACGTCCTGTGCCTCGGCAGGGACGCGCGGGGGATGGTGCAGCTGTCGCGGCGGGCGCTGCTGCCGCCGCCGCCGCCGCCGCCGTCCAAGGCGGGCGGCGGGGGCGGCGGCGGCGGCGGCAAGAGCGGCAGCGGCAGCAGCACCACCAGCGGCGGCAGCACGCAGCAGTTTGTCTGGACGATGCCTTCGGACCGCCAGTACTCCCCTGAGGAGGCCGCGGCCATGGCCGAGGCGGCGCTGGGCCTCGAGCAGGCGGCGAGCGAGGAGGACGACGGCGAGGACGACAACGGCGGCGACGAGCGGCGGCGGTGGCGGTGAAATTTTTGTTCCTGGTCGAGAGTT
>Ga0315905_10008033_pt1 | contig 10662 bp, 8 predicted proteins | sample LakEriMetagenome_5_FD_203522 | JGI IMG/M metagenome (GOLD analysis project Ga0315905, IMG submission 203522) | Freshwater fungal communities from buoy surface, Lake Erie, Ohio, United States - Buoy 4 MA121 | ecosystem: Environmental > Aquatic > Freshwater > Lake | place: USA: Lake Erie, Ohio... | reverse complement strand
GAAGCAAATCCAAAATTGCCTGGAACAATTTTTTCTGCTGCCAAAGAGATAGAAGCCGCAGGCGGTACAGCGCTACCTATCCAATGTGACATTCGTGATGAAGCTCAAATCGAAGCGGCCATCGCAAAAACTGCTGAAGAATTTGGCGGCATTGACATCTTGGTAAATAACGCGAGTGCAATTAATTTAACTCGCACAGATCAAACTCCTGCTAAACGCTTTGACCTGATGTTTGATGTCAATGTGCGTGGCACATTCTTGACTTCGCAAGCTGCGCTACCTTATTTGCGTAAGTCTGCCGAAGAAGGAAGAAATCCACATATTTTGAATCTTTCTCCGCCACTATCGATGAAGGCTGTTTGGTTTAAAAACCACGTTGCTTACACAATGGCTAAGTACGGAATGAGTATGTGTGTTTTAGGCATGGCTGAAGAGTTCAAGCGCGACGGCATTGCTGTTAATGCTCTATGGCCACGCACAGTCATTGATACTGCAGCTCTTCAAATGATTCCAGGTATAGATGCACTAGCTGGCCGAAAGCCAGAAATCTTGGCTGATGCTGCTCACATTATCTTTAATCGTGATTCAAAAGAGTGTACGGGTAATTTCTTTGTAGACGATTTGGTACTGGCCAGTGAGGGAATCACCGATCTTGAGAAGTATTCAGTGACACCTGGAACAAAGGATTTCTTGCTCGACTTTTTCTTAGATTAAAAACAGGAGATTTATCGTGCCAAGGTATGAGTTAAATTCTACAAATCTGATTGCAGAAAATGAGCGGCGCGGTAGAGCGCGCGATTTGTTCTGGCCCTGGTGTGGAGCAAATGTTTCACTGCTAGCGCTGTCCTACGGATCATTCTTTTTGGGCTTTGGAATTTCATTTTGGCAGGCAACTTTTGCCGCAATTATCGGAACAGTCCTCTCATTCTTACTCGTTGGATTTAGCTCATTGGCTGGAAAGAAATCTAATGCGACCACGATGGTTCTTTCACGTGCCGCCTTTGGCGTGAAAGGAAATATATTACCGGGTTCACTCACGTATTTTTTGCTTGTTGGTTGGGAAACTGTTTTGGTCTCACTTGCAACTTTGGCCACTGGAACTGTCTTTGAACGAGTAGGTGGCATTGATCGCAATATTGCGATGATTATTGGGTTTGTGATTGCAGTTTCACTAACTTTGTTTGGCGGTGTGCTCGGTTTTTCTGTGATCATGAAGTTACAGAAGTATTTAACTCTGATAACCGTTTTCTTGACACTTGGATATTTTGCGCTAACAGTCGATTCCGTTAATTGGGATGCATTGATGGATAGCCCATCGGGTCCTATTCAAGGTTTTGTTGGAGCATTGATTTTCGGAATTACTGGAATTGGACTCGGATGGGTAAATGCTGCCGCAGATTATTCGCGGTACTTACCTCAAGCAGTCAAGAGCGCTTCGGTTATTGGATGGACAGTGTTTGGTGCTTCCATAGTGCCAATCATTTTGGTCATCTATGGTGCTGCGTTATCAACAAGTGATGCCAAGTTATCTGAAGCAATTGCGATGGATCCAATCGGTGCGCTAACAACGTTATTGCCAACGTGGTATCTGATTCTCTTTTCATTCGTTGCAATTTTAGGTTTAGTTGGGGGAGCTATCCTTAATCTTTACTCCTCTGGTTTAACCCTTGTCAGCCTTGGTGTGCCAGTGAAGCGACATATGGCCGCGCTCTTTGATGGCATTTTGATGTTGGTCGGAGTCATTTATATTGTTTGGTTTGCCGAAAATTTCTTTATTCCTTTCCAGGGTTTTCTTATAACTCTTGGTGTACCCGTAGCTGCTTGGAGTGCGATATTTGTAACTGACGTACTTTTGCGGAAGAAGAGCTATAACGAAAAAGATTTATTCAATGCTGATGGGATCTATGGATCCGTTAATTGGCGCTCGATAGCTTGTGTGGGGGTTGCAACAATTGTGGGCTGGGGATTCGTCACTAACTCATTTGCATCATGGCTTAGTTGGCAGGGCTATTTCCTAGGTTTTATTGGCGGCAAAGATGGAGCGTGGGCTTATTCCAATGTTGGCGTGATTTTTGCCTTAGTAATTGGTTGCGTGGGACATATTCTTCTTTCTAGTCGCAATATTCGAGCGCAGGAGAAAACACTTCGTTAAAGTTACGACCATGAAATCTCGCATTGCGCCCCTTCGTGATTTTTTAGGGCGCGAATCAACTGGCGGGGTTCTGGTTTTGGTAGCAGCTGCATTGGGTTTGATTACTGCAAATTCACCTTTGTCGGATCGATATTTTTCTACTCTGGATTCTCGCATGGCAATTGGATCAAGTTGGTACCTAGTCGACCTATCTGTTCTCAAAGTTATCAATTATTTACTAATGAGCATTTTCTTTTTTGTTGTTGGATTAGAAATTAAGCGCGAACTAACTTCGGGGCATTTGGCTTCACTAAAGAAGGCAATGCTGCCTTTCCTTGCAGCTATAGGAGGGATGGCATTCCCAGCTCTTATTTATCTAGCGATTGCGGGTTCAGAAGCTCCAACTGGGTGGGGCGTGCCAGTTGCAACTGATATTGCTTTGGCGGTTGGTTTGTTAACAATGCTTGGACCAAGTGTTGCTGCATCGTTGCGATCCTTCTTACTTGCTTTGGCTGTGATTGACGACATTGGCGCGATTCTGATCATCGCATTTGTATATTCGACCGGCATTAATTTTTCTTGGCTTGCGGCTGCAATCGTCAGCATCGCATTCATCTCTGTACTGAAGAAAACCCGCGTTACTTCATTAATCATTTATTCGATTTTTGCTTTCACGCTGTGGTTCTCTCTCTATAAAGCAGGCGTTCACCCAACTTTGGCGGGCGTAATTCTGGGGCTCATGACACCAAACATCCTGCACAAAGGTACAGAAATAGAAGATACCGAAGATGGCTCGGTATCAGTTATCGAATGGTTGGAACTTAAGTTTCATCCCCTCAGCACCTTCTTTGTCGTGCCAGTTTTTGCATTTGCAAATACCGGAGTAGTCATTAACTCTGAATCAATTAGAGCAGCATCCCAATCTCTCATCGCATGGGGTATTTTCTTTGGACTTGTCATTGGTAAACCGCTTGGTGTCTTATTTGCCGCAGTGATGGCTAAGAGGCTAAAGGTTGCTGAGTTTTCTGATGGAATGAATAGATCTTCATTACTGGCAACCGGAAGCGCTGCAGGAATTGGTTTTACCGTAGCAATCTTCATTGCAAATCTTGCCTTCACAGATTCAGCACAGCAGGACATCGCCGTGCTTGCCGTCATTGTTGCATCCGTCGTAAGCGCACTGCTTTCATTAGCGCTCTTCAAATTCGTTGCAAAAAAATAAACCCCGCCACATCTGTAGCGGGGTTTATTTATAGTAATTTTTAGAGATCGAAGTAGAGCTCAAACTCCGCTGGATGTGGACGCAAGCGAACGTAATCAACTTCTTGTGTGCGCTTAAACGCAATCCATGTATCGATTAGATCTTTTGTGAATACTCCACCCTTAAGCAAGAATTCATGATCTTCTTCGAGGTTGTTAAGTACAGCCTCTAGAGAACCAGGAACTTGTGGGATGGCAGCAGCTTCTGCACCCTCTAGTTCGTAGAGATCCTTATCAACTGGCTTTGGTGGTTCGATTTTGTTTTGAATTCCATCGAGTCCTGCCATCAACATTGCAGCAAATGCGAGGTATGGATTTGATGAAGGATCCGGGCAACGGAACTCAATGCGCTTAGCCTTTGGATTTGAACCAGTAATCGGAATTCGAATACACGCAGAACGGTTACGTGCTGAGTAAACGAGATTTACTGGTGCTTCATAACCAGGAACTAAGCGGTGGTATGAGTTAACGGTTGGGTTTGTAAAGGCAAGCAATGACGGAGCGTGCTTGAGCAAACCACCGACATACCAGCGAGCCATATCTGAAAGATCTGCGTAACCATCACCGAAGAACAATGGCTTTCCATCTTTCCAAAGTGATTGGTGAACGTGCATTCCTGAACCATTATCGCCGTACAAAGGTTTCGGCATAAATGTCGCAGTCTTGCCATTCTCCCAAGCAGTGTTCTTAATGATGTACTTAAACTTCATTACATCATCGCCTGCGTTAAGGATGTCGCTGAAGCGATAGTTAATTTCCATCTGACCCGCAGTACCAACTTCGTGGTGTGCACGTTCAACTAGTAAACCAACTTTGCCAAGATTCATGACCATTTCATCGCGCAGATCTGCAAACTGATCAGTTGGTGAAACTGGGAAGTAACCACCTTTGATGCGTGTGCGATATCCGCGGTTAGGAGTTCCATCAGCGTCGTACTCGGCACCTGTGTTCCAGGCGCCTTCGTATGAATCAATATGGTGGTATGACTCGTGCATATCAGTTTTAAATCGAACTGCATCAAATACATAGAACTCTGCTTCTGGTGCGAAGAATGCAGTATCTGCAATTCCTGTTGACTTTAAGTATTCAACAGCTTTACCCACGATGCCACGTGGATCGCGACTGTAAGGGGAGTTATCAACTGGATTGTGGACGCTAAACAAAATGACAAGAGTTTTTTCTTTGCGGAACGGATCAATAAATGCTGAACCAGGAATAGGCAACAACTTCATATCTGATTCATGAATCGCCTGGAAACCGCGAATTGATGAACCATCGAACATCAGGCCATCTGTGAAGACAGCTTCGTCGAAAGATTCAACAGGAACATTGAAGTGATGTTGAATTCCAGGAAGGTCAATAAATCGCACGTCAATTAATTTGACGTCTTCCTTCTTGATAAATGCAAAAATTTCTGCAGAGTTCTTAAACATTTGTCTCCCAGTTGATGGTATTTCAAGCGTTGCGCACCGCTTCATCGAGGGCGCATGTGTAAAGGCTACGAGTTATCCGTGAAAAAGGCATAACCCACGTGTTACATCTATGTTAAGTAAATTGCGGGTTTTCGGCCACGGGCTAGGCTTAGCGCATGCATTCGCAGGTGAGTTTAGGCAGACGCTTCGGAGCCCTTAGCCTGGATTGGCTATCTAGCTACCTAATTTCAATCGCCTTTTTCAGTGGATCAGGCACTTTCTTAGAACGGACCTCGCAGGCGGGTCTGCCGGCGCTCATCATTTTCTTTACGCAGTATTTTCTGCTGGTTACCTTGCAAGGAGCATCCGCAGGGCACAGAGTTTTTCGAATGAGAATCGTTAACTTTCAAACTGGTGGACGCCCAACAATTCTTCAAGCGTTAATTCGAAGCGTTCTAATGGTGATCGTAATAACGGCTATCACCTATGACGAAAATGGCCGAGGAATCCACGAACGTTTGAGTAGAACTAGAATCGTCTTAACGAACTAGCGAATTCTGATGCCCTTTGGCATTGGACCCTTTGGAATTGGCATAGACATTCCACCAACTGCTTTCAAACGCGCACGGACTTCACGCATTTGGTGGGCAGATAACTTCTTGGGAAGCTTTGCTAAATGCTTTTGTAATTTACGAATCGAAACTTGACCTTGTAAGTCTCCAATAACAACTTCTGTGATCGGTACACCAGGGGCAAAACGCTCACTCTTACGGCGCTCATCACTGAGCATCTGCTTAACACCTTGTGATCCTTCTCCGACTAGAACGATTCCTGCTCTGCCAACACTTCTGTGAACCATGTCTTGGTTACGAGCAACTGCAACTGCTGGAGTCGTTGTCCAACCTTTGCGAATTGCCATCAAAACAGAAGCGCCTGCACCAATCTGACCTTCGATTGATGAGTAGGCAGCGGTTGAAGCTTGACGAGTAAAGAAAAACATCGCAGTAAGTAGCGCAATTGGGAGCGAAACGAAAGCAACATAAATTGGATGTCCTATAGCAATACCAATTGCGATTCCGACCGACCACACGGCAAGGAATACACCCAGTAGCGCGAAACCAATCCAGGGCTTAACGCTTTTTGTTACAGAGTAGGCATCTCTAAAGGTTTGAAAGCGACGAGGTTTGATTGCTCCGTCTTTATTTTTCTTCTTTCGTTTGAACATGCTCATAAGTTTAGTGGGGCAGGGGCGGTACCACCAAGGCGAACAGGTGCCCAGCGCTGGCCTTGATGGCTATCGGGATACTCTTCTTGAACCTTATGCAGGGTGGAAATAAGCACATCTCGAAGTTGCTTTTCACCCGCCTCAACATCACTATCTTTGGCGAAATAAAGTGGCTCGCTATACGTGACTGTAATCGGAACGCTCTGCCGCGTTAAGTTTTTCTTAACTCCTTTTGTCCAAACGCGTTGACTGCCCCAAACGATTGCTGGAATTACTGGCACACCTGCTTCCATTGCTAGACGAACAGCGCCAGATTTCAATCCTTTAATTTCAAAACTTGTTGAGATAGTTCCTTCTGGAAAAATTCCAATTATTTCTCCTTCACGCAAAGCGCGCAGGGCGTCTACAAAGGAAGCAGAACCATTACTGCGATCGACACTGATGTGATGCATTCCGCGCATCAGTGGACCCGCTATTTTGTTATCGAAAATCTCTTTCTTTGCCATAAATCGCACGTAGCGCTTTTTTGGAAGAACGCCGGTTCCAACAATTGCAAAGTCAAAATAACCAATGTGGTTCATTGCGAGAATGGCGCCACCTTCTTGCGGAATGTTCTCTTCACCTGAAAATGTGAATCGTAGATCTAGGTATTTCCAGAGAGATTTAATGAAAACAATAACTGGGGGATAAACAAGGTCAGCCACGTGGTGCACCGGTTTTTGCAGACATTGCTTCCTTATACAAACGCCCTGCTCGATAACTCGAACGAACAAGTGGGCCACTCATAACGCCAAGGAATCCAACTTCTTTAGATTCTGCCGCTAATTCAACGAACTCTTCTGGTTTCACCCAGCGCTCGACTGGATGGTGTCGATTGGTCGGGCGCAAGTACTGGGTGATTGTGATCAGGTCGCAACCTGCACTTCGAAGATCGAGGAGAGCTTGCGAAATTTCTTCGCGAGTTTCGCCGAGTCCTAAAATCAAATTTGATTTGGTAATTAAACCGAAATCTCTGGCCATTGTGATTACTCGGAGAGATTTTTCGTAAGTAAATGCCGGTCTGATGCTCTTGAAGATACGAGGTACAGTTTCTAAATTGTGCGCGAATACTTCGGGTTGTGTTTCAAAAATTTGATTGAGTAATTCAGAGTTAGCATGAAAATCAGGCGCGAGCATTTCAACACCACACCCGGGATTCAACTCATGAACCTGGCGAATGGTTTCGGCATATAACCACGCGCCTTCATCTTCTAAGTCATCACGTGTTACGCCAGTAATGGTTGCATATTTCAATCCCATTGCCTTTACAGATTCGGCTACCTTGCGCGGTTCTTCGCGATCAATCGGATCAGGTTTTCCCGTATCGATGTTACAAAAATCGCATCTACGAGTGCATTTTTCTCCACCAATTAAGAATGTAGCTTCTTTATCTTCCCAGCATTCAAAAATATTTGGGCACGCTGCTTCTTGGCACACAGTGTGTAGACCTTCAGATTTTACTAGCGAACGAAGACGGGTGTATTCGGGACCCATATTGGCACGCGTTTTAATCCACTCGGGTTTACGTTCGATTGGTGTAAGTGCATTGCGCGCTTCAATACGAATCATCTTGCGACCATCAGGTGCAATTGTCATGCGCTTACCTTAGCCAAAGTAGAAATTAAGTGGCGTTCTAGAACTGGAAGTACTTCTTCGGCGGTGATTTCACGCTTTAACTCTCTAGCCATTGATGTGACTTCGGCATCAGCGATACCGCAAGGAATGATTTGTGAAAACGCACCGAGATCTGGATTTACGTTGAGTGCAAAACCATGCATTGTCGTTGCTTTGGCCACTCGAATTCCTATGGCAGCAATTTTGCGAGGATTTAATTCATCTTGTGTCCACACACCTGAACGACCCTCTATTCGTTGAACTTGTAACCCAAACTCTTTACAAGTTTCTATCAATGCACTTTCAATCTCCCTAACGAAACCAACTAATTCAGTTGGTTTAGCCAATCGCAAAATTGGATATCCAACAATTTGACCAGGTCCGTGCCACGTAATTTTTCCACCGCGATCTACATCAACAACTGGAGTTCCATCGAGTGGGCGTTCTTCGTCAAGAGTTCGCTTGCCTGCTGTGAAAACTGATGGATGCTCAACAAAAAACAGAGTATTGGGCATAACACCTGCACTGATTTGTTCATGTGCATCCTGTTGAATAAGCAAGGCTTCGTTGTAGTCGAGCAGCGCTAAATTCTTCACCACCATTGCGGGGTCAAGCGTTGTGATGGCTTCCACGCCCTTAGCCTAAAGGTAGGCTTGCCCAGTCGCGAATCCTCGCTGAAATACGTATGAAAGGTTCCAACTGCCGTGTCATCTAGTGCCTCTGTAAAAAACCGTAAACCCTTTGCCATAGCAATGCTCGTAGTGTTGATGTGGTTTTTGTTGACCGGAGTATTCGGACCTCTTTTTGGAAAACTTTCATCCGTACAAGAAAATAATAACTCTTCATTTCTTCCTAAAGGCGCAGAAGCGACGCAAGCTTCAGAGCTGATTCAAACTTTCTCAGGCAAAGACTCTTTTAGCATTCCAGCTCTAGTCTTATTTGAAGGTAAAGCCACGCCTGAAAATCTAGCTGCGATTAATGCTCACCTCGATGCAATCGGTGAGTTAACACTTGCTGGAACTGCAGCGAAAATCACAGATTACCTTGCACCTGGTCAGAGAATTACTGCATTCCCATCAGAAGATGGCAAAGCAATTCTGGCAAGTGTGCCACTCGATGGAAACTCACTTACAAAGTTACTTCCTAATGAAGAGCCAGTACTTCCAGCAATTGTTGAAGCGCTGCGCGAAGATCTTGGACCTTTAGCTAAAGAGAATAATCTCACTGCTTATGTAACAGGACCGGGCGGAATATTCGGAGATTTATTTGGAGCATTCGGGGATATTGATTCGACGTTGCTATTAACAACTCTCGGAGTCGTTGCAGTTATCTTGATTGTTGTTTACAGATCTCCAATTTTGTGGATTATTCCACTTCTCTCAGCCCTCTTTGCACTTTCTACTGCTGGAGGAATTGTTTATCTTCTTGCGAAAAATGACATCATTGATGTCGATGGTCAATCGCAAGGAATTCTCTCTGTTTTGGTTATTGGAGCAGCAACAGATTATGCGTTATTGCTGATTGCTAGATATCGAGAAGAACTTCATTTACATGAAAACAGATTTGATGCGATGCGTGCGGCCTACAAGGGCGTGTGGGAACCTATTCTTGCATCTGGTTCTACAGTGGCGATTTCACTCCTTGTACTTTTGTTTAGCCAACTAACGAACACAGCAGGCCTTGGACCAATTGGCGCAATTGGTATCGCGTGCTCTGTCATAACAATTCTGACACTTCTACCGGCACTACTTTTGCTCTTTGGGCGCTGGATTTTCTGGCCACGTCGACCAGATTTTGATGGTGAAGATCAAGTTCTAGGTGGCGTGTGGTCAAAGCTAGGAAACACGATTGGCCGCAGCCCTCGCAAAGCCTGGGTAATTACAGGCGTAATTTTATTGGCGTTCGCTTTCACTTCAACAACGCTAAAGGCTGATGGAATTGGAACAGTTGATTCATTTACAACTAATCCAGAGTCAGTTGTTGGACAAAAATTATTGCTAACTCATTTTCCTGGCGGAGAAGGTGATCCAACGCAAGTAGTTGTAAATGTAGACAAGCTTGATGCCGTGGCTGCTGCAGTTAAGAACGCTCCAGGAGTTTCTTCCGTAGTGCCATTACTAGATGGCTTTGCAATTCCTGGCGGACCAGTTCCAGAAATTAAGGTGGTCAATAACAAAGCTATTTTGAATGTAACTCTTGATAAAGCTCCAGATAGCGTGGAAGCTTCAAATGACATCCCTGAGATTCGCAAACTTGCTCAACAAGTCGATCCGACTGCGTTAGTCGGCGGAACGAGCGCGGTTTCATATGACATCCGAAGTGCAAACGATCGAGATAACAAAACCATCATTCCAATTATCTTGATTGTTATCACCATAATTCTTGGTCTACTTCTGCGAAGTATTCTGAGCGCTGCATTACTTCTGGGCACAGTTGTTCTCTCTTACTTTGCAACACTAGGAGTTTGTGCACTCGTCTTTAATCACGTATTCGGATTTGAAGGGGGTGATACGTCATTCCCATTGTTTGCCTTTATTTTCTTAGTGGCACTCGGTATTGATTACAACATCTTCTTAATGACTCGAGTACGTGAAGAGTCAATCAAACTGGGAACGCGTCAGGGAGTAATTAAAGGCTTGACCGTTACAGGCGCCGTAATCACTTCAGCTGGAATTGTTTTAGCAGCAACATTTGCAGTGCTCGGATTGATTCCATTAGTGCCATTGGCGCAGTTAGGTTTCGCCGTTGCATTCGGAGTTCTCCTTGACACAATTATTGTGCGCTCAATTCTGGTTCCAGCAATGGTGCACGATATTGGACCAAAAATTTGGTGGCCTTCTAAGCTCAAAAAGTAGGACGAATGAAACTCAAGGTTGGTATTGCAGGCTATGGATTAGCCGGTCGAAGTTTTCACGCCCCCATTTTGGCGGGCGCAAATTTTGAGGTTACGGCCGTGTTGACTACCAACGACGTTAGAAAGC
>Ga0315905_10008028_pt1 | contig 10668 bp, 7 predicted proteins | sample LakEriMetagenome_5_FD_203522 | JGI IMG/M metagenome (GOLD analysis project Ga0315905, IMG submission 203522) | Freshwater fungal communities from buoy surface, Lake Erie, Ohio, United States - Buoy 4 MA121 | ecosystem: Environmental > Aquatic > Freshwater > Lake | place: USA: Lake Erie, Ohio... | reverse complement strand
TGGGGGAGGAACGAGTCCAGCCGGTGCGCTGAAGGGGCGACCAGGTGGCCATTTCCTGGAGTTGCGCGAGCGCGCGCTGCCGCAGCAAATCGTCGCCGGTGAGACGGTAGGCGGCGGCGATCTGGGGAAGTTCCGCCGCCACGCCCGACGCCGCGCCGAAATCAGCCATGGCGGAGGCGAAGGCGAATTTTGCCTCCCCTTCGAGGGAGTCGGCACGGGCGTCGTAGAAGGTACGGTTCTTGCCGATTTCCTCCAGCGTGTAGCACCGGCGAATGATCGGCTCGGCGGCAGCCTTGCGGCCCGCGGCGATGAGTGCTTGCCGCGCCCCGGCCAGGGAGGCGTCAGCCTGCGCCGAGTCCAGGAGCGTCGCAAAGCTGGGCGCGCCGGTAACTACGGAGCTGGAACGTGCGGGGCTGGGCGGGGCCGCTCGCGGCGGCACGGCGGTCGGGCCAGACAGCTTTCGCCAAGCGGCAATGGACCGCTGCAGCAGGGTCTCCGGTTCCCCTTTGATGTTGTAGCATTGGAGACCGATGGGCCCGCGGTAGCCGACGGCGTCGAGCTGCCGCAGCACGGCCGCGACGTCGACGCTGCCTCCGTCCAGTGGACGAATGATCTGATCCCAGCCGCCGGACGGATCGGCGCCGTTGAGGGAAACGAGCATGAGGTGCGGCGCGATCGCCTTGATGATCAGGGCGAGACGGCCGGCGTGGCCGGCGGCGAGTTCGTGGGCGAGGTTGAACGTCAGGCCGACGTTGGGGCGGTTCACCTGGCGGACGACGCGGAGGGCGTCCTCCGCCGTGGCAACGAAGAATCCTTTGTGTGGATACAGGACGATGCGCACGCCGTGGCGCGCGGCGGCCTCGGCGAGTTCGCGGACGATGGCGACGGCGCGCTCGTCGTTGGACGACTTGCCGGGCAGGGTCAGCCAGACGTCGGTCCCGGTGGCGGCCAGTTGCGGAAATGACTCGGGGAGCCTGGGATCGAAGGCGGGGGTCTTCGTGACGTCGGCGGCGACATAGACGCTGAAGATGCGCAGGCTGGCGGCTTGGAACGCGGCCTGGCGGGTGGCGAGGTCGTCGAGCCCGGTGTAGCCGATGCCGGCGTAGCCGAGCCGCGCGAGGGTGACGGCCTGCTTTTCTGGGGACCAGCCGTCGCCGCGCCCCACGCCATTATCGAAAGCGAAGAACGGATTGGCCCGGCCGGCACCCGCGGTGGCTGGAGCGGCCCAGGAGGTGAGGAGGCTCGCTAGGACAAAGGCAGGGAGCTGACGAAGCAACGAAGGCATCGGGAAGCGGGGATCAGAGTTTCCACGGTCCGCGCAGGGGGCGGGAGAGCAGGCGGTTGGCTTCGGCGCTGTCGGGGAAGCGCTCATGCACGGGATCCCACTTGAGGGTGCCGCCGAGCTTGGCGGCGATGTACGCGATCTGCGCCATGCTCGCGGCGCGATGGCCGACCTCGGCAGGAATGATGGTCTCGCGGCGGCTCTTCACGCAGGCGATGAAATCCTCCCTTTCATCGACCACCGGGAGGGCGAGTTCGCCGGGGCCGGGCTTCCATTTAAGCAACTCGGGCTTGCTGGCCTTGAAGCCGTCGGACTTGAACCAGGTGTTTTCGACCCAGCCGTCGGTGCCTTCGACGCGCACGCTCGCGGTGCCGGCGTCGGTGTAGTCGACTTCGATGCCGCTAGCGTAGCGATAGCGGACCTCGAAGTTCCGGGGGACATCCCACAGGGAGTGGGGCGGAAACTCGGCCCGAGCGGATACTTCGACCGGGCCGGTGCGCTCGGTGTTGAGGGCCCACTGAGTGATGTCGAGCATGTGCCCGCCCCAGTTGTTGAGGTTGCCGAGATTGTAGTCGGTGATTTGGGCCCATCCGGGGACCTGGCCGGCGATGTAGCCGAGGCCGCCGCGCGGAAAATGGACCCGTTGTTGGGTGTAGGGCCGGTCGGGGGCCGGGCCCTGCCAGAGGGCGTAGTTCAAGTCCGGCGGCACCGGCATCGCCGCCGGAAACCCCGCGATGGGATCTGGACTCTTCGGTACGGTGGCGATCACGCGCCGCACTTTCCCGATGCCTCCGTTGCGGACGATCTCACAAAGCCGCGGGAAGCGCGGGTTGGAGCGCACTTCGGTGTCGGTGCGGAAGATGCGGCCGTGCTGTTTCATCGCGTCCGCGATGGCGCGGCCCTCGGTGAGGCTGAGGGAGATCGGTTTTTCGAGGGCGACGTCCTTGCCGGCGCGGGCGGCGGCGATCGCCATGACGGCATGCCAATGGTCTGGCGTGGAGATCATCACTGCGTCGATGTCAGGCCGCGCGAGCAGCTCGCGGAAGTCTTCGTACACGGCGCAGCCGTTGTAGGAACCGGAGGCCTTCGCCTCGGCGTAGGTCTCGTGCACCTTGTCACGCGCTTTCTCCGCGCGCCAGCGATCGACGTCACAGACGGCGACGACCTGGACATCGGTCCGCCAGAGAAAGCCCGGCAGATTGGCGTGGAAGACCTGACGCCCCGTGCCGATGAAGCCGAGGTTGATGCGACTGCTGGGGGGGACGGCAGCCCCGGCGCCAAAGATGCGACTGGAGATGCCGACGTTAGCCGCCAAGGCGGTGGCGGAGCTTCGCAGGAGAAAGGACCGTCGCGTGAGCAGGTGAGGTGTCATTGGCAGGACTTATTGTCGCGGTTGGGGGCGGCTGGGCTCACGTATCTCGTGCGATGTCTCCCGGTTGGGGCGGGACTGATTGAAGGGAATCGCGCCGCTTGGTTACAGCGCTTTACGTTTCGCTTTGGGCGCTGGCGGAGAGGCGGATTTTTCGCTCCAAGGGATCGTGCGGCTGAAGAGCATGGGGTATTTTTCGTAGTCGTGGCCGGAGGTGAGCCGGGCCTGGATCGCGGCGAGTTCGGTGTCGTAGGCGCGGCGCAGCGTCGCGAGCTGCGCGGCATGGCGGGCGTCGGCCGCCAGGTTGTTCAGCTCGTAGGGATCCGCCGCGAGGGCAAAAAGTTCCTCGGTCGGCTGCATCCCCTCACCGCCGTGGGCCCAGTAGATGTACTTCCAGCCGGGCATGACAATGGCCAGCGATTGAGCGGAGGCGGCGCCCCAGAAATTGAAGAGCGGCAGGGCGTCGCGCACGCGGCCTTGCGGGGCGGTGAGGAGGGGCAGAAGACTCTTCCCATCGATGCCGGCAGGGGCCGGCACGCCGGCGAGCGCATGGAGGGTCGCGGCGACATCGACGTTGGCGGTGAGGGCGTGGCTCACCGTGCCGGCGTGGGCTCGCGGCAGGCGTGGGTCAAAGACGATGAGCGGCGATTTCGAGGCGGCCTCGTAGGGGAGCACCTTGTCGCCAAAACCGTGCGCGCCCATGCTGTAACCGTTGTCGGAGCTGTAGACGATGACAGTGTTGGCGGCGAGGCCCTCGCGGGTGAGCGCCTCGCGAATCATGCCGACGGCGGCATCGATTCCGGTGATCAACGCGTAGTAGGCGGCGGCGGAATTATCATAGTCGTTGATCCATTCGCGATAGCCGGTGGCGGCACGGCTGGTGCGCGCCTGGGCTGAGAGATGGCGGCCGCGGTCCACGCCGTAGTTGGGCGGGCGGGAAAACTTCTTGCCTGCGTAGAGCTTCGCGTCCTGCGGATCCGGCTTGAACGGCAGGTGAGGCGCCTTGAAGCTGACCGACAGGCAAAAGGGTTTGCCGGTGGCTTTTGCCGTCTTGAGGAAATCGACCGCCCACGCTCCGTAGGCGCGAGAACCGTGCGGATACTGTGTGGCATAGCGGGCGATGCCGGGGTTCTTTTCCGTTTCGTAAAACGTCTGACCGGGCCCGCCGGCCCAGCGGTCGAAAAACGAGGCCAGCGCGTCGAATTTTTCTCCCTTGAGGTCGAAGCCGATTTTTCCGGCGAAGCCGGTGGTGTAGCCGGCGCGCCGCAGGAGCACGGGGTAGGATTCCTCGAGGAAGCGGCGGGCGAGGTCGCCATGGTCAAAGTTGCAGCCGTGGCGGTACTCGTAGAGGCCGGTGAGCACGTTGCACCGGCTGGCCATGCAGATCGAGGTGGTGTTGTAATGATTGGTGAACCGCACGCCCTCGCGCGCGAGCTGGTCGAGGTGTGGGGTGATCACCTCTGGGTTTTCGTAGCCGATCGCGCGTGCGTTCTGGTCGTCGGAAAACAGGAAGATAAGGTTGGGCGGAGTCGCGGCGGAGGCGAAAGCTGCCGCATGCAGGAGCGCGCTAGCGGCCAGGAGCCAACCACAGCGAAGGAGGATGGGAGTAAGAGCGCCGTTCATGGAATTATTGATGGGTTGGGCGGTTTCTATGCCAACGATTCAGTAGAAAGGTAGGGCGCGCCGTCCTTGGCTTAGAGCGAGGCCTGCGAGCGCAGATACGAGGGCACGGCGGTGGCAGTAGCGCTGTGCGCGGCGCGGGCGAAGGCAAACCCGGCCGTGGCGCTGCCGAGCGTGGTGAGGAAATACCGTCGGTTCATCGTGATTTTCGCCGGGAGGTCGGGAGATGAGATTGCACGATCAGAAATCGAAGGTCGTGCTGAGGACGAAATTGCGGGGCCGCCGCAGCGTGTAATAGACCGGGACGGCGGCGTTGGCGGTTCCATACACGGCATTCGTATCCGTGTCGACGACGGTGAGGACGGGAGTCGTTTCGTTGAGGAGGTTCTGGATGTTGAGCTGGACCCGGAGATTCACTTTCTGGTTGAGCGCATGTTTCCAGGCGATCAAGGCGCCGAAGTCCCAGGTGTCCTTACCCTTAATGGGTTGATCGACACTCAAGAGCCCCGGCCGACCGCTGGCGTCCAGCATGCGGCGGTAGCCAACCACGGAGGCGGAGCGCCAGCGGAAATTGCCACCCGCCGTCCATCCCTTGAGTCGGCCTTCAGTGAAATCGTAGGCGGTGAGGCCGTTGAAGTTGTATTGGCCGCCGCTGCGAATTTGGCTGCGACCGAGGAGCTGCTGACCGTCCCGGTAACTTTTTTCCATGCTGTCCGCTTGCAGCCGGATGTAGGTGGCGTCGTCTTGGGCTTTCTGGCGATCGGTGCTGTTGGCGGGGTTGAGGTCGAACGAGCGCGAGGCGGTGCCGGACGCCACCCGCTGGAGTTCGTCGGCAAACGTGCGCCAGGTCGCCAAGCCCTCGTAGGCGGTGTTGTTGGCGAGGTAGAGGCCGGCATACCTGTCGTCGACGAAGAGCGTGTTCTTATTGGAACTGCCTGAGAGCGCTACCCGCCAGTGCCGGGTGGGATTATAGACGACCGTCAGTTCCCAGCCAGTCGCCTTGGTGTCGCGCACGTCGGGAGGGGTTTGATTTTGGATCGGGTAGAGGCTCTGCATCGCCTGAAAGTGCGAATCGCCGTTCGCCTTGTAGTTGTCCTGAAGGCGTTGCAGGATATTTCTGGCTCCGCCGTATTTCGTGCCGACGATGTAGATCTGATTCTTCGCCGTCGTGTCGAAGTGCGTGACGCGAACGGACAGCTTGTTGGCCAGGAGATAGAAGTTGGCGCTGAAATCCTGGGTCTCGCCGCTGGGATTGGCATAGGCGGTGCCGATTGGCGTCTCGACCGTGGGCCGGCCTGGGGTGAAGTTGTCAGAGCGGGTGTAACCCAGGCTCAACCAGGAGAAGACGTGGAGCACGGCGCCATGGGTGCGGGAAATCCCTCGGTCATCCGAGCCGAAGCGGCTGGGTTTGACCTCGCTGGCCAGGTCGAAGAACCGGTAGTCATAAGTTGCGCTGGTGGATTTACCCAGCGTTTCCGGGATGATGAGATTCTGGGAGGTCGGGGCGCCATAGGCCGTCAAGTGGTCCGTACGATAGCCGAAGAGGGTGACCAGTCGGTCTTTCAACCAGCGGGCCTGCCAGCCGAGGGAGAGACTGTCGGTGGTGGATTTGTTGTGGATGGGGGTGGTGAAGGGCAGGAGGCGAAGATCGACCGGAGCGCGGTCGTTTTCGGCGGCGCCGATGAGACTGCCGTAGGCGGAGATCTCCTTGGCATGGTCCATGAGTTCGGACGCGGCCCAGAGCTCGGGAACATTGCCGTTGAGAAAATAGTGGCGGACAACCAAGCGATTGACGTTGGCCGTGGCGGCGTTGCCCCAGCCGGTACGGCCGACCGTGGCGAGGTTGAAAACGCGCATGCTATCGCGGGTGTAGTAGCCCGTGCTAGTCTGTCCGAGGAGAGAGAACCCGTGGCGTCCGAGCCAGCGGTTGCGGCGGGCCAAGTCGAGTTCGTAGGAAAGGGTGGCGCGGTATTCGTCGGATTTGGAGTTATCGACGAGAGAGAGCATCACCCCGCTGTCATTGTAGGGGACGAGGTAGCCGGGATTGGGCGAGCCGTCGCTCAGCCGGGGGTTGGGATCGATGGTAAGGAGGTTTTGGTTGTTCTGGTCGAGGTTGCGGTGGTACCGGGTACGGGCGCCGGCGAGTTCGAGGTAGAGATTGGAGGCGAGCTTTTGTTCGACGAAGAGGTGGGTCCAGGAGCCCCGGTTTTTGTTGGGTGGACTGCTCCGCGCACCGCCATACAAATACGTATCCTGGCTGAGGCCGAAGGTCTCCCAGGGGCGCATGGACATGTAGTTGTTGCTGGAGACGCCGCCGAAGACGGCTTCGGGAAGCGTCCTCTGGCCGCGCATGTTCACCAGCGGCTTGGCCAGGCCTAGGCCGCGGACGAGCGTCGGTCGCTGGGCGCTGTTGTTGACGAGGTAGTTTTTGGGGTCGTTGCCGACGACGGGTTTGCCCGCCGCGATCCAGGCGAGGGCCGAGCCATCGAAGCCCCAGACCAAGGCAGCGTTGTTCAGCGCGGAGCTGTAGTTCTCATGATTGACCGTGACCTTCGTGTTTTGCCAAGGTTTGCCGACGACGCTGAGGGTAACCCGTTCCTGGTTCTTGCCTTCATTGCCGCGAAACTCGCGTTGGCGATCGTAGAGGCCGTTGAGCCGGAGCGCGAGCCGGTTGGCGATCAGCGGCTGGTTATGGTCAAGCGAGGCACGATGGGAGTCCCAGCGGTCTCCCTGAAAGGAGACCTTGGTGGCAGTCTTCACGAGCTTGGCGCGCTTGGTGGAGGTTACGACCGCGCCCTGGGGATTGCCGACGCCGATGAGCAGCGCGTTCGGCCCGAGCGAGAGGGTGACGCGCTCGGTGTTGTAGATATCGTTCGGGCCGGCGCTGGCGAAAAAATCGTTGGAGATACTCTGATCACCAGTCACACTGCCGGAAAATCCGCGGATGGAGAAGGACTGGCCGTTGCTACCTCGCAGCGCAATGCCGCCGTTGCCAATGGCGTCGCCCTGGTCGAGATTAACGCTGGGCGTGTATTCGAGGGCCTTTTCAAAAGAGGTGACGCCGAGATCCTGGAGAAACTCCGGGGTGAGGATGGAGAGGGAGGCGCTGACATCCTTGAGATCCGTGCGCATGCGCGTGCCCGAGAGCGTTTCGGTGGCGGCATAACCAGTGACCGACTTTTCGCTGGTGACGAAAGGGGAGAGTTCGATGATGGATTCCTCAGCGGACTGTTTCGTCGGACTTGAGGAGGAGGCGTTGGCGGTTGACTTCGGGCTGGCGCTCTCTTGCGCCGCCCTTGGGGCGTTTGGGTCGGAGGGCCTCGGGCGGACTGAATAAGAGCCAGTCTTGGGTTCGCGCGTCGCGGTCAGATTTGTGCCCGTCAGCAGCGCGGCTATCGCTTCCTCGGGGGAGAGGCGACCCCGGACGGCGTTCGTCGCCACGCCGAGAGTGTTCTCGCTCGGGAAGACGATCTCCACCTGCGCCTGAGCGGCAAAACGCTTGAGCGTGTCGCGCGCCTGACCGGCCGGTAGGTCAAAGTCGCGTGCCCCGTCTGCGGCGCACAGAAGACCTGAGCTAGAACCCAGCAGCAACAGGCCGAGGGCAGCGATTCGTAGGTGCGACAGTCGGCGTCGTGGCGCTCGGGGCGAGGCGGGGTTTGCACGGTTCATGCACCCTATGACCCCAGCCACGGAGATTTCCGCTAAGGTGGGCGCAAAAAAATCCGCCACCTTCATCGTCTCGCATCAACGAACCCGGCGCAGGACAATTTCCGTTTCGCTGCGCCATTCCGCCCGCAGGTCGAAACTCGACTCCAGCAGGCGGACGAATCCCTCCACGTTGTCCGAGCGGATGCTGGCATTGACCCGCAGTTCGCGTAGCGCCGCGGAATCCGGGATGAGTTGCACTGGGTTCCGCCGATTCAATTCCGCCGCGATGCTCGCGAGCGGCACGTCGGTGAAATCCAGAATTCGGGGCTGCCAGAGGAGTCGGGCGGTGAGTTCCGCCTCGCTCAAGGTGAGCGCCGGCGGGCCAAGCCCGGTTTCGTGCAGGGGGACGACGACCCGCTGATGCGCATCCAGCACCGATGACATCGGGTTCGAATGAGCCTCGGCCTCGCGGTCAACTGCCACGCGACCCTCCGCCACGACGATCTCCACCGCCGCCGAGGTGAGCTGGACATTGAAAGCTGTACCGACCGCCCGGACGGTGACGCCTCCCGCCTCCACGACGAAGGGTCGCTCCGGATTCTTGGCGACAGCGAAATGCGCCTCGCCCCGCATCAGTCGGACCCGCCGCACGCCGGCCGTGAAATCGATGTTGAGTTGCGCACCGCGGTTAAGTTGCACGAGCGAGCCATCCTCGAGGGTGCGCTGCTCGCACGGAGCGGCCAGGGCCGTCGAGAGTCGCGAAGGTGCGAGTTGTCCGGAGGGAACCGTGCGGGGCGCTACCGCCACCCACAGCAGAATGGCCGCCGCCGCAGCGGCCGAAGCCCAGGCGACAACCTGCCACCGAGGCGAATGACCCTTGGGTCGGGCGGAGCGCGGGGCAAGCAAGTCGGGATCGGGCGCCGGGGTCAGAGTCGCGGGCAAACCGGCAATGCGATCGAACTCCCGCCACGCCCAACGCCGCTCGCGCAGGATCTCACCGTGGCGGGGATCAGAGGCGAGCCAGTTGGACCGCGCGTCCTGCTCCGCCGCCGTGAGCCCGCGCTCTTCCCGCACGACCCAAGCGGCAGCCTCCCGCTCGATGGCGCGGTGATTGAGAGAGGGTGGCAGGCGGTCATTCATGATCGACGCGAGACGTGCCCACGCGCCCGGAAAAACTCCGCGCATTTGTCGAGGCCGATGGTGCTCTGAGCCTCGACGGTGTGTTCCGATATGCCGAGTTGGGCCGCCACCTCCTTCTGCGAGAGACCGTAGATCCGACGCAGGGTCATGATCTGCCGGCAGCGCTGTGGCAGCGACTGGATGGCCTCGATCAGCACGCTATACTCCTCCAGGCGGGCGACGGTTTCACGGATATCCTCATGCTCATCTAAGACACCGCCGAGGTCGAAATCCGCTAAAGGCTGCGCCGGTTTGCGCTGCGCATCGCGCAAACGATTGAGGGCGAGGTTGCGGGCGACTACGAAAAGCAGGGACTTGGGTGAGAGGATCGGCCCGCTGCCCCGCGCCCGCAGTAGCCGCACTACCGACTCCTGCGCGATATCGTCCACGTCCGCGAGATTTGGAAAGCGACCTGACAGCCATGCCCGCAGTGTCACCTCGTGCGGCTGCACCTCGTCAGCATACCAGCGGGCAATTATAGGATCGGCTGGGGGCATGACGGGCGGTGCAGTGGCGGCAGGACGGGAGATTGCGCAGGATACTGAGATCGGACACCGGAGAATAACACACGACGAAAGCCCCTGAGTATTTTGCCCGGCTTTAACCGCCATCCTCGGGGTCACCGACGCGATGATCAAGGCCGCACACGTCAACGCCCGAGCGCAGGCAATGCGTGCGGGACCGAAGTTAGAGTATCGAATGGAAAAGCGCCGGCGCACCATTTCATCGGTGCGCCGGAACTTAGAATCGGCGGCCGTTGAGCCCCATCTTTTTACATTATCGTTCGATGCTCACACGCTCGGCGTGATCGCTCCGCGCTACTATTCCGTGAAACGCGCGCATATACCCGGGTCCGGGCCCTGCACCGACTATTATGCGGTTTCAGCGCCGGATCGCCCCGACCGCGCCTGGGCGACCTCGGCCGAAGACGGCACGCTCGCGCCGAGCGTGCTGTGGGCGGTGCAGAACGCGCTCAACTGCGAGTTCCCCGGTTCTGCCGCAGAAGGGAGGACCCTGATGCGCCAATGGCTCACCGGGTTGGGCAAACGCTTTATCGGCGCGTGCGCCGAACGGTCCATTACAAGGGCAGAACTCGTGGCGATCGCCGCCAATCGGCTTTCGGCCGCGTCTTAGAGAAAGCTGGAAATAGCCAAATTGCCGGCTTTTTGGGTTGGATGCGGGCAGCGGCGGCGTGGGCCACGAGGCCGAGGGCCGGGCAGACAAAAGCCGCAGTGTCTCCGGATCGAGCAGGTCAATCCGCAGCGCCTTGGGCGAAGGGACGGGGTCAGGCCGTTACACGTTGCGCATCGCGGTGGCGCCCGATGCCTGGGCGCAGCGTGCAGGTAGACCTCGCCACCGGACGCAAGCCAGCCAGGCGTAAGGCGGGGCCACCTGTTCGCGCAGCTGCCGGCGCCTCCCGCCACGGCTGCAACGCGCAACGGCATAGGGTTGCCCTAATTTGACGGACACGGGTTCGGGGACCAAACGAAGGAACCCGATGAAAACCCAGATCAGCAAACCGTCTGCCGGCAAGACGCTCTTTACGGCGGAGTACAAGGAGGAGGCAGTG
>Ga0315905_10008027_pt1 | contig 10668 bp, 7 predicted proteins | sample LakEriMetagenome_5_FD_203522 | JGI IMG/M metagenome (GOLD analysis project Ga0315905, IMG submission 203522) | Freshwater fungal communities from buoy surface, Lake Erie, Ohio, United States - Buoy 4 MA121 | ecosystem: Environmental > Aquatic > Freshwater > Lake | place: USA: Lake Erie, Ohio... | reverse complement strand
TGGCCAGTGAGAGCATCTCCGACATGAGCTTGGGCTGAAGCCCGTGCGCCGCGGCAAAGTCATCGCTGCCATCGCTAAAGGCGTAGGCGCCAAAGGCCTTGAGCAGCGACATGACGTCGCCGTCTGTATGCCACCACAGATCGCGTCGGCACTTCAAGCCGGCGAGCTTGCCCCTGTTGTTGTTGCCCGCGCCCACATCCTCCTTCTCCCTGTCGTGACGTTTCCCCGCAGAGCCCTTCCCCCCTGCAACGTCCTGCTCCATCTTTGCATCCCCGTCCTCCGGGTCCTCTGCGTCCTCCTCGCCCGCCTCCTCCTCTGAGTCGTCAGCTGTGGCATCCGCGCGGTCAAACACTATAGGGTTCTCCACCGACAGTGCCGCCACCATGGCCACAGCGTAGGGCAAGCAGCCGCCCTGGTGCCCCAGAACAAGCATCTTGGCGAAACGCGGGGCGAGCGGAAAGGCAGCGAGCTGGCGCCCCAGCGACGTCACCTCCTCCTCCTCCGGCGTCAGCGCACCGAGGCGCTCGAGCGTCATGAGAGCGCGATCCACGTCGTCTTCGTCCGGCGGCGTGGGGTATGGGAAGTGGCGAACGTCTGGGATGCCCATGGCTTTCATCTGAAGCATCACGCCCTCGATGGGCGACAGTAGAATCTGCGGCGGGGCGAAGGGCTGGAACTGATGCTCGAAAACTGCGGACGAAAAGAGGCGGTAACAGTGCCCGGGCCCTGTGCGACCTGCTCGCCCTGCGCGCTGATTCACCGATGCCTGTGACGCCCATGTGACACTGAAGGTGCCCACGCCGCTGCGTTTTTGATAGACACGCTCCTTGACACGCCCCTGCAGTACAGTGTGCAGGCGCTTCACTCGCTGATATATACAGTGGAGTAGGATGACACGCACAGCGCGTCAAGCTGCACGCCATGTCCTCAGCTTGGTCCGTTCTGATTGCACTCGTCACTGCATGCACGGGCGCGCGCATGCGAACAGCCCGGGTATTCGTGCTACTACACCTACAGACGCATGTACCTCGTGTACACGTAAGTGCATGCACACTCATGGTACACAGGACACACAGCCGAGGTAGCATGCACCGTATCGACGACGTAGCGGATGCCAGGGATAGTAATCGAAGTCTCGGCAACATTCGTGGCCACCACCACCAGGCGAACGCCCTTTGGCGGCCGATGAAACGCCTTGAGCTGCTGCGGCCCTGGCAGCATCGAGTAGAGCGGCACCACGAGCACTCTGTTGGGCCGCTTCGACACTTTGCCGCGCGCCTTTTCGGCACGTGCGCCGTCCTTGGCAGCCCCGCCCTTGGCATCGTGTTGCTTGCCGCCGCTGGAGGCGGCATGCTTACTTGCGCTGCCAGTGTTCTCCCCCGTGAGGCCGGCCGCGCCCCGGGCGAGCGCGGCGCCGTCGAGCATCACGGTGCGCTTCGCCTTTTCTTCCTCGTCCTCAGACTCGTCGTCGGGGTTGGCGTCCGCGCCCTCTTCCTCCTCGCTCTCGCTCAGATCGTACTCCTCTTCGGGAAGATCCTCCTCCTCTTCCGACTCGTCATCGTCGGCAAGCGCCTCCGCGCCCTTGCTCGCCACCTCCTCGTCCTCCTCGTCCTCGTAATCCGCCCCGTCCTCCCCGTCCATGTCCACCTCGATATCACTATCCGCCCCGTCATCCTGCCCGAACAAAAAGGCCTCTTTGTTCCCGCTTTCTGCATCTGCCGTCTCCCCCACCTCCCCTCCTGTCGCTGCCGCTGCCGCTGCCGCGCCAGCGCACCCCCTCGTGGGAGCCATGTCTACCGCGTTGGGGCCCGCAGTGCTGAAGGCTCCGTCGCGCAGCTGCGGGCGCGCTTTGGCCTTTTGCTTTTGCTTTTTCATCTTGCCGAGCTCCTCGCGCAGGTTGCGGCACATCCACTCGATCTCGCGGCGCCCAGTGAGGAAGATGAGGATGCCGCCGCCCGGCAGTTTCCGGTGTATCTTGCACGCTTTCTTGAAGGCCTCCTGCATGTAGGTGTAGAGGGGGGTACGGCGGTTGAAGTGCACGGTCACAGGGTGCTGACGCGCCGATACCTCGATGACAGGTGGCGGAATGGGGAAGAGCGGCGCGTTCTCGGTGAAATCAGTAACGCGCAGCGTCGCCGACATGATAATGAGTTTGAGTGGGGGCAGCATGCGCCCATCCTTCGTCATGCCCTTACGCCGCAGTGGGACAAGCCGGGACAGCAGCCCGATGAGCACGTCGCTGTTTACACCGCGCTCGTGTGCCTCGTCGACCACGATGACCGAGTAGTCTGAGAGCAGAAAGTCCGACTGGATTTCCTTGAGCAGGATCCCGTCGGTCATGACCTTGATTTTTGTGTCGTTGGCCATGCGCTTCTCGTAGCGCACCTGGAAACCGACCTGCTTGCCCAGGGGCATGTTGAGCTCCTTGGCAATGCGCTTGGCGGTGGTGATGGCGGCAACGCGACGCGGCTGAGTGCAACCAATCATGCCTGGCGTGCCTTTCTCGTGCCCGAAGCCGGCTTCGTACAGGAACTGCGGCAGCTGCGTACTCTTGCCGCAGCCGGTGGCGCCACACAAGACAATCACGTCGTGCAAGTGGATAGCTTCCATCACTTGCTGTTCTTCTGCAAACATGGGCAACTTGCTCCTCGCCTGCTGGATCTCAGGGTTCCTCTTCACGTGTACATAAAAGGCAGGCTTCCGCTGCGCAGGCTCGCTGCTCCCAGTCTTGCCGTGCCCAGCGTCGGTCGTGGCTGAAGCGCTCACAGTCTCCTCTCGCGGCGATTGTCCCGCGGGGCCATCCTTGCCATTCTCTAGTGCTGCGTCCCCGTCCGAGCCGAGTGCCGCCCCGCACTCCGCCTCGGCCTTGCCGGCCTGATCCGACTCGTCCTCGCTGTCGTCGGACGAACTCGCCAGGAGCGCCATCTCGCGCTCCTCCTGCTCCCGCTGGAGCCGTTTTCTCCGCGCCCGTGCGCTCTCCCCAACAATGCGGCTTTCCATGCCCACCACCAGGTCCGAGGCTGCTGTAACCGCCAGGCCTGCCCGCTCCTCCTTGATCGCCCGCGACAGCCTCTGTTTCTTGGTCTCACGCCCGGTGCCGAGGGTGGAGCTCGACTTGAGCAGCCCAGCGGCCCGCGCATCGACGTGGTGCTTGGCGAGCGACGCAAAGAGCTCCTCGCGCTTGGACTCACGCTCCTGGCGGTCCTTGAGCTTCCGCAGGGCCTTTATCTTGCGCTTGCTCATCTTGACCTCTGTCGCCTCCTTCTCGACAGCCTGATGCGCCTTGGAGGCCGCCTTCTTGCGCACGGCCTGCTCCGCCTTGGTAAACTTCACCATGATGTCGGCGTTCGCATCGTCGCTGTCCCCTTCCTCGTCTATGTCCATAACGTTGCCGCGGTCCGCCTTCCCGCTCGGCGCCGCGAGGAACTTGATCTTCTTGCTCGGCACCGCGGCTTCTGCCGCGGCCTGGCCCGCCGCTGTCGCCCCTTTGCGGATGCGCTTGAGGCGGCGCGACTGGTTCATGAGCTCCGCCATGGTCCTGCACCCCTCCTCCGCACACCCCACCCCGCCAGGTGTCCTCCTGCGGGGTCGAACGACCCCGCACGTGCAAGTCGTGCGCTAACTGAGCGCACGAACGACGCGCAGTTAGCGCAATAATGCAGATCAGAGCACACTAGGAAGGATGCGGCGCCACGCTTTCAGAGGTCTGGGCAACCACTATTCGACGCTCTTGACCGCCGCGGCAGCGCTCGCGCTCGCACTCCCGGCGTGCGCGCCGGGTGCGGGGCCGGACAGCAGCAGCATCCGCGAGTGGCGGGCGCGGCGGGGCTTGAATGACACAACCGCTGCGCCTCCCGCGGCACATGGGTCGCAGGTTTCGCCCCGTCCTGCACACTCCGCCGCATATGCGGCCAGCGCATACTGAACACGCCGTAAGCACGCCGTAAGCAAGCGCGCACCACGCCCCCACCGAGCAGACCGCATGCAGCAGATGCACCGACTAATGACTGCTGGCCGACACATGTGCATGCACGCACGCTGTGTGTATTCGTGGGCACACCCGCTGGCTCACCCGAGTCTGCCTCCTCACGCCACGCGGCATTTCGCGCAGAGTCCGGGGGACAACGCCTTCTTGGGCTGCTGCCGGGAACCGTGGCCGGGCCGCTGGTGCTGCCGCGACGGGGTGAGGTGCTGCCCGCCCAAGGCCATGCCGCGCCGAGAGCCAGCGCGGCCGGTCGCCATGCCCGTTGATGCTCCGACGCAGCCGGACGTGGGACGTGGACGCGAGCTCGCGGTGCTCGTAGAAGAGGCCATCGGGGGTCTCCTTGGCACGTGCTGGCCGCTCCATGTCGCTGGGCGAGGGCTGGACGAAAGGCAGACGGTGGGCTGGGGGACAGTGACGGTACCAGCGGCAGCCAATTTGCGCGCGGCTGCAGCCCTCGCATGCCGCCGCCCGGCAATAGCAGCAACGACGACGCCGGGCAATTTCACCCAAGCCCAACGCGAGACGCAGTGTATTCGGCTCTTTGCTGAAGCAGCCGTCAAGCAAGCCTTGTTGCCGCGCGGGGACACAGGCAGCTTGCATCGCAGGGCCGTGTACCTAGCGACGAACCCAGACGCAGTGGCTGTGTGCACGCCGGTTGTGCTGGGTCTGCGCGGCGAGCTTGGACGTGAGAATGCCGAGGATGGCGCCGTGTGCGGTTCATACGCCTCACCTCCGCTCGCGTTTCGGTGGCTGAAATCCATCGCGACTGAAGGTCCGCACGTGTTGATCCCGAGACACCCGCAAGGCCAAGTGCTGGTGAGCGACGAATACCGCTTCATTTTTGTGCACGTGCCGAAAGCGGGCTCGACCACGGTGCGTGCTCTTCTGTGGGAGCGCGGCGGCATCGACAACTTGATCTTGTCCAGCCTTGACCTGCACCGGCGCAGCACATACCTCACATTTGCGTTCGTGCGCGACCCACTGCGCCGCTTCGTATCGGCCTATGACGAGGTTTGCTTGAAACTGGGACCGACGTGTGCCTTTTACGACGACAAATCCCCGCAAGGACTGCGGGACTTTCTTGCCTACACTCGGGCACACCCGTGCTGGGACGAGCACGTGTGCTCCCAGATGAGTTTTCTCGTCGGAGAGGATGGGCAGATGATACGGCTTGATGTGATAGCCGCCACGGAGCACCTCGTGCCGACCATGACACACATCTCCACGGTGCTTGAGTTTGACCCGCCGCTCTCGCCTGAAAGTTTGGCTGCACGCAACCAAGGTAGCCGCGATGCGGCCCTCAACCAGTTTGCCTCGGATTCCGATATCATGCGCGGTGTTTGCGCGCTGTACGCAATAGACTATTCTTGTCTCGGGTTCACGCGGCCAGCCGTGTGCCGAAACCTGTCGCTGCGTTCGCTAGACCAGGCTCCAGGAATGGGAGAAGCTGCGGATGGTGCGGCAAAAGGAGGTACCGTACTTCCAGGTCGCGACGCAAGTACGGACGCTTGGGCGCATAATAGAGTGTATCCTGTGGAGTGGCATGACACGGACGTGGGCCTGCCAGCAGTGGTGCACGATCTTCAGTTGCCGACGGTGGAGTTGATAGATGCTCTTGAGCGTCACCCGTTTCAGTGTCCCCCGTGCTCGATGCATCAATCTCTGCTGCTCAGCCGACAATCGCTTCACGAAAACTCGACTGTAGGCGATACAACTGTGTACCCAACCAGCGATCGCGAACGTGGCGGGGCGGCGGGCCCTCGGTCTGTAGAGCACGATGTGGTTGGTACAGAGGCTTCTGGGACGTGCCGTGGAGCAGAGAGGCGGGGCACGATAGGTGGGCTTGAGGACAAGGCCGGCACCCTGCGGGGCTTTATGGCATCAACGTTGATTCGCTTGAATCTGGACAAGGAATTGCTGTTGCCCTGCTGCTCTGCAAAGAGTCCTATGCCCGAGCAGCCTTCTGGTGTATTCCTGCATGACCCGCAGTGCGATACAACGTCGCGCGTTCTGTGTTCCGTCGCCGGCAGCTCGTGCAAGCGTGACTGTGCCGACGAATTTTGCGCACGCCCTCCCCCCTTCGAACGAAGCCCAGGGGCAGGACGGCCACACGGTGTGCACAGAGCGTGGCTGAGGAAGCTAGTCAAAGAAGCAAATAGTCTCCCGCTAAGTCGGAAATACGGAGCGCTGTGGGCACGCGCAGTGACGATGCAGTGGCTTTGGCGTCCGCATACACTACTGGTGTCGGCTGCTTTGGAACACATCGAGGCATTGCCGCAAGGCAGGCGGTTTCTCAAGGGGGAGCACGTGGTCATAGTGGCGCCCACGTGTCCACACAAGCCGGTAGGAGACAAGTATCCGCACGTGACAGAAGATCCCTGTTCCATGGAGCAGGGATGGCGAGATGGACGCTTGGACAGTGCGCCGGAAAATGCGTGCTACTCTACTGAGCATGCAGCCAAGTGTGAGTGTTGCTCTCTCAGCCGCCCTCATAGCATCCCAGTCCCCGCTTCCGCCCGCGTCGCTCTGCTGCATGGGCATGTGTTGCTGTCATGCATGAGTCGTTTGATAAAGTTGCTTGTCTTTTCGTGCCCCATGCAGGCGCTTTCAAACGAGCAGCAGCACCGCATACTGGGTGCACATCGGTTGCGCATTATCGCTTGCAGCACTTCCTCTTGGCAGCCCAGCAACTGAGAGCCACCGCGCCAGAGGCTGGGCAGCTTGATTTGGCCGTTGTCATCACAGACGATAGCGCTATCAGAGACGCGGCGCAGGATTCCGCTTGGCTCGCGTCGCACCCATCTTGGAAAGTCGTCGTCTTTTTTCATGGCGCCGAGGATGCTGTGGGCTCGGGCAGCGCAGGTGGGGAAGGTGCGGATACTGCGGAGGAAGAGGAGGTCAGAGAAGGGGAGAACAGGGAAAGCAGTGGGTTTGTTGGAGGGGAAACCATGGGATTCGTTGGTGCACTCCTGCTGATGCGACACGCATTGCACCTCGTGGGGTCTCCCGCGTCAAACATGTTCCAGGTGGGCATCGAGCTCTCGGTGGGCCTGCGATTTACCAATGCTGCTCTGCGTCACCGTGGCGGCGAAGGCGAGGGACAAGAGGAAGAAAGCAGAAATGGCCGAGGCCGCGCCATGATCACAGACTGGGAGGTCGAGGCTGGTATGTGGGAGGATCCATTGATGCGCATATGGTCGGTGGACGTGCCCATGGCAGCAGGCTCTTTCGGGTTGCTCGGCGCCAACATTCGGCCGACCTCTCGGTTGACTCCAGCAATTAACGTGTCTGAAATTTCTCAAGGTACGCGATGCAAGACGCAGTTTGCGTTGTGACCTGGCCTGTCCTTGTCGGTCGGCATACCCATTTTTGTTTTTGGTATGCCCAAAAAAACAATTTGGGTAAAAAAAGCTCCTCCGGGAGATGATGCTGCCCATGTGTGTCTGGTTTGTGAATGCTTTGGTGAGACTGTTGCCTAACACGACGATCCACACGCCCAGGACATACGCCTTGGGGAGACGGCTTGCAGCGGGACCAAGCAAGCAGGGAGGTGGCACTGGGAGTAGCGAAGAAGGCCGCTCTTGAGTGCGACGGTGACCGCCTCTCAGGTAAGGCTACCTGCCGTGGATAAACTGGAAAGTTCACCGCAGTGGTGAAGGCTGTGCAGGCTCCCGCGTTGCACCGTGCTAACGGAATTTAATGCGCAGTGGCGCAGGATGGGGACTGCTCATTTCAACTCATGGTAGACCGGGAGTACCTGCCCGCGCAGCCTGTCCTGGACGCAGCGCGCCAGCGTGGGAGCCTGGGCGACCCTCTCACGGCGGATTTAGAGGCGCGAATCCGTGCTCTGCAGCAAACACCAGAAGCATGTGTGCGGGGGCGTAGAGCTTACTTCCCCAACCACGGCGCGGCAGCCACGATGAATTACTTGATAATTCAGCTCAAGCGTGCCTTGCGCGATCAGCGACCTGTCAAGTTTACCGGCACGTGGATCTATGCCGGATGTCCCCTGCAAGACGTGTCGTGTATCTTCCTCCCTGAGACTGTGTGCAATATTAGCAGCTTCGCGCGAGAAGACGAGGAAGCTCGAGATTGGGCGTTTCAATCGCACGGCGTGTATGAGACACTGGGGGGGGAGGGGCGTGGGGGAGTGTATCCAGAGAGGATCCCTGAGACCGACCCCGACTTTGTGTTGCCGCTGTACAGGACAGAGGGCAAGGGTATGTTTTGGTACAACAGTGTCATTACAGGGTACGTCTTTCGCTTGGTACCTGCCATGTCGGAGCGCGTCCAGGAGGAGATCCGCCACCTGGGTCTCGACAAGGCATCCTACGTTGGCGTCCAGGTCTCTGCGTGCAGCGCTGTGCGACAACGTCTCTGTGTGCTCTGATGATCTAGCAGTGAATATCACGCCGGTAAAGAATTTGTCTCGGCGTCGGGTTGGTATTGCGTGCTTACGTTGCAGTGTCTTTTGCTTGATCGAGGGCAGATCCGACGTGGGGATGCGTGTGGGCAAACGCGGCCATGCATCGGCATCGATCTCTACTCCGAGGCCGTGGTGCGGCTGACAGATACCTATGGCATCAAACTCGTCTATCTCGCGACAGATGACCCGGACGCCATTGCGGAGGTTTAGACCCACTGCTATCGTGTTCTGTATGCGTGCGAGCGCGCGTGCATACCGTCGCACATTACTTGGGACTGATCTCTCTCGTCTCCCGTCCTGTTGCCTTGCATGCTGTCCTCCTGTCTGTGCTGGGCATGCATTGTAGCTTCTAGCGGCTTTGCATGTGCATGATAAAGAGATCAAGGTCGTGGGTCAGCGGCTAGACAGGCAGTTCATGGCCTCAAACACAGAGCAATGTGCCAACCTTGCCAACGAAGGCACACGTACGCTCAATTTCGACCGGCGCCTGGGTTGCGAATGGATTGAGGACAAGCTCAAACGCGCCACAGCCAGCGACAAGCTTGCCCAATCCTTGGGTGTCGTGATCGACATTGAGATATTAGCGCGCGCCAGCGCTTTCGTGGGCACCTTCACCTCGGCCCTCAATCGCGTCGCCTTCCAGCTCAGCTTTGCGCGCAGAGGCTTTGTCAAGCCTTACATCAGCCTAGATATCCCTTGGTGCTGGGCTGGCTTTCATCTGATCCAAGTGCCATGGGGCACGTACGGCTGCTGATGCATAGACGCAAAGCGATTCGTGCTCCCATGGAGTCACACACATACTGCACTGGGAAGTGCCATTTATGTAAAGTATCATTTAATTTTTAATAAATTTAAACTCTTCGTTGACATCATGCTCCATGCTGACAGTGTGCGACACCTTGTGAGCATGCGGTCTTGACTCTCGGCAGGTGAATCTCTGGGAAAATATCACTAGACAGGCCTTGAAACTTCGCCATCCGACGTTTCACTTTCACCCTCAGAGCCTTTCATCATCGAATGAGGCGTTCCAATCCACCACACAACTGAAGTTGCAAGCTCACCATCGGACAACTCAGACTCCGTTCGCGAGTCGGCAGTCATATCTGCCGCGTTCACCGCTGCCATAAAGCTAGCAGCGCTCTGAGCACCCTGCGCACCGTTTCGCAGCCTCCGCGCCGCCCTCCGCGCCGCCCTTCTTTCCGCACGCCCCATACCCGAGATGATTTCCGCGTACGGGCGTCCTGAACGGGGAGGGACCGCTAAAGTTTCATACGCTGGGCCTCCCTCTCTCCATGAAGGCTGGTATGGCACGCTTGTCCCCGAGAAACTCAACGGGAATAGGGTCTGCGAGGCATCGACGGTCTGGCGGATGCGTGGCGGCTGATTATGTGGCCCTTGGCTGGCTGGAGGGCTGCCCGGAGGAATCAATGATGATTCGACAGCCAACAGCGAGAGGGGATCACGGAATTCACCCTCGGACATCGAGGTGCTCGCATCTGGAGAGCCGTCTGTCTGGCCCGGCTGGGCATCCATGCTGCTGGCGTCCTCTCGCGTGGAAGCTTTAGGGCTGCCCACACGTTCCTGCACCTGCCCACTCAGCCACGTTAGTTTCAAGAACAGAGGGAGCGAAAGAGCGTCGCGCACAGACGCACCTGCTCCCCCGCGTCAATGCGTGCAGCGTCCAGAGTAAGCCACTGTTGAAGCGGCATTGCGGCTGCAGCCCGAGAGCTTTCACGCCGTTCACCCCCATGCCCATGCTCACCGCCCTCAGCCGCCCCTAGGCCAGCCTCTCTGCTTCGTGCAGCGGCTGGTGAGGGCTGAGCGAGCCTCGCCTCGCGAAGGAGGGCTACCTCCTCTGCTACAGACTGCAGAGCGGAGATGAGCGTGTGTGTCAAGGGCTCGGTCAGCTCCGGAACTGAAGAAGCGCCCGCAGGCTCTACCACGTGCGCCTTGAGCTCTTTCACCGGAGACGGTGGGGCAGAGGTGTTGGTGCTCGAGGCCACGCGCCTAGCGGAGGACGGCTCGTCAAAGTCGAACGACGTTTGCAGCTGCTGGTTGATCGCCTCTACTCTGCCGCGCGAGCGCGTGCGCAGGTTGGGGAATATCGCATCGAAATCGATCGATGTCTGCGCGCTGTGTGTCTGATGCTGCGGGCGGTTGGCAGGTCCACTCGTCATCTCCCGCATCGCAGTCTGCACTTCAAAGTCAATAGAGGTCTGAACATCCTGATGGTTGGCCGCATGACTCTGCACCGGCG
>Ga0315905_10008024_pt1 | contig 10670 bp, 7 predicted proteins | sample LakEriMetagenome_5_FD_203522 | JGI IMG/M metagenome (GOLD analysis project Ga0315905, IMG submission 203522) | Freshwater fungal communities from buoy surface, Lake Erie, Ohio, United States - Buoy 4 MA121 | ecosystem: Environmental > Aquatic > Freshwater > Lake | place: USA: Lake Erie, Ohio... | reverse complement strand
CGGCCGCGGTCGCCCCGCCGCCGCGGCGGGCGGCCGCCGCTGCCGTCCCCGCCGTGCGCGCGGCGCCGCGGACGCGCGCCGCGGTCGCAGCAGCCATCGCTCCTGCCTCCGCCCGCGTTTATGCTCCTCCGGCGGCGGCGCCGCCGCCGCCGCAGGCGTACCACTACGACTACCACCACCAGCAGCAGCAGCAGCACGACGCGGCGCCCGAGGCGGACGTGTCGTCGCGCGGCGCGTCGCCCTCGCCGCCCGCGCCCTCGCCGCCGCCGGCGCGGCCATCCTACGCCGCCGAGTCCTCCTCCTTCGCCGCCCCTGCCGCCAATGCCGCCGCGGTCCCGGGCAAGCGGCTGGCCCTGGCCGGGGCGCGCCGCGTGGCGCTCCCCGCCGCCTCTGCCCCGCCCCCGCAGGCCGCGCTCGCGGACGACGACGACGACGACGACCACGAGGCGCTGCAGCTGACGCCGCGGACCGGAAGCGGGGGTGGCGCGGCGAGCGTCGGCGGCGGCGACGTCGGGAGGCGGTCGCGGCGGACGACGGGCTTCTTCAACTGAACCGATCGCTCTGACACGCGCCCTTCTTGACTGCCATGGACTATAGAGACAACTTGAAGCGCTTGTGTGGAGAACACGCCCCCCCCAACACGCCATCGACCCTCGCCCGTCGTCGCCCCCTTCCTTTGGCTGGTTCTTCTCTCTCCCCTCGCTTCGCCTCTCTTTGGCGCCCGCCCGCGCTCCACCCCAGCGCGCAGCCAGCGCGCACGCGGCCGGGCGCAAGGGAGCGCCCGCGCGATGGGCGACCGGCGCAGCAAGCTGGTGGTGCGTTCTTGTCCGCAGCCCCGGGCACACTGCTGATGGCGCCGCGGCGTGGCGCGCGCGCCACGCCGACGTGTGCCAATCCGCGGCCCCCCGACGGCTCGACCCAAGACGCCAACATCCCCCCCCCGCACACACACACACGCACACGCACAAATCACCCCCACCCACCCCAGGTCGCCGGCATCGTCGCCGTCATCTGCGCGGGCCTCTACCCGGCCGTCGTCGTCCCCCTGCAGATCGCGTACGGCGGCCGCGAGCACCCGGCGCAGCGCCGGATGCGCGAGGAGGACGAGGCGCGGGAGCGGCGGCGGCAGCAGCAGCAGGAGCAAGCGGGCGGCGGCGGCGGCGGCGGCGACCCCCCGCCGGCCAAGCCGCAGCAGGCGCCCGGGTTCGCTCGAAAAAGCATGTGGGGGAGCATCAACCAGGCGGCCAAGTCGGGAAAGTCCTGACGCGGGTTGTAAGCGAGAGAGTGCCTTCCTTCCTCTTCGGACTCTAGTCCGCAGCGTTCCTCTCGGCCGCGCGCTGCAGCGCCGCGACGACCGCGCGCATCCACGCCGAGCGAGGGTCGGGCGGAGCCTGCGCCGCCGCCGCCGCCGCCGCCGCCGCCGCCGCCGCCGCCGCCGCTTGCCCCTGCCGGCGCTCGAGCGGCCACAGGTGGTGCCCGTCCACCTCGACCTCCGTGAACCGCACGCCCTCCTGTCGCTCCTCCTCCTCCCCCTCCCCCTCCCCCGCCGCCGCCCCCGCAAGCGCCCACGCGCGCCACGCCCTCACCATCTCGCGCGTCACGCGCCGGTCGCGCCTCCCCCACGCCGCCACGACCTCCCCGCCCGGCCGCGCCACCGCCCGCGCCGCCGCCGCCGCCAGAGCCCCCCCCGCCCCCCCTCCCCCTCCTGCTCCGCAGTCGTACTCGTCGAACAGCCTAAAGTCGGCGCGCATGGCCGGCGCAAAGAGGCGCCACATCGACGGCTCAAACACCGCGGGAGACACGTCCCAAACGCGGCACTCGTCGGCGAACGCCGCGTCGTCGAGGTCGCGCTGCCGGCGCCATGGGCGGCGGTCGGCCGGCCAGTCGGGCGGGGGCATGGCGCTGACCGCCAGCACCGCGGGCGGCTTGGTGGGGGAGGAGGGAGGGAGCCCGCCCGCGATTGCCAGCGCCTCGGCAATGGCGGACGCCGCCTCGACGGCCGCCCACGCGCCCATGCTGTGGCCGACGACCGCCCACCACGGCGCGAGGGCCACGCGCCGCGCGACCAAGGGGGTCACGGCCGCCGCGAGCTCGCGCAGCGTGCCGGGCGCGCGCTCGCGCAGGCGCGCGCCGCGCCCGGGGGGCTGGGCGGCGAGGAGATCGGCGCCGCCGCCGTGTTCGCCCCCGCGGCACCACGCGAGCAGCGGGTTGTTGTCGCCGCCGCCGGGCGCCTCGGACGTGTAGACGTCCTCGCCGCAGCCCGCGGGAGGGAAGCACAGGATCAGCGGCCGCGGAGCGGCGCCGTCCTCGCGGCCGATGGTCGTCGTCGACGCGAAGCGCGGGAACCAGGCGCGAAAGGCGGCGGCGTCGGGCTCTGCGGGCAGCGGCCGCGGCGGCGAGGGGGCGGCGGCGGCGGGTGCGGGCGCGGGCGCGCTTGCGGCGGCGGCGGCGGCAGCAGCAGCAGCAAAGGCCGCGCGGATTTGCGCCTCGCTCATGGTCTCGGCGGCGTCGTCGTCGACGACGCAGCACCCGAGCCCGTCGGAGAGCGCCTCGATCAGGTTGACGCGGCGCGCCAGGGAGGAGGAGGGGGAGGACGCGGCCGCCCCGTCGCCGTCGCCGTCGCCGTCGCCGGCGCCGGCGCCGGCCATTCTTCTTTTGGTGCGGCAGACGGATGACGCGCGCGCGCGCGCTACAGAGAGAGAGAGGCAGAGTCGTGCGTGGCACGAGGAGGAGGCGAAGGGACGACGGTAAGACGGATGATGACACAAGGAGGGGGCGCCCGGGCGAAGACACAAGAGAGGACCAACAACCACCACCGACCTCCCCACCGCACGCACGCACACAAGACCCACCACCAACCACCACCAACCTCCTCCTCCTCCTCCTCGTCTCACTCGCCGCGCCGCGCCGAGGGCAAGTACCTGTGGTCCTTGGCCGCGTTGCGCCGGCGCCGCTTCTCCATGTACCGCTCCAGCTTCCCGCCCCTCTTGAGCTCCTCGTACCGCGCGACCAGCTCCGCCGCGCGCACGTCCGACTTTTTCGCAAAGTACGGGCGCTTGCCCCCGGCCACCGCCGCCTTTTCGCCGCGCCGCAGCTCCTCGCGCGCCTTTTGGCGGCGGCGGCGCGCGGCCTCGTCGCGCAGGCGCTGCTCGACCTGCGCGAGGCGGTCCTGCAGCTCGGCGGCGCGCTGGGCGCCCTTCTCGCGCTTGAGGCGCGCCTTGATCGCGGCGCGCTCGCGCGGCATCGCCTCGTCGTAAAGGAAGGCGTAGCGCCGGCGCGCGGCCGCCTCGTCGTCGTTGGCGCCGCCGCCGCCGGCCTTGCCGCCGGGCCGCTTGCCCCCCCCGGACGAGGAGGCGCCCAGCGCCTCGGCGGCCGTCGGGAAGCGCGGGTCGCGCCCCATCACGGACTCGCGGGACACCTGGATGACCTCGCGGTGGCGCGACACGGGCCGCTTGCTCGAGATCTCGCGCGGCGCGTCGCGCGATGCGCGCCGCAGCGAGCGCTGCGCCTCGAAGGCTTTGCGCGCGCGCTCGCGAGCGGCGGCGCCGGCGGGGCCGGCGCCGTCGCGGAGGAGGCGCTCGCGGCGGTCGAGGGGGACGTCGGACAGGCGCGAGAGGCGCGCCTCGAGCGGGGTGGTGTCGTCGTTTCGGTCGTCGGCGCCGCGTCGGCGGTGGCGGCGGCCGACGTCCTCCTCCTCCTCATCATCATCATCATCCTCCTGCTCGTCGCTGCTGTCGTCGTCGTCCTGATCAGCAGCCGGTCGCCGCGTCGTCTCCTCCGGCGCAGAGTCGTCGTCGTCTTCGTCGTCGCCCTCCGACTCGAAGCTGCTGCTGCCCGTCGGCGTCGGCGTCGCCCCGCCGTCGTCGTCGCCGTCGCTGCCGCCCGCCTCGAACGCCTCCTCGAGCCTGCGCATCCGCTTCTCCGCGCGGAAGGGGTCGTCGCGGTCGTCCTCGTCGGCGTCCGGGGCGCGACGACGCCGCATAGGCGGCGCCTGCTGCCGCTTCATTGGCGCCTGTCGGAGGGGGCGCGCGCGTGTAGAAGTCTCGGCGTCCGGGGCGAGATGTCGTGGCGGCGCGCGCGAAAGCGCGAGAGAGCCGGAAGGAATGCGATACGGCCGCGCGTGGGGCGCGCGAGCGACGGTTGGTTGGATGTGGAGCGATAGTAGTGGTAGCCGAGTCGCTAGAGCTCGTCGTCTGTGCGCGCGCTATTGAGCGCGCGACCTCGCACCTTTACACCGTCGCTTGGCGGCGGCGGCGCTCGTTGGCGGTCGGACGCCGATGATTTCGTGAGCGCGAAAGCCGCCTCTGCGCCCTTGCCCGCCGTGCTATCGACGCCGCCCGCTCCGTGCGCTCGCGCTCGCCAGACACTTTCTTACCAATCCCAATCCACCATCGACTTTCGCCCCCGAGCGCGCGCGCCCCACGCTCGGTACGGAACGACGACGACGAGCGCCACACAACACACACCCCTAAAACCCTCCCAATGCTGTCCACCCCGCTATTACGCCTGCGCGCGGCCGCCGCCCTGGCGCGCGCCGCGGCGCCCCGACACTTCGTTGAGGGCCCTATGCTCTGGGCGCACCGCGCCGCCTCGACCTCGAGCGGCGACAACGACGACGCCAAGCAACAGCAACAACAATCCCCGCCAACGCCGTCCGCGCTGCGCCCGCCACCGCCCGCGCTCGATTCCGTGCTGCGGCAGGCGCAGGTGGCCGAGGCGGCGGCCGCGGCCTTCATGCGCGGGCAGGCGCTGGCGCTGGGCGGGCGCCCGGACGCGGCGCATTTGGCCGACGACGAGGACCGGCGGCGGCGCGCCGTGGACGCCGCCGCGCGGCGGCACGGCGCGCGGCCGTCGGCGCTGCTCGGCGCGGCGCGGCTGGCGGGCGCGGCCGTCGGGTTTTGGTCGGCGCTCGTGGCGCCGCGGCCGCTGCGCCTGGTGGTCGCCGGGGCCGTGCAGGACGCGGTGTCGGACGCCGGGACGGACGGCCTGAGGTCGCTGCTGGAGGCGCAGGCCGCGGCGGAGGAGGAAGAACAGGAGGCAGAGGAGCAGCGGCAGCGGCAGCAGCAGCAGCAGCAGGGGCAGGGGCATGCGGCGGGCAGGGCCGGCGCCTCGGCCACCGCCGCCACCACCACCACAACATCATCATCATCACCCTCCCGCTACGCGCCCGCGGACCTCGCCCCGGACGACGTGCGCGCGGTCCTGCGCGAGGTGCGCGACGCGGACCGCGCCCCCCACGGCGCGCCCTCGCCTCCGGACCTCGCCGCGCTGCTGCAGGCCAAGTCGCTCGCCGACTTAGGCGGCGCCGAGGCGGCGCTGGGCGCGGCCGTGAAGGCGGCGGCGGCGGCCGCGCTCCGTGCGGCGGCCAAGGTGTGATTTGTTGGTAGCGGCGCTCTCGCTCGTAATAACACTCTCCGATGCTTCAACACGCGACGGTTCCGAAGGGCGTCGCGCGCGCGCGCAACTTGTTCTGTCTCAGCGCCGCGCCATGGCCCCGCTCGAGCTGCTGGTGGTCGTCGTGCGCCGCCGGCCCGGCGGCGGCGTTGCGCCGGCGTCGCCGCCCTCGGTCGGGGCGCGCGAGCCGCTGCGGCGGCGCGCGGCCGGCTTGCTGCCGTTGCTCGCCGCCGCCGAGTCAGCAGCGGCATCCTCTCCACCACCACCATCCCCTCCTCCGCGGCTGGCGCTGGCCGAGCGGCTGCGCCTCCGTTGCGGCTCCGTGCCGTCGTCTTCTCCTCCTGCGGCTCCTGCCCCTGCTCCTGCTCCTGCTGCTGCTCCCCTTGCTTCCGCTGCCGCTGCTCCTCCGCCACCCGACCCTGCCGGTGCTGCTGCTCCCGCCGCCGCCGCCTCCCGCTGCTGCCGCTGCTGCTGCTGCTCCGCCGCCGCCTGCGCCGCCGCCGCCGCCCTGCCGCGCCGCGCCGCCGCCGCGCGGTCCCAGCTGCCCTCGGGCGCCCGCGCGCGCGCGAGCGCCGCGAACGCCGCCAGGTTCTGGCCCAGCACCGACGCCACGTGCGCCTCCACCGCCGACGGCGCCACGCCCATCAGGGCCAGGAGCGACGGCAGCGGGTGCTCGGCGCGCAGGGCCACGCGCGTGCGGCCGTCGGGCGCCTCGCAAAACTCGACGTCCCCGCGCAGCGGCATGCCGTGCTGCGACTCGAAGGCGATGCGGCGGGCGGCCGGGCCGAGGCGGCCCGAGGGCGGGGCGGACAGGTCGCGCTTGAGGAGGCAGCTGAGCTCCATCACGGGGAGCTTGCCTGTTTTTTTGTTGGCGTTGGCGTTGGTGTCGAGGGGGTTGGAGGGGGGGGGGATGCGCGTTGATGGCGGGAGAGAGTTTTAGCGCCGACGTCGGGGAGAGAGCGCGCCTTCTTATGCCCTGCCCGTCCCGACTCTGGCCCTGGACTAGGCTACCAACTCACCCCACCGGTAGTAGCAGTAGAGCAGCGCCATGTCCGGCACGTCCGGGTCGAGGCCGACCTTGCCGACCAGGTCCAGAAACTCCACGAGGCCGCCCCACTCGGCCCACAGCCCGACGCACGCGGCGAGCGGCGCGTCGGCCGCGACCTCGACGGCGTGCGCGAGCGCGTGGCGCGGGTCAGCGCTGTACGTGATGTAGTCGGCGGGGGTGTAGCCGCCGATCTCGGGGCCGGGGTCGCTCGGGGGCGGGGTGGATGCGCGGCTGCCACGGCCGCCGCCCCGGGTCGCGCGGGTCGCGGGTAGCGGGAGGCGCGGGCGGCGACTGTCGACAGGAGGAGGCATCATCATCATCATCGGCGTCACTCGCCGCCACGCGCCGCGCGCCTGGGACAGAGAGGCCGGGGCCGCGAGGCGGCCGGGCGCCGCGGGTGATCCCGCGGGGCCCAGCGCGCCGCGCCCCGCGCGTGCCTCCTGCATGTGGGCGCGCGCGGGGGAGAACGGCGACCGGGCGGCCGCCCTCCGAAAGGGTGGTCGAGAGACGCCGCGCACGGACGCGCGCGCGCGCGCACGCACGGGAGAGGGTCGGGAGAGGGTGCGTTTGGTGAGTTGTTGCTATACAGAGGCTTCGTCCCTAGAGAGCAAAAACGACGGGGAGGCAGTTCTTTTGTGAGCCACGAGGCGCGCGGAGGGGCGGCAAACATTCAAGCCGCGTCGTCGGCGGCGGCGGCCGCCGCCTCTTCCGCCGCCTCGGCCGCCTCCCCCGCTTCCGCCGCCGCCTCCGCCGCCGCCGCCTGCGCCCCTCCTCCGCCGTCGTCCTCGCCATCCCCCGCCTCGCCCGACAGCACGTCCAGCCCGTCACCCTCGCCCCCCCCGCGCCGCTTCGTCGGCGTGCGCATCACCCCGGCCTCCAGCTCGCGCGTCAGCGCCTCGTCGTCCGCCGCCGTGGTGGCCGTCGCCCGCCGCAACAACGCGCCCGCGCCCGCGCCCGCGCCGCCGCCCGCGCCGCCGCCGGTCGTCGCCCCCTTGCTGCCGCCCTTGCAAAGGGCGTCGACGATGTGCTGGAGCTCCGCCAGGCGCGTCTCCGAGGCGACCTCGCGGTCCAGGGCGCGCACGAGGGCGCGCCGGTACTGCAGGTTGGTCGACTCGGCCTCCGCGAGGGCCATCTTGATGCCCACGAGGTCGCCCACGAGCAGGCGGTTCTCGTCGCTCAGCGCGGCGTGGCGGCGCCTGAGCTCGCGCGCGTCGCGGGCCGCCGAGGGGGCCGGGGCCGCCGGGTCGTGCGGGGACGATGCGGCGGCGGCGGCGGCGGCGGATGCTGCTGATGCGGGCGCGGCGCGCGTGGCGGCGCTCAGGGCGCGCAGCATGCGCGCGCCGAGCGGCGCGGCGGCGGCGGCCGCAGCGGAGGGGCTGCCGCTCGCGGCGCCGTCCTCGTCCACCGCGGCCGCGCCTTCGCCGCCGGGCGCCGCCGCCGCCGCCGCCGCCGCCGCCGGGCGGCCAAACCACCCCCCCGCGGCCCCCCGCCGGCGCGCGCTTTGGGGGCCGGCAGCCGTCGCGGCGGCGGCGGACGGCGAATCGGCGCCCTCGCCGCCGCCGCCGCCGGCAGCCGCTGCCTCCGCCGCCCCCTCCGCCGCCGCGGCGCCGTCCTGCCCCTGCCGCCGCGCCGCCGCCGCGAGCGCGCCGGCCATCGCCGCGCGCTGCGCCTCGAGCTCGGCCTTGTCCGCGTCGGCCGCCTCGAGCGCGTCCTTGAGGCGCGCGACCATCGCCTGGTACAGCCCCAGCTGCGTGGCGAGGTCGTCGTTGAGGCGCTGCATGCGGCGCTGCGAGGCGCGCGGGGTCGCGGCCGTGGCCTCGGCCTCGGCGGCCACGTCGGCGAGCAGCGCGGCCGCGCGGCCCTCGGCCTCGGCCGAGGGGGGCTCTCGGGCGGCGGCGGCGGCGGCGGCGGTGGTGGCCACGGGGGGCGGCGGAGGAGCAGGGACGGCGGCGGCGGCGGCGGCGGCGGCGGCCGGAGGGACGTCGCCGGTCGCTACTGTTGCTCCTGCTGCTGCTCCTGCTGCCTCGTTCGACTGCGCGGGCTCGGCAGAAGTAGCAGCCACCCCAGCGGAAGCAGCAACAGCAGCAGCAGCAGCCGCAGTGACCGCCACCGCCGCTGCGCCCTCGCTCCCCGCGCCCCCGGGCCCGCCGCGCTTGCGCGCGTGGTGCCGCGCCTCGAGCGCCGTGGCGCGCGCGAGCACGTCCTCGTCGGTTCCGCGCGGCGCCGCCGACGGCGTGCCCGCCGCGGAGCTGGCGTCGCCGCTCACGCGGCGGCGGATGATGACGCGGCCCGGGGCGGCGGCGGCCGCCGCGGCACTGTTGCCGTCTCCGTTGCCGCTGCCACCTCCTGCCGCCGTTATCACCCCTCCCCCTCCCCCTCCACCGCCTCCCTCCCCCTGCACGACCTCGTGCCACATGGCCGCGATCGCCGGGCTCGTCTCCACCAGCTGCCGGTGCTTGATCGACAGCTCGTGCAGCCGCGCCTGCGCCTCGGCCTTGCCGCGCGCCTCGTCGCGAAGGCGGCCCTCGAGCTCGCTGATGCGGCGCTCGAGCGGGCGCACGGCGGCGCCCTCGCGCAGGGCCGACAGCTCGTCGCACAGGCGGTCGACGTCGGCCGCCTGCTGCGCGATCGTCTCCTCGTACGCGGCGAGCTCCATCTTGTACTTCTCCTCGCGCTTGACCCAGGCGCTCGGGAGCAGGGGGGGGGCGGAGGCGGAGGCGGTCGCGGCGGCGGCGGCGGCCGCGGTGGCGGCGGCGGCCGTCGCCTCGGCCGCCTCGGCGCGCGCGGTCGTCACGTCGCGCTGGGCGGCCGCGAGCGCGGACAGGGCGTCGCGCAAGAGGGCGAGCGGGATGGTGGCTGTGGTTGGGGGTGGGGGCGGGGGCGCAGGGGCGCCGCCGTCGCCGTCGCCGCCTTGGCCGCTGCCGCCTGGTTCTGCTGATGTTGCTGTTGCTGCCGTCGCCGCCGCGAGCGCTTGTTCCAGCGCCCGGCGGGCCGCGCCCAAGTCGACAGGAGGAGGAGGAGGAGGAGGAGGAGGAGGAGGAGGGGCCGCGGAGGACGGGTCCGAGGTCCTTCGAGCCGTCGCTGCTGCCGCTGCTGCGGCCGTCGACGTGTTGACCGGCGCAGGACGCTGCGTCGGCGCCGCGGCGGCCGCCGGAGCGGCAAAGCGGGCCCGGCTGGCCGCAAAGGCGCTGCTGCTGGCGCCGCCGCTGCTGCTCGCGCGGGGCCCGCCGGCCGGCCCCTCGCCGCCTCCTCGCACGGGCGCCACGCCCGAGCTAAAGGCGGCGATCTTGCTGGCCACGCCCGACGCGCTCGCCGCCGGCGGCGGCGCGCTCGCGGCCGCCGCTGCTTCTGTTGTTGTTGCTGCTGCGGCCGGGGCGGCCGGCGCCGGCGCCTCGCGCGGCGGGTCCATCGGGGGGCGTTTGCGGCCCTCGAAAGCGAGGCGGCTTCAGAGCGCGCGGCACTCGAGTGCCCGAGGGTGTGCGCGAGCGCGCGCGCGCGCGCGTCCTCTGGCGCGCGCGCGCGGGACGGCGTCGCCGCCGCTGCCGCTGCCGACGCCGCTGCTCGGGGGATGCGCCCTCCCTCCCGCGCCGTGACAGCGCACGAGGAGGCGCGATCGATCGGATTGCTCGGCTGCGGCCCGGCTGCGGCGCGCGCGTGTGCCAGAACCAAGGAGGAGGCGCGTCCGCCGGAAGCAAAACGACCGAAGAGCAGCTGTCGTCGTCGTCGTCCGCTGTTGCGGAAGCAGGGGTTTTTAGATGGGTGTTCGTCGTCCGCGATGCCGCGTCGTGGATGTCGCTGTCGGCGCGCAGAGGGCGTGCGCGACAAGGGGGGTGATGGTGACAGGCGATCGTTGTTGCGCGCGTTGCTTGGGACTTTTGGCGCTGGGCGATGTGGAGCGGCCTTTGAAGACCGGGGAAGACAGGAGAGGTCAACGTCGCCTTCTTCCCGCGCCGGGCGCCCAGCCCACGCACATCCGTACACGCCTTTCGCGTCATCCACGCGCTCCAGCACCTGATCACTTAGTACGCCCCTTGAGCACGCCTCAAGCACGCACGCACGCGCGCCCCTTGCGCGCGTCGCGGCATCTCCGCAACCTCCATCCGCGCCACGCTTGTCGACACACTTGCAAAACGCCGAGAGCCCTCCGCGCGCGCGCGCGCGCGAGACCCAGCCAACCATGCACCTGCCCGCGATCACGGGCCCGCGCGCCGCCGCGGCGGCGCACGAG
>Ga0315905_10008022_pt1 | contig 10671 bp, 8 predicted proteins | sample LakEriMetagenome_5_FD_203522 | JGI IMG/M metagenome (GOLD analysis project Ga0315905, IMG submission 203522) | Freshwater fungal communities from buoy surface, Lake Erie, Ohio, United States - Buoy 4 MA121 | ecosystem: Environmental > Aquatic > Freshwater > Lake | place: USA: Lake Erie, Ohio... | reverse complement strand
GAAGTTGGAAATTTAAATACATCTTTATCTTCATCCTTTCCTGGTTTTGTTCCAGCAGAATCGGCTATATTTTGAGGCGTGTAAAGTCGTCTCATTCGATCGGTTACAGATACAATTTTAGTCATAGTACTTTGACCAGCATCATATGTTAAAAATAAGTGTGGTCTTCCAAAAAAATTACATATCCTATTTCCATAATCTTTTAAATGTTTTTCATTAAATCCATTTGTAGTATCTCCCTCAACATCATTAATTTCCAATATATCATAATTTTCAAATTCAGCTTCATCTGTATCTAAAAATTGCTTATAAGTCAATTCCGCCTTTCTCGAATACTTTGCTAAAATACTGGAACTTTCAATAAATTCCATTGTTGCTTCCTCCACGCTAGACGCAGATATTGAATGATTATTGCATTTAATCTTACTTGTTAAAAATGTACTTGGATCCACATTACCAACAGATGTAAGACCATTATATATTTTATTAAATAATTTCGATTGTATTATATTACGAATTTCATTTTCATCCGATTTTAAATATGATCCTCTACCCTTCCAAAAATCATGAATTGTATCAGCCATTCCAAGCAATAATGATAATTGATTATCTCTAAATGTTACCTTTCCATCCGTTTCATTAAAATCAGTATAATTTAAAACCATATTATATAATTTATCACTTTGATTAAAAGGGCATAATGCTGAATCATATGCAGAATCATAAATCGAATTAAATGGTAATTTAGCAGCTGTTATTGGTACTGCAGCAGCTGATGAAGATGATGAAGATGATGAAGATGATGAGGAGGAGGAAGATGAAGATGATGAAGATGAGGAGGAGGAGGAAGCTGCAGATGTAGAGTTACCAGGCTTCTGATTAGATTTTTTTGGAGGCATCCTCACAATCTAATTATATACCTCTTTTTAAAAATAAAAAGATTTCATCACATATCATTTAGCCAAAATCCATAATCTTGTCGGACTCATTATATACATATTATACTAAAAAATATAATTCAAATAGATGGAAACTCTCCTACTTGTCGCTCTTTTACTCCTTGCATTCCTCTTTTGTAATAGCTGCCACTCGGAATCATTCGCAAATTATAAATCAACCGCGTGGAAACAAATGCCAGGAAGTCTGAAACAGGCACAACATGATCAAAATGTTGTATGCGGTGTAAATTCAAGCGATGATATTTACTGTGCCGACAAGGACATCTTCAACAATCCAAACTGGTTCAATGTCCCAGGCAAATTGAAACATGTATCCGTAAGCAACGGTAAACTCTATGGAGCAAACTCAAACGATGACATCTGGTATAATGATAATTACAAATCCGCGAACTGGAAACAGATCGGCGGAAAACTAAAACAAGTCGACATTGACGGTAACGTTGTTTGTGGAGTAAATTCCAACGATGACATTTACTGCAAAGATAATCTCGACGGAGCAAACTGGTTCAATGTTCCAGGCAAATTGAAGCACGTTGCTGTAAGTAACGGAAAACTATACGGAGCAAATTCAAATGACGACATCTGGTATAATGATAATTATCGATCAAGCAATTGGAAACAGATCGCAGGCAAACTGAAACAAGTAGATATCGACGGCGAAACAGTATGCGGTGTGAATTCTGGAGATGGGATCTACTGTAAAAATGATCTTACATCCAGTGATTGGGTCCAATTACCAGGTGCCTTAAAATACGTATCCGTTCATAATAAAAATCTGTATGGCGCCAACTCATCCGATCAGATATGGTCTGCTATTCCACCCGCATCCTTCGACTATCTTAGTAAACCAAATGAGAATACTCAGACATATAACGAGATGAGAGAATTATGTAAAAATAAGGGAATGGTCGTGTGTCCATCCAGTGAGCTATGTAAAAACGGGAAACCAAAAGAGGAATTGGATATTTTTGGAACATCGGATAACTGGATTGCTGTAAGTGACCGTGACAATGAATGGTTGACTTACAATCGTTGGGACAATCGTCTCTGTAAAACCCATACTCAAGTTGCGGGTGGACCACCCGCGTGGGGTATTACAAAAACAGGTGGAGGTTGGGCAAGAGCCGTGAAATGCTGCCCACCACCTGATCCAATTGTGCAGAAACCTGCATCATTTGCTCCATGGCACGCCACATTCATTCCAGATCACCAACGTGCATTACTTTCAGGATCATCAAAATAAATGGCCAGTTTAAATATTTTATTGATAATCTATCAATAATGTCTATAACAATTTACATTAAAGATCTAGCAGGTAATATGATAACATGCGATCATTCACTAAATGACCCACCTTCCAAACTCTACAGCAAACTCTACATGAAGAATGTTCCTTATCATCCTTACGATCAACTTATCTTGTTAAATCCAAGTCAAGATGATCCATACGATTTATCTACTATTCACCATGAGACAGAACTCAGTATATTTGTTACAGATACACCATTTCACGAAAAATGGTCTTATCAAAAAGACATAAAAATAGGGGACATACCGTGTATCCGTGTTCTGTGTTATTGGTATTGTGCATTATGGGGCGATCCCTACACTGATCCATTTGTCACACAAACACATTGCACCCTTCCTCTCTACATTCTTTCAAAAAAAGAGGGGACGGGATTCTGCGTAGGCTCTACTGATTTTAGTTATCAAACATCCGTGTATTGGTCACCTACTATACGCGAGGCACTTGTTCGCTATCAAAAATATATGAATATGTCAAGAAAAGAAGAGGGAAAGGGAATGACCGACCAGATTGTAGATCATTTAGTCTGTTTATGGTATAGGAACTTGCACTAACAATCGTATTTCTGAAGAGTCATCCTGTGGGCCTCGTAAATAACGGCAGTCCCAGTGTCTTCAAACAACGCAGGAACAACGCCATGAATAAAAAGAGCAAAAGATCCTTTTAATAAATTCCATCCAAGACTCCACGCGCGTTTCAGATGTTCAACATAGGTATATCCTTTTTCTCTAGGATGCTTCAAAAACAGAGAATAGATCATTTATAATCTAATCTCTGTTTCTATTTTATCACCATAATCTTTTTACACAATTCTCAATAGAATAATCCATGTCATATGATCTTTTAATTATTGGAGGTGGAATAACGGGTTTGTATATGGGATTGGAATGGTTAAAACGAAACCCTCACACATCCTGTTGTATTGTGGAAAGATATGAAGAACTTGGAGGAAGAGTGGTAACCTATTATCCTCCTGTCAAAGGAAAGGGAAAACTACATTGGGAGGCAGGCGCTGGTCGTATTTCTACTCGACATACGCGTGTTCTCCGTTTATTGAAAGAGTATGGATTAACCTTTTACCCCATTCAAGGTCAATGGGGATTTAATCATCCATCTGCACCTAATCCATTTTCCTCTTTATCTGATGTTTACTTCTCTGCGATCGAATGCCTGTCTCCCTCCATTCTTGCAAACCATACCTTATCCGAATTATTAACAAAGATTTATGGAAAACCATCAAAAAACTATATGGCTAGCTTCCCCTATTATTCTGAGTTTCATACACTCCGAGCGGATCTAGCCATTCATGCTCTTCGAGGGGAATTGAAAAGTGGCGAAGGATTCGGAGTATGTTCTGAAGGATTAACCACACTGATTCACCATATGGCCGCAGATTTTAAAAGGAAAGGAGGTAAAGTAATAACGAATACAGCAGTAATTGATATTGATTATCAATCGGAACCAATTATTGTTAGTGCGAAAACAGATAAAAAGAATATAGAATACCATGCGAATCGTGTAGTTTGTGCGATTCAAGCCCCTGCATTTTCTTCGATCAAGTCGTTATCGTCTCTCCCTTTTCTACGACATTTGAAAATGGAGCCATTGCTTCGTATTTATGCAGTATTTCCAACACATCAGGGTCGTTCTTGGTTTTCGGATTTATCAACAACAGTGTTCGATCATCGAATTCGATTCTTTATTCCCGTTCGGGCAGACAAGGGGGTGGCAATGATTTCATATACAGAGGGGAAGGATGCGGATCATTGGTCAACGATGACTCCTTCTAAACAAAAATCGGAGGTTCTACGTGCATTGAGAGAGGTATTTCCTTTTCATACAATTCCAGATCCTTTGTATTATCATGATCATTTATGGAAAGAAGGTTGCACATATTGGTTGCCAGGTAATTATTCTCCAAAGGAAGAGAGTGATAAATCTCTACAGCCGTTTTTAAATTATCCTCTTTATCTTTGCAATGAGTCTTTTGCAATAAATCAGTCGTGGATGGAATCGGGTTTAATCCAAGTGGATAAGGTTTTAAAGATAATTGTGTAATAACTGAAAGTTATACAATGGACTTATACCCATAAAATATTATTTATTTTTTATGGGTATATTTATATAAAATTGAAAGAGCATATAGCATAGAGTAATTTACAGATTCATCACACTTTTACAATGACATATACGTGTATCTTTTGCAATCGATCATTTCCAACTGAACGTGGCTTTACGATTCACAAAGCTCGTTCTCCGACATGTTCCAAACAAAATAAGGATTCAACGGATGAGAAAAAAGAATTAGACCAACCAGAACAAGTAGAACCATTAAAAGATAAAAAACCGATTCGATTGAAAAAACCAGTTGCGAAAAAAGAGGAAACAGAACGACTTGGAATCAGTTTATTCAGTGGAGCAGGAGGAGACACATTGGGAATCGAACGATCTGGAGTGAAAGTCATAGCATTCTCTGAATGTAAGTTACCAGCAATTCAAACGCATCGTGCTGTATTCCCTCATTCCGAATTAATCTGTAATCCTACAAATGATTCGACGGATATTAAGCAAATTCCTAATGAAGTGTTTCTACGTTACAGAGATCGTATTGAAGTGGTATTTGCTGGATTTCCTTGTCAGGGATTTTCACATGCAGGAAAGAAGAGAACAGAGGACCCTCGAAATGAATTGGTATATGAATTTGCGAGAGTAGTGAATCTAGTAAGACCAAAATACATGATTGGTGAAAATGTTCCTGGACTGTTATCTCGTCAGGGTAAAGATCCAGTTACCAAAGAGGTGAGACCAGTTATTGATATTATTCGTGATATCTTTCAAGAAATTGGGTATTATATTACGTATCGTGTATGGAAAGCGACAGAGCATGGTGTTCCACAGGACAGAAAGCGTTTGATTATTATGGGTGTGCCGATGGAGAGAGGGTGGCCAAAATGGGAGGAAGAAAAGATTCAAAAAGTCGAAACACTTCCAACATTACGTGGTATTTTAGAAAATCATTTGGAGGGTGCGGTAGAGTGGAAAAATCCACCGAACAATTCACCGCATTATTGGATTTCGACTGATGAGTTAGAGCCAAGTGGAAAACCCCATCCAAATCTTCTGCGTCTTATATCAGGCACAAGAGCATTGTCTAAAAAAGAGAAAGAGAGTGCTAAGACTGATCAAAAGACAGTGATTGAAAAAGAAAGTCTGATCTCTTTTGGAGTCCGTAAAAGTCCGTATCATGGTCAGATTGTAGATCCAGATATGCCGTGTAAAACAATTATTTGCACATATGGTCATTGTCCACGTTTGTTTGTTGGATTACATAATTCACAAACGAATACCTATTGGGTTAGATGTTTATCAGTGAAGGAATTGGGTCAGATTCAAGGATTTCCAGAGGATTATAATTGGCAGGGAAATGAAAAGGATAAAATAACACAAATTGGAAACGCTGTTCCACCTCCATTGGCTGCTGCTGTAATGGAATCAATTCCAAAACTACAATTTTCAGATACTCCCTCATTTCCTCCAAATAAAAAAGAGAAACAAACAGGAAAGAAGAAGAAAGATCAGGATGAAGACGAAGAAGAAGACGAAGAGGAGGACGAAGAATAAATTATTTGAGATCCAAACGCAGATTGCTGAATCCAGCCCCCTTTCCCCAACGTAGAATACCATGTATAGGATATTCACAATCTGACTCGATTGTGATATCAATATCTTTTTTAAAGGAAAATGATATATTGTGAATATTACTAATAGATAACGAAGGTGTCCATTTAAAGTAGTAATTTCCTGTAGAGAGATCACCAGCAATTTGTAACCAAGCGTGCTTTTGTTCAAAAGAGGAGAGAAGAATGGGGAATACATCCTCCTTAAATTCTTCGATATCCTGATCTGTAATACTTTCAAAGAATAGTGGGACAAAATTGTCACGGAGTTTAATAAGAGACTTTTCCCCTCTTTTCTTAACTGCGCGTTTGAGTTCCATTCCGAATTTTGTCTTGGGATCACCCTGTTGTTTGGCATCACGGTAGATCCATTCATCTTTGGTTGGGATAGAAATAGAAGGAGAAGAATTCAAATATTCCTTATACAATAATTCGGATCCGATATAAGAATCATACCATTGTTCAGCATATTTTTTAGATAGACGATATTTTTCTAAACCACCATTGAAGAACTGAACACCACCTGACCATGGAGGAAGATCATTGGAGATTTTACGATAATCTTGAGAGCCTTTATGTTCGATATTCCACCATGATCCATCATCCAATTGGATTTGAAAATCATAGTGAACAGAACGACTACCAGCTTTCTTTTTTTGAGTAGGATCATGTGTTCGTGCAGCAATCAATTGTCTTCCAGGAAATTGTTGAGCAAATCCATTACGCAAATTCTGACCTTTGATTGGGTCGTTCAAATAAGAAACAATGAGAGCAATATCTTTTTCTTCATTAGATTTATTATCAGCTTTAACTCTTTTGACAGGAACAATTGTTTCCATCTGAAGATTCTCAACATTTTTAGTAAGAGATAGTTCTTGTAAATCTAATAAATAAGGAAGATAGATTTTGATATCAACAATGACAATTCCAAGAATAACCTCCAACATCAGTTCAACGCATTGAACAATAGGACGTTGGCACTTAAGTTTGACAGACTGTGAACTCATTCTGCGAGAGTGGGGATTTTCTGTATTGAAAACAGTGAACCATTTAAATGTAATTCAAATCAATTTTAGGAAATTGTATAAATCAAAAAAAATAAATATTTATTTTTATGTTTTTTACAATATATAAATTTTATTCTATATTTAAGCAACAATGGGGAGGAAGGGGTATACTTTGCCTTTAGAAATGGCGACGCTGGAGCCAGCAGAGGAGGAGTGACCTTGGAAGAATCCACCGCTAGTGAGGTTGATGTCATTGGGACGAGCGCGTGCAGAGTAGAGGTAGTGCAGGCTGAGTTTGCCAGTGGCAGGGTCACGACGAGGTTTTTTACGATAATTGATGAAGACATTGATAGCTGGGTTATGGAGGAATGTCAGGAAAGCAGCTTCATTGGTATCAATGATAAAGTCGGAATTGTCAAGAAGGAAGCAGCGTGCACCGACCCATTCTCCAGAAAGTCCCCATGCAGCCACATCCTCTTCACGGAGTTGATGGAAGCGACCGTGTGTTTGTAGGAGTTGGAGTAGAATTTGATCTTTTTCTGCGAGGCTGTGATAGCCTTGTGACATGAGTGAAGTGAATTCTGGACAATGGGGAGACACTGCCCACGCCATGAATGCCTCGGTGGGAGGAATCGCGTCGTGCGGAGGCAGACGTGCGATGACCATGAGGACTTCACGGAGAATGCGATCTTCGAGTGTCGGATTATCCCATCGGCTGATACGATCGACAGAGTAGAGCCAGAATGGTTTTTCCTGTTGAGAATACCAGTGGTTCCACACAGCGATGGATGTGCAGATGGATGAATCGATCGCACCAGACTCAGCGGGCCAGTGAGGCAGTGATGATTCGTGATGATCGCGACATTCGATGGAGAGAATTCCAGAATCAAGCATCTTTTGTCGTTCTTCAGGTCCAAGGCTCAGATCCAGAAGGAGGATATGAGTTCCTTTCCATGATTCCAGTTGTGCGGCATTCGGTGATTGATTGGCACAGATGGGATGGAAAGAGACTTCACCTTGGGAGCGAAGGGCCGTGTATGCGATGAAGGTGGAGATCCAACCATCGATGGCATTGCCACGGTAGACGAGCGAGAAGCGTGTAGCAGCGGAAGCAGACATTGTGAGCAACGTTAAAGCGTGTAAGCGCGCAAGAGCAGAACGGACTGTTAATTGGTGACCGATGACTCTTTAAATGACTGCCATCGGATTTCAATTTTTTCCTTTAAATGCCACCCAAAATAAAAAAGACATGTGTTATACCTATTTTTAGATTTCTACTTTTTATTCGTTTTTATTCGTTTTTATTCGTTTTCTTTCATTTTCTATTTTTGGAACTGTATTATTGCTCTTGAGTAACAGCGTTATAAACAGTAACGCGAATATCGGATGATTCTTCAGTCGTCTCTACAACGACTTCTTCAAGAATGAGGGGTTCGTCCACGGGAATATCTCCCCATGAAATGATTCCAGAATACAATGCCATAAGAGTAGCATCAGAGCGTGCTTGGTTCATCCATTCGAAGAAAGCCTCCATGATTCGTTTAATTGGTCCTACTCTATGAACTATCATTTCAATGATCAATTTTAATTCTACCAGTATGACACGTTTTCTTTACTCTAACTCACGAGGTTCCTGCTCATAATGCATCTTTACACAGATTTCTTTGCCGAGCAAATCATCCATTTCGTCTGTATAGTAAAGCCACATCCCGCCCTCCCGCAGCGTAAGATAATAGTAATCATCTGTTGAAGAAAATAGTTCCTCTTGGGAACACGATTCCCAAAAGGCATCATATGCTTCTTTAATGGTAGTATGTTCAACTTCAAGTTCACGGATCTCATCAGTATCCTCGATATAATATCGAACAATTGGTTTTGTATGAACAAATAATGAATATTCCTCATCAGGAAGCACATTATCATCATCCAATTGACAGCGACCGTCCGCATTGTAAAGAGAAAGATGTTCCACCCCTTTTCCTTCCAATTCTTCTTCGTATAACAATTCCTCTCGCAAATGGAAAATTGTATAAGGTGGTGTCAAAGTAATCGGTATGACACGAGACAGCATACGAACAGAAACAAGAATATCACTATCGTATGTCATTCTGATGAATGAGCGGTAAAAAAAGAGAATACATATCGATTTATCAATTTTACACGTTTATTTTATTTGTATAAATATCTAGTTGTTCGCTTGTCCTGGCTCTTCCACCTCTTCCTCTTCCTCTTCTATGTCTTCTTCCTCCTCTTCTACGTCTTCCTCTTCCTCTTTGTCTTCCTGATCAGCGTCTTCTGTTTCAGAAGTATCGTCGTTATCACACATGGCGAAGAGGCCCTCCAGCATGATACGTTTTTCGTGGGCTTTATCCTGAATAAGTTTGTCGATGAGGATCGCATTCTCATCCGAGTCTTCCGCTTCCAGCTGCAAGTGGTAGACATGCACGGTGCGACGTTGTCCCATTCGGACAGCACGAGCAATTGCTTGGTCCATTAGGGCCGCGGTCCACCACGGGCTGACAAAGATGATACGATCGTATTCTTGGAGATTGAGACCAACACCACCCGCCTGTAATTGCAGCAACAAGACAGTTGGTTCGGTAGCTGCTTTGGAATGTTCCAGAACAGCATTCCGCTTTTCCTGAGTGAGTGAGCCATCATAGGTCAAGATGTTCTCTTGCTTGAATAGATCCAGCGAATCAAGATAGTCATAGAGAATGGACATCTCGTCTTGGAATTGGCAAAAGATAAGGTATTTGTGAATGTGTCCATCCGCCTCGATCATCTTTTTATCCTTCTTGATGATATCGCGAACCGCAAGTAGTTTTGTGCTCGGTTCTTTCCAATCGCGACGCACATAATTCTTCACTTGGCGTCGTTTGGCATTGATATAGATTTGAGGATGGACGGAGATCTGTCGCAGACGGAGAAGGAGCAAGAAAGCATTCTGTGGAGGAATTACCTCCGATTCCCATTTCTTCAATTCAGCCGCTGCCATTCCCTGAATCGCAAAGTAGAATTCCTTCTCCTTCTCCGTAGCAAACGGAAGACGCATGGAATGAATGACGGGATGCGGAGGAGCATCGTTGAGCACGGGACGGAGCGATTCCAGAGAGCGATGGAGAGTCACTTCTGCAAAAGCTTCTTCCAGACGAGCCTCCCATCGCCACAGCGGAGAGTAGGGCACTCCCACAAATGCCAGCAGACTGACAACGTCCTTCATGCTATTCACCAACGGGGTTCCCGTCACTGCCCAGCGGATAGACGCGTTCAGTCGTCGTGCTTCTTTCGCCATTTGGCCATCGCCATTGCGGATCTTGTGAGCTTCATCAAGCACTACGCGATCGAACGTAGAGCCCTTAAAGAGTCGTGAAGTTGTATATAACTTCTCAAAGTTCGTGATATAAACGATTGGATGAACTCCCTCTTCTTCGCACCATTCAGGCACAGGATCCTGCGGATTCACGCATTCCCATGCACCAGAAACAGGCTGATAAACACGCAGACCAGCCCGACGGCACACTTGGCTCCATGTTTCCACCATCGCCAGCGGGGCGAGAAGAAGAGTTAGTTTCAACGGATGATTTACAATAGTTGCTACGATTTGAATGGTTTTTCCGAGTCCCATTTCGTCACACTGGAGACCTCCATAGACGGTAACGAGATCCGTCTCTTTTCGGTTCCAGACATCAGTCCCGATTTCCTCTTTTTCCATCATCCAG
>Ga0315905_10008020_pt1 | contig 10673 bp, 8 predicted proteins | sample LakEriMetagenome_5_FD_203522 | JGI IMG/M metagenome (GOLD analysis project Ga0315905, IMG submission 203522) | Freshwater fungal communities from buoy surface, Lake Erie, Ohio, United States - Buoy 4 MA121 | ecosystem: Environmental > Aquatic > Freshwater > Lake | place: USA: Lake Erie, Ohio... | reverse complement strand
CCCCGTCACCCCCCCCCCCGGGGCCGGCCGGGGGCCGGGGGGGGGGGGGGGGGGGGGGGGGAGGCTGATGTGATGCCGCTTTTATGCCGCCCCGCCCCCAGCAGCACTCCCCTGTCCCCCCTCATTGAACTGCCTCAGTCCGAGACCCTTGCATGGCATCATGTAGATCTCGGCTCGCTGCAATGCCTACGCGCAACTCCGCGAAGATTGCGCTGATCGCGGCCTGGCTGTGCGCAGGCCTGGCAGCAAGCAGCAGTGTTAGCGCAGGAGGGCGCTCAGGTGGGAGGCAGCGCCCCCGGCCGGCGGGATGCCTGCTCCGCTCGATCAAATTGTTCCATCCGCATGCCGCAGGCTTCGCCCACCCCGACGCCCCCAGCCTGCTCGCCCTGCGCGGCTCCTTGTGCGCCCAAACGGGTGCACCCTGTCTGCCCAGCTGGACGGCTGCCGCCGACCCCTGCACCCAGTTCGAGGGCGTGTTCTGCGGCGGCGGCGGGCGCGTGGCGAGCGTGCATGTCCAGCTGCGGCGGCGGGCGGTGGCCTTCTCTGAGCCGGCCAGCGCAGCTCCCCTGGAGCACTGCACGGAGCTGGTCATAGCATGCACAGGTGGGCACTGTGGGAGCAGGGTCTGCAGGTGGCCGCGCGGCTGCAGGTTTGTGTTCCATGTGTGTGTCATGCTGCCCTCCGCCACCCCCGCCACTGTTGCAGGGGAGGGCAGCCCACCCACAGGCAGCCTGCCCCAGGGCTGGTCGCTGCTGCTGCCGCGCCTGGAACACGCGCGCGTCGCCAGCTGCAACGCCAGCGGCCCCCTGCCCCACCTGGCAGCCTTCCCCGCGCTGCGCAGCCTGGCCCTGCCCAGCAACCAGCTGGCGGGGCGCCTGCCAGAGGAGGTGAGGGGCGCCGGCTGCACGCCGCCTGCCAGCACGGCTTGCAGGCGATTGCCTGGCCTCTGGCCCCCACCAGCTGCTGCTCACCACGCAGCGCCTGCAGCCAGAGCCCGCACCCCCCCCCCTTCCTCTGTGGCAGCTGCCCCCGATGCTGGCCATGCTGGACCTGGCGCACAACCAGCTGACTGGCAGCCTGCCGTCGCGGTGGAGCAGCTCCACCCCTGGCCTGGCCTACATCTTCCTGCAGGCCAACAACCTGTCGGGTGCGCCAGCCGCCCGACCCACGCGCCATCACCCTGCCCCGCACCCGCCTCCCACAGCTGCTGCTGCCCGTGGCGGTTGGCGCGCGCCCGACCTGGCCCGGCCATGCGCCCCGCCGCGTGCGCCCACGCAGGCCCGCTGCCTGCCGCCTGGGTGGACCTGGTGCTGCTGCGCAAGGCGGACCTGAGCCTGAACCCAGACCTGGGGGACGCAGCGGCGCCCTGGCCCTGGCTGCAGCACTTCTGCACCCTTGAAGGTGAGGGTGCTGCTGGCGCAGGCGCATGACACTGTGGGGGCATGTCTACTGGGCGGGGTCCACTGGTCCACAGGCATGCATGCAGGAGGTCCACACTCCATGCAGCCATAGGGCGCGCATCACAGCGCATCAGCATGCCAGGGCCATGTACGTGGCGGCTGTGACCACGCGCACACGCCGCGTGGCCTGCAGGTGCCTTCATCTGCCTGGCCGCCACGCCCCAGGTGCCAGGTGTGTGTGGCAGCTACGTCTACGGCAGCAGCGACCGGCATCTGGACGCGCGCAACCTGGTGCGCCATGCCTGCCTGAGGCCGCACAGGCCTGCACCCTACGGCTGGCTGCCTGCGTGCTGGGCAGCACGGCCCAGTCGGCCCACACCCCGGCCTCCTGGACCAGCGACCACAGCATTGCCCTGCCACCAGATTGCCTGCGTGCCCTCGCCAGTGCCCGTGCCAACCTGCTCCGCTCATGCGCCCGCCCCCCCCCCCCCCCCCCCCCCCCCCCGCGGGGGGCCGCGACCCCCCCCCCCCCGGGGGGGCGGGGGGGGGGGGGGGGGGGGGGGGGGCTCCGCCCCGGCGCCCGCCCCCCCCCCCCCCCCCCCCCGCCTGCAGTGTGACCATGCAGCCGACCTGCAGGCGGTGGGCATGCTGTGGGTGGGCTTCCTGGGTGCAGCCGCCGTCATCTGGCTGCACTGCTGGCGCCGCAGGCGGCGCCTGGCGGAGCAGCTGCGCCAGCAGGGCGACGCCCTGGCAGCCCCGCTGCTGGGGGCGGGCAGCAGCAGCAGCCTGGCCGAGGGGGCGGCTGACACCGCACCTGGTGTGAGGGAGGGTTCAGCCTCAGACCTGCGCGCAGCGGGTGCCCTGGCGCCCGCGGGGCTGCTGCCTCGCCGGCGACGCAAGCCGCTCATGCCCCACCTGCAGCCGGCCGCTGCCAGCTGGTTTCAGGCGGGCTTGCTGCTGCCGCCGCTGCTGCTGGCGGGCGACATTGCCTGCACGTCCCGGCTGGTGGGACTGTGGGGCCTCGAGCCGGACGCCCAGCACTGGCCCAGCTGGTGCCTGCTGGCCTTCCTGCTGCTGCCGCACGTTGCCGTGGCGCTGATCCTGCACGTTCGCCTGGTGGCGACGGCTGTGCTGCTGCCCTCCCCCGACATGCCGGTCAGCGCAGACCAGCCCGCGGGCGCGTCCCTGGCGCTGCGCGGCTACGCATTCCTGGTCCGCGCGCCCGCCTGGCTGGCCTACCCCCTGCTGCTGGTGCTGCTGCTGCCGGCCGCCGCAGTGCTCACGCTGGCCGGCCCCCTCACCTTGCTGCTGCACCTGCTGGGCCAGGTCAGCTTCGCCGCCACCCGCCGCTACCTGGCACTCCTGCAAGCCTGCGCCGCGCTCACCCAGGCGCCCGCCACGGCGGCGCTGCTCACCGTGCTGTACCTGCTGGGCAACGTCCCCAACTGGGACGCCTTCCTGGACGGCAGCCTCTTTTTTCTGACGGTGCTGGCGGCCATGGTGGACATGCTGTGCGCGCTCTGGGTGCAGCTGAGGGCGTTGCCACCCCCCGACGCCCGGCCCGCGGCGGGCGCCGCCGTCTGCTGACGAGCAGCAGCGCGGGGCGGCCTGGCCGACCTTGTAACAGCAAGCACCCTGGCGGCTTGGGTGCCGAGGCCGGTCATTCTAGGCTGTGGCCCCCTCTCCTACCACAGTGGTAGCACCTGCTGTAGCACCTGCTGTGGGCAGTGGTAGCACCTGCTGGCTTTTTCACATTTCTTGGCAGTCAGCGGAGACCTGTCGCCCAGCCCCCCTGACCTGAGGCTTCACAAGCAGCAGGGCGCCCTGGGAGACGCCTGCAAGACACTCGCCGCCTTCCCCCATGCTGCTGGGTGGTTGCGCGGCCACAGGGCTCGAGGGGGAGCACAGTCATCCCACGTTCCTCGGGCTGACGGCCCGCCACTCACCCTCGAGTGACGGGGGCCCAAGAAGGCCGCGAATGGGTCGCGAACTTCCGCCCCGGCCGGCACCCAAGCGCAGTCGGGCCCCGATGGTGGGTGTGGGCATGCTCATGCGGCCGTGAGGCCCGCCGTGGGCTGTGGCTTCCAGGGCACCCCGGGTGCCCCCTTCCAGGAAGGCCCAGCAGCTGCCAGGGCGCACAAACAGGCTTGACAGCACTCCAGCTGCCAGTAAAGTAGGGCGCATTTGCCTGCAACCCGCCCCCTGTCGCCCCTAGTCCGGACCATCGACCACCACACCCGGGGGCCCGAGAGTGGCTGCAGCGTGTCGTGCGCAGCCAGGTGAGCACTGGGCATCGTTGGCGGGCGACACCCGGCCCCAGCGTGTGCGCACGGGGTCGCCGCAACCTGGTCCGCCCTCGGAGCCCAGGCGTGCGTGCCGTGGGTGCCTGCATCCCGCCAGCAGTGCGGCATCGCCGCAATCAGCCAGCCCGGTCTGCCCGGGGACGCCGCGTGCGGAAGCGTGCCCTACGCCGGGGATCCAGCCCCCGCGGAAAGTGTGTGTGGCATGGTCAGCGGCAGGGCATCGGCTCGCGGGGCGCACGGGCCCGCGGGCCTGCAGGACTGCAGCGGCTGACTCGTTGGTCGGCGTGCGCGCGCCAGCGGTGTCCAGGGCGCGGCACCAGTCCTGCCGCCGCCCCCTCCCCCCCCTGCCCGCCCGCGGCGGCCCACGTGCTGCCGCCCTGCCGTGGGCCGTCGGCACCACCATGGTGCGCCCCTGCGGCCCTCTCCCAGTGGCCCGCTCACCCTGGCTGCCGCCCCGCTGGCCGTGCGCACGCAGGAGCCGAGCCAGCCACGCGTGCCATGGCGCTGCCAGCCGCGCTCGACCTCCTGGCGGTGGCGGGGCTGGGCCAGTCAAACGCCGACCTCCACACGCCCGCGGACCTGCGCACACGGCAGCCGTCCTCCAGATTCCGGGGCCTGACATGGGACACGTGAGTGCGCTCCGGGCCGCGGCGCCCTCGGGGCGTGTGCGAGGGGTGCGGCCTGCACTAGTCCAGGGGCGCCGCGCGTCCGCTGAACCAGAGCTGCCTGCGCCGCCCTGCAGACAGGACGGCCGTTGGCGGGTGCGGATCTACCACCTTGGAAGACAACGCCACGTTGGCAGGTGCGGCGCCTGGGCGGTGCATGCGCAAAGCAGGGGCGGTATTGACACGGCGGCAGGCGGCAGGCGGGTGCAGAGGCCTGAGCACGGCCTGAGACCCCCATGCTGCCGTGCCGGCCGCCGCTCACCCCGCCGCCCGTGGGCTGCCGCAGGTTCACTGACGAGCAAGCAGCCGCGCGGGCGTACGACCGGGCGGTGGTGCTGCTGCACGGCACCCAAGGCCTGAGCACCCGCATGGCACCCACCAAGTGAGCGCGCCCGTGCTCACGCCCCTCGGCCGCTCCCTTGGTTTGTTTTTGCCTTCGCGGGCCCCTGGCCGCGCACGCTCCAACGTGCCCATACGGGCTGCATGGACTTGCATCTGCTGGGCAGGCTGTCCAGCCCTCGACTTGCCGTCGACTCTCGCTCACCGGGCACCCAACCTTGTCCTTGTTCCCTGGCTGCAGCTTCCCGCCGGAGCAGGCGCTGAGCGACACCAGCCCCCTGTCCCAGCCGCTGCTGGCGCTGCTGTCAAAACTGGAGGAGGAGTACGCTGCCGCAGGTGCGCGTGCCTGCAGGAGCACCGCATCACGCCCCCTGCATCGGGTGCTTGCTGTGCCGCAGCCCCTCTTCATGGCATCCACCGCAGCCCCCACCCGCCCCGCCCCGCCCCCACCCGCCCCGCCCCTCCCCGCCCTGCCCACCTCCTGCAGGCCCGGACGGCCAGGTGGCGGCCAACGTGCTGGGCAACCTGCTGCGCCGCATGCGCTGCATCAACCCCGCGGACGGCAGCGTGCCCAGCGTGGCCACGGTGCTGGCCCAGCTGCAGGCGGAGGGCGTGTTTGAGCAGGGCGTGGAGGCGAGCGGCTGCGACGCCACCGACATCCTCCTGCGCGGCAGCGGCAAGCGCCGGCCGCGCGAGGGCAGCGACAGCGCAGCCCCGCCCGCGCAGCGTCCTCGCAGCGGCGCCCCGCCGCCCGCCCCGCCCCCGGCGCCGCCGCCGCCGGCCGCGGAGGGCGGCGCGGACGCGCTGAACAGCGCACTCGTGGGGCAGCTGCCGGCCGTGATGGAGATGCTGCAGCGCCAGCAGGCGGCCCAGCACATGCACCAGCAGCAGGCGCTCACGGCGCTGCTGCTACAGGCGCAGGCGCAGCAGGGAAACACCGCCAGCCCCACCAACAATCTGGCAGCGGGCCTGCTGGAGCTGCTGGCGGCGCCGCAGAAGGGACTGCCGGGCATGGCCCCCGCGCCGCAGGGCGTGCTGCTGGCAGCGGCGCCCGGCTTTGCAGCGTCGGCGGGGCTCAAGCAGGAGCAGCTGGCGCCCGCGGGCGGCAGCGCCCCGCTGTCGCCCCATGCCGACCCCCCCGAGGCCTCCGAGCCGGGGCACCAGGGCGACCCCAGCAGCCTGGCGGGCGCGCCCTCAGCGGACGCCCCGCTGCCGGCGCAGGGCGGCGGCGTCGGCTCCCCGCCGCAGGGCGCGGGCGCCGCCGGCGACGCCGCGGATGAGGACAGCGCCAGCCCCCTGGACGCGCTGGCCGCCGCCGCGGAGGCGCAGCAGGCGCAGGAGGAGTCGGCCGGCGGGGGCCTGGACGCACTGGCCAGCGCGGGCGTGGCGGAGCAGGAGGCGGAGGCGGCGGTGGCGTCGCGCGTGCCCAGCACCGACTCGGTCGCGCTGGGCGCCCTGGCCTCCCCGGCCGTGGCTTCCGGCGCGGCCAAGGCCATTGCAGCGGATGGCGAGGCCAGCCAGGCGGACCTGGACGCGGCCGCCACGATTGTGGGGTCGCTGCTGCGCGGCGCGACGCCCGTGCTGTGCCTGCCGGGCCTGGCGGGCGTGAGCGCCAGCGCGCCGCGCGCGCACATGGCGCTGCTGGCGGCCATGCTGCTGCAGGTGCTGGCCAGTGGCGCGTCTGTGCCCGTGGCCAATGTGTCTGACAGCATCCACATGCAGCTGCTGCACACGCTGCTGCCCTCCCGCCCCGGCCAGCCCGCCTTCAACGCGCGCCTGGTGCTGCAGCTGGCGCCTGCGGCGGCCGAGTTGGTGCCAGCCGCGCAGCCCAGCGCCGAGCAGCTGCAGCTGCTGGCAGCCGCCCTGGCGGCCGCTGGCACGCCGCTGGCGCAGGCCGCGGGGGCGGCGGGCAACGCGGACAGCGGCTCGACGTGAGGGGCGGCGGTGGTGAGGTGGCGTGGGGTGTGGGATGAGTGGCAGTGGGGGTGGGGCTTGCGACAGCGCCCTCACTGGCATCAAGGGAGGGCCCCTGGCGCGCGCGCACTGGGCGCGAAGCGTGGAGGAGGCCCCAGCTTTTGTAGCTAGCTCTCATCTTGCTCAAGCGCAGCGCGCCCCCATCCGTGCATTTGCTCCTGCTTGGCATGGCGGGGGGCGGCGGTGGGCCCAGCAACCGGTCCACCCCATGGTATTGGTGATTGAACTTGAATGAAGTGGTCATGGGCAGCTTAGCAGCAGCACTGGGACTGCGCGTGCTGGCAGCAGGCCCAAGCAGGGCTCGCGTGGCCCTTGCGGCAGCCATTGCCGCGCCCGCCCCTCGCGGGGGCGCCAGCTGCATAGAAACCAGGCAGCCCAACCAGCCCGTCCGGCACCACCGCACACAGGCTGCCGGGCCACCCACATGGCCACATGCAGCAGGTTTCGCGATGGGGGCTGCCCGCCCAGTGTGGCGCCCCTCACATTTGCTTCCAAAAACTCGCTGCTGCTGCTGTCAGTCCCAGCACATTTTTCCCGTCCAGCACAGCACACGTACGCTGGTGGGCAGGCCCTGTGTTTTCACCCTCTGTGTGCGCGCCTGGCGTCGCGGTGTGGGTGCCACCTGCATCGCACACGTGTACTACTGGGCTGCCGATGTGATGGCCGTCCTGGTGCGATATTGCTTGGATGGCCTCCTGGTGCTTGGTCGACGACCGGGGGGACCGCATGCATATGCACACTGCGGGTCATCATGATTTGACAGCTGCTCAGCCTGGGCTCAGAGCCTGGCGGCCAGCCACCAGCGCCCCATTTCTTGCTTCTCCTTTCCTCCGCCGCATCTGTGGGTAGGAGCAGCTCCGTGCGCTGCACAGCTGGGGGAGGGCAAGGCCATCATCATGGCCGCAGCGATGGGTGCTGGATGCTCCCTGTAATACTAGCACACCATATAATACTAGCCGCTCAGGATCAGGAAAGCCAAGCTGCGCAACTGGTGTTTGTGGGTGCAGCGAGCGGTCGCTGCCTGTTTGACCCAGGTGTGGCAGGCTGCCCAGTGCCTACGCCCTCTGCCTGCTGCAGCGCTGCAGCCGCTCATTCGTATATCGACACATTCCGCGCGCCATCACGGAAACTGTAGCGAGAACAGCCAGTCTCGCGAAATGTGCAGGCCTTGCGACCCGGTTGTCGCAACAGCAGTAGACTGCTATATCCGTATCGGACACGATCTTTAGTAGGCGTTCAGTCGGCGCGAGGGCATGCAGCCATCATCCGTGATCAAAGTCTCCCCGGGGGCCCTGAGCTGGCGCACCGCCGATGGATCGCGCCAGACGCTCACCGTTCGGGTAAATGGCAGGGCGCTGAGCTCTGCTTGCAATGCTGGGCAGCTGTGCTCTCGATGGGCTGCATAGTTTGACCGCTCATGGGGGTCAATCCTTCCCGGAGTGCAGAATGCCGACCCCTCACGGATCCATTCCGTGCGCCTCAAGCCGCCGCCGTCTGGAGTGTTTTCCGTGCTTGGCCCATTCACCACTCTGCCGCTGGCTCCGGGAATGTCAGCCACGTGGCAGGTGCGCAGTCCACTTGGTGGCCTGCCGGCTGCCGGCGGCTGCCTGCTCCGCAACGCAGCCACAGCCTCGCTCCGGCCCCCACCACGCGCCCCGACCCGCGCCCTGGGTAACGCTGCAGGTCGTGGCACATGCTGACGAGGCAGAGCAGGCCAAAGACCACAGCGCCAGCCTGACCCTGGTCTCTGATGCCCCCGGCGCTGCCAGCATCAGCGTCCAGCTGGAGGCCCCAGCACCCAGGTGCGCGGCGCCTGCGGTGTGCTGCCCAGGCGCCCTCGCCCCAACACAGGTCCTGCGCTGCGGCACGGGCATGGGATCGGGGCAAGCGTGGTGCAGCGGCAGCATGGACCCTGCTGGCTCCAACCGCAGGCTTGCTCTGCGCTGCAGGGCTGCCATCAAGGTGGAAGGCAGCCTGCAGTATGGCACGGTGGCCCTGCAGGCCCCCAGCTTCCTGCAGCTCAAGCTGATCAACACCGGCAACAAGGCAGCCACCTGGAGAGTCGAGTGCGAGAAGTGAGTGGATATCCAGCACAGCATCCGCGCCTGTCCTTGGCGGCCCTGCACTGCAGCCAGGGGCCTGAACGGCACCGGGGCCGGGCTGCGGCAGCAGCCGCGTGCTGAGCTGCATGCACTGCTTCCCCGCGTCATGCAGGGACCTGCCAGTCACATTCGATGTGTGCAGTGGCGTGCTGCCGCCAGCAGCAGCGGCGGGTGCTCCCAGCAGCGTGCAGGTGGGATGTGCGGCGTTGTCGCATGCAGCATGCGCGACACACAGGGCTCTGCTTGTGCAGGCAGCTGCTGGGGGCGTGTGCACCCCAGACGCAGAGCCGCATGGCCCGAGCGCCGCTGCTGCAGGTCACGGCCAAGCTGGCGCCAACAGCAGCCGGCAAGCTGGCGGGGAGGGCGTTGCTGACGTCAAATGCGCTGGCGGAGCCGCTGGCCCTGGATGCGTCTGCGGAAGTGGTGGCGGGCGGGCTGGCGGTGGTGGACGCTGGCGGGCAGCCGCTGCAGCTGGTGAGCAGCTGGGCGGGCGGGCACTCTGCATGCGAATGGCATGAGCAGCAGCTGGCGCCACCTGCTGCGGGCTGGACCATGCACCACGACCGCCCGCGACCCGCCGGCTGCTGTGTGCCCTGCAGATTGATTTTGGGTCCACCCTGCTGGGCCAGTCAGCCACCCTGCAGCTGGGCCTGGTCAACCGCAGCCCGCAGCCTGCGCACTACGACTTGTCCTTCGGCACGCCAGCCGACATGGGAGCAGCTGCCGACGGCGAGGAGGACAGCAGCGGCGGCGGGCCGGACACCGGCTTCCTCAAGGTGGCCCGCCTGAGGGTGAGTGCCTGAGTGGCGAGGGCACTGGCCACCCCGCTAGCGGCACCACCTGCCCCACATCCCTGCGCCCACTGTGCTTGGTTCCCCCAATCATCCAGGCCTCTCCCCTGGTGGTGCTGGGTCCGAGGACGGCGGGCTCACACCGTCCGTCACATGCAATGCGTGCGCGCCGCAGGCAAAGGCTCGGGAGGCGGGCGGCTGCGCGCTGGTGCTGTCACCCTTGTCGGGCGTCATCCCGGCGCGCAGCACCGTGCCGCTGACAGCCAGCTTCAGCCCTGCCATGGATCACGGCAGCAGCGGCGCCGCCGGCAGCGACTTTGACTTTGTGGTGCAGGTGAGGCGGGCAGGCCGCTGCCGCTGCGGCGGCTTTGGCAGCCCGTGGGGAGGGGGGACAGCTGTATGTTGCACCATGCCATTGCTCAGCTTCTCGGTGGCCAGCCCTGCTGATCAGACCTACCTCCGCCTGGCGTTCACGCACGTGCGCGTGCTGCTGTGCTGCGCAGGTGGCCACCTCCACGCCCGGCATTGCGCCCATGCGGCTGGCGGCCAAGGCGCGCGCAGTGCCCGCCCGCGTGACGGCCGACCCCATCCAAGTGCACTTTGGCGTGGTGGAGAGCGGCGGCTGGGCGGACCAGATGGTGGCCCTCACCAACAAGGGCGAGCTGGCAGTGCGCCTGCAGGTGGGGGTCAAAAGCTGGCATAGCACGTCCAACTGGCTGGCTGCTTACATTGGCTGGTTGCTAAGGCCCATTGGCATGGTACCCATTGGCATGCTGCTGTGGGCAGCCTCCCCTCACCCGCCCACCGGATCATCCGCATCCGGCCTCCCCTGGTCCCGCTCCCAGTGGCGGGCGGGGCCGCCCTTGTGCACCTGGCTGTCCTCGCCGGCCTCCCGGCCGTGCAGGGGGGCGCCCCCATAGTCTGCCTGGCCGCTGAACTCGCTCTGCCCGGCCGCCTTGGGGCCGGTGGCCTCGTCCTCCAGGATGGCGTGCGTGCGCTCCGGCAGCTCCTGGGCCACTGCGGGGTCGTTCTGCGCGGCGGCGGCGGGGGGGGGGGGGGGGGAGGGGGGGCCGCAGCCGGCAGCAGCAGGTGGGGGGGT
>Ga0315905_10008018_pt1 | contig 10674 bp, 22 predicted proteins | sample LakEriMetagenome_5_FD_203522 | JGI IMG/M metagenome (GOLD analysis project Ga0315905, IMG submission 203522) | Freshwater fungal communities from buoy surface, Lake Erie, Ohio, United States - Buoy 4 MA121 | ecosystem: Environmental > Aquatic > Freshwater > Lake | place: USA: Lake Erie, Ohio... | reverse complement strand
ACATAGATCGCGGACATCATCGTGGCAGCTCCGCATCCATCTCGTAATAATCAAAGATGCCTGCTGCCTCGCCGGAATGCTCAAAGCTCCAGCAACGCTCTAGCCAAACCCAGGCGCCAGACCTTGTGCGCGTCGGAAGCCACGCGAACACTGTGCGCAGCCTTGAGCGCGGTTTTGTAGGCTTTCCAAACCGCATCACACTTCCTCATCCACATATATCGCGGACATAGCTTCCGCCGTTCCCTCGTCCCAGCCCATGACCCGCGCGATGCGGCGGCTGGATTGACCCTGCTGCGCCAAGTGCGTCGCCGCTGATCGGCGCAGGCCATGAAGGCGCCCGACGATGCCCATCCGCTGAAGCTCGATGTTAACCGCGTGCGCCATGCCGTCCACGCTCCACGCTGCGCCGAACTTGTTGCGCAGGATCGGGCCTTCGCGTTGCGGGCCGATCTCTTGCAGTACAGCGCGGAGAGGGCGCGTCAGCGGGATAACGATGCGTCGGCCGGCGCGTTCGCCTTTGGACGTGACAAGCCGGATCACGCCAGCCTGCCAGTCGACATTAGTCCACGCGACACGGCAGAGATCGGCGCGGCGCAGGCCGGTGTTAAGGGCAAGAAGGAGGATGCGGCGAACGCCGGGGCGGGCTTGTGTCAGCCGCTCTAGATCAGCGATCGACCACGCATCCTGCGGCGGGGCCTTGTAGGCGTTCTTGAAGTCCTTGGTCGGCTCAAAGCCCGAGGGCAGGCGCATCTCACGCGGGCGCTCAGGAGCGCGGCCCCACGACGCTACGGACGAGAGCGCTGACTTGGCGTGGTCTCGAGCGCGCTTGCCGTGCGCTTGCTCGACAGAGCGCAGCCATTCGCTCACGGCGTCCATTGTGACTTCAGCGACAGAGCACGACCCGAAGCGCGCGGTCAGCCGATCAAGCCACACGCGCTTGGTCTTGCGCGTCGCGGGCTTGAGTTCAGCCCAATCGGCGCTCTGCGTGTAGTCCACGATAACACGGCCAAACTGTCCTATAGCGGGCCGCGTGTCCTTCGCGTCGGCCCATGCGCGTGCGAGATCGCCTGCACCGGCAATCTCAGCGGCTTGCGCTTCCTCCAGCGTCTCGCCGCCAAAGCGCGCAAGCTGCGGCCCGCCGCGAAAGGAGTACCAGTAGATCGCCCAGCCGTGGGCGCGCTGGTGGACTTGCCTATGGGCGCCGGGCAGCATGACGTTTCCCGAGCTGTGATTTGAACGCTTCGACATCGACCGCCTCCCTGTTAACGGAGGCAGGGGGCGGTGATTCTGCGCCTAGCGTCACGTCCACGCAGGGAACCCCTTGGGAGAACGTGACTTTATAGCCAGCGACGGGCAGGCCCATCTTGCGGGCCGGCTCAAGCGCTGCTTTGACGGCGCGGACGATCTGGGCTTGGGTGAAGGTCATGGCGATGCCGGTGGTGCAGAGTCGCGGCGCATGGCTCGAAGCTGCGAGGCGATGATCGTGGCCGCATCAGAGCAAGCCATAGCGCACGGATATGGCAACTCGCGCTGTGCAGCGGCATAGCTTTCAACCCACTCAGCGGCGGCGCTTAGCGCTTCATCCCGCTCCCTCTCGGCGCGCTCTAGCGCGTCTGCGGCTTCGCGGCATGTTTTGCGGATAGGATTGTAAACCATAACATCAGCGACAACCGCCCGCAGCCGCTCCACAAGCTCGCTCATTTCCGATACTCCGCAATCGACACAGGCGGCACTTGATCGTTGAACGTCACGCCTCTTTCTGCTGCGAACGCCTCCATGAGCGTGAGCAGATCCGCCATCTCGCCCTTGGTCATGCTCGACGTGCGCAGGCCGAGGAACACCAACCCGCCTTCGATGCCGCGCACGACCTTCTGTTTGCGCAGGCAGGCTGAAAGCAGGTCCTTCCACTCCTCAGGCGTGAGCGTGTCGCCATCCCACTTCACTCGCTCGGAGAGCGTCGTCAGGCGCGCCCACAAAAGCGCGTTCTGCTCAAGCGAGCGCGTCGGCGCTTTGATTTCGACAACGTAGCCTTCCGGCGCGTGCTGGACGTGCTGCACGGCCATCATGCGCGCTGTGCGGCCATGAAGGCGGTAGCGGGCTTTATCGGTCATCCGTCAATCCACATGATAGGGCCGCTGCCTTTCTTGCGGGCGTGCCACACTCGCGAGCACGTCGAGCAAGTCACCATCCAGCCCTGCCAGTTTTCATCGCTGCCCACTGGCGTGCCGTCGCGTCTGTATTGCCTTTGCGGATGCGCCAACGTGGTTGACACGACGCCCTGCGAGAACACGCATTCTGTGTCGCGGTTTTCTGGACATGGCGGAAACTCCATCACGGCCTCCCCGCGTTCATCAAGCGCTCCAACGCTTCCGCATCTTCGGCCATAGCCTTCGCGCTACGCTGAGCGTTGACGCCAAGCGCTATGAACAGATCGCGCTGCACGCCGCTCAGCACTTCATCAGCGCTGATTGCGCGCGCCTCGTACTCGACCGCCGCATCGGCATAGGCTTGCGCCTTTTCGCGCCGGCGCTCCGCCAGCTTGCGGACACGCTCTAGGGCCTCATCCTGCGTCATTGCGGCAGCTCCGGCATAGCGCTGCGGATGGCGGTTTGCTCAATCGTGGTGAGCTGCTTCCAGCCGGGGCGTTGCTTGATCGCCTCGAACGCTTCAAGCGCTGCGTCTACATCGCCCTCAGCCGCTGCGATCTCGCTCTTGGCCTTGTCGATGAACGGCTGCGCTGCGGCGCGGATGGTCTGTTGCTGCTGGCGGGGCGGCGGGGGAGACGCGGGCGCCCCGCCAGCAGCGGAGGGCGCGACTTCGTGCGTGGTCGCGTCGGCGTCGTTATCGCCCTCAGTCGGAATGCAGAATGTCTGGATCGCCATGTACTTGTACGCGGCGCTCATCGCTTTGTTCGTAGCCTTGTCGGCGCTGTCCATCGCTTCGCCGTAGAACGGGCCAACGGTGAACTGTGAACCATCGTCGGCGCTGACGAACGTGTAATCGACGCTCACCACCACATCGAACAGGGCGCCGCCGTTCTTGGCTTGGCGCTCGGTCAGCTCGCGAGAGCGGACATGCGGCACAATCACAAGCATCTCGTCAGCGAGCACGCGAGCGAGCGCGTTCAGCACTTCATCGATGCCGCGAAACTTGTAGCCCTGCTGCTGGTTATTGCGGTTCTTGCCGATGCCCTCAGTCGCCAGCTTGGCGGTGACGGCGTTCATGGCGCGGAGCACATGCGGCGTCGCAGGCTCAACAGCGGCGCGCTTGCTGCGCGGCTCGATCTTCTCAACGGTCAAAAGAAAATCTCCTCATCATCAACTGATGGCGGTTGCTCAATGGTCGGCGGGTACTCGCCGTCTTCATCGGGGAAAAAGAAATCGATCGGCTGGCCGCGCCACGTTGCTTTGTGGCACCAACCAAAGCCGCGAACCTCGGCAATGCCGAGCGCTTCAAGCGCGGTGAACAATCCCGGCTTGTCGATCTCGTCCACTTGGCGGATGCGGTAGAAGAGAAAATCTGCGTCTTTGCGCGGCCCGTCTTTGTAGAGCAGCCCGCCAGTGAGTGCGACGTGGCAGCCGAACTTCGGGCAAATGTCCTCAATGAGGCGCGCTAGGTCGATAGCCTGCGCTTGCGTCCACGGCTCGCTCATTGCGCGTCCACCGCTTCACGCGCGCTCACTGACAGCGCGTCCTCAGCAACGCCGCGAATGACGCGAGCCCAGCGCGCCGACGCTGCAAGCGGGCTCAGGCGCGGCAGCTCCACAAGCACATTGCGCCCGACGCTGTGGTCGAACTGCGTGGTCTTGTGCGTGCGATCGAGCAGGCCCTCATCGGCCCAGCGCATGAACACCTCTTCGGCCTGCGCCATGAGCTGCTGCACGTCATTGTTGATGCGCGCCGTAATCTCGCGCGCTTCGATCTGCCAGTTGGCGTCATCGTTTGCGGCGGCTGCTTCGCGTTCGTTGATCTCGGCTTGAAGGCTCATTGTGCGCGCTCCTTCTTTGGAGCTGGCGGCGGCGGTGTTTGCGGCTGGGGCACTGCCTTAGCGAGCACGCCCGCGAAACTTGATCCGATTGGCTTGAGCATTGTCGTCTCCCGTTGTGTGGAAAGACGATACGCCGAGTATCGGGCCTAAGTCAATACAGAATGTATCACTATCCGCCGGATGCCTTTTTCCCGGCTAGAGCGCGCAGGACATCGACCGCCGCACGTTGCTGCCCGGTGGGTATCTCCTTAAAGGTCTGTAATGCCTCGTCGGTGATGTCTTCCGGGTCGCTTGGCCCCTTACCGTATCCGGTAAGCAACCAATCAGCAGAGACATGGTAAACGCGCGTGTAAAGCTGAAGCATAGGCACAGTAGGGACGCGCGCTCCATTTTCGTGATGCCTGATCGCGCCAGGCGTTAACTCTAGCTTTACTGCGACTTCCTCGGTGGATAGTCCGCGCGTGTTTCTCGCTATTCGGAGGCGGCGGGCTAGAGGCGGAATCGACATAGCACACAGCGTATCGCGCCCGCCGCTACGCGGGGTATTGCCAGTGCCGATACTCTGTGTATCATGGGCGCATGTCCTTTCGCCCCCTGATTGCCAAATGGCACTCGAAAGCCGCCTTGGCCCACGATGTCGGGACGACCCAAAAGGTCGTTCAGGCATGGTGGAACCGCGACAGCATCCCGGCCCAATGGTATCCGACTATAGCACGCGCAGCCGAGCGCCGCCTAATTCGCGGCGTAAGCGAAAAGACGCTGGTTCTAGCTGCCGCTAAGCGCCGCCCCGTTCGGGAGCGCGCCTAGTGTCAGCGCTTTTTCTTCCGTCTTTTGGGCTTCTTCGGCGGCGCATCGCTGATCTCCGCGTGCTGAGCCAAGAGATCACCGAGCCGTTGGTGCAGCTCCATAGCGAAGGCGGGGGTCATGTGCCCGTCAGCGATGTAGTCGCCGCTACGCCCGCGCATGAGGATGCAGGGGCCATCCCATTTCAACTCAACCAATTCGCTGAACAAGGCATGTGCGCCGTGAAGACGCGCGTTCAACGACATGATCGACATTCATGCCCTCCCTCAACCACGGGCGAGAGTTCCCAAAAGGGAACTTTTCGTCAAGGGGGCGCGTCGTGATCCCCGCCGCCTTCACCATCATCATGGGCGCGCTGTCCATCATCGCCGCTGTGTTCGCCGCGATCTGGTGGTTCATCGCGTCGCAGCGCGAGGACACAGCAGAGACGCACGCTGAGCGCGCGCGCCGCTGGCGCGAGCAGATGCGGAGTATGAGCCGCAGATGAAGCTCCGTGTTCTCGACCTCTTCAGCGGCATCGGCGGCTTCAGCCTTGGGCTGGAACGCACAGGCGGTTTTGAGACCGTCGCCTTCTGCGAAATCGATCCGACGTGTCAGGCGATCCTCGCGAAGCACTGGCCTGATGTGTCGTGCGCGCCAGACATCCGCGCTCGAGATTTTGCGCGCGGCGAAGCTGACGTGATCGTCGGCGGATTTCCATGTCAGGACATTAGCTATGCTGGAAAACGTGCCGGACTTGCCGGCGAGCGTTCAGGACTCTTCTGGGAGATGGTTCGAGCCATTCGCTTGGTTCGACCCCGCTACGCGATCGTGGAGAACGTGGCAGCGCTGCTTACTGGAGGAATGGGCGACGTTCTCGGAACCATGGCCGCAGACGGGTATGACGCGGAATGGGATTGCGTTTCGGCTGCTGACGCAGGGAGCGTACACGGTCGCCCGCGCATCTGGATCGCCTTTTCCGACACCAACAGCGAACAGCGGCCGGAGCGGTGCAGTACGTCCCTTCGATGGTGGCAGTGGAGCGCGCAAGAAGCAGCGCAAACTCGTGCCGACGCCAACGGTCAAAGGCAACTGGAACCGCCAAGGCTGCTCGGACACATCTGGGGATGGCTTGTTCACGGTGCTGCGCGAGATTTTTGGTCCGATCACTGGGAAGCCAAGTTTGAGGCGCTTCGTCGAATGGACGATGGGCTACCCACAAGACTGGACCGCGCTCGAGTCGCTGCCGCCATCCCGCCGCTCGGAAACACTGTAGTTCCGCAGATTCCAGAGGCATGGGGCCGCGCGATCCTAAGCGCGATCTCGGAGCAATCGCACAACCGAAACTGAGCGTGAGCGCGTGCCGTTGTCGGGCGCGCGCTTTTCTATTTGCGGAGGGGACTATGAGCACAGGAAAGCCGTGGACTGAATCCGAGATCGCGACGCTGAAGCAAGCGCGCGCCGACGGCAAGAGCGCACGTGAGATCGCAGCATTGCTGCCGGGCCGTTCACGCAATGCGACGCTTGGGATGGTGCATCGCCTGCGCCTTCCACAGCGCGCTATTCGCGCCGCTCGCACAACGTACCGCCCGCCCAAAGTGGCGCGCGCTGCACGGCCGGCGGCGCCGAAGCCTGCGAGCGTTCCAAAGCAGAAGTCGCTTGTCCTGTCGTGGAAGTCCGGCCCCGCGAAGCCGAAGCCGAACGTCAAGATTGACCCGACATCGCCGGCGGCAATCGCAGCAGCCGAATTGCTCGGCCGCGCTCAAGAAGCAGAGCGGCGCTGCGAGTATCTGCGAGCGCGGGGCGTGAACCTGTCGTGGTAACGCTTCATGATCTCCAAGCCGAACAGGCCGTCCTAGGCGCCGTGCTGCTCAATCCGCAATGGATTGATCACGCCAACCTGACGCCCGCGCATTTCTACGACCCGACGCACGGCGCGCTCTGGGAAGAGATGCAGCAGCGCTACCGCGACGGGCGTCTGATCGACGGCGTGGCGCTGCGTGGCTTCGCGGCTGAGCAGTTCAAAGACATCGGCGGTGTCGGCTATCTCGTAAAGCTCATGGACGCGAGCGCCGCTATGTCGGCGCAAGTGACGGGCTATGGCGAGATCATCCGCGCCCATGCCCGCAATCGCGCTGTGACGGCGGCGTGCAACGAGACGATAGCGCTGGCCAAGCAGGGCGGCGAAACGCTGACGCAGCTTGAGCAGCGCTTGCAGGAGATCGCCTCAACCGACGCTGACGCCGACGCTTGGGAGCGCCTTGGCGTCATCGCGTGCGAGGCTGTGGAGCGCGCCGAGCTGGGCGAAGCGGTTGGTATCTCCACCGGCCTGAAGCGGCTGGACGAGGTTACCGGCGGTATGCAGCCCGGAACGCTGTGGGTTGTCGGCGGCGCGACCAGCATGGGCAAGAGCGTGTTTGGCGCTCACTTGGGCCGCGCAATCGCAAGCCAGGGCTACGGGGTCGCTGAGACGCACCTTGAGATGCGCAAGCTCCAGATAGGGCTGCGCACGTCTGCGGCGCTGGCGTTCGATCCCGACCATCGGAGCGATAACCCCTACTATTTGAGCGCCCAGCGCAGCACCTTGACCAATCGCCAGAAGGATCAGATGCGCGGCGCGGCCAAGGCAAGCGCCAGCCTGCCGATCTATGTGGACGCCCGCCCAGGGCGCACGCTGAGCCAGATTGAAGCCGCCGCCCGGCGCCTATTCCGCAAGATGCGCCGCGAAGGCGTGAAGCCCGGCGCGCTCATCATCGACCATGAGGGCCTGATTGCCGCCGAGCAGGGCGCACGCTTCCCCAGCCAGCTTGAGCGTACCAACGCACGCTCCGAAGCGCTGCTGAGCATGGCCAAGCGCTTGAACGTCTGTGTCGTGGCGCTTTCCCAGATCACTAAGGAAGGCTCCCGCGCCGATGGCGACGATCGCCTGCCGAACTCGACTGACCTGAACTACGGCGGCGCGATCAGCCAAGCGGCCGAGGTGGTCATCCTGCTGCATCGCAAGGCGTACTTTGCCGAACGGAAGCCGCCGCATCTGCGCACAGACGCCGACTGGGACGCGATGAAGTCCCGCGAGGCGCTGGCGATCGTGGACAAGGCCCGCGCCGGCCAACGGGCTCAGGTGCCGTTTCTGATGGATATGCCGACTGCGGCGGTTTGGGAGGCGGGGACGTGAAACACCGCGAGGAAATCATTGGAGACGCGCGCCTGATTTTGGGCGATTGCCGCGAGATTATTGGAACGCTCCCCCGCGTCGATGCGGTGGTGACTGATCCGCCTTATGGCGTCGAGTTTCGCGGAGAGGCGTGGGACGCAAGCGTTCCGAAAATCGCTGTTGATCTGCCGCGTCTGTTTGATCGCTGCGTGATTGTTATGGGAACGACCGCGATTTGGCAGTTTCCTGAGCCACGATGGGTCGCGTGCTGGGCTCGTCCGGCGTCAAGCAGCCGCAGCAAGATTGGTGGCTTTAGCCATTGGTCGCCGGTGTTAATCTACGGCGACGTGAAGCTTCCAGTAGATTTCCGATCCTGGCACGCGATTGCGAATGCATACGAGCCGGGGTTTGAGCATCCGTCGCCCAAGCCTGAGTGCGTCATGCGTTGGCTTGTAGGCCATGCAGCAGAGATGGGCGAAACCATCCTCGACCCCTTCATGGGCTCCGGCACCACCGGCGTCGCCTGCATCAAGCTAGGCCGCAAGTTCATCGGCGTTGAGATCGAGCCGAAATACTACGAAATCGCTTGCCGCCGCATCGAAGAAGCCTGGAAGCAGCCGCGCCTGTTCGAGGAGCCGCGCGCCAAGCCGGTCCAGGAGTCCATGCTATGAGCAGCGGCAAGCTCCCCTGGTTCAAGTTCTACCCCGCCGATTGGCGGGCCGAGCCGGCGCTCCGCATGGTGTCTATGGAGGCGCGCGGGCTCTGGATCGAGTGCATGTGCCTGATGCACGAGGCCGAGCCATACGGGCATCTGATCGTGCGCGGCGCCACCCTAGAGACGGCACAGCTTGCCACCATTGTCGGCGCTTCTGAGCAGTCCGTCCGTGCCTGTTTGCACCAGCTAGAACAGGCTGGCGTGCTGTCCGTGAAACCGGACGGAACCCTCTACTGCCGCCGCATGGTGCGCGACGCAAAAAATCGAGAACGCGCCAAAAATCACGGCAAAAGAGGCGGAAGTCCGCTTCTGAAAAAGCAGGTGGCTTCAAACGTTTACGAGCTACCCCTTAAGGGGGGCCTTAAGGCTGAGGATAAGGCTACCCTTAAACTAAGAGGCCAGAAGCTAGAGACTAGAAGAGAAGCTAACGCTTCTGTCGAACGGGTGTTCGACGCGCTCTGGGAACAATGGCCTGCGGTTTCACGCAAGCGCCATCCCCAGCAAAAAGTCAGAGACGCAATCGGCAACCAGCTCAAGCTCGGTGCTGACCCAGACCAAATCATCCAGGCAGGGCGCGCGCATGTCGCGGAACGCCTGCCGAAGGGCGCCGAGTTCGTGAAGGGCTTGGTGCCGTGGCTGAACGGCGGCCTCTGGCAGAACTGGGCGGCCGACGCTGAGCCGTTCGACCGCGCCAAGGCGCTCGCTCGCTTCTTCGAGTTCGATTGGCGCGACCCGCGCCTGACCGACGAAGACATCGCCAACGCATCCCAAGCCCAAGGAGCCAACCAGTGACGACCCTCCGCGAGGACTTCACGCGCCGCATGGCGCTCTCCAAGTCGATCCGCACGGTGCTGCGCGAGACGATGCCCACGGCAGAGGAGCGGGCTCGCTGGCTGCGCGCTGAGGCCGACGCGCTGATCCGCGAAGCTGAGCGCGCCAAGCGCCCGCTGGAGGTTTTCCCGGCTGACCCGATCGCGGAGGCCTTCTGATGAACCGCCCCGAAGAACAACTCCACCGCGCCGCGGTCGCGTACCTCCGCGCCTCGCTGCCGCATCCGTGGAAGTGTTGGCACACGCCCAATGGAGGCCACCGGTCCAAGGCCGAGGCCGGAATCTTTAAGGCGCTGGGCGTGTTGCCCGGAATGCCTGACCTGTTCGTGTTGGGGCCGTGTGTCGATGGCTACGGGATCGGCGGCGACATCACCGGCCCCAACCTGGTCGCCATCGAGTTCAAAGCCCCGCCCAAGCGCCTTCCGAGCGGCAACCTCTCCAAAGCCCGCGCCGTGCTTTCCCCCGCTCAGCGGGCTCGCCAAGCCGATCTAGGGGCATGTGGCGTCCCGTACCTTGTCATCGACGACATGGCCGACATGGTTCAGTCGCTGCGCGCCCTAGGCGTGCCGCTGAAGGGGCGGGTGCTCTGATGCCGCTCCTGACCAAGCCGCTCAGCCCGCAAGAGCGCCAGGCCGCGGCCCTGCGCCGGCAGGGCATGTCCAACACCGAGATTGGCGAGATCATGCAAATCCCGAACGGGCAAGTCTCGCAGGTGATCTGCCACGCGCGCCGCAAAGGCGCGGTCGTGCCGTACGCCAAGCGCGACCCCTTGCAGCTCTACAAAAACACCAAGGTCGTTCCGATCACGCGCCTCCTGCACATCCGCGCAAAGCTGCTCGAGGCCGGTAACGGTCATTACGGCATCAACACGATCATAGCGCAGCGCGTGGGCATGAGCCCCGGATGCGTGCGCGTCCGGCTTTGGAAATACGACCGCAACCAGCAGGGGGCAAGCCGATGAGCACGAAGCTGTTGAACACGATCCGCCAACAGGATCAGGACGCGCTCGCAGCGGCCTACAATGGCGAGAACCGCCGGCGCCGCTCCGATTGGGTCATTGACGTGATGCGCAAGAAGCTCCCGCCTGACCACATCGCGTTGGCCAATCGGCTCATGGATCTGCACGCCCAATCTGAGGGCATCAAACCCCAGGGCTACGAGTCCGTGGACGGCGGCGGCAACGGCGCCGAGGCTTCTATGGCCTA
>Ga0315905_10008017_pt1 | contig 10675 bp, 8 predicted proteins | sample LakEriMetagenome_5_FD_203522 | JGI IMG/M metagenome (GOLD analysis project Ga0315905, IMG submission 203522) | Freshwater fungal communities from buoy surface, Lake Erie, Ohio, United States - Buoy 4 MA121 | ecosystem: Environmental > Aquatic > Freshwater > Lake | place: USA: Lake Erie, Ohio... | reverse complement strand
ATTTCCACAGTATCACAGAGGATGATTTTATGATTGGCATGGAACGGGAGGTGCCGGTATCGGTGAGGTTGAATCCATTTAAGCCTTCAGATTTATTTTCCGGTCACGACCCTGTATCATGGGCATCGAATGCTTTTTATCTTCCGAAAAGAATTTCGTTTACACTCGATCCACTTTTTCATGCCGGGTGTTATTATGTTCAGGAAGCCAGTTCCATGTTTCTTGAGACTGCACTGAACCATGCTGTTGATTTATCTCAGCCATTAAAGGTGCTGGATCTCTGCGCTGCACCGGGAGGAAAATCAACGCATCTGATTTCATTGCTTTCATCCGACAGTTTGCTGGTGAGTAATGAAGTCATCCCGGCAAGGAACAAAATACTGCAGCAGAACCTCACTTCATGGGGTGCATCGAACCGGGTGGTCACACAAAACAAGGCAGCGGATTTTGAGCGGCTTCCCGGATTTTTTGATGTGCTGGTGGTGGATGCCCCCTGCAGCGGCGAAGGATTGTTCCGGAAAGACCCTGATGCAGTGAAGGAGTGGAGCGTGCAGAATGTGGAGATGTGCTCTCGTCGCCAATCAGTGATTTTAGAGGAAGCAACAGTTTGTCTGAGAGAAGGAGGTGTATTGATTTACAGCACCTGCACCTTTGAGACATCCGAGAACGACGATCAGATCCGTAAACTGATATCTGACGACAGTTTTGAACTGATTGAAATTCCTGCCCCGGCGGGAGTGGTGAAAACAGCATTTGGATGTCAGTTTTATCCGCACCTGATCAATGGGGAAGGATTTTATATAGCGGCGTTGAGAAAAACAAAAGCAGAAAATCAGACCGCCGGTAAGAGCAAGATCGCTTTCGCGGAAAAGCATCGTCCCGAATTGAAAAAATGGCTGAAAGACGATTCTGCTTTTTTACCTTACCATGCCGATGACCAGCTTTACGCTATACCCAAACACATGGCAGATGACTTCGCTGCTTTGAAGTCTAATCTTTACATCAGACATGCAGGTATTCATTTGGGAAAGATGATCCGTGATGAAATCATCCCCGATCATGACCTGGCGATGAGCATAGAGATCAATAAGGAGATACGCAGCGTGGAGCTTGATCTTAATGCCGCAATCAGTTATCTTCGTAGTGAAAGCGTGAATGTAGATCCTTCTCTGAAACCCGGCTGGTGTGTTGTCACATACAAAAATCACGCATTGGGCTGGATCAAAGTGCTGAAAGGAAGAACCAACAATTACTTCCCGGTTTCGCAAAGAATTTTAATGAGACCTTAATACTTTAATGAAATGATCAAATGGCACGTTGATGACGCCTATAAAGTGCTGAGGAAAGATCCGGTGATGAAAAATATCATCAAATCAACCGGAAAACTGACGACTCACCGCAGCAATGATGTTTATTTTTCCATGCTCAGATCGATAACCAGTCAGCAACTCTCCACCAAAGCGGCCGATACCATTTTCAACCGATTTCTGAATCTGTTCCCTGACGGCGATCCGCAGCCGGAGATTGTCAGGAAAATGAACCTTGACATGTTGCGTTCAGTGGGATTGTCCTATTCAAAAGGACAGTACCTGAAAAACATCGCAGACTTTTCAGTCACTCATGGACTGGAGTACAGGAAACTCAACAAAATGAATGATGATGACCTGATCGGATACCTCACACAGATCAAAGGCGTAGGCCGCTGGACAGCAGAGATGATTCTGATGTTCACAATGAACCGTCCCGATGTGTTGCCGGTAGATGATCTCGGCATACGTCACGCTATGATTCACCATTACAAACTCAAAGGTGATGGCAAAAAGCTGATCGAACGGATACATGAAGTTGCTGAAGTGTGGCGGCCTTACAGAACACTTGCATGCCGGCATCTTTGGAGGTACAGGGATAAGAGTTCGTAGTTCATAGTTCTTAGTTCATAGTTATGGATGTAGGGATGCAATGCTTGCGTCCCTACGGAATCGAGTCCGTAATTCACAATTAACAATTCACCATTCACCATTTATCATGTCCGACCCCCGCATCGACCAATACATCGGCAAAGCGCAGCCATTCGCTCAGCCTATCCTGACAAAGCTTCGTGAAATCATCCGCAAGGCACATCCCGGCATTACCGAAACCATCAAGTGGGGTGCACCGGCATTTGAGTACAAGGGCCAGATTTGCATCATAGCCGGGTTTAAGCAGCATTGTGTACTCGCTTTTTCTAAAGGTGAATTACTGGATGATCCTCATGGTTACCTTCATTCCATTAAAGCCGACGGCGGTCCGGCCATGGGACAACTAGGCATGATGGAATCACTGAAAGATATTCCTTCTGTGAAAGTATTAACATGATTCATCAAACAGGCTGTTCAACTCAATGAAGCTGGTGTGAAGGTTTCGAAAAGAAAACCTGCCATTGAAAAGGATGTTGTGGTTCCCGAAATTCTGGCTAAAGCACTTTCGAAAAATAAAAAGGCCAAAGCATCTGTTCTTCCGGTGTTCCTGCTAAATTTTCGAAAAAGTGGTGATTGCCTACAAATCCCACGGAAGTGATACCATTCGAAAACGGAATGATCCAGATCCAGGTGTCTCTTCGGTGATATACTATGGTAATACGATTCGGTTCGTGATACGACTGCCGCTTCGGGTCCTTCACATGAACAAAAAGAGTTTTTCTCGGTGGCTGATCAGACGGACGATCAAGATTGAACAAACGCGGAATCACCCTGCCGTAGCCACTCGAATCAATGATGAATTTCGCTTTGATCTGTTTCTCATTACCGTCTTTGTCGACAACCGTTGTCAACGACTCTGTTCCGTTAAACTCGATAGCTGTCACGCCGGTTTCAAATTCCAAAGGCACACCCTGCTTCTGTACTTCGGTGGCGAGAATTTGATCGAACTCCGCACGCTGCATCTGCTACGTCCAGGTCCAACCCGGAGTATATTTTTTACGAAAAATTAAAATCACATATTTTGCCGTCTCTTACAAACTTGGCTCCTAATTTTTCCTGAAATCCTCTTGCTTTCAGGGCATCCAGAAACCCTGCTTCTTCAAGTGGCTCCATGCATTTGGGCAGCAGACTTTCACCAATTACAAAACGCGGAAATTTTATTTTTTCCACGATCTTAACTTTGTATCCTGCTTTGTTGACTATGGACGCAGCAACCGTTCCGGATGGACCGGCTCCGATGACAATTACGTCGACATTTTCGAATTGACTCATTTTATGGCAGATTATATTTATCACTAACTCACTAACTCACTAACTCACTAACTCACTCACTAACTCACTAACTCACTAACTCACTCACTCACTCACTCACTCACTCACTCACTAACTAACTAACTAACTAACTAACTAACTCACTCACTCACTCACTCACTCACTCACTAACTCACTAACTAACTCACTAACTAACTAACTAACTAACTAACTAACTCACTAACTAACTCACTAACTAACTCACTAACTCACTCACTAACTAACTAACTAACCTAACACCTGTCACCTGTCACCTCTCATCAATGAACCTGCTCAATTTTCGTTTGCCCGGCTGATTTTGCATTTGCTGGATATCAGCAGCAGGCAGGTAGGAGATGTTGGGTACGATTCGCAATTTCGACTGAAGTGTTTGCCTGATCTGCTGGTCTGATACAGTAGACCGTGCTGAAAGTGCGAGTATGATTTCAAGGTCATCCAGCCCCAGTTCGTTTGATTTGACTCTGACAACATACTCAGCAATTTCAGGAATCGCATTGAGCGCGTTGAAGATGGTTTGGGGATAGAGTGTGGTGCCTTTGTATTTTACGAGTTGCTGCTTTCTACCTGCAATCGGACTGATGCGAAAGGAATGTCTGCCGCATTGGCAAGGTTCGGTGAAGTAGGTGCAGATATCACCAGTTTTGTATCGCAGCAGCGGCATGCCTTCCACTCCGGGAGTGGTGATGGTAAGTTCACCGTATTCGCCCGGGAGCACCTGACGGTTGTTCTCATCCAATACTTCAAAAATCAGTAACCCCGGCTGATGATGTCCGCCGCAACCGTATTCACATTCGGTAAAGGCGGTTTGTTGTTCAGTGGAGGCATAAGTAGAGTGTATGGAAACATTCCAGTTTTCCAGAATCCTGCTTCCTAGCGCATTCGGCACAAGTGTTTCTTCACGTATATTTTCACCGATGCAGATTATTTTCTTGACGGAGGTTTGATTCAGATCAATACGGTTTGCCTTCGCGTAAACGATCATCCCGTTCACAAATGAAGGAACGGCAACCAGCACCGTTGGTTTCAGCCTTTGGATGGTATCCAGATGCATGGCCACATTGCCAGGTCCGCCTCTGATAATCCCGGCGCCAAGCTGTCGTGCGCCGAGAAAATAGGCAATGCCTGCCATGAATTGCCGGTCGAGCGTAAGCATCAAAAGGAAAATATCTTTTTCAGTAGCTCCTGCACATTTGAAGGATAAATATTCGTTTTGGGTGAGTCGCTGTAAATCTTTTTCAGTTAATGCAATGGTCACAGGATGACCAAGCGTGCCCGATGTGCTGCAGTATTCCACAATTTCACCTGAAGGCACACACAGAAAATCCATGTTTCGCGATTGCAGATCGTCTTTAACAGTTACAGGCAGCAAGTGCATTTGATCCACAGAAGTGATACTGCTGATATCTGTCTGATTTTTACTGAACAGATCACGGTAAAAGGGTGAGTTTACAGACAGGTAAGCAAGCAACTCGGTCAGTTGCCTGTTCTGCTGCAAATTGATTTCTTCAAGACTGAGGAATCCCGTATCCTGCATACTGATTAACTGGTTTCTATCACTACCATGGCACAGGCGATAGTGGGTAAGTGCGACAAAGATAAGTGAATACCTGTTTTGCCTAAACTATTTATTTTTTCTGAAGTAACACCGTGAAAACGGAATGACGGCTTTCCGTTGTCATGGTTCACAATTTCTATTTCATTGAGGATTAACCCTCCGCTGAGTCCGGTGCCCAGCGCTTTCAACAGGGCTTCTTTTGCGGCAAACCGTGCTGCAAAATGTTCGGCAGGTTTTCCCATGGATTCGCAGTAACGGATTTCATTTGGATGAAAGACATATTCCTTAAAGCCGCTTTCGCGGGATGTCCGTTCCTGTATCCTGCCGGTTTCAATGATGTCGGTGCCGATGCCGTAGATCATGAATGGAAAATTATTTTAATTTACTTTCGATCTCCATGATACGGTTTGTGATGTACCGTTCCTCCGGAACAGAAGCAATCTCCAGCTCCAGTGCTGTCTCATACGCTTCTTGTGCTTTGGCGTATTCTTTGTTTTTGAAGTACTGATCCCCTGCCAGCACCCATGCGTGATAGTATTTCGGGTTGGTTTGAACCACTTTCACCGGATCTATATCAGCTCCGGCCATGGCATCAGCCTTCAGTTTTCTGAATTCAATAAATCTGCTGAAGTCAGCTGTTTTCAGCAACGGGTCGGCAGGGATGGTAAGTAAAGTATCTGATTTTTCCGACAGCACCTCTGATGACCCGGCGGCAAAAACGGAATCGAGGTGATAAGCAACATATGAACCCAGTTGCCAGGGGTCGGTGCTCACCCAGACGATTTTTTTTGCGGGATGGAAAATCACAGAATGGTGGCTGATGAGCTGGTTGACGGCTTTCTCGTTGCCGTACCCAATGAACTTTCCGTTCATGCCGGATTGATCCCTCAATATGGCTGCTGCACGAATTGGATCAATCACCGACGCTGAGTCAATCAGCTGACGCAGTCTTTTGTTTCGGTATACAGAAGCGCTCTCCGACATATGCTGCCGGTTGCTTTCGGTTTTCCCCAGCAGGTCACTCTCATAATGATTGGTACAAATGATTTCATCATCACCGGCATCAAAAATGGCGATGGTATCGGGTGTGATTTCAATATTCACCGCTTTGTTGTCGGCAGCAGAACCGATCAGGAAAGATTCGGCTACAAATGTTTTCCGTTTGCGTGCAATCTCATAAGCCTCCCTGATGTTACCGGCGTACTGAAGGATTTCCCTTGCCAGTATCGACACCGGAGTAGCAGAGCCTTTGGGCATTTCTGATTTGGCTGCGTTCAGTGTAATGGTGAGTCCCGCATTGTTCATACCCGAAACCACACCGATCATCCCTCCCCAGGTTACCATCATAAACCGGTGACCTGAATCGGGTTTTACGAACATCACAATTTTATTCTCCGCAAAACGGTCGCCGACATAAAAGTCAAAATTTCTACCGATCAGCAGACTGCCGTCCGCTGTTTTACCATCCCAGACACCGAATGAGGAGCAACCTACCAGAGCCAGATTCTGCAGGGCATGTCCGATGTCATGGGCTGCATGATAGTTGAGTATTCTCTCGTAAGGAGAACCGATATAATTGAATTCAGCCGATGCCGATTGTGATACACCGTAAATTTCCGCCTTGTATTCATCTGGAACATGTGCTGCCAGATCACGGTTGAACCAGGCGATGATGTACCGAAGAAACTTCCTGTAAAATTCGGACGGAATCATTTTGCTGATCTGCTCGCTGAAAGCTTCTTCCTGTTCATGCACCAACTCCCTGGCAAGTCGTCCGTTGACGATGCCACGCTCGTAAGGATTGCCTTCCACATACAACTCCCACAATCCGCTGTTGCTTTTCCTGATCCAGTTGTTGCCGAGCGTGGAGGCGTTTTCGTTCAATTGTACGGGTGGTGAATCAGTAGCCGGCCAGTTACTTACATCCGGTGTATCAATCCCCGTAAAGGAAGCAAGGTACAGGAACAGAATCAGCAATAATCCCGCAACAGCGCTTATAAAGACAAGTGGGTATTTGATCCATTTACTCATCCTGCGCATCGTTTATCTTTTTTAACAGGTTCGTCATGCCGGTGAAGAGTGAACAGGTGATCAGTGAACTGAGGGTGACTCCTAGTATCCCGTGCAGGTTGATATTCTGACCGGCAAGATACAGATTTTCAACTTTTGTTTTAGGCGAAATCATGGTCTTCAGCGGGTTTTTAACATCTTTCATCACACCGTAAACAGAACCGTCCTCAGTCCCCATATAATCACGGAAAGTGAGTGGAGTGGAAACATAAAATTGATGAATGGCATCCCGGAATCCGGGGAACAGCTTTTCTGCAAGTTCGAAGATGATTTCTGCCTTTTTCCTCTTGAATTCCTCATATTCACTTCCCCGTTTACCGGGATGAGCCGTGGTATTGAAAGTCTTTTCCCAAGGCATCACTTCGTCATACCTCATGTAAGTCATGAAGGTGATACCGTCGGCATATACTCGGGTGCTGCTGTTGGCTGAAAAGAAAAGTGAAAAATACCGTGGCCAGTCGCTTTCATTATATTCAGTGCCTGACCATACATCTTCATTCCTGAACCAGTAATAATTCGATTTTTCATATTTTATCTTGCCTGGTTTCAGAGTGACATTCACAATGAAAAAGGACATCGAATTTTCAAGCGAACTAATTCGGTTGCGGTATGCCTGGCGTATGCTTTCGGAGTCGGTGAGCTTAAGTGTTTGTACAGGATGAATATTGGAAATGAAATGATCGCCATGGTACTTTTCTCCATCTGTGGTTTCAACGTAAACAGCTTTTCCGTTTTCACAATGAATTTTCGAAACAGTTTTTCTGGTCAGTATCCTTCCTCCATTTTCAGTAATTTTCTTATGGAGCAGTCTGGCAATTGCTGAACCGCCGTCTACTATTCTCCATGAACTTTCAATGTAGGAATTGGAAATCAATGCATGAACGTAAACTGGAGTTTTGTCTGCCACGCCTGCATATAACGAATTGTTGCCGGCAAGCACATTCTGCAGTTTTTTATTGGTTGTAATGGACTCCAGAAATGATTTGGCGCTGATTTCGAGATACTCGGATTTTTCCATGTAGTCTCCCTCCCGGAGGTTATACATAGGAAATTTGGAACAGATCAGTTTGACTTTTTCGGTGTATTTTTTTAGTGCAGCTTCTTCTTCCGGAAATTGTATTTTTAATTTCTCAATGAAGTTATCGTAGCCCTGAGCCAGACAATAGGTTTCCGGATCACCCTCAAAGATTATTTTATCAAAAACGTCTTTGTCAAGCCTTTGCAGATTCAGTTTATCTATAATCCCCAGATATTTAAAAACTTTAAAGAGATTTTGACCCTTATCCAGTGATCCGATATAATGTACGCCACTGTCAAAGATGTGCTTATCGCGGGAAAAGGTTTGTAGATTACCGCCGATCTGTTTGTTGCGTTCCAGCACGGTCACTTTGTATCCTTCCATCGACAAAATAGCGCCGCACAGTAAGCCGCCCAATCCGCTGCCAATGACTACGAGGTCTTTTGTGTTGCTCATATATTATGCCTTTCTCAGGATAAAGACGACGTTGGAAGTCAGTTTAGTGTTGTCGATGACTTCCGTTTTCATACCATGCTTTGATGACAGATCATGAATCATCTTCGAGGAAATGAAATGAAGTCCGTGTTCACTTCTTTTATTGAAACCTAATATTTTGGTTGAGAACAATTCCGTCAGCTTCGTTCCCTGATGACGATCGGAGAGTTCCTTGATGCCATCGCGGATAATCAGCATGCCTCCGGGATTCAACGCTGAAATGTTTTGCTCAATTACCCTGATCTGTTGTTCCGGGAGGAGGTAGTGCAGAACATCATTGACAACAATAACATCCGCATCACGGCAAGTGAACTCCGTTATATCACCACTTTCAAAATTCAGGTGATCAGGTCTTAGGTATCCGCTTTGCGCGACTGCAATTTTATCCTGATCGTAATCTACACCGGTGACTAGTCTGTGGCGTGAAGTCAAAGCCAGCATGTACGACAGAAATCCGTAACCACAACCCAGATCATAAATTCTTCCGGCTTTAGGAATCATGGATTCAAACAGGCGGTAGTTGTCTTCCAGGCGAATTTTTACTTTCAGATACCACTCCAGCACAGGACCTTTGTAGAGGTAGTTCGCTATTAACTGTTTCCTGAAGTAATCTACGTTGCCGGTTTCTCCGCTGAACTGATCAAATTCTTTTTTGAATTGGGCAGAAACGGTTTTTGCCATCTCCCGGTAACCGTTACCCAGCTCAGCCAGTTGATCAGCCCGATATCTTGGAAGGAATTTCAACGTTAATTGACCATCGTTGAGATAGAAGAATCCTTTTTTCAGGGTATGGCCTGCACCATGGATCATCAATGGCAGAATATCGAGATTCAGCTTCTCCGCCATGAAAAACGCTCCCTTGTGGAATCTGCCGATTTTACCCGTGACCGACCGCGTTCCTTCAGGGAAAACAACAACGGAATAGCCCTGTCTGACTTTGTCTTCAAGCTGTGGAATGGTATTGTCTGCTCCTTCAGCTACAGGATAATATTCTGCCATTCTGATAGCAGCGCCAAATACCGGTGAATTCCACACCCATTTATTGGTCACCAGCAGTACTTTGGGATGCTGCATTACCGTAAGCAGAATGTCGAGAACGGATGAATGATTGGCTATGATGACAGCTGGTTTCGAGAAATCTTCCTTTGCAGGATTGATAATTTGTTTCTTCACATTGCACATAATGTACACCAGTGATTTGGTGAACAACTGCATGATTTGGTGATAGAACAATTTTCTTTTTTCAGATTTACCCGGAATGATTTTTAACATGATGATACCGATCAGGGTTATGATCAGTGAGCCGATGGTAAAGTAGGAAAAAGCGAATACGGATTTGATGATACCCCAGGCTGTATATGGCTGATGTCCATTTGAAGCAGGATTGCTTATCATGAAACGGAACAGAACAGGCTGCAGTACCTGCGACATGAACCAGACGCCTATGATGCCAACAACAGAAACCGTTGCAATGGAACTCAGTGCTGGATGTCCTGCGAAAATAAGCACTCCCATCCCGGAAATGGTGGCCAGCGCTGATAAGGTGATGGAAACAGTTGTTGTTCCCGTTGCTTCCGTTCCTGTCGCATAACTCTGCTGCAGACTGTCGGCTGTGAAAATGCAGAAATCATCTCCTAGGGCAAAAATAAGAGTAGACAATACTATGTTGATAATGTTAAATGATATGCCAAACACCGACATAATGCCCAGAATCCAGATCCAGGCAAACACCATCGGCAGGAATGAAATAACGGCCAGCTCAATTCTTCCGTAGATGATCAGGAGAGCAAAAAAGACAATGAGTGACGTCCACAACGTGATGAAATTGAAATCATCTCCTACCAGTTCCACCAGTTTGTCGGTAATCATTTTACGGTCGAATACGGAAACGCCCGGTATTCCCGAAGTTGCTGCATAAACCTGCGTCGACTGTTCGTTGGTGGTTCTGATAAAACCCGTAACCCTGTATCCCGTACTATCACTATCGATTAAATGGGCCAGCATTTCTTTTTTCAGGAATTCAGAATCGTCGTTGCTCAATGGCTGGTAGGACTGATTGATCTGTTGTGAAAAATGATCATACACCGAGCTCTTAAATTTGAACTCCGCACCCGTATCAATCATCATTCTTCTGATCGAAGCAGTATCTTTTTCCGACCAGAATCGTTGCCAGTTTTTTATCCTGCGTTCCTGCTCTGCCACTGACGGCAACAGCGTGGATAGATTTGTAAATCCTGATATTTTATTTTCTTCCAGCAGTTTTTGCTG
>Ga0315905_10008016_pt1 | contig 10676 bp, 10 predicted proteins | sample LakEriMetagenome_5_FD_203522 | JGI IMG/M metagenome (GOLD analysis project Ga0315905, IMG submission 203522) | Freshwater fungal communities from buoy surface, Lake Erie, Ohio, United States - Buoy 4 MA121 | ecosystem: Environmental > Aquatic > Freshwater > Lake | place: USA: Lake Erie, Ohio... | reverse complement strand
AACGTGTCAAAAAGGGCTTTTTGTGCAGCTGGATTTTGACGGATGCATCCATGTATCATTTCTTCCTGTGTCAACAACGTAACATTTTGGAAACTTTGTCCTGCGACGGCAATAAGACGCCGTCTGGTTAAAGTATGTTGCCTCTTAAGGTCCTAAGTTACCCCATTAGGCTTGATTTTGCTAGTATTCAAACTGAATTTGGAGCGGTTGATCGTTTTTCAGACCTGGTTTTATTAATTTTATCGGGATTAACCGCTACTTGTCAAAATACATGGAAGAATATTCAGATTCAAAGGGCGATGCATTTCAAATATATGATTTGAAGGTTCTTCTACAGGTTCGAGAAGAGGAATTGGAAAGTCTTCGTAAAGATGCTGTCCGAATAGCCGAACTCAACAGTCTACTCGAAGAAAGGCTCTTGGCTTTTGAACAGTTGGAGCAATCTTTGCAAGCCTCGCAAAAAAAAGCTGCATCAGCAACAAGACGAGAGGAGACTACTGAGCAAGCATTGCTTCAGTGTTTGCCTTTTGAAATGGAATATCACCAAGCCAATAAAATTTTACAATCAAGGGAAGCCGAAATAAACTATTTACAGGAAGCCTGTGTAGAAATTCGAACAATGAGTGATGAGATGGATGTGTTGAAAGCCAGGCTATCTGAACGAGAAAGTGAATTGGAATTGATTCGGTTAGACAATGAGTATCTTCGCGAAGCACTGAAAGCTGTGCATACGCAAATACCGGAACCTTTTTCAACCTTGTGACATGTTAAATATTGCCGACATTAGAAAAGATTATCGCTTACAAACCCTGGACGAATCAGCGGTTCAACAACATCCGATCAAACAGTTTGATGAATGGTGGGCGCAAGCTATTGAAGCACAAATTGAAGAAGTGAATGCGATGACACTTGCCACTGTTGATGAGCAAGGCATTCCCAATGCAAGAATCGTTTTATTGAAAGGATATGATGAGCAAGGATTTGTATTTTTTACCAATTATGAAAGTAGGAAAGCGCAGGAGATAGCCAGCACGCGGAAGGCATGTCTTGTTTTTTTCTGGAAGGAATTAGAGCGTCAGGTGCGTATTACCGGCAGTATAGAACGAATTGATGAAAAGCAAAGCGACGAATATTTTTATAGCAGGCCATTGGGAAGTCAGTTAGGAGCCTGGGCATCCCCACAAAGCAGGGTTATTCCGGACAGGTCATTTTTAGAATCAAATCTGCAAGAAGTAGAGGCTCGTTTTTCCAAGGAGAAAATCAATCGTCCCCCGCATTGGGGTGGATATCGTGTAATGCCTAATCAAATTGAGTTCTGGCAAGGAAGAAGCAGTCGCTTGCATGATAGAATTCGGTATAGAAAGACCGATGAAAACCAATGGATGTTGGAGCGTCTGGCTCCTTAAAAAATAAAAAGACCGTCTGAATAAGACGGTCTTTTTATTAAAAGCAATCAAAGCTTATGCTTTTTTAGCATCTGCTTTTTTAGTTGTTTTTTTTGTTTTGGCAGGTCTTGCTTTTCCGAAACTTCCTGCGAAAGTTTTTCCTTTTTTAGTTCTGATATCTCCACGTCCCATATTGCTTATTATTTTATTGGTTTGTTATTCAATAAAAAAGCAAGACGTAAAACGTCTTGCTTTTTTGAGGTCTGTCCATTAGATTTTGGAAGACAATTCTTTTCCTGCCTTGAAGCGTGCAACTTTCTTGGCTTTGATTTTGATCACAGCACCAGTTTGTGGGTTGCGACCATTACGTGCAGCTCTTTTAGAAACAGAGAAAGTACCGAAACCAACCAAAGTCAGTTTGTTTCCGCTTTTCAATGTTTTGGTTACTGCTTCTACGAAAGAGTCAACACATGCATTTGCCTGAGTTTTTGTGATGCCGGCATCATCAGCAATTTTTGCGATCAATTCTGCTTTGTTCATAATGGTTGGTTTGAAAAGTTTACGGCGACAAAAATAGAAGGTTTTTTAAACCAACAAAATAAATTTTAAAAAATCCGAGCAGTTTGATTTTCTATTGAAAAGCCCTTCCAATAAGGGATTGAGAAAAAAAATTTATTTTAATAGTAACCAATGAAGCACACACGAAAAGCTGAAACCCTTGTCTGATAAGGGGTTCAGGCATGCACTTGTCGAAACCCTTATTCCTATTGGGTTTCGACGTGTAGGGCAGAAAAACCAAATAAGAAAAAAAACGCCAATGATATTATGCACATTTAGTTGATAACTTGCATCAAAGAACGGAATGCAATAAAGCGATCTCCCCATAAATCAAATGATTTTTGACGGAGAACAGGTGCGAACTTGTCTATGTATTGATTATATGCCGCTTTACTTTCCGCTTTGTATTGAATAGCATAGGTTGGTCCTTCCGAATCATCTACCTCTAGTAATCGATGAATGCTTGCTTGTGTAAAACAACCTGTTTCCAATACCTCAGGCACATGAATTTCTTTTAACCAAGTAAGCCAATCGGTATGAATAGACGCATGAATTTTGACCGTTACGTTATATATGAACATCTTAATTATTTTTTGATTTCGAGGAATACCGGACAGTGATCACTGTGTTTCACTTCCGGGAAAATATCAGCATCTTTCAAACGATTTCGCAATGGTTCAGTTACGCAGATGTAATCAATCCGCCAGCCTTTGTTGTTTAGTCGTACACTCGGAAAACGTTGGCTCCACCAGCTGTAACGATGAGGCTCCGGATGAAACATTCTAAAACTATCGATCCATCCGGATTCCAAAAAACTTGTCATCCAGGCTCGTTCCTCCGGTAAAAATCCGGTTGTATTTTTATTTCCTTTCGGATCGTGTATGTCTATTTCCTGATGTGCAATATTGTAATCTCCACAAAGGATCAGATTGGGATGTTTCTTTTTTTCCTTGTCCAAATATTTTTTAAACGCATCCAGCCATTCATATTTGAATGATTGTCGATGTTCACCAGAAGTTCCTGATGGGAAGTAAGCATTGATCAGTTTTATGTCATCCCATTCCATTTCTATGACACGCCCTTCCAAATCACTTTCCGAATGACCATTTCCTTTTTTGATGCAGGTTGGTTTGATTTTTGAAAAAATAGCCACGCCACTGTATCCTTTCTTTTCTGCACTGAACCAATGATGTTCAAATCCCAATTCTTCCAATCGTTTCAGATCAACATCCGACTCCAGCGCTTTGGTTTCCTGCAAACAAATGATATCGGCCGGATTGGTTTCAAGCCAATCGTAAAATCCTTTCTTAATGGCAGCACGGATACCATTGACATTATAGGAAATGATGCGCATGTATGTTTGATGTTAAATTTTGAATCTTATCTACGCTAAAATTAAATCAATGACCCATGGAAATTTATAGATCGTGCATTTTTATTTTCAAAAAACTTTTAAAACCGAACAACGAAATAAAATCGTGAAGCATCTATATGAAAAAACGGATCATAAAATATCGTCTATAAAAAGCTGCTTTGTTTTTGTGATTTAAAAAGTGCCGGATTCTTCCGGCATTTTATTTTAAAGGTGTGATGTAATCAGAAATCAAAATAAAAGAGAATCATATTTTTCCTTCATCATGTATTTGCGTAATACCACCGCTCACGGCAAACTTCATAAATTCAGCGCTATTCACATTTTTTATCAGCTTAACCCGCTCTTTAGGAACCAATACCACGTTTCCTGCTACAGAATAAGCCATGGGAATATAAACGGCCACATGATTTTCCAATCCAAATTCCACCAAGCTTTGTTTCGTGATAAAGCCCAGTCGCCATACATCTGTATCATCAATGGAAGCAATCACGCTTTGCGTAAATTTTTTTTTGTCTCCAGTAAATGCATCAAAAAAATCTTTGGTGGTTGTATATACATGTTTTAAACCCGGTACTCGTTGAAGTAATCGGTCAAAAAATGAAATGATTCGGTTTGTGATGAAAAAACTACTGAAATAGCCAACCAATAAAATAAATATCAATATCACAAAAAAGCCGAGTCCGTAATTCTGTACACGTACAACGCCCTGATTATCTGTATAAGTAAAAAACGGAATCAAGTCGTCGATGTATGTGACAACAGAGAAAATGAAATAGAAAGTGATCAATACCGGAGCCAATACGAGCATGCCTTGCAGGAAATATTGTGGACTTCTCCGGATTTCAAATTTGTTCTTCATGTAAAACTTTTGCCAAAAATACGTGCTCTTATCTGAGCTACTTCTAATATTTCAATGGCAGATGACGAAAATCACACAAAAAAATCCTTGGAAACTTTTTTTACAAAAAAAGTTTCCATAGTTTTGCGCCGCAAATGACAAGTGGTACAGACACATATCAGCGTATTCTGCAGCAAGCCGAAACCATTTTTCTTCGGTATGGACTGAAAAGCGTGAGCATGGATGATATCTCACAACAGTTGGGGATCAGCAAAAAAACATTGTACCATCACTTTGAGGATAAAGAAATGTTGGTAACTGAAGTCGTGAAATCAGTGTTGCAAACCAACGAATCTCTGATGGAAGCAGACATTGTCAATTCTCAAAATGCCATCCATGAAGAGTTTTTGGCCATTACCTTAATGTCCACGCTCTTTCAAACCATGAATCCTTTTATCCTGTTTGATTTGCAGAAATATTATCCTAAAGGGTTTGAGGTTTTTGTAAAGCACAAACAGGAGTGTATTGCAGAAAAAGTACGTAGCAATTTGAAACGTGGAATAGAAGAGGGGCTTTATCGTCCGGAGATCAATATTCCTATTCTGCTCAATCTTAGACAGGAATCATTGATGATGCCCTTCAAACCTGATTTTCAATCCGGCCTTTCTTCCAATCTGGTTGAAATTGCCACCGAAATTTCTATTTTCTTTTTGAACGGTATTGTTACTCCAAAAGGAAAAAAATGGATGGATAAATATCAGTCACAAAAAACCAAGTTCTAAAATATGTATAAATCAATTCTATCCTTATCCCTGTTTTTACTGATTGGATTGGCATCGATTGCTCAAAAAAATATGATCTCATTTTCTGTAGATCAGGCAGTTGACTATGCTATGAAAAATTCAGCAGAAATTCGAAATGCACTCATTGACATTGAAATTCAGCGACAGTCTAACCGTGAAATCACGGCATTAACCATGCCACAAATTTCTGGAAATGTTGGCGCAACCCGTTATTTTGATGTGCCAACACAGACTTTGCCCGATTTTATCTCACCGGCAGTTTATGGAGTATTGGTTAACAATGGGGTGAAAGATGGTAGTGGGAACACTATTTCATTTCCGGCAAACGGATTCGGGTTTGTACCTGCGCGATTTGGTACGAACTGGAATGCCAACGGTGGCATTGAAGCCTCACAAATTTTATTTGACGGACAAATTTTTGTTGGACTTCAGGCACGTGGTGCTGCGATGAAACTCTCTCGTCAGGCAGCAGAAGTAACCAAAGAGCAAATCAAGGCCAACGTGATGAAAATGTATTATCAGTTGGTCGTTGGACAACGTCAGAAAACCAGCATTGATGCCAATATCGGAAGATTTGAAAAATTACTAGCTGACGCTACGGAGATATACAAAAACGGATTGATTGAAAAACTCGATGTTGATAAAATTGATGTTCAACTCAACAATTTGAAAACAGAAAAATTAAAAGTAGAGAATCAATTGCTCATGGGCATGGCTGCGATGAAATTCATGATTCAATTGCCTCAACAGGATTCTTTGATACTCACAGATACAATCAGTAATTCAGCCATTCAATTCGCAGCAACTTCAGATTCTTTTTCCTTTAATCAACGCAAAGAATATCAGCAGCTCATGACGGCTATGGAGTTGAGTCGTTACAATGTAAAACGTTACCAGCTCAGTCGAATTCCAACATTGGCCGCTTTTGGTACAATCTCCCGAAACGCCCAAAGAAATGTCTTCAATTTTTTTCAAAGCGGCGAATGGTTTCCCACCTCATTGGTTGGTGTAAAGTTGAATGTTCCGCTGTTTGATGGAAACGCAAGAAGGGCAAAAATTCAAAAGGCCAAGTATGAAATGAATAAGTTGAAAAACAATGTTGCCCGTTTTGAACAAGCCATTGAATTTGAAATCAACAGTGCGCAACTGAAATGGAATAATGCCATGCAAACTGTAACTACACAGGAAAAAAATCTGGAATTGGCGGAAAAAGTTTTCAATCAGACCAAGCTGAAATACGAGCAAGGCATCGGAAGTACCACTGAAATTTACAATGCACAAACAGATTTTAAGGTTTCAGAAAACAACTACTATGGTGCATTATATGATGCCATCATCGCCAAAATCGATTTATTAAAATCATTGGGCAAACTCTAATCATAACCATTCATCATCGCTATAAAAAAGATAAACATGAAAAAAGGCTTATTTATTTTGACCACCATCATCACCCTGATCTCCTGTGGTTCAAAAGATAAAAAAAATGACGTACTCGCTGAGAAAAAAGCAGCATTGGATAAACTTATCCAATTGAAAACAAAAACAGAAGCAGAGATAAAATCGCTACAAGATGAAATCAGTAAACTTGGGGGTGGTGAAATCAACGCTGCCAATTTAACGCTGGTAGCCGTCACGCCCGTAGCAGCTGCACCTTTCAATCACTTCATAGACTTACGTGGAAGAGTAGACGCAGAAGATATTTCTTATGTTACTCCACGTGGAATGGGTGGACAAGTCAAAGAGATTTTTGTTAAAGAAGGTGATCAGGTAAAAAAAGGACAGGTTTTGCTTCGTTTAGATGATGCCATTATGCGTCAGTCATACAATGCGGCAAAGAAACAACTGGAAACACTTCGTACTCAAGTATCATTCTCAAGAGATATTTATGATCGTCAAAATAATCTTTGGAAAAAAGGAATTGGTAGCGAGGTTCAACTGCTAACTGCAAAAACGAATATGGAGGCCTTGCAAAATCAATTAAATGCTGCTGAAGAGCAAGTGAAAGTAGCATCTGAACAATTGCAGACAAGCAGTGTAACTAGTGATGTAGATGGCACGGTGGAAACGATGATGGTTCGAAGAGGAGAATTGTTTGCCGGTATGGGACAAATTAAAATCGTGAATACAAGTCGATTGAAGGTTGTATCTAATGTACCGGAAACCTATATCAATCGAGTAAAAAAAGGAACCATCGTAGAAGTAGAAATTCCTGAAACCAAACAAACCTTCAAAACAACGATTCAGTTTGTTGGTCAAACCATTGAAAATACACAACGTGGTTTTACGATCGAAGCCAGTATTCCTGCGAATCAACAATTGAAGCCAAATCAGACAGTTGTACTGAAAATTCAGGACTACGCTTCTGATCGTTCAGTGACTATACCCATCAACACTTTGCAAAGTGATGAGTCAAACAAGTATGTGTATGTCATGGAAAAACAAGCAAATGGTAAGTCTGTTGCAACGCGTAAAATTATCACCTTGGGAGAGTCTTACGGTGATCAGGTAGAAGTGTTGAGTGGATTAACCGGAGGAGAGATGTTGATTACAGCTGGTTATCAAAATCTCTATGAAGGTCAACAAATTCGAGTAAATCCGTAATTCCTATCACCAGTCAACAACAAAAAATCATGAAGCATTTTGCTCAAATCAAGGATAAGTTCAAGGAGTTTAAACCAACTTCCTGGGCCATTGACAATCGTACTGCGATCTATATCATCGCAATGATTATTTCTGCATTCGGGTTATATAAATTCAATACGTTACCCAAAGAACAGTTCCCGGATATCGTGGTACCTACCATCAGTGTAAGTACCGTTTATGTGGGCAACTCTCCGAAGGATATTGAGAATTTAGTTACTCGTCCGATTGAAAAACAATTGAAAGGAATCAGTGGTGTCAAGGTAAAAAAAATCACCAGTACTTCACAAACTGATTACAGTTTAATCATCGTGGAATTTGACACGGATGTTAAAACTGAGCTAGCTAAACAGAAAGTGAAAGATGCGATCGACAAGGCACAGAGCGATCTTCCAACCAATCTTACTCAACAACCCAACGTACAAGAGTTTGCATTCAGTGAAATGCCAATCATGTTCGTGAATGTCAGTGGAGATTATGATGGGATCAAACTCAAGCAATATGCAGAGAAATTACAGGATCGTTTTGAAAGTTTGTCTGAAGTGACCCGTGCGGAAATCGTAGGCGCACCGGAGCGTGAGATTCAGGTAAATGTGGATCCGTATAAAATGCAGGAAGCACGCATTAGTTTTTATGATATTGAAAATGCCATCTCCCGCGAAAACAATGATATCACGGGCGGATTGATTGAGGTGGGCGATATGAAACGCACGCTTAAAATCCGTGGACAATTTAAATCAAGTCGCGACCTTGAACACATCGTTGTAAAAAGCAGTGCGCAGGGAGCAACTGTTTATTTGAGAGACATCGCTCAACTGCGCGATACGGTTAAAGAGAAAGAGAGTTATGCTCGATTGGATGGAAAAAATGTAATCACTGTCAACATTGTAAAACGCTCCGGTGAAAACTTGATTACCACAGCGGGCAAGGTGAAGGATATCGTTGCAGAGATGAAAGAATCCAAAGAATTACCCCCCAGTTTAAAAGTGGTTATCACAGGAGATCAAAGTAAAGCAACGGCAACTTCTTTCAATGATTTGGTAAATACAATTATCATCGGATTTGTATTGGTACTCGTGATTCTGATGTTCTTCATGGGTGTTACCAATGCATTCTTTGTGGCATTGTCTGTTCCATTGAGTGTATTCGTAGCATTTTTGTTTTTGCCTATAGCTGATTCAATTGTAGGAACCAATGTAACCTTAAACTTCATCGTACTTTTTGCGTTGTTATTTGGGTTGGGAATTATCGTGGATGATGCAATCGTGGTTATTGAGAATACACATCGAATCTATGCGAACGGAAAGAATAAAATCATCCGTAGTGCCAAGGAGGCGGCCGGAGAAGTTTTCATTCCGGTGTTGGCAGGAACAGCCACTACGTTGGCACCTTTCTTTCCCCTGTTGTTCTGGAAAGGAATCATTGGAAAATTCATGATCTATCTGCCTACGATGCTGATTCTAACTTTGGCTGCATCATTGGTTGTTGCATTTATTTTCAATCCGGTGTTTGCCGTAAGTTTTATGAAGCAGGAAGGAAAAGAATTTGAAGAAGATAAGAAACTCATTTTTAAAAAATGGTGGTTCTGGACTTCAATTATCACGGCTATCATCATGCATTTGCTGGGCTCACACGGATTTGCCAATTTCCTGTTGTTCATGATGATCTTGGCTGTATTGAATCGTTATGTGTTTAATGATGTGATTCATCGATTCCAGACAAAACTATTACCCGGATTGATGAATCGTTACGAAAAAATGTTGCGGTGGATTTTGATTGGAAGGCGACCTATTTGGGCATTGGTTTCCTTGTTTTTACTTTTCCCTATTTCTTTGATCATGCTGATGGCAAGAGGAAACAAAGCAACGTTTTTCCCCAGCGGTGATCCCAACTTCATTTATGTTTATTTGAAAATGCCGCCGGGAACGGATGTGAAAACAACGGATAGCGTAACCCGTGTATTAGAGCAACGTGTTTATAAAGTATTAGAAAAAGAGAATCCCGGAAAAGAAGGCAGCATCGTTGAAAGTATCATTGCCAATGTGGCGAACAGCGCCAATAATCCGAGAGACAACAATCGGAGTGTACAACCTAATTTAGGAAGGGTTCAGATTTCATTTGTTGAATATGAAAAGCGTGAAGGAAAAGCAACCTTGCCATTCCTGGATTCGATTCGTGCTGCAATGGTTGGTATACCGGGTGCAAGTATCGTTGTGGACAAAGAAGAAGGAGGTCCTCCCACAGATCCTCCGGTAAACATTGAAATACAGGGGGATGATTATGATCAGATTGCTCAAATGGCAACCAAACTGAATCAGTTTTTGGACACCAACCGAGTGTATGGAATTGAAAATTTAAAAATGGATGTGGATCTGAATAGTCCGGAAATCCTGGTTAAAATTGATCGTGAGCGTGCGATGTTGGAAGGTTTGAGCACTGGACAAATCGGGATGGAAATTCGAACTGCTGTGTTTGGTAAAGAAGTTTCTAAACTGAAAGAAGGAGAAGACGAATATAAGATTCAGGTGCGCACCAATGAAATGGTTCGTAAAAACATTACTAACCTCATGAACATGCGAATAACGTTCATGGATATGAACACGATGCGCATTAAATCTATTCCGTTAAGCTCTGTAGCGAGTATAGATTATACCAATACTTCCGGTGCAGTGCAACGTAAAAACGTGAAGAGAACGATTCAATTACAATCCAATGTACTTGATCCGTCTATGACGGCTAAAGTAAATCAGGAACTGTCTACTAAAATTGCACAGTTCAAGTCGACGATAAATTTACCGCCTGGAATTACTATCCGTCAAACCGGACAGGGTGAGCAGGAGGCGGAAACCAATAGCTTCTTAGGCATGGCCTTATTAGTTGCATTGGGATTGATTTTCCTGATTCTCGTATTGCAGTTTAATTCATTGAGCAAACCATTCATTGTGTTGACCGAAATTTTCTTTTCAATCATTGGCGTGTTTTTGGGATATGCTTTGACCGGTATGACCATTGCAAGTATCATGTTGGGTGTGGGTGTGATTGGATTGGCGGGTATTGTGATCAAGAATGGTATTTTG
>Ga0315905_10008015_pt1 | contig 10677 bp, 8 predicted proteins | sample LakEriMetagenome_5_FD_203522 | JGI IMG/M metagenome (GOLD analysis project Ga0315905, IMG submission 203522) | Freshwater fungal communities from buoy surface, Lake Erie, Ohio, United States - Buoy 4 MA121 | ecosystem: Environmental > Aquatic > Freshwater > Lake | place: USA: Lake Erie, Ohio... | reverse complement strand
GGACCTTGTGGATGCCGCTGCTTGGGGAATCGTTCCATGCGTATCTAAGATCTATAGCTGCGTATAGAGGGGTAGGGATGTGTACGCTGCAAGCTGTGGTGATGTTTTGTTTTATTTTTGATGAAGGGTTCCGAGTCGGGGACTGAACTGAAAAAAACGGGCGTTTTCAGGTCAAAAAACGGGCGTTTTTGGGGCGTTTTGGGGCGTTTTTGGGGCGTTTTGGGGGCGTTTTGGGGCGTTTTGGGGCGTTTTTGGGCGTTTTGGGGCGTTTTTTGAGCGGGTCCAAAAATGCAAAATTTGCGCGAAGTTCGTGGACTGGGGTTTTACACCCTGTTTTAAAGCACTCAAAAGTGGTGACCGAATTTTCCCCGGACTTCTGGACTCCCCGCATCGTGAGGGTCCCACAAAAGTCTGACAGGGCCCTCAGTGTAAGGGATTGGATGCCCTGGGCCTGCCGCGCATGCGGGGTCTTGGTCGACGCAAACGCGACCAACCCCGATCACTGCGCGTACAAGTATAAAGGGCCGTGCTGCATTTGTGCCAAGTCCAAGGGCTGGACTTTGTTCGACCAACGCGCTTGCCACTTCTGCCGCGCACGTTTGGAGCACGGGGGAGGCCAAGACAGGGGGGACTCACATGCAAGCAGCCAGCAGCCATCCAATTCAACACCCACAGCTTGCCTGTGAAAGCGGCGGCGGTGCGCGACAGGCGCACAGGTCCGTCGAGAACAAACAACCAGCACAGGCTGCCGGGCAGCAGCCATTTCAACCTTGGCAGCCCACTTGACTACCTGCCGCCCGCCTGGCCACGTGATGGCTCACGAGGCACCAGCTGCACAAGAGCGCGTTGGCATCGCAGCTCCACCTGCCGCCCGCCTGGCCACGTGAGGGCTCATGAGCCCCCAGCTGCACCACAGCGCGTTAATATCGCGTCGCGTAGCTGGTCCATATACTGGAAAAACGGCGCGCGGGCCGACGCAGTTTTCCCCGCACGGGCGAGGTTGTTTCTTGTTTCTCAAGATGGGGGGGGCGCAGCAATGCGGGGATGCAAGCATCAGAGTCGTTCGAATTTTTTGAAGATTCGGTTTGAAGATTCGGTATATGGCAGTTGCTTGCAACTCCTCGCGCCCTGTTTGCGCCCATACGCAAGTTGATGGGTTGTGGCGCGCGCTCGCGCTCGCATGCAGGCCTGCTCCAAGAGGAGTACTACCACACTGTGTACACACTGTAATAAGCCCTGGTGGACGCTACCTAAACCAGATTTTCGCGGGCATGGCCGTGCACCATTTCCTTGGCCTGTCGATTCAATAAGGAGGGCGTGGCCACGCCCGAGGATGGCTCCGCCGGCGTGTGCCATTTTGCTCCCAGGCCTGTAGTCGCTCACCAGCACCAGATCTCGCACAGATGCGCTCATCAGCACCAGAGCTCACACAGATGATCCTAGGGGTCGCCCAACACTTGTTCTTAAGGGTGTTCTTGAGGGTTTTATCAAGTTGATTAAATGCTGAATTGAATTATTGAGTATTTGAGTGCTGGATCGAGCTGGCGCTAGCAGCCGTCACTCGAGGTTGATGTTGATGAGCGGTCCCGGCACTAGGCTCCAGGGTGTGACAGGGTGGGAGGTGCCGAGATTAGTCTTCGAATAGGCGCTGGGCAGACACAAATTGGTGGTGGCTTCGACACAAGGCAGCGGCCGAGGTCTTGAGGGCCTCGGTGCGCGGATGCTGAGGACCAAGCTCGAGCGAAACGGCAGCAAGTGCCTCAGCATACAGCGTCTCCGCGGCGCGCGCGTGCTCTCCAGCTTGCACCGGTGCCAGAGACATGCCGGCTGCTTCAGCTAGCATTGCGGCCAGGATGCGCTGCGTTTCGGCTTTCAACAGCACAGCTTTTGACAAGCGCTTGCCTGCGGCCGCCTCCTGGCGAGTGTGTCCGGGAACCACATCGCGTTTGGCCTGGCGCGCTTCCTGCACCTCTCGCTGACACAAAGCAATCGCTGACGTCAGCACCCGCTCAGCTTCCTTGATGTCTCCCAACGCCCCGTATACCTGCCCCAGCCGCTGGAGCTCAGGGCAAGCCTCTAGAGGGTAGTCGTTAGTGCTGGCGTAATGCCCCGCTTCTTGGCAGCCTGACACTGCTGACATCTTGGGTAGGCCTGCGGCTGGTTGGAGATGCGGGTACGCTTTGGCCCCTCTTGCCAGTCTCTCCTCTCTTTGGTGCTCCTGCTTGATTGAAAGGGAGCGCTCGATGAGCTTCACCGCCTGCTGCAGACGCTGGCTGTAGCTCTTCTCCAGCACAGGCAGGCGAGTGCTAAGTTTGTGCAGCTCCTCATCGCGTGTTGCCTGCCAGTCGCTTTGCTGAAGGCGTTGGAGCGCAAACAAGTGCCTTCGGCTCTCATCCACCTGCTTGTGGCCATCACTGAGCTCGAGGTCGACGAGGCGCATGATGATGCCGCATACTCTGATGCTATGAGCTCCGTCACTCGTCTCGCGAGAGAGCAGCATGTTCCTGAGCTCGGCGCGAGCCTGGTCCACCCGGCCATTGTGCTGGAGGCACACCACCAGTTGATCGCGCGCGCTATCGACCAACAGGGATTCTTGCCCAAACGTGTCCTTGAGCACTTCAACGGCCCAGCGCCGCAGCAGCAACTCATGTTCCAGCAGCAAGCTCCCACGCGACCGGCATACGCGGGCATAGGCACCCAAGACAGGCAGCAGCGCCGGGTGTCGCAGACTGCTGTGGCGCAGCATCAAGTCCAACGCGGAGTCGAGCATCTTCACCACTCCCTTGTAGTGCCGCCCCCCCGGCCCACGCTGCTCATACACGAGAGCGAGGAGGTAGAGGCAGCGGGCCGAGGAGACATGTGCCTCCCCGCACGAAGTCTTGAGAGCCGTGCGGGCCTGCAAAAGGATGCTCTCAGCCTCGTCGACGGCTCCGCGCTCCAACAAGGCCTCGCAGACATCTAATTGGGCACTAGACACCACGGGATGCCCAGGGCCGAGCGCCGACGTGAGTTGCACTAGCTGCTGATGCCACACGTGCATGTCGGACAGCAAACCCCCTCGCATCCTCGCTCGCGTCGTGCAAAACGAAGCCTCTGTCACGAAAGGATGATGTTGGGACGGGAGGTGGTCCGACAGCGACCAGCTTTGCGCACTCTCTACGTAGTCGGCCGACGCAGCCACGAAGTCCTGCAGAATCTCACGGATGCTCCCTGCTGCCTTGACGCATTGAAAGTATCTGACGCGCTGTTGCGCAATGGACCATGCACCACCTTGCTGGAGCCTGTGGTGCAACAGGAGTTGCGCAAGCTTGCGGAGCTTTCTTTCGGCCTCAGGATAGCGAGCGAGACCCGCAAGACACATGCCCTCCAGGAGCTCGCACTCCTCGAGGTGCATGTGCGTGTGGAGATGGAGCGCCGCCAACGACAGCCGCAGCTGCTCGATAGACTCGAGCGCGTGTTGCCAGCGGCACATGCGAACAAGAAGGCGCACTTGCAACACCATGCCTTCCACCTCCACCAGCCGCACAGTGCAAAATGCCTTGGCGTTTGATGGCGGCATATTGCACGCAAAATTCGTCGCTGGCCCACCCTCGCCCACAGCTGAGACGGGTGACACGGGTAGGTTGACGGAGGAGAGACCGCGCCGCACCTCAGGGGCCTGGTCTGGCGCCTCCGATTGTGGCGACTTGCGTCTGTCGGGCTCTTGTAGTAAGGTGTCGTCCAGGAAGTGTTGTAGCCCATTGCCCTCGTCCGTCCCCACCTCCGACACTGTCATCAGAAGATAGCGAGCAACGTCAATACAAGATAGTGAGCAAGCGAATACAAAATAGTCAGCAACATCACCCAGTACCCACCCAAGCTCCGTGCGCTCGGTGCTACTCAATAATGGAATGAAGCGGCGGAGGCATACTAAGATCTGACTATGATGTAATGATGCAACAGGCATGGTTGGCACGGGAGCATACAGGAGACAGTTGGGCTGGGAGGCATGGAGACATGCAGACAAGTTAGGAGATGAGAGAGGAGAGGAGAGAGGAGAAGCAACACCTCGCTGCACCAAAGCAGCGAGCGTCGAAAAGCGCAACTTGTCGGGCTGAGGAGGAGATTGGAGGAAGGGCTCATGGAGCAAGTCTTGCAGCAAGTCTACGCCGCCCCTGCCAGATTCAGCCCCACCACGTTGAGCCCGTTCATCGCCATTAGCCCTTGCAGCACTACCATCCTGGTCCTGGTACCACACAAAAGCCTTATCGCGAACAAAGCCGAGTTTGTGCAGACGCGCATCGCGTTTCTGACCGCCTTGGCACTCGAGCCCTGAATTCTGCACTTGTTCCTTACTGTTGCCCTCGCCTTGATCAAGCACTTTTGGCAGGCGGTCTTCTGGCATGTTTGCCCTCTGCTTATTGTGCGACGGCACTTGCAGGGTCTCGAGTCCTCCACCTGTGCCGTTTGGCTCTCGCACGCCGTCAAGACTATGAATGGGGGGCTCCTCTTGCTCCTGATGGGAGGCGTGATGGGCAACACGAGGATCCTCGTGTTGCTCCCATAATTCATCAACAGCTGTGAAAAAGGAGCAAAGGAACTGGAGAGCCTCTACGAGGATGCCCGCCTCCATCAGGCTCCGGGCAAGGTCAAGTTGTGACTGCGCTATGCCCCAGGTGATAGCATTGCGGCAGCCCGCCGCCCCATGCGGCGTGTTGTCCGCAGCAAGCATTGCCTGCACGCCAGCGAGTGCTTTCCTAGCATGCTCCACCGCCGACGCATGTCGGTTGTTGGCACTCAAAATCAACGCCTTGACAGCCAACAGGCGAAACTGGAGGGGATGTGAAACCGAGACCGAGACCAAGCCCTGCGAGACCTTTCCGGAAGCTTCGTCCATCGGAGGCACAGAGGAATACTCTTTCTTGAGCGAGTCTTCTGCATGGGCAACTACGGCCTCTACTTCGAGATGCGCTGAGAGAGTGGGCCCAAGGACAGTGTACGCACACGCCCACTCGAGCGCCGCCTCCAGGCACGTGGGATGAGATGATGTGTATCGAGCTTGCGCCAGCTCTCGCGCGGTGGATGCGTGCTCAACTGCCTGCTGTTGCTCTCCTCTTATGCGGCACACCTCAGAGAGCACCAAGTGAGCAGCGATACAGACTGGCTCCAGCTCCATGCCTCCTTCCTCCAGCCATCCATGCTCTTCCTCGCGCACTTCCCGTGGGTCACAAGGCACGGGTAAAGATGTCATGCCAGTCTTGCCTCCCTCCCTGTCCGCCGCGCTGCCAGACGTGGGCGAGGAGGAGGGGGGAGCCATGCCACGCCCCGAACACAGCGGATGAGACAAGATGGAGCGGGCGAGAAGGGCGGCAGCATCGACTAGGCCTTGGCAGACCAAGAAACGCGCGCGCAAGGCCATGCCAACAAGGGTGCCTGCAGCCCGCTCCCGCTCACCAGCGGATTGTTGTACCACACAGTCGGTTGCTAACTCAGCCAGTTGCAGAGCCTCGGTGAAGCGCCCCAGCGACGCGCAGCCTTTGGCGAGAGCATAGCGGTCCAGCGCCATGCTCCAATGACATGCATTCCAACCAGCGCGCGTCTTCATGTCCAGGATGGCGCGCAGCTTGCTCACGGCCTGCTTGTAGCAGCCTTGCAACACAAGCACTTGGGCCATGGCCGACTGCACCAGAGCGCTCCGCGCGCTTTTGGCGCCAAAGGCTTCATACGCGAGGAGCGCGGCCCGCTTGGCACAGGTCTGGGCCTCGCGCGGCCTGCCTTGCTCAACGTGCACCAAGGCCAGCCCCATGCACAGCGGCGCCATCTGATAGTGGTTGCTGGCGAAAACTGCTTCAATCTTTAACATGCTCTCTTGGAGCATCTCTTGTGCCCTTTGTCGCTGCCAGCACGCACCATCCTGTGAGCTCCATGCAGAGGATGCTGGGCATGCGCGCACAGATAGCCCAAATGCGCGCGCCTCGGCTCTGAGCAGCATGGGCAGGTGGAACCAGAAGACCAAAAAGGGTTTAAGAACGAGACCTGCCCCAAAGCAACCAGCGCTCTGCTGAGCGAGAGGACCAAGGAGCCAAAGCCAAAATACCATGAGCCATAGACAGTGCCCGAGCACAGCCGGTATGCGTGAAGCAGCAGCACGGCCCCCTTGCCGTACGCTCCCTGCACAAGGGCCACCTCCCCTTGCACTTGCTGCTCCCACACCACACACAAAACAGCACACACAAAACACCACACATGTCTGAAATGGCAGGGAGGCGCAGTGACGGCCGGCATCTCTGAACCAATGCATCCTTATGCCTCATTGGCCCCCACTTGCTCCTCTGCATGCACATACGCAGAGGGCAATCACCAGGGGTGGCGGGAGGGAGGAGACGTGAGGTACGTACCAGAGCTTCCACCATGAGATGTGACGAGAGCGCTGGAGCGGGGGCTGTCAAAGAGCTGTCAAGCAGGCTCAGGCTCTGGCTCTGGCGGCCAACAGCAAGTACAAGCCTCTCCGCCCCGGCCGCCGTGATTTCATCGTCGTCTTGTGCCTGCAGGTCGCTATCGAGCAGCGAGAAATGCGCGGGCAAGCTGGCTGCCTCCAGCACCCGTTCCGCCACCGACGAAACGCGCTTGAGCCCCGCGCCTGCCTTGTCCCCTTGCTTGTATTGCCCTTGCGTGTCTTGCGGAGCCTCTTGCTGGAGGGCACGGGCCGACGGGAGGGCGGTGTGGTAGTAGAGCTCGGCGTCTGACGGTACTCGCTCCAGCATCGCCCGATGCCCCTCCTGCTCAGCCTCCTCATGGCCGTGCATCACTCCAAAAACTTGCTTGATTTGCTCTAGTAACCTCCTTCTGTTCTCCTCTCCCTAGTGCGGCCGCATCAAGAGAGTGTATGGTGAGTTAGGCTGAAAGAGTATCTGACTTGGCATGGCACAAAGAGCCACAGTGAGAGAAAGAAAGAAAGAGGGAGGGAGGGAGGGAGGGAGGGAGGGGGAGAGAGAGAGGGAGAAAGGGGGAACAGAACTGAGGGGGGACAGGGAGGGGGAAAGGGGTGAGGGGAAGAGCAATAGAATGGAGAGAGCTGGAGAGCGCGCGACCGAGTGAGCGAGCGAGCGAGCGACCGAGCGAGCGAGAGCGAGTGAGTGAGAGACGATGTGTGCAGCGGGAGGATTGGGCGGCCTGGGAAAGCGAGGGTTGGGAAGCAGAAAGAGCAACAGGAAGGGACAAGGTAAGAGGAGGAGGAGGAGGGGCCAACGGGGCACGAACCTGGCCCGGTGGAGCAGCGACTGGAGGAGCATCGGCAGCGAGAGAGCGGAGAAGAACGGCAGTGGTGGAGTCGACACGGGAGGCACGGGAAGAAGAGAAGGCGCGGGCCAAGATGCGCGCCAATTCCTCCATGCTCTGCGTCAAGTGTGCCGCGCGCGACATGCTTTCGCGCCGTCAGTTGAGCGTGCACAGAAGGAGGAGGAGGAGGAGGCGAGAGAAGCTTTCCTCTGCATCTCCTCCTCCTTTTGTGCACGCTGCCGCCCACACAGAGCGCCGCTGCTGCCCGAGCAAGGCGAGAGAGCATGTGTGCGTGTGGCAGAGACGACGTGCCCATTGCCTTTGGCCGCGTAGCCTACGCCCAGACCCTGTCCATTTGGTGCATTTGCTTTATCTGGTGGAATTCTGAAATGGTTGTGGAGAAAGGGACAGGGGGCAGGGACTGGGACAGGAGGCAGGCAACATGAGCCACGTGTTGGCCGTGGCAGGAGGTGAGGAAGAGGTGAGGCGACACAGGGCGCGTCACACACGCCTTGCTTGCTTCTTCCCCGCTCGCTCCTCTTTGCGCGCTGCCTGGTCTGTCTGCTCCTGAGCTTGTTACCCTTTGTTCTTCTGACTGCGTGTTTGTCAAACCACCCGCACAGCATTGAGGAGACATTGAAGAGAGCGCCAGAGCAGCAGGAGAGGGACGGCATATGCAAGGGAGAAGAGCAAAGAGCTCAAGACAAAAACATAGCTCGCACAGAGGTACGCAGGGCGCGTGGCACGTGCGCAGCACGCGTGCCGCCTCGTTCCCTCGCCACATGTGTAGCGCACCCCGTAGGCACCACGGACGCGTGGGTCCTCGCCCCGCCACTGCTCCCCAATGCCATCTCCCTCAATCTCTCTCTCCCTCTCCCTCCCTCCCTCTCTCTCTCTCTCTATCACACACACACACACACACAATATATATGTATATGTGTGTGTATATATAATATATATATATACACACATATGTGTGTGTGTGTTTGTGTGTTTGTGTGTGTGTGTGTGTGTGTGTGTGTATCGTGCAGACGAGGGAAACAAAGGGGAGGGGCACCTGGGGGAGAGCAGCAAAGAGGACGCGGAAAGTTTCCCGCGGCACGACCAACACCTCTCCAACCCCGCGTTCCTCGGCGCGGGCTCGGGCGGCGTCATGAGGACGGAGGTGGCTTTGCTCAAAAGAATGCGGCGCACGGAGACATACCTCAAAGGGTAAGTCAAGGAGGACGGCGCGCTCGCCGAAGGTGTCGCCTGCGCTAAGTTGGGCGATGCGCTCCCACCCATCCAGCTCCCCCGCCGCTGCAAAGCCTCCGCCTGTTTCCTCCGGCCCAGGCACACGTGCTTGCGCCTGCCGACCCTGAGAAGCATCGTGCTGACCATCCGGAGGAGCATCTTGCATGCCTGCTGTGGCTGGAGCAGGCGTGGGCGCGTTTGGGCTCGGTGCTGCGGGACGAGGCTGCAGGACGTCGAGTGAACCTCGCACGAGAATAAGCATGAACGGGTGCACCTCGTTGGGTTGTGCCACAACATCGCCGGCCTTGAAGGTAAGGGCGCGGCACTGCGCCGCAGCTTGCTTCAGCACTCGCTCTCTAAGCACCGTTTCCCCCGCTTCCCTCTCAAGAAAAACATGCATGAACCACACGCGTTTGAGAATGTCTGCATTGTCGGCGGCATGCAGGGAGCTGAAAGGCAAGGTATCCAGGGAATAGGCGGGCCGCACGCGTCCTATCTCGAGGGCCAGATGAGCGAGGGCAAGTTCCACAGCCAGGGACCCGGCCGTCTGCGCGTCACCAGCAGCTGCACGAAAGAGGGCCTGGGCATCACGGAGCCTGCCCTGCGCTTCCTTGTATCGGCCGAGTGCAAGGGCGCAGAGGGCCATGCCGTGATGATCATGAGCGATGCTGATGTGCGACGCCACCCACCCCCCGGCCTGCTTGTTCTTGAGTGCAGAGCTAAACCCTTGCTCCGCCTCCTTGAAGTGCCCGAGCGCAAAATCATGCTGGGCCAGGCCTGTTTTGCATACGCCGATGAGGGGATGCGAGTCGGTCGCTGCTGCATCCGGGTTGAGTTGCGTGTATCGCTGAATGAGGTCGAGCAGGCCCCCGTGAGCGCCAGCTAGGCTGCCCTCCTGTACCTGCAGCAACGCATGTAGCTGACTGAAGCGCATTCGCAAGGGATGCAGGGCTTCCTGGCGGTCGAGCTGCTGCCACGCCAAAGGCACAATGGTCTTGAGGAATTTGACGAGCATGGGTCGATTAGACATCTTCCTTGCGGCATGCTGGCAAGCGCGCTCAAGTCGTGCCTGACGGCTTTGCGTGTGCTTCGCATCCAGACCGAGGCCAGAGGCGGCAAGGAGCCTCGAGGCCTGGTCGAGAAGCTGCCGGGCGGCGGCGAAGCGATAGTTGAAGAGCTCAATGCGCGCCTTGTACCAGACCACAACGGCTGCGTCGGGATGCCTGGCAGGGATGACGCCCAGATCTTCAACACTATCCAACGCCGCTCGCGCTTCGTCCAGGAAGCCAACCTCTATGTCCAGCGCTGCTTGCTCCATCGCCACCCGATACGCCAGCGGACTGCGCTCCGTGAAGGACATGAGCATGCGCCCTGCTGAGGCTAGTACCTTGTACGCTTCCCTGTACCGCCCCACCTCGCGCATGTAGGCGGCAAGCACCACAAGAGTGCCACAGCGATGCGAGTTGCGGGGCGCGAGGGCGTTGTCTGTGAGGGCAAGGGCCTCCTGCAAGTGGTCCTTGGCCTGTCTGTACTGCACCAACCACATGCTCATCTGCGCTCGCGCCTCCAAGCAAGGGAGCAAGTCGGGAGGGAGCGCCATGCTAGACCCTCCGCTCGCCCCGCCTCCATGCCTGGCAGCTTGCTTTTTGAGGCGCTCAGCGCGTGCCAGGAAACCCCGGGCCTCTTCCAAACGGCCGCGCTTGATGGCCACCTCGGCTAGCTCAATGCAGACTGCACCCTGCCCTGCCGTGCCCAGAACGCCCATGTCCTTGTAGGCTTGCAGGGCAATGCGCGATACTAGGACTGCCGCATGCGTCCGGAACTCATACACATGTAATCGCGCAAGCCAGGTGAGGCTTTGCGTGTAGGCGGATAAGAGCTTCGTCGACAGCGACTGCGCCATGGCAATCTGGTCCGCCTCTACTTTGCCCTCTTGCGTGTCTTGCACTCCTGCGGGAGGCTTTGGCTGTGTTTGAGGCTTGCTGCTCGTGCCCTTGGCCTTCCCCTCCTTGCTGTTCTTCTTGCCTGCCACCTGGCTGCTGCCTCCGAGCTGCACACCCATGCATCATCACACGTATTGCTTTCCGTCTTCTCACGCCGTCTCTTGACACTCACATGTCTCTGGCCTCTGCCTTGTCTCTTGCCTCTCACAGCCCTACGCCGGCTACCCTCTCAGCATTCCGCCCC
>Ga0315905_10008014_pt1 | contig 10678 bp, 11 predicted proteins | sample LakEriMetagenome_5_FD_203522 | JGI IMG/M metagenome (GOLD analysis project Ga0315905, IMG submission 203522) | Freshwater fungal communities from buoy surface, Lake Erie, Ohio, United States - Buoy 4 MA121 | ecosystem: Environmental > Aquatic > Freshwater > Lake | place: USA: Lake Erie, Ohio... | reverse complement strand
ATAATGAGGTGGCGCTAGGTGGTTGCCCGTGTACTGGCTATGAAGTCAGCCACAGGATTTGAGAAAACTGGCGGAGGGCGTGGGATTTGAACCCACGAGGCTTTCACCTGCCGGTTTTCAAGACCGGTGCACTCGGCCGCTATGCGAGCCCTCCGTGGGAGAGGCTACATGACGAAAGGGGGTTCTAAAAAATCGAAGGAGATTTAAGCAGGAAGATCGAGGAGTTTTTCGATGATCTTGGCAACTCCATCTTCCATGTGTGGCTCTGTGACATCTTTAGCGTGAATCTGCGCATCTGGATGACCATCAGCAATTGCATACGAGCGACCGCACCATTGCAACATTGAAAAGTCATTGGGGTTATCGCCGAAAGAGACGCAATCATCAGCTGAGAATCCACTTCGTCCTGCCATCAGTGCGAGAGTTTCGCCCTTTGATACACCTTTAGCTGAAATCTCAAGCAGTGATGCTGTTGGACTTGAATGTGTCACGGTTACTAAATCACCAATTTCACGCTCTGCAATTTCAAGCATTTGATCAGATGTGAATTCGTGCCCTGAGCAACGGACCAGTAGCTTTAGGATCGGAAGTGAAAGTACTTCTTCAATCTGATTGCAACCTTCATGATCAATTCCTGCATCCCAGATCGCAACGTAGGATTTTTCGCGTTTGAAAAAATTATCTGATTCAACAGCAAATGAAACTCCAGGGATTGCTAATCTTAATTTTTTAATGGTTTGATGCAAAAGGTCATCAGGAATTGCCCACTCTTCTATCACAGTGCCTTTAAGTAAGTCATAATTCATCGCACCGTTGCAACAAATTGCATTTCCATAACCAAATGCATCTTTAATCTCGCCCATCCAGCGAGGTGGACGACCAGTAACAAACCAAATCTCAACGCCGAGATCGCGTGCACGAGCAAAGGCTTCTAAGGTGCGCGCAGTAATAGTGCCATCGTGATGAACAATTGTTCCGTCAAGATCTGTGGCAATGAGTTTGGGGCGATGCTTTCCTAGGTTCACACCAGCTCAAATCGTGTCATGCCAAGGAATGGTTGTAGGGCTGCAGGAACGTTTACCGTTCCATCTGCATTCTGGTGGTTCTCTAAAATTGCAACAATCATGCGAGGAATTGCAACAAGAGTTCCGTTAAGTGTGGCAACTGCCTTAGTGCCATCGCTATCTTTGTAGCGAATATTCAAACGGCGTGCCTGGAATTCGGTGCAGTTCGATGTACTTGTTACCTCGCGATAAGCGCTCTGGGTAGGGATCCACGCCTCAATATCAAATTTGCGGTTGGCGCTAGATCCCAGATCACCTGATGCAACATCAATGACGCGGTATGGAATCTCCATTGAGTTAAGGAAATCCTTCTCCCATTGCAAAAGACGCTTATGCTCTTCCTTCGCTTCTTCTGGTTTACAGAATGAAAACATTTCGACCTTGTCGAATTGATGTACGCGAATAATTCCGCGTGTGTCTTTTCCGTAACTACCTGCTTCGCGACGGAAGCAGGATGAATAACCCGCATAACGCAATGGCAGCTTGGCTCCATCGAGAATTTCATCCATGTGAAATGCCGCAAGTGGAACTTCACTAGTTCCCACTAAGTAGTAGTCATCTTTTTCAAGGTGGTAAACATTCTCTGCAGCCTGACCAAGAAATCCTGTTCCTTCCATCGCTGCTGGCTTCACCAGAACAGGTGGAATAACTGGAATGAATCCAGCCTTTGTTGCAGATGAAATTGCATAGTTAACAAGTGCGAATTCCAGAAGTGCACCAACACCAGTCAGGTAATACGAACGAGATCCTGAAACCTTAGCGCCGCGCTCAGTATCAATTGCGCCCAGAAGCTTGCCGAGTTCAACGTGATCCTTTGGCTCAAATCCCGCTGCTGCAAAATCGCGTGGTGTGCCAACATGTTCGATAACAACGAAATCTTCTTCTCCACCGATCGGTGCATCTGGATCAAGAATGTTTGAAATAACCATTGCCAGAGAATTTGCTTGCGCTTCAATTTCGGCGCGCTTGGCATCTGCTGCCTTTACCTTGTCAGCGAGTTCTTTTGAATTGGCAAGAAGTGCTGCCTTTTCATCCCCTTTGGCAGCACCCACAGATTTTGAGAGAAGATTCTGTTCTGCACGTAGCTGTTCGAATTCGGTAATAGCAGCGCGCTTTAATTCATCACTTGCAAGAACTTGATCAACAACGTCGACATCTTCTCCGCGACCTTTCTGGGATGCACGGACTGCATCAGGATTTTCGCGCAAGAATTTAATATCGATCATGCTCGCACCTCTCGTGGATATGAACCTAGGAATCGAATCTCATCGCAAATCTCGCCGAGTTCGTCGAGAGAACGAGCAACTGGCTCGTCCTGGCAATGACCTTCAACATCAATAATGAAATGGTAGTGACCAAGTTCGCGTCCGGTTGGACGACTCTGAATAAATGTCAGGTTTACATCGTGATCTGCAAAAACAGTCAAAATCTCAAGGAGCGCGCCCGCATGATCGATATCGATAAAGAGGGCGACTGAGGTGCGGTCGTGGCCGGTGGCTGGTGGAATCTTTCCTGGCTTTGCAACTAAAACGAAGCGAGTGACTGCGCCATCGTTATCACCAATATTGTCGGCGATGACGGTCAAACCAAAGTGTTCAGCCGCAGCGTTCGATGCGATAGCTGCATCAAATTCTCCACGAGAGAGGGCTTGCGCTGCTGCAGCAGTTGATGCCGTCGCAACAAGTTCTGCGTGCGGGTAGCGCTTGGCAACGTATGTGCGGCATTGGGCTTCTGCATGTGGATGTGTTGCAATAGTGGTAATTGTTGAGTTGCCATCTTTTGTCATCAGCGCAAATGTCACAGGAAGTGTTACTTCGCCAGCAACTACAAGTGGATCACCAGTTGCTAACTCATCGAGGGTTCGAGCAACTACTCCTTCGACAGAATTTTCAATAGGAACAAGTGCGAAATCGGCGCTCCCGCTACGAACAGCGTCTAGTGCGGCGGTCACATTTGCGTAAGGGGTGCGGGTATCAGCCGTAGTTGTAATTTTCTTGAGCGCAGCCTCTGTAAAGGTCCCAACAGGACCGAGATAGGCGTATGTACTCACTACGCAAGGATAGCCGAGCACTGTAGTTCGATGCGCCGTCGGTTAGGCTAAGCGATATGGATAGCCTCAATTTTGTTAGCGCAGCGCGCTCAGCAGTTGGCTTAATCCGTAATGGAAATGAGGATGGTGCACTCACACACCCGCAATTAATTGCCGTTGCAGATGGAATGGGTGGCCATGCCGGTGGTGAAGTTGCCTCATCAATCGCACTTGAAATTCTTGCGCGCAGAGCTGCAGTATTCACAGATAAAGAGATAGATAGAGACTCTGCCGATGATTATTTCAATTCAACTATCGATGAAATTGATAACGCGCTCAAGGTAGCAAGCGATGAAGACCCGAAGCTAAGTGGGCTGGGAACAACACTTACAGCGCTCTTTACTCGAGAGGGCCAAGCTGTACTGCTACATGTTGGTGATTCGCGTGCATATCGAATTCGTGGCGCAGCCATTGAACAACTCAGCGTTGATCACACAGTGATGCAAGAGCTTCTATCCGCTGGAACGATTACCCAAGCAGATATTGCAGAGCACCCGCAACGCTCTATGTTGACGCAGGCGCTCATGGGAAGCCAAACTCTTTCAATCGGTTTACATCTTTTTGACCTTAAAGAAGGCGACAGATTCATTCTCTGCAGTGATGGACTCTCTGGTGTTCTCACAGATAAAGAGATTAAAACTTTGGTGAAATCCCAATCTCCGAAGGATGCTGTTGCAGCACTTGTTGATGCCACTTATATCAATGGCGCGCCAGATAACGTCACCGTGATCGTTGCAGATATCGCAGGCAGTGCATCGGCACAGACCGCAATCGAATTCTTTGGAACGGCTGCCTCATGATGTCCAAACTTCTCGGCGATCGTTATCTCCTCGGTGCCATGATCGGCACTGGTGGAATGGCAGATGTCTACACCGCTCAGGATCAACGGCTTTCACGCGAAGTCGCTGTGAAAATTCTTCGTAGCGATTTAGCGCAAGACCCCTCTTTCGTCTCTCGATTTAGAAAAGAAGCAAAGGCTGCTGCTGGTCTAAATCATCCAGGAATTGTTGCTGTCTATGACTCAGGTGAAGATCCAGCGCCGTACATAGTGATGGAGCTTGTTACAGGACATACCTTGCGTGAATTAATTCATGAAGGCGAACGTATTGAATGTGATCGTGCACTAGAGATAGTTATCGGCGTACTTGATGCACTTGATTACTCACATATGCGCGGAATAGTTCATCGCGATATTAAGCCTGCAAACATCATGATTACAGAATCTGGCGATGTAAAGGTGATGGACTTTGGAATCGCGCGTGCAATTGATGATTTAGGTGCAACTCTTACAAGTACATGGAATGTTGTCGGAACTGCGCAGTATTTATCACCAGAGCAAGCACAAGGTTCGATTGCAGATTCACGAAGCGATCTTTATTCAACTGGTTGCCTTCTCTATGAATTGCTGACAGGTCGTCCTCCATTTACTGGAGAGACTCCGGTGTCGATTGCACTGCAGCATGTTTCGGGACAATATCCTCCAGCACGTTCTCTACAACCAGATTTGCCAGCAGATATTGAGACTGTCTTAGCTGTCTCCTTGAGTAAGAGCCCTGATGCTCGCTACCAAGATGCGCTTTCGATGTTGGCAGATATCAAAAGATTGCGCAGCGGTGTGCATGTAACAACCAAGATCGCGCGAGTCCGTCCACTTAAGCGTCGCAGCTTCATCATTGCGGGCGCTTCTATCCTTATTGCATCGGTCTTGGCGATCGTTGGGCTCTCACTCAACGGTGCCTCTGAGCCGAGCGTGGGATTCGAATTGCCAAACGTTATTGGTCTTACTGAAGATCAAGCGCGCGAAGTGTTAAATCAATATGTAGTAACCGTTACTCGTGCGCACGATCCAAGAATTCCTGCAGGCCGTATTGCCAGCCAAATTCCGCTTGCATCCAGTGATGTAAAGCCTGGTTCTGGAGTTGTGCTTACAATTTCAGATGGACCAGGCGATGCGATTGTTCCCGATGGGCTCGTCGGAATGATTCTTACCGATGCGCGCGCAGCGCTTGCTGCAGCAGGTTTAGTGGTCTCACAAACTATTGCAGCACCTTCTGATGAAGCACAGGGAACTGTCCTGGAAGTAACGCCTGGCGCTGGTTCTACGATCACTGCAGGCTCTGGTGTGATTCTTACAATCGCAAGCGGTGAAGTTGAGGTTCCTAACCTTGTTGGTATTGAAGCGATTCAAGCAAAGACGCTTCTCTTTAACTCAGATTTTCTCATTAAGGAATTCTACGATTACGATCCAACGCAACCTATTGGTGTTGTTATTCGTCAAGCTCCTGAAGCTGGAACCACACAGACAATCGGTGATTCAGTAACAATTACAATTAATCGCGCGCCTTAAGCTTTTCCTAATACAGGTGCAAGGCCAACTGACTTTGCGAGCGCACCTTTATCTCCACACTGCGTTAACCAATTAGCAAGCATGAGATGTCCGTGCTCGGTAAGCACTGACTCAGGATGAAATTGCACGCCTTCAATTGGCAGAGTCTTATGTCGCATCGACATCACAACACCTGATTCAGTTTTTCCAGTTACCTCTAAATCTTTTCCAATTGTTGCTGGCTCTACTGCAAGTGAGTGATATCGCGTTGCAGTAAATGGAGTTGGGAGTGATTTAAAAACACCAGCTCCTGTGTGATGCACCTGCGAAGTTTTTCCGTGAAGTAATTCAGGTGCGCGAGATACCGTTGCACCAAATGCCACACCAATTGCTTGATGGCCAAGACAGACGCCGAAAAGCGGAATTGAATGTTCGGCGCAATATTTAATCATTGCGATGCTTACGCCAGCTTCCTCAGGAGTTCCTGGTCCTGGTGAGATCAGAACTCCGTCGTAATCGCTGGCAGCACTTGCTTGAACTTCATCATTGCGAAGCACAGTGCAATCAGCCCCGAGTTGCTGCAGGTATTGCACCAAGTTAAAGACGAACGAGTCGTAGTTATCGACGACTAGAATTCTGGTCATGGCTTAATTCTGGCCTATTCGAACGGCAGGCGGGGTGGCGAATTACTCTGGAAAGCGTGTAACCTTCCGTCTATGCCAAAGTCGAAATTGCGTAAGAAGGTTCAGGAATCTCACGCCCATGAGGAGCAGATTCACGCGAACGAACCTGATGTCCCACTAGAGAGCCCAAGTTGGTTGGCCCCTGTTATGGTCGCAAACTTCCTTATCGGCCTCTTCTGGATCGTCGTCTTCTACGTCTCTCAGACTCAATACCCAGTTCCGGGAATTGGCGCGTGGAATATGATCATTGGATTCACCTTCATCGGCGTCGGCTTCTCGCTGGCGACCAAGTGGCGTTAACTCCCGCTCTTTAAGGCTTATTCTCAGCATTCTCCCAGCAATAGGGAGGAGTCTTTAGCTATGACAAAACCAAATACCGGCCAACGCATTCTCGTTGTCGATGACGAAGCAAGCATTAGCGATCTCATCTCAACAAGTCTTCGCTTTGTCGGTTTTGATGTACGCACCGCAGCAACTGGGTCGCAAGCTCTTGCAGTCGCAGAAGAATTTAAACCGCACGCAATCATTCTCGATGTCATGCTGCCAGATCAGGATGGTTTTGAAGTGTGTCGCCAGATTCGCAATGAAGGTGTCAACGTTGGCGTTCTCTTTCTTACAGCTAAAGACGGTATGGAAGATAAAGTTGCCGGACTAACTATCGGTGGCGATGATTACATGACAAAGCCATTTAGCTTAGAAGAGTTAGTTGCACGTCTGCGCGCACTCTTGCGGCGTATTGGTGTTGTTGAAATGGATCACGATGACGAGAAGATCCGTTTTGCAGATCTTGAACTCGATGAGGCAACACATGAAGTTCGTAGGGCCGGTAATCTTTTAGATTTATCCCCCACAGAATTTTTACTCACACGTTATCTACTTATCAACTCTGATCGAGTTGTATCCAAGGCACAGATACTTGATCATGTTTGGGAGTATGACTTCAGAGGCGATGCTGGAATTGTTGAAACATATATTTCATATCTTCGCAAAAAAATTGATATCTATGAACCAGCTCTTATCCATACAGTTCGTGGCGTTGGCTATCGACTTCGAGTTCCTAGTGAAAAATAATGAGTAGCCCTTTCTCGCAGTGGAGTCTGCGCAATCGCCTAGTTCTTGGCGTTGTGATTCTCTCAACTCTCGGATTTATAACTTCTGGCATCGTTGCACAGAAGCAGATTGAGTCATATCTTATTCACCAAATTGATGATCAACTTGTGAGTGTGGCCTCTGGCGCACTTCCCCGCGTCAACCGCGCCGGTATTGTCGATGATCACCAATTTCAAGAACGTCGCGGCTTCAAAAAAGAAGATGACGATGCTGCTCCCCAAACCCCTCTCAATCAAGTGCCTACAAGCATCTCCCTCACGCTTTTGGATAGCAACGGCACAGTCGTCGCTGGAATCGGCGGAGATTTAAATCGAGTCTCTGTCAGGGATTACATTGCAGGTTACTCGCCAGCAGATGTCGCTGAATCTAAAGGAAGACCATTTACCGTGAAAGCAGAAGGTGAAAACTTTCGAGTATTGGCCCTTCCTCTTCCTTCTGGCCTCGGTTCAGTCGCAATTGCACAATCACTGAACGATGTGGATCGCACTCTTAATCGCCTGCAGTGGCTCTTCTTTCTTATTGGTTTTGTGATTGTTGGATTAATCGCGCTTGCATCTCGCACAGTAATTAAAGTGGGGCTCAAGCCACTCTCTCGTGTTGAAGAAACTGCTGCACAGATTGCCGCTGGCGATCTCTCTGCGCGTCTGCCCGAGGCCAAGCCAACTACAGAAGTTGGTCGTTTGACGACATCACTCAACACAATGCTTACCCGTATTGAAGAATCTTTCGCTCTGCGTAAAGCTAGTGAAGATAAATTGCGTCGCTTTGTGGCAGATGCTTCTCATGAACTGCGTACACCGCTGACCGCAATTCGAGGATTTGCAGAGCTGCATCGCCAAGGGGCAGTTGCGGGCGAAGAAGATACAAAGCAGCTGCTCGCTCGCATCGAAGGTGAATCAATTCGTATGGGCTCGCTTGTAGAAGATCTACTCCTTCTGGCGCGCCTCGATCAATCGCGAGAGATGGAAGCACTCCCTGTCGATATCGCAGCAGTAACTCGAGATGCAGTGGCTTCCGCACAAGTAGCTGGCCCAAGCCATCAAATTTCACTCAAGGGTGATGCGGGCGAGCTATACATCCTGGGAGATAAGAATCGTGTTCACCAAGTCGTTGCTAACTTACTTGCAAATGCACGAACACACACTCCAGCCGGAACGAAGATCGAAGTTTCAATTGCGCAGAGCGAAGATGGGGTTCGCATCTCTGTAGCCGATAACGGCCCAGGGCTGAGTGAAGAAGATCAGAAACGCATATTTGAGCGCTTTTACCGCGCAGATTCCTCTCGGGTACGTGTTGATGGCGAGGGTAGCGGTCTTGGACTTTCAATTGTTGATGCGGTGATGCAAGCTCATGGAGGAAGCGTCACTGTTACATCTGAAATTGGAAAGGGTGCGACCTTTATCTTGTATTTCCCACAAAGAGCAGAGGACGTTACTGATTAGGTCCTAAAGATTCCATCGCACGTAAAGTTTCTATGCGCTCTTGGATAGGTGGATGAGTAGCAAATAACTGCGAGACGGATTTTCCGTCGAGTGGAGATTCAATCCAAATATGTGCCACCGCATTTGATCGTTGACGCACAACTGTGGAATCTGCAGCGAGTGTTTCAAGTGCGCGGCGTAGACCGGCAGGGTTTCGAGTAAAGGCAACTGCTGTCGCATCGGCTAAAGATTCGCGACGACGAGAAATTGCGCTACGTAAGAGCATTGCGGCGATCGGTGCAAGAAGCATAATTACAAGCGAAACAATAAGCAGAATTGGATTTCCATTACCTTCGCGACGATCGCGACCACCACCAAACCACATCATGCGTGTAAGGAAATCGCTCAAGATTGCGATTGCACCTGCAGTTGTTGCGGCGACTGCTGAGACAAGAGTGTCACGATTTGCAACGTGTGCGAGCTCGTGTGCAATCACGCCTTGTAGTTCATCGCGATCCATTACTTCGAGTATGCGCGTAGTAAATGCAATCAGGGCATGCTCGGGGTTTCGACCGGTAGCAAATGCATTCGGCGCGCTGTCCTCAACGATCGCCACCTTTGGCATTGGTAATCCACTTGCAATGACAACTTCTTCAATGACGTTGAAAAGTTCTGGATTATCTTCACGTTGAATAACGCGAGCGCCCGTCATTGTTAAAACCAATTTATCTGAACCGTAATACGAACCCCACACGCCAACAAGTGAAATTCCCACCGCTAGTGGGACAACAAAGGTTGTCGTTCCAGCACCGAAATAAGTCAGTGCTGCATAGGCAACAACCCAGGTAAGGAGCCCCATTGCGACAAGGAGAAAGTAAGTCTTGCGCTTATTTGCTCCTTGCGCGTTGCGAAAGTTCGCCGACATTCGACTTAGAAATTCACCTTAGGTACTTCGCGTGATTGCGGATCTTCTACTTCATAGAATTCGCGAGCGCTTACCTTTGCAAACCCAGCAAAGAAACTTGATGGAATTGTGGCAACTGCTTCATTAAGCGCACGCACATTGTCGTTATAGAACTGACGTGCAAATGCGACTTTATTTTCAGTTGTTGAAAGTTCTTCCTGAAGTGAGAGAAAGTTTGAAGATGCTTTCAGATCTGGATACGCCTCAGCAACTGCGAGCAATCCACGAAGTGCTTGTGTCAACATGCCATCTGCTGCTGCAACATCTGCAACACCAGTGGCCGATGTTGCCTTAGCGCGGGCTGCAACAACTGCATCAAAGGTTGATTGTTCGTGTGTTGCGTATCCCTTAACGGTCTCAACCAAGTTAGGGATCAGATCTGCACGGCGCTTAAGCTGCACTTCAATCTGAGCAAATGCTTCATCAACGCTAATGTTTAAGCGGATGAGGCGGTTGTATTGAGCAACGACAAAGATTGCTAAGAGAACTACGACTCCGATAATTACAAATATTTCCATACTTACTTCAACCCCTTATCAGTAAGGGATATTCCCTCACCAGTTAGTCGATCTTACTCCGGTGGAAGTTCAGGAAGGAACGGCTAGGCGTTGGCCCACGCTGACCTTGGTAACGTGATCCGTACTTTTCGCTGCCATACGGATGTTCTGCTGGCGATGAGAGTTTGATCAGGCAGAGCTGACCGATCTTCATGCCTGCAAATAACTTCACTGGCAGGTTTGCAACATTAGAAAGTTCTAGTGTGATGTGGCCAGAAAATCCTGGATCGATAAATCCGGCAGTTGAATGTGTGAGTAGGCCCAGGCGACCGAGGGAAGACTTTCCCTCGAGGCGGCCAGCGATGTCATCTGGAAGTGTGATCACTTCATAGGTGCTCGCCAGAACGAATTCCCCCGGGTGCAAGATAAATGGTTCAGCGCCCTCTGCGATTACTTCTCGGGTCAGCTCAGGCTGCTCGAGAGATGGGTCGATTACCGAGTACTTATGGTTTTCAAAGACGCGG
>Ga0315905_10008013_pt1 | contig 10678 bp, 12 predicted proteins | sample LakEriMetagenome_5_FD_203522 | JGI IMG/M metagenome (GOLD analysis project Ga0315905, IMG submission 203522) | Freshwater fungal communities from buoy surface, Lake Erie, Ohio, United States - Buoy 4 MA121 | ecosystem: Environmental > Aquatic > Freshwater > Lake | place: USA: Lake Erie, Ohio... | reverse complement strand
CTTGCTATGGCACTTGTCACATACCTCTTGCTCTGCACATGTGACTCTCTTGCTCTGGAAGAGTGTCGCTGCTAACAACAGATGGGATCGGGCCCAAGGTCTGCTACGCAGTTGTTAGAAGCGACACTCTTGCTATGCAAGTTAGATGTGAGGGCGAATGGGCTGCGAACAACAGATTGCACTGCTAACAACAGATGCCTAGGTCTCAGCACATCCAGGGTGTTGTGTGCCTCATCAATAATCTCGCGCGCTCTCTTCTTTCTGTCGCTGTGTGTGAGTGTGGCCTGGGGACAGGAGGGGCACTTGTACTACTTCAACACGCGCCAAGACGACAAGCCAGTGGCCTCCTTCTTCCTGCCCTCCTACCGCATGCAAGTGGAGGTGCGTGCTGTATGGCGTGTTGATGGCGTGTTGAAGCCGTTACCGTTGCTGTGCACTTGAACCCTTGCCATGTGGTGAACCTTGAGGGTACACGGCATCACACACAGAAAGACACATAAACTCAATGGCACACGCACAAACACGCACACACGCAATGACTGGAGGTGCATACTGGCACAGACACGCGTGACACGTGCTGGAGACGGTTGGCAGGTGGACGCAACCACAGGCATACTCACAACGTTGTTGGACCCCAAGAAAAAGAACTTTTTCTCCGTGTCGCGCCCCACTAAGGTTTGTGTGTGTGTGTGAGTGTGAGTGTGTGTGTGTGTGAGAGTGAGTGAGTGTGTGTGTGTGTGTATGGGTGTTTTGCAGCTCCACATTTGTTTTGTCCCAGTGTGTTGGTGGTAGGCCCCCCTCTCTCCTCTTCCCCCCCCTCGCTCCTCTCCCGTCTGCACCTCCTTCCACCTCAACTGTTGAGGCTTGTGGGGTTGCATCCAGTTGGTGGTTCGCGTGGACTCGACGGGCCCCACGCCTTCAAACGGGTTGGCGCTCAGGGAATGGAAGGATTGTCTGCTGTCTTTTGCCGACGGTTCGTGACCTCATTGGTTCGTGGAATGGAAGGATGGTCTGCTGTCTTTTGCCGCTCATTGAAGAAATACCTGTTATTTGCTACCATTACCCTCAAGCACGTGTGATGACGCTATCCCTTGTGTCAAGACTTGCGGCATGCCGCCCTTGTGTCAAGACTTGCGGCATGACGCTATCACTTCATCACATAGCCACTCCCCTTACTCCTCGAGATAGCTGGATCATGTTGCGGGTGAGTTGCGAACGGGCGCGTTGACCATGTGGGTCAATACCGTCTTAGCAGTGTCTTCGTCGGTGAATACGGTCCCTGGACAAGGATGAGGATCAAGACAAGAAGATCACGGTGGCGGTACCAGCATCCGAGTACGTCACCGTTATCTCTTGATCTCCTTATTCTTGGCGAGGGACCAGGGCTGTGAGGGGCGGGAGGAGGCAGAGAGGATGTTGGCGGCGCTGGAGGCGCTGCATCCCTGCTTGCGTGGGCCAGAAGGAGCCCAATCCCTCGTCACCCACCACCTCTCGCGCGTACACGTGCGTATGGATATATCACGAAACCTCTTGGACTGCATCTTCTCATCCATATCATTTTGGCCAGCAATTCTCCATCACAAGACGCTACAAGACGCTACAAGTAGTGCTTTGCTCGCTGGGCGTGGGTGCCCTTTTCGATATTTTTACGACGCTTTCATAATCTGATATCAGATTATGAAAGTCGAGTCTGTTTTCGGTGGTCTTCTCTCTGCGCCCGCACCGTGGGCCACGCGCGTGCGATCATGGCTTATCGTGTCATCATGACTTATCGTGTCATTTGTTGAGACACGACCCTCGCTCATCGCATCTGCAGCCACGCCAACGGCAGGAGCCGTGCACCTACGCCTCTTCCCTCCATCCAGCTCCCAACTCCGCCAGTGCCGGCACTGGCGGAGTGGGCACTCTGGGCGACGCTGGCCCAGGCAGAATTGACCCAGTCAGGCATCGGCGCATCGGCGCATCGGCGCTTCGGCCCATCGCCATCCACTCGGTCCCTCCTTCTGGCCCTCATCCCCCGTGCTCCCGTGCCTCGCCGCTTGATGCAGCCTACGTCAATACCCCCCGGGCCCCGCATACTGTGACCGCCACCTCTTGGACCTTCTCTGGCACCTCCACGGCGCAGCTTGCCCTTAAAGCCTTGCACACTAGTCTTGGCAACTGCACCGCCCTCCTGCCCCTCGACCTCCTTGTCCACATGATGCTTGGCTTGCTCAAAGGAGTTGTAGGCGGCGTTGTAGGCGGAGTTGTAGGGGGCTCCCTCGCCGGGCAGCCACGAATGCACAAGGCAGGCGGCATTCAAGGCTGTGAGCACAGCCCCTCGACACGCCCCTCTCAGACCGCTCTGCAACTCAACGCACCCAAGCAATGCATGCATGCATGAGAGGGATGGGGCGCAAGGTCAACAGGCAGGCATTGCGCGCATCGTGCAGGCATTGCGCGCATCGCCTACATACGCCTGTAGCCATTCCAGTCTACATACAGGCATTCGGCGCAACGTGAGGCGAGACAGCTCCTGCCTCAGACGTCTCCTGGCCGTGTCTAAGACGGCAACGACCCTGTCTCAGACGCCTAAGAGCCTCCTGTGAGGCCCCGCCCTGCCCCGCCATCGCTTGCGCGCCTGTGCCTTTGTCTGCGCTGGCAACTACACTCAGCATACAACTACACTTTCATACCATCCCCGTGGTGGGGGGGTGAATGGTTGTGGATGCACACACATTGATGTTGTTGTGCTTGCACACACACATGCATCATGCTGTGCAAGCGTCAGTCGGATGTTGTGCATGGACAAACACATGCCTCAACACATGCCTTAGGAGCTGGACCCACAACACCCATCCAGCCCGTGCCCGCACGCGCGCACACACAGGAGAGAGAGACCTGAGGCTTGCAGGGGTCATGATCGGTGGGCACACTCAACCCGATATCAACAAGCCGGCAAGGACGGGTGGCAAGACCCAAGAGAGGACGGGTGGCAAGACCCCGCCCCAACCCCCGTGCTTCTCGCCCGTCATACAACACAATGCCCTGGCGTCCGGCGGGCGCCTCATCAAGAGTCTTCCACGCACAGCTTCGCCGCCCACCTCCGCTTTCAAATCTCCTCCTCCGACCCCGCAGCTCTCCCGTCGCATCTGGCCGATGCTGGGTAGGTACGGCGCTGGCCCGCACACGCGCCGGCACATGTACTGCCGTGCCTGGCACCTGGGAGGATTCATGGCCTGCCTCCTCAGAGCATCCGTCCTCCACCGCTGTTGCTGTGCCCGCGTCGGCCCTTCCTCTGCCCGGGGCCCATGGCAACTGGTGGCAGGACTGCATCAAGTCCACGCCCTGCTCGTGGTGCATAGTCGGAGCGCCAAGCGTGTCCTCCGCACCACCAGAGTGTTGCGTGTCCTCCACACCCCCAAAGTGTTGCTCTTCTTCCAGACGCCTCGCGTGAAGCAGGAGCAAGGCGGCAACGCCGGCATCGCGATCTTGCAGCACTTGCGCTAGCCTGCGGACGGTCCAGAGATCATACGGCTCAAGCTGGAGGGCAACCTCGAGAATGGTGGCTGCGCACATTGTTTGTCCTTGCCTTGCGAGCACTGACGCGTACAGGCGCAGCAGGGACACGCTCACAGTCCTTGGGCTCTGTGTTGATGTGGGCGCATGCAGGGCTCGCTGGCAGAGGCGGCGGGCCTCGGGAGCTCGCCGGCGGACGAAACATTCGAGCCACGCGCTGAGCTTGAGGGCGCGCGTATGGTGTGGGTCCCGCGCGAGCACCCGCGAGAGCATCAAACTGGCTCGCTCATAGTCGCACCGTTCGCGCAGCAACACCAACGCGTAGCTGTCCATCGCATGGATATTGCGTGTATCGCTCTCCAAGACATGCTCGAAACAAGCTGCAGCAGCGTCGGCATCGCTCCGCACCAAGTGCAAGACGTCGCCCAAATACAAGGCCGCAGCCAGGTCCAACTCGTTGTCGTGCAGGCGCCGCCGCAGTTCTCGCTCCACCTCGTCCGCATTCCCGGCAGGGAAATCGGCGCCTCCGCGCTCCCTGCACACGTCAAGGCCCCGCTCTGTCGCGCGCCCAGCGGCACACCTGTCGCAGGGGCGTCCGCCGCCTGCGCCTCGCATCCCCAGAGCGTGCTCGCATCCGTGGCGAGACACCGACGTCTGCATGGCAACGACAGAGGAGACCAGGAGCAGTCTCAGGCCGGGCGAGCACTTTACCATCTCCGAGCACAACTCTTCTGCGCCACCGTGACTGCGGCACCAGACGCGGGGGACGATGTCGCGCAAGCAAGAGCAATCCTGCTTGTTAATAGTGCGATTTTGGTTTTCCAAGAGCACTGGTACTATTTTCAGTCTACTGAAATACTAAAAATAATGCCCATCGATCCTAACGAAACTGAAGGTTTTTGCCCCAGGATGGGCGAGGCGCATAAGACGCCAGACCCATCCTTCGTCCTGAGAGGTGCGTCAGGACTGATGCATCGAGTGGGCATGTGGGCGTGTGGGCATGCGGGGCTGGGTAAAGGTGCTGAAAGGTGAGGTTGCTGGGGCGGAAACAGGTCACGACGCAATTGTGCACTCGCTGGCCTTCTGCAGAGGTATGCTGTGCCGCCTGTGCCCCTGCAGTGCAACATCCTCCTGGCACTGGAAAGCTGAAGCTTCGCACGTGCATGACCACGAGGACTGCAGGCCATGGAGTCCTTTTGGCAGCTGCGGACGACGATGGGGTGGTGCGGGTGTGGGACACGGCGACGCGCCGTGCGTCTTGTGAGTTCCAGGCATCAGCTTGTTCCGTTCTCGCCGTCCAGGTTGCACCTGCCGCTGCGTGCCGCGACCTCCGGCTTTTGTGACCGTTGCGCCGGCTGGCCCTCCTGAATTGAGTGGCCCGCGTGTTGTTCTCTGCGGCGCCTGACTTGCGGTGCTTTGCGCTCCTCCACTGGCAGAGTCTGTGCGGCAACCGCCTCCTCACTCAGGTATGCCTTGGTCCTAAACGCAACAGTCTACACCCTTGGTCTTGATTCGCGCCTCTGCCTATCACCTGCAATAAAGATCCCATGTTCACGTGCCGGCGACAGCCGCAGACACAGAGAGGTGCAAGTTTGCCCGACCGCGAGATGCATAAATGCACACAGTGACGGGCACAAACAGACAGTACAGAGTCTCCGCGCCTCGCTGCCCCACGCCACCGACACGATTCCCAAAAGCACTGTGCAAATTGAAGTGACGACGCATGCTCCCTGACTTGCGCACTTGTCGACACCTCACTTGCGCACCCCCTACTCTATTCCGCCTCGCAGGGCAAAGATGGTACGTACAAGGTGTGGGATCTCGAGCTGTCGGGCATGGGCAAAGTGCAAGCGGGGGCAGCACGAGCAGCAGCATGTGCCAAGGCGGCTGCGACGTTTGACCTCCACTCTTTTTGCAAGTGTGTTCTCGTTGGCTGTGATGCCGATGCGCGCGCCCGAGAGCAAGGGGGAAGCGCGCTGGTTGCCCTGGCGCACGGGAGCAGTGATGTGAGTCTAGTCATGTGTCATCTGTTAGTCTGTGAGTCTCGTGATGCTTCTGCTTGCCGTGCTCACTCTATGTGAGTGCTGGTGACGCGTCATCTTGCAACCTGAATGCTTCATCTTGCTTTGCCTCACTCTCGTCATCTTGCCTCACTCTCGTCATCTTGCCTCACTCTCGTCATCTTTCATCTTCCTCCCCTCAGATCCGTGCCATGTCTGCCTGTGTGTATGTTGGTCTCAGGAGGAGGATACATGCATGTCTGCATGTGCGTATGTTGGTCAGCTTGGTGGTATCTGATGCACGCGAGTGCATAGCAGGTGGGGCTGTGGGACGTGCGAACAAGCAAAGTGCAGGTGAGAGCTCGAGCTTCGAGGTACCAAAGTCGAGGAGCCTACCCCTTGCTGCCTTGTGCGCATACGGCATACGCCATACAGTGCGGGCAGCCGGAGCCTCTTGGGTTCAGCGTCCCGGCGCGCTTCCTTCGGTTCTGCGTCCCGGCCAAGCGCGCCGGGACGCGCGCCGACCAAGGGGGCGGGAACAACCGAGGGTGTGGGATATTTTGAAGACTCGCGCGAGGAGCACACGGAGCGCCCCGACTGAAGGGTAGGGGCCGGAGGGGTTGCAAAACTCGATGGGTAAAGGGTGCCTGTGAAACTCCATTGCGCCCTTGGGGCGGCTGCTGCCGGAAACTGAGAGTGTGGAGTGTGGTGTCCGCAGAGCGTTCTGCAGTTGCGCCAGCAAGGCGCGCAGGGAGGAAGGAGTGCGGCCCTGGGCTTGGGGACTGGGGAGACCCCGACGGGCATGCTGACTGCTCTCTCGTCGGCTCCATTCGCCCCGGTTCGTGCCTCTTCAATATGTGAGCATGCGTGCAAGAGTTGCAGCCTAGATGTGAGCGCTCTCAGAAGATGCAAGCAGCCTGCTTGCGAGGGAGGCAACTCCACCGCTACCCGCCTCCCAACCACTCTACGCGTCTACGACTCCCGTACACACACATGCAGGGCTGGGTGCCCCTCATAACAAACCACGAACCCTCTGGAGCACTAGCACCACCCATGTACGCCTCAGTGCACCACCCATGTACGCCTCTGCTGCCAGGCTCCAGGCAAGCGCAACGCGCGCCTTCACATGCCTTCCGCCCCTTTGTCGCCGTGCGAGGCATCCCCCTCTTTCACCATACCACCGCCCCTCCTCCATGCCCTCTGCTTGTGTGCACGGCACTCGACTGACCACACTAGAGCTGCGGGCGCGTCCACACATGTGTGTGTTGTCAACACATGACACATGACACACACATGTGTTGACAACACATGGGGGTATGGGGGCACATCAACACATAGACCACACTCGTCATGGGGGCATATGAAGATGGGGCTGTGCGCATTTGGGACCTTCGCTCGTCAGCCCCTCTCTCCTCGCACAAGGTTTGATAGCCCGCTCGAGCGCAAACCACTGAGAGACAACAGTATGGGTTCAGGGCAGAGGGGTAGACAGCAGACTGTCGGGTGCACATGTGCCGCCCCTCTCGGGCTCCGTCACACGCTTTTGACCGGGCAAGACCCGCAGGTGCTTGGCGACGCGGTGTTTGCGCTGAGTGCTGTGCAGAACAAGGGCTTGACGGTGCGTGCCCTCGCTCTCGCGCCTTGCGCCTCTTGCCTCTTGCCGCGTGTGAGAGGGTCACTGACCCCAGGCATCCCCCTCCACACAAGCACCACACTTGGCGGCGCTCATCACCCAACACATGCACCAACACATGCACCAACACACCAGCGGCATACCATAGGGCGTCATGTCGATGTGTGCTCATGTCTCAAGTGCCAGAGCTACGCATGCGCATGCTGTCTGCACACCTCAAGCACAGAGGGTGTGTGGGTGCTGTTGATGTGTGCTGCGTTCCAGTCTTCTCTTGCTGCGTTTCTCACTTCTCTATGAGATGCTACCAATCTAACGTGGACCGTCTCCTTGGGTCTCCCGGCTACCGTCTACCGGCTACCGTCTCCTTTTCGAAAGCTGGTGTCTGGAGGTGCTGGGGGATGCATAAGCATGACACGCATCTCCACGCCCAAACACGCGCGGGAGCGCACGCAAGAGATTGAGGGCCAGGATGCCCTCGAAACATGTCCCCGGGGAAGGCACACACAAGAAGATGAGCCCGATTACAATCTGGACACGAACAAGGACACGAACAAGGACACGAACAAGGACACAGGACAAGCACATGATGACGGAGGACAAGAACATGATGACGGAGGACAAGGGCTGCGTCCCGAGGGGTCGGCATTACCATATCAGAATCGTAAAAGTGGGGCGCAAAGTGAAGAAGAGGCTTTGGTGCGCCTTCGGGCCCAGGAGGCTGCTTGTTTTGCGTTCAAGGAGGCGGGGCAAGAAAGGGAGGTCGAACTCATCCCGCAGCGCCCCCGCATCGCCCCTTGTAGTCCCCTTGCTCTTTCCCTGGCCTGGCTCCCTCCAACCCAACCGTTTACCGAGCAAAGGGCCATAGGTGCCGCCACCAGCTGACTCCGACTCACCAACACAAACCAACGCACCATACTGTGACACAGACTCGCTGCTTAGACGCCACTTGACGGCATTTGACGCGTCACCATTAGACTTGAAGGCAGCCTTCCCTTGCTTAACTAATCCCGTTCGTTTTCATCTGCTTACTGCTTTGGGCGGGGAGCGCACACACAGGGTGTCAACCAGATCGCAGCGAGGAGTGACGGCAAAATTGTGGCCGTCGCATGCTGGGATGGCGCGGTCTGCTTCCTTCTCTCTTGGCTTGGTGCTTGGGTCTTGCGTGCTTGCGTCTTGTGTGCTCTGCCATCCTGTGCTTCACTGCTCTGCCATCCTGTGCTTCACGTGCGTGTGTCTGTGACTCGCGTAAGCAGAGTGATCCGATGCAATGTGCGTGTGTAAGTGAAACCCGATGACGTGACACGCTTACCATATCATGTGTGTGCAAGAGCCAGAACTTTCTCGCTCCATCATCAACTCTCCTCTATCACTCCATATCCTCCACCACTCCGTATCTTGCATCACTCCATATGCCGCCAAGGCATGTGCGTCACAGCGCCCTCACCCCCTCATTGTCAAACCCCCACGGGGCATGTAGGTGCGAGTGTATGGAGTGCGGAAACCACGTGCTTTGGGAGTACTCAAGTTTCATTCCAAGGGGGTGCAGAGCGTGGCCTTTTCTCCAGACACAGCCTGGCTGGCCTCGGCGTAAGAGTCTGTTGGCGCCCCCCGACTGTTACAGAATCTCCCCTCTCTAGAGTCTATTGGCGTGGCTGTTACAGAGTCGAGTGCGGCGCGCGCGTACCTTGTCGCCTAACAAGCAACTCTTTTTGGCTTGCGTGTAACTGGTGCTGTGGGCGTTACTGGAGCACGGGCAGGTCGGATGACACGCGCATCGCCCTCTGGAGCATCTTCCAAGACGAGCATTAAAGCGAAGAGCCGCCTGGTAAGCGCGGCAGGCCATGTCGTAAGACCGATAGGCCAGGCCGAGTCTTCAAGAGTCCCACCCCCCTAGATGCCCCTGTCCCTTATGGGGGTCACAAGACAGCGGAGCCAGGCCATGTCATAAGACAGCGGAAAGCAGAAAGAGTTCTGGAGAGTGGCGGTCAGTCGAAAAAATTCAAGAAGGAATTTTGGATCGGATTTTTCGGATCGGATGTTTTTGACGACGTTCAACGTTTGGTTTCTTTAGCCACGTTTCGGGTTGGGCTTTGGATTGTTGCATGCTCTTGGCACACTTGCGGCTTACCCCTCCTCCGCTCCTAGTCGTTGAGAGACCCCATCAACATCGGAGTTGATCAAACGGCGCCTGGGGAAAGGCTTGAATCCAGGAGGGCAGCCAAGATCGTGCCACTCTGCATGAGATTGTGCTCTCGTGCTCCACAAAAGGCGTGGGCACACTGTGTCTTTAATCTCTTGTGAATTAAAAATATTTCAGGGAGCGGTGTGTGTTGAGTGTTTAATTGGAAAACAAAATAAACCAACTCTCTTTAAAGTCACCGAGCCGAGTTCCGTACCGTACAGAACTCCTTCCGCGTGCGCCAAAAGGGCGGCGTACCCGGACCCCACCCCACCCATCCCCCCCACCCCACGCAGCCCGCCCTACCGCTTCTTTCTCTTCTGTGGCGCCTCCTTAGAGAGGCGCCTCCTCAGAGAGAGGCATAGAGAGGCGCGAAAGAGACATAGAGGGGCGCCTCCTTCGAGACCCCCCGCACAACGACTCTCCCTTCTCCTCCAGTTACTACGGTAGTGTGCTGCACACAACCCGGTACGCTGTAGAACCCCCTCGCCAGGGTTTAGGTTTTCGGGTTTAGGTTTTCGGGTTTAGATTTAGTGAGGCTGTCCCGTGACGCTGTCCGCGCACCCCCGCCCCGCCCATCCCAGGGCGGAAGACGCCCACTTTCTTGTGCTTACGTGTGCTTCGCCTGAAAGACCCCCTTCCCCCTGCCCTCAATCTCTGCTCCCGTACCCACCGCCGTTGCTTCAAGCTGCCCCAGCAGCCACCTTGAACGTTTGCTCGGCTATGAATGTGAGGCTATTTTTCTCGGCAAACTCCGACGGCGAGAACTTGCATCTGGCGCTTGGAGGCTCAGCGTTCATCAGCTCCGCTGCCTGCGAGTACAATGCAATGTGATATGTGTGCACGCCATCCGGCGGTGTGGGCCCGTTGTATTTCACAAATTGCGTGCCCCCCGTGAGATGCTTGCCGACGGCGTCCGTGTAGATCCAGTGCAACCAGTTCTTGCAGATAGGGGAAGACGGCGACGGCGCATCGGGATCATACATGATGACCGTATACAAATGCATTTCCGAAGCGTCGGGTGCAGCAATATGGGGTGCTTTACTTGTCTGGTCCTTGCCCAGCATTTGCCCGCTTACCAAAACATCGCCGTACATCACCTGCCAGGGCGTGGGGAAAGGAATGAGCTATGGAAAGGCCGCGGCACGTTGGGTACCAATCGTCGGATCGCGCACACGGCCGCTCTCGCCAGCCAGACCTGGAACTTTTCAGCGTCTGAAAGTGCTCCTGTCCGTGCCCGGTCGTGTGCGCCGCACCCAGTCGCAAGCACTGCGCACAGCACCAGTAAACGCAGTGACATTTCTGGAGGCAGCACGGTTTAACAACAACAGTACGGTCTTTTCTCAACACACACCTTTTCATGTTCCC
>Ga0315905_10008012_pt1 | contig 10678 bp, 5 predicted proteins | sample LakEriMetagenome_5_FD_203522 | JGI IMG/M metagenome (GOLD analysis project Ga0315905, IMG submission 203522) | Freshwater fungal communities from buoy surface, Lake Erie, Ohio, United States - Buoy 4 MA121 | ecosystem: Environmental > Aquatic > Freshwater > Lake | place: USA: Lake Erie, Ohio... | reverse complement strand
CGCCGTCGGAGCCGCCGTGCGCAAGCTGGCGTATGGAGCCGAGGATGCTGGCGTGGAAGCGGCTCCTGGCGGCCGCCTTGTGGACGTGCTTGGAGGGGGTCGTCATGCGCCATGGCGCGTATATACAGGCGCGCAGCCCGACGAGGATTGCACTCGCGCGCGGCGCGCGCGGCGCGCGCGGCGCGCGCGGCGCGGGCGTAGGCGCGGTCGTACGCGCGCTTGCGCAGCTTGCGGAGCTGGCGCGGCGCGGCGGGCGCGGCGGGCGCGGCGGCCCCGGCGGGCGCGGCGGCCGCGGCGGTGTCAGCAAGCCCGGCATGCGCGGCGGCTCCAAGGTCGTCATCGAGCCGCACCGCCACGCGGGCGTCTTCATCGCGCGCGGCAAGGAGGACTCGCTCGTCACGCGCAACCTCGTCCCGGGCGTCTCGGTGTACGGCGAGAAGCGCATCTCGCACGAGACCCCGGGGGCCGAGGACGGCGCGCCCGCGGTCAAGGCCGAGTACCGCGTCTGGAACCCGTTCCGCTCCAAGCTGGCCGCGGCCATCCTCGCGGGCCTGGACAACATCTACATCAAGCCCGGGTCGCGCCTGCTCTACCTGGGCGCCGCCTCCGGCACGTCGGTCTCGCACTGCTCCGACCTCGTCGGGCCCGAGGGCGCCGTCTACGCGGTCGAGTTTTCGCACCGCAGCGGCCGCGACCTCGTCAACATGGCCAAGCAGCGCCCCAACGTCGTGCCCATCATCGAGGACGCGCGCCACCCCCAGAAGTACCGCATGCTCGTGCCCATGGTCGACGTCGTCTTCGCCGACGTCGCGCAGCCCGACCAGGCGCGCATCGTCGCGCTCAACGCGCAGCACTTTTTGAAAAACGGGGGCCACTTTGTCATCTCGATCAAGGCCTCTTGCATCGACTCGACGGCCAAGCCCGAGGCCGTGTTCGCGCGCGAGGTGAAGAAGCTGCAGGAGTCGCAGCTCAAGCCGCGCGAGCAGGTGACGCTCGAGCCGTACGAGCGCGACCACGCCATGGTCGTGGGCGTGTACCGCGCGCCGCCCAAGGCGTGAATGGAAGATGGATGATGACGGGGCGCCCGCGCGCGCGCGCGCGCAGAGAGGCCCAGGGGGCGCGCTTGCTTGTCCGCAGGCGGAGGGCTGGGCAACGCACGAGGCGAGCCGGCGCCGTCGTTGACACACAGACACACAGACACGCACGCACGCGCACGCACGCACACATGAATGCAGACGGGGATCGGCGGCGCCGTCCTCCCCCTTCTTTCTTTCCCCCGACGCCCGCCGCTCTCGGCGCCGCGCCACTTGAGATAGGCGCCCCTTCCTCACAAAAACGGAGGGCGCCCCTTAACACACGCGCTTTTGAGACACGCCATTCTTTCCCCACCCCCTTTTCCCCGCCTCGGTGTAAAAGATCAGCAGCAGCTGCAAAACAGACGGCAACGACGGCGCAAGGCTCTCGATTCTGTCGGGGGGCGCGTGGCGTATCGCCCGAGATCGGCGGCGCCGTCCATTTATTTTCGCAACGGCCGCCCAAGAAAGGGAAGCGGATGCCTTCTGTCGCCCGCCCAATTCGCCACTCCCATTCAAAGCTACGCTCATTTCACATCCCGAGTCACGCTCCCGCGCTCGTCTCTTTGTTCGAGCGCCGATCGGAGACGTGCAACAGTCCTCTCCCTAATCTTTCCCGTCGCGCCCCGAGACACGCGCCAAGCAAACTCAATCGGCACTGTCCCGGCATCGTCTCAATAGACGCCGAGCGAGAAGCCAACGCACCCATCGCGACCATGGCGTTCCTGGCGCGGCGCGGCGGGGCCGCTGCTGCCACGGGCGCGCGCCCAGCGCAGTCGGTCCTCTCTGCTGCTGCTTCCGCACGCGCGCAGCAGCAGCTGTCGGCCCAGCTCGGCAGCGTGTGCTCCAGATCGTCGCGGCCCGGCGTCGCATCGTGGTGCAGCGCCATCCCATCGAGCGACGCGGCCCTGCGCTGCTCGCCGGCGGGCGACAGCGACAGCGCGGCGCGCCGTCGTCGGCGGCGGCGGCGCGCCGGTCGTTGCGCGGCCGCGGCCACCGAGCAGGAGCAGCGCGTCGAGGTCGCTGCTGCTGCTGCTCCGGCTGCGCCCGCCGCGGCGCCGCTGGGCTCTAACGGCAACAGCAACGGCTTGGTGGTGGCAGCAGGAGAAGCAGCAGCCGCAGCAGCAGCCGCAGCGGCAAGCAGCAACGGCAACGGCAGCGTCCCTCCGCCACCGCCGCCGCCGCCCCCAGCAGCAGCAGCTTCCGCCGCCGCCGTCGCCCCGCCCCTGCCGGCCGACGCCAACACCTTTTACGACGTCGACGCCCTCGTCGGCATGCGCGTGCTCGTGGTGGACCCGGTCAAGGCCGCCGAGGCCGCCGCCAGCCCCCTCACGCGCGCGCAGGACGACGACGAGGACGACCGCGAGGCCGAGGAGGGCAACGCGGCGGCGGGCGTCGCGCCCGCATCGAGCGCGCGCCGGGGCCTGCGCGTCGAGTACCGCGTGCGCTGGAAGGACGGCGCGCCCGACTCGTGGGAGACGGCGGGCAACCTGTCCCCGGACCTCGTGCGCGACTTTGAGGAGCGGTGGTGGTCGGCCGCGCGCAAGGCCGACCTGCCCACGCTGACGGAGCTGCTGGCGGCGTCGCCCGGCCCGCGCCCGGCGGCGGCGGCGGCGGCGGTGGCCGGGGCGGCGCCCGGTCCCTCTGCTGCTGCTGCTGCTGCTGCTGCTGCTGCAGTCATCGAGGACGCATCAGCAAAGGCGACCGCAGAAGCCGCCCCCTCCCCCCTCGCCCCCACCACCCCCTCGTCCGGCAGCGTCCTCGCGCAGGTCGTCGACGAGAACCGCCGGTCGGCGCTCCACTTTGTGGCGGCCGTCGGCAACGCCGACGCCGTGCGCCTGCTCGTCGCCGCGGGCGCGGACGTCGACGCGCAGGACAAGGACGGCTTCACCCCGCTGCACATGGCTTCAGGGTACATGCGCATCCAGGCCATCGCCGCTCTGCTCGAGGCCGGGGCCGACCCGGAGCTGCGCGACTCGGGCGGGCGCGACGTCGTGTCGCTGGTCGACTCGCTGCGCGCGAGCTCGCCGCTCACGCCCGCGACGATCCAGCGGCGCATGGCGCTCGAGGGGGTGGCCGGGGCGCTGACGGCGCGGCTGTACGAGGAGGTGGAGCCGCTGGCGATCCTGGCGGAGCGGCGCGTCAAGGCCGGCGGAGAGGTGGAGATGGACGCCGACGTTGACGAGGAGGAGGAGGAGGAGGGGGAGGAGGAGGAGAAAGAAGGGGCGGCGGGCGCAGAGGCTGCCAAGGCTGCGGACGACGCCGGCAAGGAGGAGGCCAAGGACAAAGAGGAGGAGAAGGACGACCCGCAGAACACCGAGCGCGAGTTCCTCGTGCAGTTTGCCGACGGCTACCCGGACGCCTGGGTGCCCGAGCGCGACGTCGCGCAGGACCTGCTCGACGACTGGGACAAGGGGCTGGAGCAGGCGGCGTGCGCGCGCCTGATCGACGCGCGGCAGTACGGCACGGCGCGCGCCTACCTGGTGCAGTGGACGGACGGGTCGCCCGACTCGTGGGAGCCCGAGGAGCACGTGCCGGACGCCCTGGTGCAGGAGCTGCGGGCGCAGCGGCCCGAGCTGTTCAAAGGCACGGGCAAGAAGAAGAAGGGCAAGGCGGCGACGACGGCGTCTGCGTGAGAGACTAGAAGAATCGAGTTTGCGATGCGCAGCCCCCTTGTTGCTGAGAGCGATGATGCTACATGTGCGCCGTCTTCAAATCTCCTCGACGTCGGCCTCGTCCACGATCGCCAGGCCCTCGCCGAACGAGCGGCCGCGCCGCCCCGTGGCCGCGTCGACGACCACCTCGCTGCGCGCTGCTGCTGCTCGGCCGCCGCCGCGCGCTGCTTGGCCGCCGTCCGCCTTTTTCTTCTTCTTCTTCTTCTTCTTCTCCGCCTTCCCCGCCTCGTCGTCCTCCTCCTCCTCCTCCTCCTCCTCCTCCTCGTCCTTGATCTCCACCGCCTCGTCCTCCTCGTCGTCCTCGTCCAGCTCGGCCCGCCGCGCCTCGGCCTCGCGCTCGAGCCGCTGCCGCTCGCGCTCGGCCGCCTCCTCGCGCGCCTGCTCGCGCCGCCGCTTGGTCGCGCGCGCCTCGAGCTTGGCGCCCACCCGCGCCGCGCGCGCTGCCTGCAAGCCCTCGGCCCCGCCGTGCTTGCGCGACGCCACGGCCGCCACCTGCGACGCCAGGTACAGGCGCATGGGGGCAAACTGCCGGTGGCGCGGGTTTTCGCGGCTGAGCGTGCCGAGCGGCGCGAGGTCGGCGTCCGACACCAGGTAGGCCTCCTTGGCGGCGGTCTTGGTGACGAGCTCGTCGGCGGCGCGGCAGGACGTGCAGAGGGCGACGCCAAAGGCCGAGAGCCACTTGGGCGAGACGGCGTGCGGGCGCGGGTCGCCGCAGCGATCGCAGCCCTCGCCGACGTCGGTGCCGACAAAGCCGCCGCCGCCGCCGCCGTGGCTGGCAGTCACGGCGGCGCCTTGAGGCCGCTGAGGCTGCTGCGGCTGCTGCGGCTGCTGCTGCTGCTCGTGCCGGGCCGGCGGCGCGAAGAACCCGCCGGCCCGCGCCATGGGACTACGTTTGGTCGAGGAGGCGGGTGGGGGTCGTCGTCGTCGGTCGGTCAATCCGGTGTTTTTTTGCCCGTGTGCGGCAGTTTCAGCAGCAGGCAGTTTGAGGGCGGCCGTGGAAGGTTTATTGGGGTACTGAGCCGACTAGTGTTGTGCATGGCTTGGCGAGAGAGGAACGGGCCGCAGAAGAGCAAGCGGTACGCCGACGCTTCTTCGGCGTCGACGACGACGTCGCGAGCGAGCGAGAGACGCCGCCGCCGCGTCCTCGTCGCTCGCCCTTGTCCATTTGCGCGACGCACCTCGCCTCCTCCACGCCCGCACCAACGCCTCCAAACACATCGGCAAACGCAGTGATCCGAGCCGATCTATCTGTTCGACTTTGACCAGCCCATTGCCACGTGAGCCTCCTTCTGCGATGCCGTGACACATCCCGGAAAGAACAAACACCAAACGCCGACATCACTCAAAAGCAACATGCTCCTCCGAGACACGCTCGCCCGGCCCGGGTCGATGCCCAGCGGGTGGAGCACGGCCCCCCCTCGCACCACCGTGCCGCAGTGCCGACCGCGCCCGCCCCTCGCCCCGGCCGCCTCGCTTGCCGCCGCCGTCGCTCCTCGTCGCCGGTGCCGGGTCGCCACTGCCCGTCACGCGACGACCAAAAAGCCGCATCCGCAGCACCCGCGCCTCCACCAGCCGCCGCCGCCACGAGCAGCAGCAGCCGCGGCCGACGCCGCGCCCGCCCCACCCCCGTCGTCCTCCACGCCCCTCGATCCGGCCGAGGTCGCCGCGTGGCTGCGCCAGTACGCCGCGCCCTTCTCCCAGCTGACGCCGGCGTCCCTGCGGCTGTTCGCGTCCCTCTTGCGCGAGGAGCGCGCGGCGCCGGGCCAGCGGCTCGAGCGCGCGGGGGCGCCGGCGGGACGGGTCGTCGTGGTCCGGCGCGGCACCGTCCGCGTTTCCGTCCCCGCGGCCGCGGCGGACGAGGCCGGCGGTGACGACCTTGCGGAGGACGGCGGCGACCTGGCCCCGCGCTCGCCAGCGCTCGCGGCCTCGGCGCGCGCGGGCCCGGGGGCCGTCCTCAACCTGAGCGCGGTGCTGCTCAACCAGGCGGCCCCCTCGGACGTGCGCGCCGAGCGGTCGTCCTCGGGGGGCGGCGGCGGGGGGCGGGAGCAAGGCGCCGGCGCCGACGCCGACGCCGACGCCGACGCCGACGACGCCCAAGTCGTGCTCTGGACCGCGTCCGCCGAGGCCGTGCGCGCCATGGCGGCCGCAAACCCCGAGGCCGCGCTCGAGCTGGGCCTGCGCCTGTCGCAGGCCCTGTCCGAGTCGCTCAGCGAGGCCGAGGCCGAGCTCGAGGCGCAGCTCGCGCGCCAGCGCGTGCTCGCGCCGTTTCGCGTCGCGCAGCCGCGCGCAGGGGTGATCGGCGCCTCGCGCTACGCCGACGCGCTGCGCCGGTCGATCGTCGCGGCCGCGCGCGACCGCACGCGCCGGCCCGTCTACATCTTTGGCGAGCAGGGCCTGCCCAAGGACGACCTGGCCGCGCTCGTGCACTTTGGGTCCAACGACCGCGCGCGCCCGCTCATCCGCGTCGACTGCTCGCGGTTTGCAGGGGGCGGCGGGGACCGGGGAGGGGGGGGCGGCAGCAAGGGCAGCCGCGGCTCGACCACGACCCCCGCCACCGCATACGACGAGAACGACGACCTGGCCGGCGGCGGCCTCCTGCTCGAGCTGTTTGGGCGCGGGTCGCGCGGCGGCCTGCTGCACCACCTGCGCGACGGCGCCCTGCTGCTGTCCAACGTGCACCGCCTCCCGGCCAGCGTGCTCCCCGCGCTGGCCGAGTTTGTGCGCACGGGGAGCTACCAGCCGCTGCCCGCGCTGGCCGCGCTGGCGGCGACGGCCGGGGGCGGTGCCGGGCAGCCGCAGGCGCCGCTGACGCTGTCGTCGCTCGACCTGCTCGCGCCGCCCGTGCGCCGGTCGCCCGCGCGCATCATCTTGACGGCGTCGAGGCAGGTGCCCGCTTTGACGGCGGCCGTGACCGCCGCGGCGCCCCGCGCGCTCGCCGCCGAGCAGCAGCAGCAGCAGCAGCAGCAGCAGCAGCAGCAGCAGCGACTGGCCGCCAGCAAAAAGCCCGCCCCGCCGCCGCCCTCGCGCGTCGTCACCGTGCCCCCCATGCGCGTCCGCCGCGCCGACGTGCTCGATGTCGCGCGCTACCAGCTGCGCGTGCTCGAGCGCGCCACCGGCTGCCGCCTGGCGCTGTCGCCCGAGGCCGAGGGCAAGCTCGAGGCGTACGCTTGGCCGGACAACCAGGACGAGGTCGAGGCGGTGATTGGGCGCGCGGTGCAGCAGGCCGTCGGGCGGGCGGAGGACGGAGCGGCGGCCCCCGCGTCGCAGCCCCTCTCGGCCCTTCGCGCCGCCGCGGGCCGAGGCCCGCAGCCGCGCCCCGTCGTCGTGCTCGAGCCAGAGCTGTTTTGGGGTGTAGCCGAGGACCGCGACCGCCTGCGCCTCAACCTGCTCGCGTCCATCCCGCGCCTGCGCGCGTTCATGCGCTCGCGCGTGTGGCCCGATCTCCTGCACGTGGACGTCGTGCGCCCGGTGTTTGTGGCCGTCGTCGCGCTCCTCTTTCTCGGCCCCCAGACGCGCGACGCCAACTTCGGGCTCAGCTTTTTCTGGAACGGCTGGTGGCCGCTTATTTTCATCGGCTACCTCTTCGTGGGGCGCCTGTGGTGCTCGTTCTGCCCTTTCATGACGTTTGGCGAGCTCGCCCAATCTCTGCGCTTGCGAATGGCGGGCGCCCAGGACGACCCGTCGTCGGTGCTGCTGCGCTGGCCGCGCGCCGAGCTCGAGCGCTACGGCGGCTGGTTCATGCTCGCGCTCTTCGGCGGCATCCTCGTCTGGGAGGAGGCGTGGGACCTGCCCAACAACGCCGCCCTGTCCTCGTGGCTCCTGCTCCTGATCACCGCGGGCGCCGTCGTCGGCTCGCTGTTCTACGAAAAGCGCGTCTGGTGCCGCTACCTCTGCCCGATCGGCGCGATGAACGGCGCCTTTGCCAAGCTCGCCATGACCGAGGTACGCAGCAAGCAGGGCGTGTGCAGCGCGACGTGCACGACGTACGGCTGCTACAAGGGCCAGGGCGCGCCGTCGCAGTGGTGGTCGCCCGAGCGGCGCGACGTGGCGGTCCCCGTGGTCGTGGCGCCCGAGGGCCTCGCCGACCCGGGCTGCCCCGTCGGCTCGCACCCGGCGCAGCTCACGGACAACCGCGCGTGCGTCTTGTGCATGCAGTGCCTCAAGGCCTGCCCGCACCGGTCGGTCGAGTTCCGCTTCCGCCCCCCGGGGATCGACCTGTGGGCGGCGCCCGGCGCGCGCCACACGCCGATCGAGAGCGAGGCGTCGATGGTGCTGATGCTGCTGGGCGCCGTCTACCTGCACCGCCTGCCGCACCTAACGCTGCAGCTGCTCGGGGGCGGCGGGGGCCGCGGTCCGGAGGCCGCGTCGATGGTCGCGGCGGCGCGCCTGGCGGCGTGGGCGGGGCCGGCGGCGGCGGACTCGCCGTCGGCGGCGGCGGCGGCGGCGGACTCGCCCTTCTTCCTCGCCGAGCCGCTGCGGCCGCTGTTCGAGTGGTGGATGGCGCACCGCCCGGAGCACATCTCCGTCTCGGTGGCGGTGCTGTTCGCGCCGGGCCTGCTGATCTGGGGCGTGGACGCCGGGCAGCGCGTCTGGTCGGCGGCCGTGCAGCGGCAGCAGCAGGCGCAACAGCAGCGCGCCGCGTCTGGGGGCTGGGTCGGGGGCGCAGCAACGGCCGTGTCGGCGCCCCCGACGGGGCCCGTCACCCCCTTGCCCCCCTTCTTGGAGCTCAGCTACAGCTACATGCCGCTGACCTGGGCCGCCACGCTCGCCCATTACGAGGAGCAGATGCTGCGCGAGCTCGGGCGCCTGCTGCCCGTGGCCGCCAACACGTTTGGGCTGGGCGGGCTGCTGGCCGACGCGCGCGTCGCGCTGCCCGAGGCGCAGGCGCACCCGGCCGTGATCGCGTTTTTGCAGGGCGCCACGCTCGCGCTGGGGTGTGGCGCGACGCTGGCGCTCGCGCGGCGCCTCGCGGCGCGCCCTTGGCTTGAGATCGCGCCGCAGTGCGCGGCGACGCTCGCGCTCACGGCCGAGCTGTGGCGGCTAATGGTGGCGTGAGCGGTGGGGGGGTGGGCGGCGGCTGATTGGGGGGGGCGCGACAAGGCGGCGGCGGCGGCCGAGGGCGGTCGACGCCAGCCGACACGAGCAACTTGCTCTTGGCGCGCCCTTGGAGCGCTTCTCCTCGACGACAGCCCTGTGACCGACTCCTCACCTGATTTCATCTCGCGCCTGCTTGATTCCTCTTGGGTCTCTCTCGCGCGGGGCGATCAACGCCAAAAAAAAACGATGGCGAACTGAATCTGAGGACCAGCCAGAGGCGTCCACCAAACGCAGGCCCAAGGAGGGATGCCCGCGTCCTCCGCGCATGCCCCAATGCGCCAGATGCGAGCCAGCACCCGCATCCTCGCGATGACGGCAAGGCGGCGAGCGGCGACAGCAGCAGCAACCTCCGCGAGCGGCGGCGACGCCCCAAAAGCCGCCGTGGCGAGCGGGCACTGGACGCTCGCCACGGCAAGCCTCGACCACGAGCTCGTCGTGAAAAAGTCGCGCTTTGTCGCCAGCGCGTGGCCCGTCGAGTCGGCCGACGCGGCGCAGCGGCTGATCGCTGCGCGCGCCGACCCCTCGGCCAGCCACAACTGCTGGGCGTTTCGCGTCGACGGCGCCAGCCGCAGCAGCGACGACGGCGAGCCTGGTGGCACCGCAGGCAGGCCCATCCTCGGCGCCATCGAGGCCGACGGGCTCGACGGCGTGGCCGTGCTGGTCGTGCGCTTTTTCGGCGGCGCCAAGCTCGGGGCGGGACCCCTGGCGCGCGCCTACGCCCAAGCCGCCCGCGACGCCGTGCGCGCGGCGCCGAAGGCGTTCGTCCGCGAGATGGCGCGCGCGCGCGTCCTCGCGCCGCAGCAGGACGTCGGCGCCGTCTACGGGGTGCTTCAGAAGCTCGGTGCCTCGGCCGTGGGCGAGCCCGACTTTGATCAGCAGCAGCAGGGCCTGGCGCTCGAGGTGAGCGTGGCCGCGGACCGGCTGCAGGCGATCGCGGCGGCGTTGGCCGAGGCGACGGCGGGCAGGGGCAAGGTGGAAGAGGTTGGCGGCGGCGGCGGCGATGGTGCGGGCGGATGAAAGGCGGGCGGCGGACCGGCTGCCGGCGCTCGCGGCGGCGTTGGCCGAGGCGACGGCGGGCAGGGGCAAGGTGGAAGAGGTTGGCGGCGGCGGCGGCGACGGTGCGGGCGCGGATGAACAGGCGCGGCGCCCGCGCGCCGTCGCTCGGCTGCACACACAAACGCACACACACACGCGTCTTTCTTTCTTTTTTCTCTCTCCATCTGAGAACGGTAACCGCAAGCAGCTACTCGCGCTTCCTTGACTCGTCACCTCGTCGCTTGAGCGAACGCGCGCGTGCGTCGCACTGCGTGTGCCGAGAGGGGCTTGCGTCCTCCCAACCCCCTTTTGCCGCATCGTTCGTCGTCGTTCATCGTCGTTCATCGTCGTCTGCGCGCGCGCGCCAACATGGCGTCGCGGCCGCGGCAGCCCGGGGCGGCCGACTATGACTACCTGATCAAGCTGCTGCTGATCGGGGACAGCGGTGCGTTGCTCGTGATGGTCGGAGCTGGGCGTGTCTCGCAAAACTGGATCCCACGCGCGCGCGCGCGCGCGCCTCTCGACGCCCGTCCGCGCCATGTCAGCAGCGGAGACGGCGCCTTGTGCCCTGCGTCCGCGCGCTTGTCGCCTCTCGACACAGGCCTCCCTTGTCCCCGTCCTCGACCCCGGCGCGTTGTTGGCGTCGTCGACGGAACACGCCGACGCGGCACGCGCTTTGTCGTTTGCTCAGCGCGCTCTCCTTGTGGCCCCCCCCCCCCCCCCCCCCCCCCCCCCCCCCCCACCCCCCCCCCCCCCCCCCCGCGCCCGGACCACCCCGGGGGGGGGCGCCCCGACAAC
>Ga0315905_10008011_pt1 | contig 10680 bp, 4 predicted proteins | sample LakEriMetagenome_5_FD_203522 | JGI IMG/M metagenome (GOLD analysis project Ga0315905, IMG submission 203522) | Freshwater fungal communities from buoy surface, Lake Erie, Ohio, United States - Buoy 4 MA121 | ecosystem: Environmental > Aquatic > Freshwater > Lake | place: USA: Lake Erie, Ohio... | reverse complement strand
CGGTTCCATCCCCGCATGCCGTCAACACAAAGCGTCCATCCGAGCTGAAAATCGCTCTAATAACTACTTCTTGATTTGTTGAAAATTGTCGAATTTGATTTCCAGTTAGGACATCATAAATACGAACGCTTCCATCCTCACTAGACGTTAAAACAAACCTGGAATCAGGACTGAATACGGCGGACATTACACCATCATTATGCCCCTCAAGTACCTGAACCTTTCGGCCGGTAAATGAATCATAGATACGAGCTGTTTTGTCATAACTTGCTGTGACCACAAGCTTTCCATCGTTGCTGAATACGGCTGATTTTACCCAATCCTCATGCCCATGAAGCACGTGAACCTCGCGGCCGGTGGAGACCTCATAAATGCGCGCGGTACTATCACAACTTGACGTAACTGCGAATTGACCGTCGGAGCTGAATTCCGCTGAATTAAGCTCATCACCATGCCCAATTAGAATTCTTAGCTCCTTGCCACTAGTGACAGAATAAATACGAGCGGTATGGTCATAACTTGCTGTAAGAATTAATTTACCATCAGGACTGAAGCTGGCCGAAGAAAGTTCATCTTCATGTGTATCCAAAATATTAATTACCTCTCCCCTTGATAAATCAAAAACTCGTGCCGTTTCATCCTCGCTCGCTGTTAAAACAAGTCTGCCATTCGGGCTGAATACAGCTGATACTAAACCTTCTTGATGCCCTTTTATAAGCATAAGCTCATACCCAGTGGAAACATCATAAACACGGGCGGTCGCATCCCAACTCGCCGTGAGCGCATATTTCCCGTCCGGACTGAATACGGCAGATCTTACACCATCCGTATGCCCAATCGGCAACACCAACCTTGGTTCAGTCTGGCAGTTTAACGCGTAAACTATGGTACATGAAAAAAATAGGGTAAAGAACTGTTTCATTGTAATTTATTGATGGAGCTGGTTTCAGCATCTGTTATTTGTTTCTGAGCTTGCATTGATCGTCTTTGTCTCGCAGCGATTCGATTTCGTGCGCAATGGAATTAACAATTACTTGAACGAGTTCGTCTTCATTGGTATACTTGCGAAGGGGCAATTCAATGCCTGACTTCACCAATTCCTCTCCACGATACAAATCATAAGTGACCTGCGTTTCATCTTTAATTTGAAGGTAAAGACCTTCAGTTCTGTATGCCTTGTCAGTATTCTTGGAATAAACCAATTGATCTCCTCTACCCTTCGATGCGAAGTATTCATTTACGCGCTGCTTGACATTGGGGAATTGAAGTTTGGCTTGTCCTTGAGCCACAAACACACATGCCCCCACCCTCGTCTTAGGACACGTAATCTTGATGGAATCGCGGACGTTGTCGCGGACATTGCCGATCTCAAAACGACCATCGCCGAAGCTGCTGGGCTCTTGCTTGTTGCCGTTGAGGCGGGAGTATTCCTTCACCAAATCAATGGTCTCGTCGAACCAGTCGCGCACCACCAAGGAGGTGTCTTTGGCTTCCTCTTTCATGACCTGCAACAAGTGATACGTGAGAACACCTTGGTTAAGAGTCTCGTCTTCGTAAGCGCTTTCGTCGTCGGCTGCGGCGGCCAGAATCATCATGCCGTTCTTGTCTTTGAGCTTGTCGAGCTGACGAATGCGTGTACCTTCATCGTCGCCGCGAAAACCACCGGCTGCCTCTTGGGTAATCTTGCCGCTGTGACACGCATCGAACACAAACACGCGCTTTTGCGCCTTGATACGACGTGGCGAACACCAGTCTGAAAGCTCTCGCACACCGAAGCTCGTGGTAAGCGGATTGCGTTTATCGGCGCGTTGCATCATAAAACGAATCTGATCTTGCTCAACCACCACTTGGTCAAGGGTATCCTTCATGCGACGCACATCACCATGCCCTGCAAAAAAGATGTAAAGCACATCGCTCGCTTTGGATTTGCTGCCAATATCAGCCAATACCTTTTGCAGGTTTTCTTTGGTGGGTGGTGTATTGCCCTCGCCCGTGAGGCGGTAGATGTGGCAGTTGTCTTTAAATAGGTTGCGCGCAGTTTGTTCTACAGCCACCGATAGGTCCTGCGCGTCTTTGACTGCGAAATCAAGATTCTTGTAATGCTGTTCATTGGGTTCTTTGCGTTCGTTGCCGTAGTCGTTTACACCTATGAACACACCGTAGAAATGAGAATCGTCTTTACTGCTCTTTTTGGCAATGTTGCACTGCTCACCGCGCCCATAGATACCAGTGCCTTTCACTTTCGATTTGATGAGCACCGGGTTGGCGGTATTCTGCTTTCCTGCTAAGTAACTCTGCAGCGTGTCGCTGTCGATAGTGAGATAATAGACCGTTGTGCTCCCCTCCTTTTTCTTGTCCAGTTTCTCGGGCTTATAGGTGTAGGTGAGATTGCCATTGATATAAAGTTCGGTATCGCCCAACGCTCCACGGCGCGGAGTAATGCGGTATTTGAGCATGCGCTTATCCTCTAGCTCAATGGGCTCAATGACCGGTGTGAGCTCACATATGTTGAGTTCACTGAGCATGGGCGCAGGCTTGTCGTTGATTAAAATAGGCTGATTCGTCGTTATCTTCTCAACCAACCCCGGAACCCACAACGAGTCTTTCATTTGCGCCAAATCAATCACCTCCAATCCACATACAAAATACAGTTTCTCAATAGCCCCGGGGGTGCCATCAAAGCGGTAGTGCTCGTCGTACACGAGCCAGTCGTTGCCTTTGAGCTGCAGGCGTGTGTAAAGGGCTTTGCCGGTGGCCGCATCCCAGAGGATGGTTTTGTGGTCGGCGCCTGTGGTGAGGATGTATTTCCCGTCGCGGCTGAAGACGGCGGAACTTATAAATTGCGTGTGTCCTTTCAATACGTGTAGTACTTTACCCGTGGACACCTCATAAACAAAGGCTGTGTTATCATTGCTCCCCGTGAGCACTAGCTTGGCATCAGGGCTAAAAACAGCGGAATCGAAAACTTGGAAATTGATTCCGCCTGCATAGACCTTATGCCCTGTTAAAACCTGCAGTTCTTTCCCTTTGGACAGTTCATAAATACGAGCGGTATTATCCTTACTCGCCGTTAAAGCCAATTTCCCGTCTGGACTGAAAACGACAGAGATAACTGCGTCGGTATGCCCCGTTAACTCACGCAGCTGTTTGCCTGTGGAAACCTCATATAAACAAGCAGTTCCATCAAGACCTGCGGTTATGACATAGCTACCATCCGGACTGAAAACGGCACGATCTATTGAAAAATTATATCCATCCAAAACTTGCAGCTCTTTACCCGTGGACACATCATAAATGCGAGCTGTATTATCACTGCTCACCGTGAGCGCATATTTGCCGTCTGAACTGAAAACGGCGGAGTTTATTCCTGCCGTATGCCCCACTAGCAAACACATCTCCCTGCCCGAAGACACTTCATAAATGCGAGCAGTGCAGTCATCGCCTGCAGTTAACACCAACCTGCTGTCAGGGCTGAAAACGGCAGATTGTAGAAATTTCTTGTGCCCCTCCAACAGATTAAGCTGCTTGCCGGTGGATACCTCATAAATACGCGCAGTCAAATCATTACTTACTGTGAGTGCCAACCGGCCATCTGGGCTGAAAACCGATGATCGGAAACCGTCTATAGTGCCACCCAACTCCTTCTGCTCCATGCCTGTTGCAATTTCATAGATACGAGAGGAATCTTCATAACTTGCCAGGATCAATTTCCCATCGGGGCTAAAAACCGCTGAAGTAACAGCTTTAGTATTACCCGTAAAAACCTGCATCAGACTGCCAGAGGAAATCTCATAGATACGAGCTTTATTATCCCCGCACGCCGTTAAAGCCAATTTCCCGTCTGGACTGAAAACGACAGAGATAACTGCGTCGGTATGCCCCGATAACTCGCGCAACTGTTTACCTGTGGAAACATCATATAAACAAGCAGTTCCATCAAGACCTGCGGTTAAGACATAGCTACCATCCGGACTGAAAACGGCTCGATCTATTGAAAAATTATGCCCTTCCAAAACTTGCACCTCTTTGCCAGTGGGCACATCATAAATGCGCGCTGTATTATCACTGCTCGCCGTGAGCGCATATTTGCCATCTGAACTGAAAACGGCGGAATTTATTCCTGCCGTATGCCCCACTAGCAACCACATCTCCCTGCCCGAAGACACTTCATAAATGCGCGCAGTGCAGTCATCGCCTGCAGTTAACACTAACCTGCTGTCTGGGCTGAAAACGGCAGAATTTAGAAATTTCTTGTGCCCCTCCAACAGCTGAAGCTGCTTGCCGGTGGATACCTCATAAATACGCGCAGTCAAATCATTACTTACTGTGAGTGCCAACCGGCCATCTGGGCTGAAAACAACAGTACTTATCCATTCTGTATGTCCGTTCAACACGTTCAGTTGTTTGCCCGAGGACACATCATAGATATGCGCTGTATTATCCCAACTTGCAGTCAACACCAACCTACCATCGGGGCTAAAGACGCTCAAATATCCAGCCAACGCAAGTATTTCGTTGCTAGAAGACACCTCATAAATACGAGAGGTATCAACCCCACATGCAGTAAGTACCAGCCTAGTATCGGGACTGAAAACAGCCTTATGGCCCGCCAGCACCTGAAGTTCTTTGCCTGAGGAAACCTCATATAAACGAGTAGTTTCATCCTCACTTGATGTCAACACTAATCTACCATCCGGACTAAAGACCCCGGACAATAAACCTTCCGTATGCCCAATAGGTAACACCAACCTAGGCTCCATTTGCGCATGAACATCCAATCCAACAAAGCATAGAATAACCAAATACAGAATCTGTCTCATAGTACCACGTTCATTTATTCATCAGTTTGCAACGCTCATCTTGTTTGCTCAACGCTTCAATCTCCTGAGCGATGGAAGTCACAATCGCTTGGACAAGATTGTCTTCATGGGTATAATTTCAAATTCGAAAGGTAATGGATTATGCAAATTGCTATTCAGTTATTACTATTTTAAAACGCATGAGTAACTTACCTTTATTCAGTAAATAAATTCTTGCAACACAACAAGACATGACTGAATTCTGAGAGCAGTTCAAAGTGCCTAATCATACTGCAGACGAGAAATATGCGTAGAACTTCTACCTAGTATTCTGGAATGGCGCATCAAGTCCGATGATTAGTTAGCCTGATAGCTTTCAACACTTACAGCATACCAATCCCACTTGCACTCGAATGCATGGTGAAGTCTTCTTTGCTCTGCGTTAATGTGAGCTGTCAACAGGTTACTTGAACAATGTTATTATTGACGCCTAATGAAAATAAAGTCACCACCATCGTTACCCTCCACCTTAATTTGACCAAATTGAGGAGCAGTTGGTGGCGTTGTTAGACTATTATCCATTACTACCATTCGCATACTGTTGAAAAGTTGAGAGGCAGGTAAGTATTTTTCCTTGTTTTCTTGAAGTCGCAAAAGCAGGTATCTCATGAAAACACTTTTATCAGGCACCTCAGAAAGGTTTCCACTTGTCATCGCATCTCTGCTGGCTTGTTTGTAAAGCTCATTAATAGAAGGGCGATCTTCCATGAACGCCGAACGTGTTTTAAAAATACCTCCACTGAAGCAAGCGTCAGAAATTAATAGCGTATGCTTTGATTTAATACTTGCCATGTAATCCATGATAGTACTATTTCGTATCCAATTCGCTGTGTTTTGTGATTTAGCATCACAAGGCAGCCAGTAGCCCAGTTCTTTGGCAGAGTCCCAGTGGCCATGACCGGCGTAAAAGATCAATAAATTATCATTGACGGTTACTTTATTGGAATACTCATCAAGTGCTGTAATCATTTTCTCATATCCGGCATTTTCCAAAAAAACTACGTTTTCGGGATTAAACGTGTAATCGGTCGTTAATACGTTGAATAGTTTTTTGGCGTCATTGATAGGCTCATCCAACGAGTTAATTCGAGGGTCTGAGTATTCATTGTTCCCAATTATCAATGCATAAAATTTACCAATACTAGTTTCGTCGGGAGTCACTGATTGTTTTGGATACACCGCTAAGCTTCGTTGAGACTGGTTTTCACTAGGCACCTCCGCGGCATTCAACGCAGATGATCCGAATCGGGAGTCTGGATTGGTTGATGCAGCCTGAACATTGTAGATATCGCCATTACCTGATTTGGTATTTTTTACGACACTATCTATATTTGTTGGTGCTTCTGATCTGAATACTTCATAAATGCGAGCTGTTTTATCATAACTAGCTGTAATAGCCAGTTTACCATCCAAACTGAATTCGGCGGCTATGATTCCTTTCTTGTGTCCTTCTAAAATTTGCACCTCTTTTCCGGTGGAAACATCAAAAATCCGTGCGGTGGAATCATAACAAGCAGTGAGAATCATTTTTCCATCCGGACTGAATACAGCGGAATTAACCCCCCTAAACACATGCAGCTCTTTGCAATCCACGTAAATATGCGCAGTTGAAACGTCATAAATGCGAGCGGTACTGTCATAACCAGCAGTGAGAGCCAATTGCCCATCCGGACTGAATACCGCGCAATTGACCCCCCATTTATGTCCGTTCAATACCTGTAACTCCTTGCCTGTGGATACTTCAAAAATTCTTGCCGAATAGTCATCACCAGCCGTAAGAACCAACTTTCCATCCGGACTGAATACCGCGGAATTGACCCCACTTTTATGTTCCCAAACCTGTAGCTCTTTGCCCGAGTGAACATCATAAATGCGTGCGGTTCCGTCTTCACTTGCCGTAAGAGCCAGCTTCGAATCAGGACTGAATACGGCCGAATTCACACCATCTTTATGCCCTTTTAAGACTTGGAGCGTTTTACCTGTATATACACCATAAATACGAGCTGTGTTATCCGTACTAGCCGTAAGTACAAAATGCCCATCAGGGCTGAATACCGCGGATTTCAAATATCCCTTATGACCTTTTAATACCTGCAACTCGCTGCCTGAGGATACTTCATAAATACGTGCTGTTTTATCATCACTAACCGTAAGAGCCATGTTCCCATCCGGACGGAATACCGCGGAATTGACACACGATTCATGCCCCTTTAAGACTCGGAGCGTTCTGCCTGTGGATACTTCATAAATGCGAGCAGTAAAATCATAACTTGCCGTAAGGGCCAATTTCCCATCCGGGCTGAATACTGCGAAATTGACACGCAATTCATGCCCGTTTAATATTTGTTTCTGTGAAAGCAGCGTTGCAGAAGCAAGAAGTGAGATACCAATGACTAGTAATAGGCGCATAAGCTGAACGACTTATTGAGTTAGAAATAAAATAAAAAGGAAAACAAACTTAGAAAAGAAAACGTCAGCAACCTATATCCAAGCAACTTCAATCTCCCGCTAAAGATTGGCGCTTACTTGCAATTTCGTTTACGTTTAAAGTAGAGCATCTACCTCACTTCTGGCATCAACAATCACATTAGCCCCACTCCCGTCTTCGGTTAGTTATTCCGAAAAGTGTTGTACGTGTTACAAATTTCAAAGAGGCCTTTACCAAAGCTGCTGTCCTCCGAAAAAGCATTTTGGCTACCTTAGCCGCATGAATAGGCGCACCTTGTATCTATGGCGCGATGCCATCCTCACCCTGCTGGTATTGCTCATGCTGTCGCTCATCGTATCCTTTTTCGCGGGCTTCATTGGACATATTGATTTGCACGGTCTCGATCCGGGCAAGGCTGCTGTTAAAAACCTCGAGCTGCTCGACTTGCACTACGCCTATCGTGCCGACCATGAAGAACAACCAGAAAACATCGTGCTAGTCAACACGGGGTCGCTCAACCACTCTGCGCCTGACTCTTTTCGGATGGATTACATGAACGTACTCCATGCCCTGCAAGCGGCAAAGCCCAAAGCCATCGGAGTTGATATTGAGTTCGATGATACAGAGAACGGCATTGTCGATGGTCTCTTAGTAGATTCAGCCAATGATTGCCCTAATTGCGTGTTTGCCACCTCGGCTGACAGTTCGAAGCTGCAACTGGGCACCCTTCGTGGTTTCACCGAATTCCCGGTCGACTCTATGCAGTGTGTTCGACATATTCAACTTGCTTCCGATAAAAAGAATACAGAACCAACTTCCTTTGCAGCGCAGATTGCTCGATTCGTCAATCCGTCGATTGTGCTAAGTGACTTTACCTCCGGCGATACCAACGCCATGTACATCGATTTCGTGCATCATCCCAACCGATTCCATCACCCGCTCGATGAGTATTTTCGGAGTGACGCGGTATTCAATCATTTCGATGCCATCGAAGCCCGCGACTTGCTCGACAGCGCTTCTCTGGCCGCGCTGATGCCCTACTTGGAGGGAAAGGTGATCATGCTAGGCCATCTTGGCAACACCGCATACCAGGAGGAAAGATACCATGACAACAACGTCTATGCAGTTGGCAACACTTACGACCTGGAAGACATGCATGTGACGCCGCATGGTCATACCGATTTGGTGCAACGTAGGGCCAATGCCCATGGCCTCACCATTCATGCTGAGGCCGTTCATAATCTATTGTATGGCAACCACACCCTGAAAAAACCGGCTGCATGGGTAGAATACAGCCTCATTGCACTGTGGTTGGTTCTCGTGACAGTGTATTACATGTGGCTCAAAAACTTTGGTGATGTATACAAGGTCTTTGCAATCCTCTCAGCACCAATCATCACCATAATAGCTACCTATATTGTACTGGGTGCCCGCACCGAAGGCCATTACATCAACATCGGACTTATGAATGTCACCACGTTTTTGTTGGTGGAAGTGGTAGAGTTTTACGGTAAAATCGCATATCGACTCAAAAAGAAATGGAATTTCAAAAGTTACTATTGCTATTCGCATGCATCGCATTGAGCACTGCGTTAAGCGCTCAACAAGCAGAGGTATTGCTGGCACATGGCAAAATAGAATACATTGCAGTAGGTCAAAAACAATGGACTTCGGTGCAGTTGCCATTTGTCGCTTCGAAGGGGCAGTTTCGTCTGGCGGCAGGCAGTATTATGTTGTATAAAATGACGGGGACAGAAAAAACCGTTCAGCTTAAAAAGCCGGGCACCTACTCGATAGCTGCGCTTATAACCCATGCCAATGAGGATAGCGGATCGCTTACTCGAGCCATTGGAAGCCAATTGGTAAAGAGTAGCAATGGGACAAAGACCTCCAAAGGCAGTGTGAGCCGAGGCTCGGGTAGTGAGCGAATGCCATTCGATTCGGCCTATGCACCTGCAGGCGCACCCATCACCTTTCGTAACGATTTGGTGCCCGCGAGCACCTATCGCTTTCGGGTTGAAAACGCGGACGACGAAGAATTGATTGACAGCCTGATAACCAAGGCGGAATTACGGTATACGCCTCCCGGACCCGGAACCTATAACTGGCGTATAGATGTAAAAGGGAGTGAATCAGGGCAAAACATCACTACCCTCATCGTGGAAAGCGCCGAGGTGTTTGCTGAGCGTAAATCATCCTACGATGCTCTTCTTGCCGAGCTAACCGATGTGCCTGAGGTATGGAAGAGCCAACTCTTGGATCTCTACTTTTCAGAGCACCCAAGGTTGGTATTCGAATAATTTTTCGCGCCAGACTATTTCATTATGAGCGGGATGTTGATAATCGACATGTCTTTGTCTTCATCAAGGCTGCCGCGCTTTCCATCTTTTCTGCGGAGGCCAAGCATGGAGGCCAAGCTGTTGTCGGTCTGTAGCTCATTCGAAAAATAGACTTGTTTCGAAAGGTCAGTTCCATTGGCAGCTATAGGGATGTTGTGAAGGCTAATCGGCTCTTTTGAAACAATCAACTTCATGGTCTCCGGTCCATAGCCGTCCGTGTTCGAAATCTGCAAAATGCTTATTGGCACAGGATCCTTTGATGGCATTATTTCGCGATAGGAAACGAGCTCATTATCCGGACCATGCATATAAATTCGACCGTTTGGACTGATTTCGAATGGAGTAATGTAAACACTTTTTGGCTCATTATTGTACACATAGACACATATAAAATCGCCATCTTGAAGGGTGTACAACTCATTGTTAGGCCATTCGCTTTCCTTTAGATACGAGAATGTCCCCTCTTCTTGTTCGAGTATAATACACTGTAAATCGAAGCGTTCATTTGGCGTATCGCAGGGCTCGGCCGGCTTAAGCCGAGCGCATCGAACATCCAATGCGATTGAAGTTTCGACTTGCGTTTTTTCTCTAAAAATTTCTACGCGTGTGATTTCTTCCAGGCGTTGCGATAATACGTGTATGCTATCAACAGGAGTTGGTTTCATGGAGCGTAGGGGCGTTATTCCATCAGAGCTGAAAATCGTGAACGATTTCTTATCGAGTGCCAGGGTGTAATCAGTTGCGCCTTCAGTGGCAAGTACGAAGAAGGGGTATTTCCCCAGTGTGCTCTTTATCTCTTCCAAATTGCGGCACTCTCCGGTAATTTTTAACGTACGCTTTATGGAAGAAGCTGCGCTGTACATATGCTTTGCCTTGCACTGCGCATAGCTGTTTGTCAAAGCAGTTTTGAGTTGCACTCCCGAGCGTGTCTCATGCAATTGGGTAATAACGCCTACTGCAATGGGGTCATTAAGTTTCGATAGCGCATAAAAAGCGATGGAATCGCCCACACCGTGTCCTGCCAAGAAACCACCTTCAATTTCAACATTCTTTT
>Ga0315905_10008010_pt1 | contig 10680 bp, 9 predicted proteins | sample LakEriMetagenome_5_FD_203522 | JGI IMG/M metagenome (GOLD analysis project Ga0315905, IMG submission 203522) | Freshwater fungal communities from buoy surface, Lake Erie, Ohio, United States - Buoy 4 MA121 | ecosystem: Environmental > Aquatic > Freshwater > Lake | place: USA: Lake Erie, Ohio... | reverse complement strand
GCCCCCCCCCCCCCCCCCCCCCCCCCCCCCCCCCCCCCCCCCCCCCCCCCCCCCCCCCCCGCCCCGGCCTGTGTGAGTTGCGAGGAGGCGTTTAGAGACGGCGACCAGCGCGAGCGCGCGCGCGCGCGCCGACGTCTTTATTCGCGATCGGGCGCGGGCGACGCCGATCGCCACGCAAGTCGCGCCGAATTGCGCACCGAAGTAGTTGACGCCGCGCAGCTTCACCCGGTTGCCCTTGTCGTCCCACAGCGCGCCGTCGCGGCTGAAGAGCTCGAGCATGATGGTGTGCCCGGGGGGGCGGACGGGGGAGGAGAAAAAGGAGAGTCGGGGGGATGGCAGTTGGTGGTCGGGTGTGTTCGTTCGATCAAGGGATCCGCGCGAGAGGGTATCTTTCCAATACGACTAGTGCGCGATCACACAACTTGCGCTTGGGGTGCCGACGCCCGAGACGAAGCGTGCGAAGAGCAACGAGGCGCGCGCACTCTTATCCACGGCGTCGCGAAATCATTCCGCCGCCGCCTCTGCCAGCCCGTCGAGCAGCGAGCTCGCCTTGCGAAAGGCCGACGGCAGCTCGGCAAACAGGGCGCGCGCCCACGCGTACGGCTCGGCGGCATCCTCCACGGGCTGCTCGTTCGCCGCCATCATCTCGCGCCCGTACGCGTCCACGTCGGCCGAGAAGGCGGCCGGCGGCGGCGATTTGCCGCCGGCCACGTTGTACCGCGCGACCGCCGCCAGCGCGCCCCGGCGCGCGAGGCCCAGGCGGCCCTCGGCGGCGGCCGTGATGCGCCCCGACCCGGACAGGTGGGCGGCGCGCAACGCGTACGCGTGCGCGGCCAGCTTGAGCGCGGCCTCGCCACCGTCGTCAGCATCGCCCTCCTTTTCGCCGGCCGCCGCTGCCGCCGCGGCGTCGCGCCCGAGCCGCCGCAGCAGCCGCGCCAGCGCGGCGGCGCCGTTGGACGGCTGCGGCGGCTCCTGGCCCGCCGCCGCTCCTTCTTCTTCTCCCTCCAAAGACCCCGTCATCGCCCGCAGGTCGCTCGCGTAGGCGTCCCCCCTGGCGATGCCCCGCTCGCGCGCAAACCACCGCAGGCTGTGGGCTGCCCGCAGGGACGGCCTCGTGGAGGCGGCGCCTGCCGCCGCCGCCGCCGCCCCCGCCGCCGTCGCTGCGATGACCGCGTCGACCGCGTCGTCCAGCGCGGCGTGCGCGGCGGCGTGGTCGGCCAGGTACTGCGCGTAGCTGCGCGGGGTGAAGGGCCAGCGCTCAAAGGGCGGGAGGGGCTTGGCGCCCGTGGACGACGCGATCGACAGCGCGCCGCGCGCCTCGGCCAGCTGCAGCTGCTGCGCGAGCGCGACGTGCAGCGGCGGGGGCGGCGGCGGCGGCGGCAGCGGGGCATCATCCGCGCGCGCGCCGCCGTCGGCCAGTCCGGTCTGCGGCGGCTTGGTGTCGTTTTTTTTGGCGTCCCCGACGAGCGTCCGCACGGACACAATCTCCAGGTCGCCCGCCTCGGCCGCCGCGCCGCCGCCCCCCCAGCTGCGCACGTTGACGAGCTCGACGCGGCCGCGCGCCGCCTCGCGCGGGTCGATCGGGCGGGCACGAGGCGGCGGCGATGGTGCCGGGGCGGCGACCGCGGGGGCCGACGATGCTGCTGCGGCGGCGGCGGCTGGGGAGCTGCTCCCGAAGCCCTTTTTTGCTCCCGCGAGTGGCCGCGCTTTCGACGTCGGCTGCTTCTGCTGGCTGTCGCGCACGGCCGCGTCCAGCAGCGCGCGCTCCCGGTCCGTCAGCTTGTCGTCGCCGCCGCCCTCCGAGGGCTCGACGCGCACGCGCACACCCGGCGGCAGGGCGGCGGCGTTGGCGGCGTCGGCGCTCTGGCTTTGCTTGCTCGCGCGCTTTGCTGCAGCTGCGACGGTGGCTGGCCTGGAGAGGGGTCGGATGGCCACGCCGCCGAATGGTGGTCGAGCGGTGGCGCGCTGCATCATTGCCGCGTTTCGGCGAAAAGTGGCAGCAGATTGCCGGGAGCGCGCCGCTCTTTGCGTGCAAGGCCTCGCTTCTTCTTCTGGGTGCGAGTTTTATCGAGTTCAGGTGGTGCGAGTGCTCGTACTGCTAGTATTGATTGTTGGTGGAGACGGCGGGCTTGCTTGGGGGGGCGCGGGGGCGCCTCGGTGGCGCTCAAGGGCGCTCGACCAGTGGCTGGGGCTAGTGCCTTCTCCTGCCCTCCAGTTTGGCCCCCGCCGAGCCCTGCCTCGCGACCTCGGCTGCACCGGCTCGACCAGATCACTGACACGGGCTCATCACCCTGTCCTGAGCGAGCACCAGCAAGACCGAGGGACGTCCAGCAAACAAAACACCCAAAACCGATCACGCACCAACGATGCGCGCGAGCAGCCTGCAGCTGCTCGCGTCGCGCGTGGCCGCGGCCGTGGCGCGCGAGGCCCGCGGAGGCAGCAGCATCACGCGCGCCGCATCCACGAGCCCAGCAGCAGCAGCAGCAGCAGCAGCAGGCGCAGCCTCGTCGGCAGCAGCAGCAGCAGCAGCAACCGCCGCGCCGCCGCCGCCGATCGTGACGGTCCGCGGGCTCGACGCCGCCGACGGCACCACCACCACCGCAGCAACGGCAGCCCGCCGCGCCGAGTCGGTCGCGCTGCTGCGCCGCCTCAACGTGGCCGCGCTGCCCGAGCTGCGCGGGCAGACGGTGCTCGCGCGCGTCGTGCGCGCGTCGCGCCACGAGCTGCTGCTCGACCCGGGCTACTACGGCCTGTGCGCGGTGCCGCGCGAGGGCGTCATGCCCGCGGCCGCGCCCGGCGCCGCGTCGGCGGCGGCGGACGAGGCCGGCGGCGGGGGCGACGCCGCCGCCGGCCCGTCCTCTCCGCACCAAAGCAGCAACAGCCCGTCGCAGGTGCGCGTGGGCGACTACGTGCGCGTGCGCCTGTCCGAGCTCCACACCCCCTACGGCGACCCGCAGCTCGACCCCGTGCGCACGCCCCGCGCCGCGCGCGACAAGCTCGTGCTGCGCGAGCTGGCGCGCCGCATGCGGCAGGGCGCCCCCGTCGCCGGGCGCGTGCTCAACGCGTGCGCCGGGGGTTACGCCGTGGGCGTGGGCGGGTACGTGGCGCTGCTGCGCACGGAGCAGGCGCCCGCCGAGGTGGTGCGCGCGGTCGGCGTGCTGCAGCCGTTTTACGTGCACAAGATGAGCCGCGGAGGCGCCAGCAAGCCCGGAGCGACGGACGCCGACGCGGGCGGCCGGCGCCGGGGGCGGCGCGGCGCCGCGGCCGCCGCCGACGCGCAGCGCCCGCTGATCGAGCTCACGTGCACGATCCAGCGCGCGGGCGGCGGCGGCGGCGGCGGCGGCGGCGGTGGAGACGGGTCGGGCGGGCTGTACAGTAACGTGTAACATGGAAGAAGTTGGCCGTGATGGCGCGTCACGATGGCCTGCCACCCCCTCCTCCTCCCGCCGCAGCGGCAACGCCAGCAGCAGCAGCAGCAGGAGCAGCATCGACCTCGGCGGCCATGGCGAGCGCCACCTCGTGCGCGACGACGCGATCGACGAGCGCGGTCAGCAGGGCGCGGTCGCCCTGGCCCAGGCTCGCCAGGGCGCCCGGTCCGCCGTCGTCGTTGGCTCGGACGCGGGTGTTCGCTGGCAGTGGCGCGTCGTCCTTATGGCCGCCGAACAAGCCGCCGAACCACCCTCCACCAGACTGCCCCTTGCTCTTCTTTTGCTCCTCCTCGGCGCGCCCGAGGGGCGGCCGCCCGCCTCGCACCACCGTTGGCGCCGCCCCCCCGCCCCGACTCTTCCCCGCGCTCACGGCGCCCATCTGCTGCCGCCGTCGCTCGGCGAACGAGCGCGCCTGCGCGGCCGCGTAGTCGGCCTCGACGGCGGCGTCCAGCGCGCTCTGCGGGTCGTCGCAGGGCGACAAGCCGGGGCCGGCAAAGAGGTCGCGGGCGAACCGGCCCTCGGCGGCGCGGACGGTAACGGCGTTGGCCGGAGGAGCGCTTGGTGGCGTCGTGGGCGACTGCTGTCGTGGCGTCGCGGTGGGTTCACCATCATCGTCGCGCCACAGTTTAATGCCGCACCCGTGCATCTCGCCCTGCATCCACTCGCCGCGGTACACGCTTTTTTTCGGGGATTTTTTTGAGGGGTTTTGTGTTTGGTTTTGGGGGTGCGGGGGGAGGGATGAGCGCGCGAGGAGGACGAAAAAAACGGCGCCGGCGGCGGGTTTGGTTGCGCCACACGCCATGGGCGACTCACGTGCCGTCCGCCCAGACGTAGACGCCGTAGCCGTCGAACCGGCCGTCGGTGAACTGGCCCTCGTACCTGGAGGAGGAGCGTTGTTGGGCGTGTGTGTGTGTATTTGTGTGTGTGTGGGGGGAGAGCGTCAGGCGAGCGAGGGTCGAGTGCGGCCGTCGGGCGCGTTCGACGACAGATCTGACACTCACCGGTCTTTGTTGGGGAAGCGCAGGACACCGTGGCTGTGGGGGCGGCGGTCCTTGACGAGGCCGTCGTACCTGCGTGTGTCGGGGGGATTGAGATTGGGCGGAGGGAGTGGCGGGTGAGAAACACAGTGTGTCGGAGAGCAGAGTCGGCGGTCAAAGCGCGCGCCCGCCCGCCGATGCAAACAACGACGAACTCACGAGGCGCCGTCGCGCCATTCGACGGCGCGCCACTCGACGCCGGGCTCCATCGTTGTTGCGTGGTTCGGTGTCTTGGAGCGGTCTCTGCGGCGGCTTGGGAGACAGTCGCCGCGCGCGGCTCAAGGCGGTCGGCCTGTCGGCGGCGCCGGTCGGCGGTCGCCGGGAGAAAGAGGCGAGCGCCGTCCGCCAACCCGAACCCCCGCATTCACCTTAGCACACATCCGTCTAGCACACCACCGCCACCGCCACCGCCACCACCACCACCACCACATCATGAAGCCCGCAGCGGGCCAAGGGTCGAAGAAGCGCAAGGCCAGCGACGACGCGGAGGCGACCAGCTACCAGGCCTTTTGCAGCGCGGCCAACGCCGTGAGCGCCTTGTACGCGTCCACGGTCACGCAGAGCAGGCGCGCGGCCACGTTTGCGGCGCGCAGCACGCTGGTGAGTCGGTGCAGCACTCGGCGGGCGGCGGGCTGCTACGCAAGAGCGGACGAATGCTCCTCCTCGAGAATTTCGCCCGCCCGCCCCTCGCTCTCTGGCGCGCGCGCGCGCTGGCTTTCGGCGTCATTCGGGTGTCGTCCGGCACGGATGTGCTGCGCGTCAGAGAGCTGGGCCGCCAAAGCCGCGGCGCCTTCGGCGGGCGTCAGTCAGGACGGCGCATGCGCTTCAGACGCCGGGGCGTGCCGATGGCCCGCGCGACCGCTGACGACGGCCCCCCCCTTTTGCCCCTCAAAAAACAACTCTCAACAACGACAACAAACAAACAACAGGAGCGCGTCCTCGATTTTGCCCTGCGCGAGCAGCCCGACAGCGAGCTCCTGTCCAAGACGGCGCTCATCGAGTTTCTGCGCAACGAGCACGACGGGGCGGACCGCACCGCGCAGGCGGCCGTGGCGGCGGCGGCGGGCGGCCCTGTGCCGGCGGCCGCGCCTCCCGCCAGCAGCCCCGCGCGCGCAGGCAGCGCCGGAGGCGGCGGCGGTGGCGCATCCTCGGACCAGGCGGTGATGAAGCGCTCGGCCTCGCGGAGCAACGCGGCGGTGAGCGTCAGCGCGGGCGCGGGGATGGCGGCGGCGGCAGCAGGGGCAGCAGCAGCGGCAGCAGCGGGAGCAGGAGGCGCGCACCTGCAGCAGCAGCAGCAGCAGCAGCAGCAGCAGCAGCAGCAACAGCAGCCGTTCTACGCGCCCGAGCAGCAGCAGCAGCAGCAGCAGATGCAGCAGCTACAGCAGCAGCCCTTTATGCTGCACCAAGCTCCCCCGCCCCTGTTTGCGCAGCAGCAGCAGCAGCAGCAGCAGCAGCAGCAGCAGCCGCCCCCCCCTTTCTGAGCGTCGCCGCCGCTGTTTGCGCGCCCCCCCCGCCCCTTTGTATCATCATCACCACACACCGCTTCCCAACCCAATCGAACTGCCTGGCAGACCAAGCCGTTGTAACACCACAATGAAATGCACTGCAAAGCTCACGGCAAAATTCGCAGCTCCGAAAACAAGAGAGGGGAAAACAAAAAGCGTGTGCGCGCGCGCGCGCCCCGTCGCGCGTTCATTTCCTTTCACTCGGCCTTGCCCTCGCCGCCACCCCCCACCAAAGCGCGCGGCGTCACCGGCCCGGACGCCCGCCGCGCGGCCGACGACGACGAGCGCGACACGCGGTAGCTCCGCTTCTCCAGGATCGTCCCGACCGTGTTGAAAAAGTTCATGGCGGCCAGGTAGGCAAACAGCGCGCCGAGGATGCACGTGCCGCGCGCGCCGCGCAGGTCGGCGTCGGCGGGCTCCGGGTCGAGCCAGCCCTCGCGGTCGAGCAGCAGCTGCCGCCACGTCTGCGCGGCCATGGTGACGCCCATGCACAGCTGCCACACCTGCAGGCCAAAGAGCATCGGGTACAGGAAGAGCAGCTGGCCCGCCGACCCCGAAGACTCGCCCGACACGACGTCCATCGCGCCGTTCTTCCCCAGGGCGATGCGAACATACATGCGCCGGCGCTGGTAGCGGTTCTGCAGCGTCATGACCGAGGCCTGCGCGGCGCAGTAGAGCAAGAAGCCCTCGGCCCCGCGGCGCAGCACGACGCTGTCCACGGGGAGCGAGAGCATGAGCAGCGCGCCCGCGGCCGACCAGCAGTGGTGCTGGATCCACCAGGCGCGGATGGCCGAGCCGTTGACGAGCAGCACGCACTCGCGCAGCGCGAGCGACGTGTAAAAGTAGGCGAGCCACACGAGGTACGCCTGCAGGCCCGTCATGAGCGGCGGGGTGAGGGTGTAGGGCGCGGCGTCGACGACGGCGTGCGCGAGGCCCGCGCGGCTGAGGAGGCGCGGGAGGAGCAGGCGCGGCGACAGCGACCAGCCGCCCGCCGTGTGTTGGTTTTGGTTGTGGGGGTGGTGGGGCGAGGCCGCCGAGAGCGCGTGCCGCACGACGTCGGCGCGTCGCATGCCCAGGTAGAGCACCAGGGGAAAGACGGCCATCAGCAGCGCGGAGCGGTTGCGGAACGCGTAGTACTCCTGCTTGAACGCGACGGCCTGGTCGCGCCGCAGCATCACCCACTCGAGCTTGCTGCCCAGCAGCGCGCGCAGCAGCAGCGGCACGCGCGGGCCGTTGAGGCGGCGGAGGTCGCCGCCCGGGCCCTTGCCGGCGAGCACGGCGCCGGCCTCGCGCAGCACGGCGTCGACGCGGTCGAGGTCTTGTTGCGGGGACGCGGCTGCTGCCGAGGAGGAGGGGGCGGACGGCGAGGGCGGGCTGCCGCCGCCGCCGCCGTTGCCTGTTGCTGCCGCTTCGCCGCAGGCTGCCGCGGCTGCCGCCTCCTCGGATGCGGCGCGATCGGCCCGCTGCCGCAGGTCCTTGACGCACTGCAGCGACGAGCGCACCTCCTCGCGCAGCGCGTCCGTCTCGCCCACGACACGCCGGCTGTAGACGGCGACGCGCTGGCTGAGCGCGCGGCTGTTTTTTTTTTTTTTTTTTTTTTGGCGGGGAAGGGGGGCGGCCGGGTGTTTGAGATTGTACGGGGGGGAAAACGCCCGTCGCTTTGCTCTCTCTGGCACTCCCTCTATCGACCTCACCATCGTCCGAGCGCGACCTCGGCCTCGGCCAGCAGGTCGGGCGCCGCCTTGGCCGGCGCGATGGCCGCCCCGTCAGCCATCGTCGGCGCGGCGCGGCGCGGGTGCTCTGGGGGTGTGTGGCGCGGGGCGCGGGCGAGCCGTCGCTGAGCAAGGGCAGGTGACGCCCTCGGTCTCGCAAGCGGTGTGCTTGCGTGCGCGTGAAGCCTGGGGTTGTTTCTTCGGCCGGAAGATGCACGGGTGCGGATCGGGAGTTGGAGTGAAAGTGAGCTTTGCGCCCCGCGATCCTTGCTGTGAACAGCGCGGCCGCCGCTCGAGCGCACGCATGCGCGATGCGGCGCAGTAGGAGGCGCTGGTCGCCTCGGTGTCGCCCGGCGCGCAGCAGCCGACGTTTGCACGGACGCGCGTTCCGAATCGAAAACGAGGGTTGGTTCGTGTGCGTCGTCCAAGGGGCGGCCTCGTCAGCGGGACTTGCGCGCAAAACCGACCTGAGTTGACGATTGATGAGCGACTACAGGACCCGGATCGCTCTGTGTTGTGCAGCGTGGGCTTGATCGCGACGGCGCACGGAGATTTGCCGCTCGCAGCGGCATGAGCGCTCCCGGCGACACGCGCGCGCGCGCGCTCTCATCGGCAACCGGAGCGCGCGCTGAAAACGACGCGCATCTGCTCCACTCTTAAAAAAACCCCGTACTCGTACTGCTCCTCGATCTCTTCAGCGCCGTCGATTGGCGCCCCCTCCTGCTCTTCGTTGCGTCGATACGAGTCAACTGCGAGATCGAACAGACGCAAATTTCTGGCGCTCCTCGTCCACCCGCCCGCCCGCCCGCCCGCCCGCCACCCGCGGCTCTCGGCCGTCGGGCAGCCGGCAGCCGCAGGCACATGCTCCTGCTCTCCTTCCGCCAGCGCCATCGATACCTCTTAACGATGGCCGCCAACGCCTCCTCGCCAAGGAAGCGGGCGACGGCGTCGGCGTCGAACGACCCCAAGCGCCGCCGCACCACCACCACGCCCGCCGCTCCAGACGCCGACGACGCGCGCCTCCCTCCCTGCTCCCACGGCGCCACGCCCCCGCCCCCGCTGCTCGAGAAGGCCGACCGCATCCGCGTCCAGCTCGCCAGCCTGTACCCGCCGCCCGTGCCCATTCCTCTAAACCACGGCTCCGCCTTTCAGCTGCTCGTGGCAGTCGTGCTGTCGGCGCAGACCACCGACCTGAAGGTGAACGAGGCGACGCCTTCGTTGTTCGCCGCCGCGCCCACGCCCGCGCAGATGGCCGCGCTGGGCGCCGACGGAATCCTGCCGCACGTCCGCAGCCTCGGCCTCGCGCCCACAAAGTCGCGCAACCTGGCGGCGCTGTCGGCGCTGCTGCTGGAGCGTCACGGCGGCGCGGTCCCCGCCACCCTGGACGCGCTCGTGGCGCTCCCGGGGGTGGGGCGCAAGACGGCCTCGGTCGTGCTGTCGCAGGCGCACGGCGGGCGCAGCTTCCCCGTGGACACGCACATCCACCGCCTCGCGCAGCGGTGGGGCCTGACGCCCCCCGGCCCCAGCGTCGAGCAGACCGAGCGCGACCTGCGCGCCGTGTTCCCCGACCCGGCCCGCTGGCGCGACCTGCACCTACAAATCATCTACTTTGGCCGCGAGCACTGTCCGGCCAAAGCGCACGACCCGTCGGCGTGCCCGATCTGCTCTTGGGCGGCCGTGCCGCCGTTTGACGCCGTCGTCGCGAGCGCCGCCGCGGCCGGGGGAGGAGGAGCAGGAGGAGGAGGGAGTGACGACAAGCGTCGCGCGGCGAGCGTGTCGCCCGTCAAGGCCGGCGGGGGCGCTGCGAGCGCCCTGCTCGTCCGAAAGATGGCGTCGGATCGGGCAGGAGGAGACGGCGGAGGCGAGCAGAGGAGCGAGCGGCGGCGACGCGCGCGCAAACAACAATAGAAACATAACAACAACATGTCACGGCGCCCCTGTGATCTGCCACACCGCCACCAGCTCGTCCCACGCGCAGCTCGCGATCACCCCCTCGCTCAGCACGGACCAGTCCAGGCCCACCGCAAACTCGGTGTGGTGGTCCCACACGCGCAGCATCGGGTCGGCCGCCGGCGGCTGTGGCGGCCGCGGCGCCAGGCCCGGCAGCGGCAAGGGGCCCCCCGCCGCCCCCCCTTCGGCCGCCGTGCGCCAGTCCCACAGCCGCACCGTCATGTCGTACGAGCACGTGGCCAGCAGCGCGTCCGAGTGGGGCGAAAACTGCACGCGCCGCACCGCGTACGCGTGCCCTGGGAGCTCCGCCAGCGGCCTCCCCGGCTGCCGCAGGTCCCACAGCCGCGCGGACCGGTCGACCGACCCGGTCGCCACGACGACGTCCGAGTACTTGCACCAGTCGGCCGCGAGCACCTCGTGCGCGTGGGCCGGGACGACGAGCGTCGGCCGCGGCTGCCGCAGGTCCCACACGCGCAGCGTCGTGTCCCCGGAGGCCGACAGCAGCACGTCGCCGTGGTGCGGCGACCACGCGCACGCGTACACGCAGTAGGTGTGCCCCGCGAACGTCTGCAGCGACCGGGGCGACGCCAGGGACCACACCTTGAGCGTGTCGTCCCACGAGGACGACGCGAACAGGTCGCGCCGCTGCACGTTCCAGGACACGGAGCAGCACTCGTGGCGGTGCTCGCGGTAGGCGCGCAAAGGGTTGGCCCCGGGCGGCGCCGCCAGGTCGTACACCTTGACGGAGCCGTCGCCGCACGCCGCCGCGAGCACCGCGCCGTTCTCCTCAGACCACGCGACGTCGTACAGCCCGTCGGCCGTGTCGAACGCGGCGACTTCGACCAAGGGGCTGTGCGGCGGGGCGCCGGGCGGCGGCTGCTGCAGCACGTGGAGGCGCCCATTGCCGATGATGCCAAAGTTTTGGGCGGTGGCGACGGCGAGGCGGCCCTCGATGAAGGGGTTGAAGCGCACGGCGTAGCCGTTGAAGGTGGTCTTGAAGCGGGGCATTGTTGTTGCTTGTGTATGGGCTTAAGGCGGGGGGCCGGGC
>Ga0315905_10008009_pt1 | contig 10681 bp, 8 predicted proteins | sample LakEriMetagenome_5_FD_203522 | JGI IMG/M metagenome (GOLD analysis project Ga0315905, IMG submission 203522) | Freshwater fungal communities from buoy surface, Lake Erie, Ohio, United States - Buoy 4 MA121 | ecosystem: Environmental > Aquatic > Freshwater > Lake | place: USA: Lake Erie, Ohio... | reverse complement strand
TCTGCAGGGAAAAACAGCTTCCCGATTAATGCCGCCAGAATGCCATAGACGAAAAAGTCATACCATTCGAAAACCGTGCCAAGCGACGATGCTGTAATGACCAAACGATCGCGCTTTGGATCCAGTACGACTTCAGTTTCGGCGGCTTTGGCCATGACGTTCCCCTAAAAACCCTCTGCGAATGTTTTAATACCAATGTCGGCACTTACAAGCGGGTTCACTCCATCTCTAATATCACGGCGTCGACGGCTAGGCTGTCGCCAGCCTGCGCATTGACCAGCTTTACTGTTCCGGATTTCTCCGCGCGGAGAATATTTTCCATCTTCATCGCTTCTACAACCGCCAGTGGTTGCCCAGCCTCAACCGCGTCACCTACATTGACATGTAAAGTTGTGAGCAGGCCGGGCATCGGGCAAATGAGGAATTTGGATAAATCCGGCGGAATTTTTTCGATCATGTGCGTTGCGAGATGGGCAATGTGGCCGGGCAATACACGGGCGATATGCGTTGCGCCGCGTGTCGTCAGATGAAATCCAGTGCGCGATTTGGCAATCTTGACCGCCAGTTCATCGTCCCCAATTTCGGCTTCAATCAACCGATCGCCGGGATCATATTCCATCGAAAGGTCAAAAAGCGTGCCGTCAACGTGCATGTCGCCATCGATCATTTCGATATTGTGGACGGCGTCGCCAATCTTAACTTGCCAACGCGCGGGCGGCTCAAGAGTATCGCCCAGCTGACCGTCAACATGGCGCGCGCGGTCGGCTTCGGCCGTCGCAACGAAACCTGCAATAGCCGCAAGTGATTTGACCAGTTCGGGCGTTGTTGCCGCGCCATGGAAGCCGTCAGGATATTCCTCCGCGATGAAGCCCGTCGTCAGTTCTCCCGAACGGAAACGCGGATGCTGCATGATGGCGGTAACAAAATCGATATTATGGCCAAGGCCTTCAATTTCGAAGCGATCAAGCGCCGCGATTTGCAAGTCGGCAGCTTCATCGCGGGTTTTACCCCAAGTGATGAGCTTGGCTATCATGGGATCGTAGAACATCGAAACTTCGCCGCCATCATAGACGCCGTCATCTACGCGGATGCCTCCGACGCCGCGACGGCCATTGGCATCTTCGTCTTCGGACCAACCCAAGACTGGCGGACGATAACGCATCAGCCTCCCGGTGCTTGGCAAAAAGCCACGATAGGGGTCTTCGGCATACACACGGTTTTCGATAGACCAACCGTCTATTTTGATATCGTCTTGCGTCATGGCGAGCTTCTCGCCCGCGGCCACGCGGATCATCTGTTCGACCAAATCAATGCCGGTGATGCATTCGGTTACCGGGTGCTCCACCTGTAGGCGCGTGTTCATTTCGAGAAAGTAAAAGCTCTCGCCGCTTGGGTCCGCGCCCGATACGATGAGCTCTACGGTCCCTGCGGAGTAATAGCCAACTGCGCGGGACAGCGCCACGCACTGCTCACCCATCGCCTTACGCATTTTTGGTGTGACGAAGGGCGAAGGTGCTTCTTCGACCACCTTCTGATGGCGACGCTGGATCGAACATTCGCGTTCATTCAAATATAAGATATTGCCATGTTGATCGCCCAATATCTGTATTTCGATATGGCGTGGGTTGAGGATGAATTTTTCGATGAACACGCGGTCATCGCCGAATGAATTCAACCCTTCGCGCTTGGTCGCTTCAAAGCCTTCGCGGACATCTTGCTCATTATACGCAAGCCGCATGCCCTTGCCGCCGCCACCGGCGCTGGCTTTCATCATCACCGGATAGCCAATTTCTTCCGAAATCCTTACCGCATGTTCGGTATCGTCAATTTCACCAACAAAGCCAGGAACAACGTTTACGCCCGCCGACATCGCCAATTTCTTGGACTCTATCTTGTCGCCCATCGCGGCAATGGCGTTCACTGGCGGACCTATGAATGCAATATTCTCCTTGGCCAGTGCCTCTGCAAAGCTGGTGCGTTCGGACAGAAAACCATAGCCCGGATGTACCGCCTCTGCACCGGTTTGCTTGCACGCGGCGATGATTTTGTCCGCGATCAAATAAGACTGCGCAGCAGGTGAAGGACCGATATGCACCGCCTCATCTGCCATCTGCACAAACGGCGCACGCGCGTCGGCATCGGAATAGACCGCGACCGTCGCGATTCCCATGCGACGCGCGGTTTTGATAATCCGGCAAGCGATTTCGCCACGGTTGGCGATCAAGATTTTCTTGAACATTAAGGAAGGGCTCCTTCAACAATCATAATTCGGGATATTGCTGTGTCATGTCTGATATCAGCGACAGGGCGGTATTCTTCTGAACGCAGAAATGCCTGAGCATCTGCAAAATGCGGAAATTCAATGACGACTATGCGGCCGCCGGGATCGCTGCCCTCAACACTTTCAATTCGCCCGCCACGAACTATGTAACGTCCACCATATTGGGTAACGATAGGGACGACAGCTGATTTGTAATCTTCATATGCAGCGGCATCACGCACTTCTACTTCGGCAATGACATAGGCCTTTGGAAGTTGCGCGGCGGTGGCGCTAGCTGAAAGCGGCTGCGGGCGGGTGCTACTTGTCATAGCTGATGGCAATAAGCTCTCATGCGACTTACTCTGCTGCCTCAAGCGCTTTACAAGCCCGCAATGGCTCCTCAGCCTCCATTGGCACAAGGCCCAGCTTCGCCAGCATTGCGGCGTCCTTATCGTCGCCTGCATTGGCCGCGGTCAGTAACTTGTCGCCAGTGAAGATGCTGTTCGCGCCCGCCATGAAGCATAGAGCCTGTGTGGCTTCCGACATGCTCTCACGCCCCGCGCTTAAGCGCACCATGCTCATGGGCATCGTCATGCGCGCCACGGCGATCGTCCGAACGAATTCTATGTCGTCAATTTTCGCGAGCGGCGTATCGGCGAGCATGTCACCTAGCACTGTGCCCTTTACGGGTACCAGTGCGTTGACCGGCACACTTTCGGGATGCTGTGGCAAGGTTGCCAAAGTATGGATGAAGCCAACACGGTCCGCGCGCGTCTCTCCCATGCCGACAATTCCCCCACTGCAGACATTGATGCCGGCGCGGCGGACCTCGGCGAGCGTGTCGAGCCTGTCGTCCATAGTCCGCGTTGTAATAATCTCATTATAGCGCTCGGGCGACGTGTCGATATTGTGGTTGTAATAATCCAGACCAGCGTCAGCGAGCATATCGGCTTGGGCGGGTGTCAACATGCCCAAAGTCATGCACGTTTCCATGCCCATGGCACGCACGCCCTGAACGATTTGTACAATCGCGGGCATGTCGCGATCCTTTGGGTTGCGCCATGCCGCCCCCATGCAGAAACGACGTGAGCCCGCATCTGCTGCCTCAGCGGCCTTTTGCAACACCGCTTGCACGTCCATCAATTTTGTTGCCTCAACACCGCTGTCGGCCTTGACCGATTGCGAGCAATAGCCGCAATCTTCAGGGCAACCCCCGGTTTTAATGGAGAGCAATGTGCATAATTGTATCTGCCCAACGGCATGATGCGCCCGATGCACGGTCTGGGCTTGATATACCAGTTCGTCGAACGGCAGAGCGAACAACTCCGCGATTTCTGCGCGGGTCCAGTCGGTACGGACGATCACGAAGCATCTCCCAAAGGCGGCATATTATGCCCCAATAATGTTAAAACATCTGCCGCACATTCTACGACATTGCTGCCGGGGCCATAAATGCCCTGAACGCCGGCCTCCCGCAGAAAATCATAATCCTGCGGCGGAATAACGCCGCCGGCGATAACCTTGATGTCGCCACGCCCGGCTTCACGCAGACCTCTCACAAGCTCGGGTATCAACGTCTTATGACCGGCGGCAAGGCTGGATGCACCCACGGCATCCACATCATGCTGCAATGCCAGCACGACAGTTTCCTCAGGCGTTTGGAACAATGGCCCGCTGATCACGTCAAAGCCCATATCGGAGAAAGCAGACGCGATGATATTGGCGCCGCGATCATGCCCATCTTGCCCCATTTTCGCGACAAGAAGCTTTGGTTTACGACCCAAGCGGCGTTCGACCGAAGCCACGCCATCCAAGACTTGCGCCCAACGTGTGTCGAATTCATGCGCGCTGCCATAAATACCTTGGACGGGCACTGGCGTTGTTGCGTATCGGCCGAATACAGCTTCCATCGCGTCCGAAATTTCACCCAATGTTGCGCGGGCACGGGCCGCATCGACGGCAAGTGCAAGGAGGTTGGTACTGCCTTTCGTACCCTCGGTCAGCGCCATCAAAGCCGCCTGACAGGCTGCCTCATCACGGGCGGCACGTGTGGCTGCAAGACGGGTTATTTGCCCTTGGCGGACGAAGTCATTGTCGACTTCGAGCGTGTCGAGTTGTTCTTCAGTGGCGAGCTTATATTTGTTGACGCCAACGATGACGTCTTCACCTTTGTCCACCCGCGCTTGGCGCGCGGCGGCGGCTTCTTCGATCAGGCGCTTTGGCATCCCCGATGCGACAGCCTTGGTCATGCCGCCCAGCGCGTCTACCTCACCAATGATTTTCCATGCCTGGTCGACCAATTCAGCCGTAAGCGCCTCGACATAATAAGAACCACCCAAAGGATCGACGACCTTCGTAATGCCGCTTTCTTCGGCCAAGACAATTTGCGTGTTGCGAGCGATGCGTGCCGAAAAGTCGGTCGGCAGCGCAATGGCTTCATCCAGCGCATTGGTGTGCAGTGATTGCGTACCACCCAAGGTTGCGGCCATCGCTTCAATCGTCGTGCGGATGACGTTGTTGTATGGATCCTGCTCTTGCAATGATACGCCTGAAGTTTGGCAGTGCGTCCGCAGCATCTTGGAGCGCTCATCCTTTGCGCCAAGTTCATCCATCACCCGGTGCCACAAGGTCCGCGCGGCGCGCAGCTTTGATACTTCCATGAAGAAGTTCATACCGATGCCGAAGAAGAAGGACAGCCGCCCGGCAAAAGCGTCAATATCCAAACCCGAAGACATGGCGCGCTGCACATATTCCTTGCCATCGGCAATGGTGAAGGCAAGTTCCTGTACCGCGGTCGCACCCGCCTCATGCATATGATAGCCGGAGATCGAGATACTGTTAAACTTGGGCATATGCGCGCTGGTGTACGCAATGATATCCGACACAATCCGCATCGATGGTTCGGGCGGATAAATATAAGTGTTGCGGACCATGAACTCTTTGAGAATGTCATTTTGAATGGTGCCGTCCAATTGCGCTTGGTCGAAGCCTTGTTCTTCACCAGCGACGATGAAGAAGGCTAGGATGGGAATAACCGCGCCATTCATCGTCATTGATACAGACATTTGATCGAGCGGTATGCCCTCGAACAATATTTTCATGTCCTCAACGCTATCAATCGCAACGCCTGCTTTGCCGACATCGCCAACAACACGTGGATGGTCGCTGTCATAGCCACGGTGTGTAGCAAGGTCGAAGGCGACCGAAAGGCCCTTTTGCCCAGCGGCGAGATTGCGACGGTAAAATGCGTTGGATTCTTCTGCGGTTGAAAAGCCCGCATATTGGCGGATCGTCCATGGCCGGCCAGCATACATCGAAGCCCGCACGCCGCGCGTGAATGGCGCAAAACCGGGAAGGCCGGGATCGGCTGAATCTTCGGCGGTATACAGTGGCTTTACGGCAATGCCCTCTGGCGTGTGCCAAGTCAGGTCCCTGCCCTTGACCTCTTTTTCAGCCGCTTTTTTCCACTGGTCGATATTCGTCATAAAACTTCCATTTTTTAATCCGTCACCCTGTATCAAGTTCAGGGGGACGCCGAGATGTGCGGTCGCATTAATGCTCTGCTCCTACACCCACCTCCATAATTTCGGTCAAAACACCGTGCATATCCTTGGGATGCACAAAGAATATGAGCGTCCCATGCGCGCCAATCCGTGGCTCGCCAAGTACGCGTTTGCCCATTGCCTCAAACGCCGCCTTCGCGACATGGATATCGGGCACTTCGTAACAGACATGATGCTGCCCACCCGCGGGGTTCTTCTCCAGAAACGCCGCGATTGACGCATTGCCTGGCAGCGGTTCAATCAATTCAATCTGTGTACCATTCATCGCGCCATCCGCACCGGGCGTATCGACAAAACACACCTTCACCCCCTGCTCCGGCAAATCGAATGGTGCATGAATCTTGGTCGCGCCCATGACATCGCGGTAAAAGACGATGCTATCCGCGATGGAGGGCGTTGCAACGCCGATATGGTTGAGGCGGCCGAGTTTCATATTAGATCCTCACAACGGAATATTGTCATGCTTTTTCCAAGGGTTTTCCAGCGCCTTGTTCCGTAGTTTGCGTAAGCCCAAGGCGATCCGCTTCCGCGTCGAATGCGGGTAGATAACCTCGTCGATAAAGCCTTTGCTCGCCGCCACGAACGGGTTGGCGAAGCGGTCTTCATATTCAGCGGTTTTTACGGCCTGCTCTTCCGCCGATAGCCCACGGAAGATGATTTCAACTGCGCCTTTCGCGCCCATGACCGCGATTTCCGCCGTGGGCCATGCGTAATTGAGGTCGCCGCGCAGATGTTTGGATGCCATCACGTCATAAGCGCCGCCATATGCCTTGCGCGTGATGATGGTGATTTTGGGAACGGTCGCCTCGGCATAAGCGAACAGCAATTTTGCGCCATGCTTGATGATGCCACCATATTCCTGCGCCGTTCCGGGCAAGAAGCCGGGAACATCGACGAAGCTGACGATCGGAATGTCAAACGCATCGCAGAAGCGCACAAAGCGCGCGGCTTTTTTGGAGCTGTTGATATCGAGCACGCCGGCCAGCACCATCGGCTGATTGGCAACAATGCCCACGGTGCGCCCCTCAATTCGCCCAAAGCCGATGATCACGTTCGCAGCATGGCCGGGTTGAACCTCAAAGAAATCCGCTTCGTCGACCGTTTTGCGGATCAGCTCATGCATATCATAAGGCTGGTTCGCGCTGGGCGGGATCAAGGTGTCGAGACTGGGCTCAATCCGGTCCCACGCGTCCTCGGTCGGCCGCTCTGGCGCCCCTGCCCGGTTATTCTCTGGCAAATAATCAAAGAAATCGCGTACCGACAGCAATGCCTCAATGTCATTTTCAAACGCATTGTCAGCCACACCCGATTTGGTCGTATGCGACATGGCACCGCCCAATTCTTCTTGTGTGACGACTTCGTTGGTCACGGTTTTCACAACATCGGGACCGGTGACGAACATATAGGACGAATCCTTCACCATGAAGATGAAGTCGGTGATGGCCGGCGAATATACTGCGCCGCCAGCACATGGACCCATGATGAGCGAAATTTGCGGCACGACACCGCTGGCCAAGACGTTGCGTTGAAAGACCTCGGCATAGCCACCAAGGCTCGCCACGCCCTCTTGAATGCGCGCGCCACCACTGTCGTTCAGGCCAATGACTGGAGCGCCCACTTTCATCGCATTGTCGAGGACTTTGCAAATCTTCATGGCGTGCGCTTCGGATAAAGAACCACCAAATACAGTAAAGTCCTGACTGTAGACATAGACTAAGCGGCCATTGATCGTTCCACTACCGGTGACAACGCCGTCACCTGGTATTTTTAGCTCCGCCATCCCAAAATCGGTGCAATTATGTGTGACATAAGCGTCCAGCTCCTCGAAGCTGCCTTCATCAAGCAGAATATCAAGGCGTTCGCGCGCGGTCAGACGACCCTTGGCGTGCTGTGCATCTATGCGCTTTTGCCCGCCCCCCATTTTCGACGCCGCGCGGCGTGCTTCCAGTTCAGCAATATTGGCCGACATGCTAATCCCCATAAGCATTTTTGTTGCCAAAAGCCTTGGCATCCTGTCGCAGCAATTGCAAATTAATCGTGCGATTAAATTCCCTTTAACTCGCCATGAATTCCAGGCTGCAAAAAAGCAAAAAGCGGGTTATAGGCCCGCTGCATGGACGAACAATTTCCCATCAAGGTGGCGGCGCTTTACCGCTTTGTCGCATTTGACGCGCCAGAGCAGTTGCAACCAAACATTCAGGCGCAATGCGCGGCGGGCGGTATCAAGGGAACCATATTACTCGCGCATGAGGGTATTAACGGAACGGTGGCGGGTGCGCCTGCTGCGATCGACGCCTTAATATCATTTTTGCGCAACATTCCAGGCTGTGATGATTTGGATGTGAAATACTCACATGCCAAAGAATTGCCCTTTTACCGGATGAAAGTACGCCTTAAAAAAGAGATTGTGACGCTCGGCGTAGAGGGCATTGATCCTAAGCGTGAGGTTGGCACTTATGTGCAACCGGAAGATTGGAACGCGCTGATTTCCGATCCTGACACTGTGTTGATCGATACACGTAATGATTATGAAGTGGCGATTGGCACCTTCGAAGGTGCGGTTGACCCGCGGACCAAGTCCTTCAGCGAATTTCCCGAATGGTTTCGCACACATCGCGACGAACTAGCTACTGGCAAGACAAAGTTTGCGATGTTCTGCACCGGCGGCATCCGTTGTGAGAAATCGACCGCCTTTTTAAAGGCAGAGGGCATCGAGGAGGTCTATCATCTGGAAGGCGGCATATTGCGATATCTGGAGCATATTCCAGAGGCCCAGAGCAAATGGCAGGGTGAATGCTTTGTGTTCGATGAACGCGTATCGGTGAAGCATGGCTTGGCGCTTGGCGAAATGGAGCTTTGCCACGCCTGCCGCCGCCCAATATCACAAGCGGACAAGGCATCCGCACATTTCATCGAGGGGGTGTCTTGTCCGGCTTGCTATGGCGAGCGTAGCGACGATGACCGCGCCCGCTTCGCCGAACGACAAAGGCAGATTGCCTTAGCGAAGAAGCGCGGCAAGCAGCATATTGGCGTCAATCCGCGTGATCATGGCTAATGTGCGCTTTAGACGCCGCCAAAGATAAATGACCACCCTGCCCGTCCTCTACAGCTTTCGCCGCTGCCCTTATGCCATGCGCGCACGGATGGCGGTCGCGGTGAGCGGCGCCCTAGTTGAACTGCGTGAGGTCGTGTTGCGGGACAAGCCTCCTGAAATGCTTGAGACCTCACCCAAGGGTACTGTGCCTGTTCTGGTGTTGTCCGACGGCAGGGTATTGGCGGAAAGCCTCGATATCATGCGCTGGGCGCTCTCTCAAGGCGATCCTGAAGGCTGGCTAGGGCATGATGACCAAAATCTTATTTCAGCCTCTGACGGACCATTTAAACAAGCCCTTGACCGCTATAAATATCCGCATCGATATAATTTAACCGATGGCACCGTACATCGCGATGCCGCTTTGGGCCATCTTGCTAATCTGAACGCGTTATTGACTGGTGCGCCATATCTCGGCGGCGCAACGCCAGCTTTCACCGATATCGCTTCATTCCCCTTTGTGCGACAATTTGCCGCAACCGATGCGGCATGGTTCGCTGCTTTACCCTTCCCGGCGCTGCAAAGCTGGCTTTCTGCGCTTGTAGGAAGCGAACTGTTCGCCGCGATTATGACCCGCTATCCGCAATGGAAAGCGGGTGATGCGCCCGTTCACTTTCCCTAATTATTTCATCAACACCAATTCTTCGGACATGCTGGGGTGCAAAGCAACGGTATCGTCAAAATCCTGCTTGGTCAGCTTTGCCTTAACCGCAATCGCCGCCGCCTGAAGGATTTCGCCGCTATCGGGGCCAATGAGATGCAGGCCGACAACTTGCTCATTTGGATCTGCGACAATCATTTTATACAAAGCACGCTCATTACGGTCTGCAAGGACATTCTTCATCGCGCGGAAGTCGCTTTTGTACACCTTAACATCGCCAAACTGCGCACGCGCCTCTGCTTCGGTTAGGCCAACGCTGGCAATCGGCGGATTGCTGAACACCGCTGTTGGAATGCAGTCATAATTGACGGTGCTCGGATTATTGCCAAACACGCTATCGGCAAAGGCATGGCCTTCACGGATGGCAATCGGGGTGAGCTGCACGCGGTTGGTGACATCGCCCACGGCATAAATGCTGGGGATATTGGTGCGATTGTCGTCACCTACCTGCACTGACCCGTCTTTGCCGAGATCAACGCCGACCGCCTCTAATCCAAGCCCAATTGTGTGTGGCGTACGCCCGATGGCCCATAACAACAAATCGGTCTCTATCGTTTCGCCATTATTGCCTTCAATCAAAAAGGTGCCGTCATCCTGCTTGGTCACCGACTGAATGCCGAAATGGAAACGGATATCGATCCCTTTTTGGCGGCTCAGATCGACCAGCTTGTCGACAATCTCTTCGTCATAGCCACGCAATATACGATCGCCATGAGTGACCAGCTTAACATCGACGCCCAATTCATTGAAAATGCCTGCAAATTCATTTGCGATATAGCCGCCACCCGCAATCACCGCGCGTTTGGGCAATTCAGGCAGGCTAAAAACCTCGTTCGACGTGATACCATGGCCCGCGCCCGGAATTTCAGGAACAGATGGCCAAGCACCGGTGGCAATCAAGATATGCGCTGCTGTAATGTTCCGACCGCTGGAAAGCTGAACGCTGTTTGGCCCAGTCACTACTGCGCGTTCGCGAAAGATCTCGACCTTGTTATTGCCCAATGTCTGGCCATAGAGCCCTTCCAAGCGGTTGACTTCGGCAGCAACATTGTCGCGTAGCACGCTCCAGTTGAATGTTGCTCCTGCGGTGTTCCAGCCAAAACGCT
>Ga0315905_10008008_pt1 | contig 10682 bp, 18 predicted proteins | sample LakEriMetagenome_5_FD_203522 | JGI IMG/M metagenome (GOLD analysis project Ga0315905, IMG submission 203522) | Freshwater fungal communities from buoy surface, Lake Erie, Ohio, United States - Buoy 4 MA121 | ecosystem: Environmental > Aquatic > Freshwater > Lake | place: USA: Lake Erie, Ohio... | reverse complement strand
CACCTCAAACATGGGTCCAGACAGGGGGTTTGGTGGGGCGTAGGGTCTTTGAGCACTATTCCCCTCACTAGCTGCCCGCTGGCCCAGCCGACCCGGCGCCGCCAGGACAATGGGGCCTGAGGGCTGGTCCCCCGGCGACGCCCCCGCTGCCTGGCCCCGCTGCAGTTCTGGGACGTGGCCAGCTTTGTGGCGAACGGCCTCGTCTTCTTTTTTGTGGGGGCGTCCGTCGTGAACTTCCTGGTCCGCGTGTCGGACGAGCTCTTCCCCGACACCGGCCTGCTGGGCGCGGCGCCCCTCATGCTGCTCAAGCTGCCACTCATTCTGGCGGCGTCCTTTGGCCTGCGTGGGCTGCTGATGTGGGTGGAGGCGCCCCTGCTGTCCCTCTACGGACCCATGATGAGCTGGCAGGTGAGCTGGTTTGTGGGGTCGCGCCGCAGCATGCACGTCATGGCCCCATGATGAACTGGTTGGGGTTGTGGGGTCGCGCCGGCATGTGACGCAGCATTTGACGGCTGCTTGCATGGACAATGCCATCTTTTGTGCAGGCAACTGTGCGTGCTTGGCAGCATGCCGCACGCCCGAATCCTGCAGCCCCTTCACCCACCCACCCACGCACGCACGCCCCCACCCACCCACCCACCCACGCACGCGGCCCTGCAGGACATCGCCTTCTCCACCGCGGGCGGCCTGCGCGGCGGCCTGGCCCTCATTCTCTGCCAAGCCGTGCTGTCCACCAGCGACCACTCCGACTCGCAGCAGACCAAGATTGTGCACGCCGAGATGGTGCTGTGGACCACGGGGTTTGTGATCTGGAGCCTGCTGGTCAATGCGCCGCTGCTGGGGCCGCTCATGCAAGTCCTCAAGCTGAATGCCACCACTCCCAGCCAGGTGCGGGCAGCCCGCTGTTCCTGATCCCTCCCCCACATTTGCTCTGGCACCCAGATCTTGTGCGCTGGGCCTGGCCGGTGTCACGTTGCGCTGGGTGCTCATGGCAACCCCAGCACGCGCATTCGGCTCACAATTGTTTGCCTCCCACCAAATGTGCTTGCTCACAACGCATGTGCCCAAAACTCCGGCATGCCTGGTGGTTGCAGAGGTTCATGAAGCGCCGGGCCAAGCAGCTGCTGCGCAGCTACACCACAAAGGCACTGGATGGTGGGTGGATGGCCTGGGTGGCCTCAAGGGGCACCCCTGGCGCTGGCATCTGCTTGGGAGTGCGCCTGCCTCTGCCGCCCGCCTGAGAAACTGCCTGCCTGGCGCGCCTGCAGACCTGCGGAACGATGATGACGAGATGCTGCGCGGCGTGGACTGGGGGCAGGTGGCACAGTGTGTGGACCTGACCACCGAGGCGGCAGGCATCCTGCGGGCAGGTGCGGCGCATTGTGATGCTCAACAGATGTCCCAACACATCTGGTGGGCATTCACTGTGCCCGAGCATGCACGAAATTAATGGACCACGTTGACGTGGCATGACATCGCCTGCCCTTGGCGTGTTTGTGGGTGCAGAGACGGCGGCTGCCAACCTCCTTGCACCCAAGACGCTGGGCGGGGGCGCGCTGGCTGCCCCGCTGCTGCGCTTTGACTCCGAGGACTACAGCGACTCGGAGGAGGAGCAGCAGGACGTGGAGGCAGCGGTAATGGCTTACTCACTGCTGACTCATCGCCGCTAGGCAGCCGCACGGGATGGCGTGCGAGCTGGCGGTTGTGTGGTGTCACCATCATGATGCCCAGCGAATGCGCATGCCAGTGCCGAGTCATGCCTGCACGGCTGGCGCGCCATGGCCCGAGGCCAGGCCTGTGCCTGCACTCAAGCTTTGCCTCTGTGCAGCACCCAGGCTGCATGCGGGCACCCCACCTCACCCAGGCTGCGTGCGGACACCGACCTTGCCTGAGCTGCGTGCACTGCCGTGCAGGCGCCCCCCCTGCCTACTGGCGAGTCGCTCTTCATTGCCAGCCGCGTCGCAGCGCAAGACCAGGCCCTGAGGGAGCACCAGATCGCCCTGCTGGGTCCGTCCCAGCCCAGGGCCCTGGCCCACCAGTTGAAGCAGTCATCTGACACACGCCCGCTGCTCCCAGAGGTGATTCCGCCCGCCCTGCGCCACAGCCCATGCTCTCCCCGACCCCCGCACGGCCACCCCCCTCTCAGTGGGTGCGCTCCCATCACTCACCCTCCACGGCTTGTTGGACACCATGGTCTCGCCCCCTCGCCGTGCTGCAGGATGCTGCTGCCATGGACCATCACCCGCACGGCGCCGATGACGATGCAGAAGCTGCCCAGCAGCTGCCCAGAACCGACCCGCCAGGCGGGCAGCTGCCGCCCAGCAAGCCTGCCAAGCACGCCTGGCAACTGCCGGCGGCCCTGGCTGTCACCATCCCCACGGAAGCTGCTGACTCAGCATCGGCAGCCGGGGTGGGGGCGGCAGGCCTCCCAGTCAGCAGCAATGCCCGCTCTTTCCTGGCCGAACCCTCCAAGGGCAGCACCTTCTTCACGCAGGCGGGTGCCCGGCTGCTGCAGCGCACCTTGGCATGGCTCATGCCTGCAGGGATGTCAGCATGAGGGAGTGCATGCCAGCTCTCTCTCTCTCTGGTGGTAGGCATGCGGGTCTCAGAGGGGGAGGGCAGCCTGATGCATTGAGCCTGGGACCAGTGGGACCCGGCCGAAGGTGTTGACGGATGATGACTGGTGCTGCCGTCCCTGCCATCCGCCCCAACTGCAGGCGGTGCGGCAGAACAGCATGCGCCCAATGAGTTTCAACTACGGCAGGTGCGGCCCGCACGTGGCGCCTGTGGCGGGGGCACCCACTTCCTATGGCTTCCTAATCTGGTATCAGTACCAACCTCGCACTCATGCCATGGCCGTCACCCCTGCTGCACCACTCTGCTGTGATCTGTTCTGCTCCTGGCCGACGATTTGTGCAGGTTCCAGCCGCCGGGCAGCAGGCCGGTGCCTGCCATGGCGATCAGCAAGTCGACCGGCATGATTGCTGGCATGGAGCAGGGCGCCCTCACCAGCGTCATGCATTACCAGGTGGGGGGCAGCATAAGCTGTATCCTGCTGTGATTGGACACAGCATGATTGCTGGCATGGATCAGGGTGCCCTCAGCAGCATCATGCACTGCCAGGTAGGCAGCATGCCGCGTCCTGCTGTGCCTGTTCAGCGCTCTCCCTGCCATTGTTGGCTCAGCGTGCTCAGGATGGCACGCTGTTCAAGGATGGCACCCGGGTGGGGCCCCTGTTGTCTGTGCAGGATGGCATGCTGTTTCAGGACAGCACCACCGCCCTGCCCTCCCGGACGGGCAGCCTCGGCGCCTGGGCCAACGATGATGACCACGGCGTGTCGGATGAGGCGGTGAGTGGGTGGATCGGATGTGATCATGGGGTTGGGTGATGATGGTAATTCATGATGAGGTCGTGGTGGAGAGGGTGGGCCCATCATGACATCAGGCTTCATTGCTGCTGAGCCAAACCCCCTGCCCTCCCTTGCTGATCGCAGTTCCTGGAGGAGTGTCGCATCAGGGTGCTGACGGGGTTCAAGAGATACTTCAGGTGTGGTGCCATGTAGCAGAGCCGCTGCCAGACTCCACGCAGCCTGTCTTCGGCAGGTTCCGCTCGGCGACTTGGTCGGCACGCACACAGCTTGCTGACCTGGTCAACGGTGGTTTGACCGGTACCCATGCAGGCACAAGGAGGTGGAAGGCCTGCTATCGGCCCAGGGGCTGCGCATGTTGGACTACGCGTGCGATGCATGCCTGAACCAGCCCAGGAAACCCATCAACCTGTGGAACAAGGTGAGGGGGACGGCACCCGCCGCCCTTGCTCTTCAAGCAAGCCTGGGTGGTGCAGTGGTATGGTCCGGTGCTGCTGCGCGCATCACGTGTGTTGAATCCACACACAACACACAACACACAACACGTGCACAATTCGTCAAACAAGTCGTCACGTTCAAGCGCAGCCCATCCCAGCATGCTACAGGCACTGCTGATGTGCGTCTGTCTGTTGGCAAGGGCAGAGGCCCAGCCGCCCTGCCCCGGCGGGTGCATGGCTTGCAGGTTGAGACGGAGGTGGTGAGGCGCGGGGCCAACCAGCTGCTGGCGCGCCTGCAGTACGCAGTCAGTCTGACGGCCAGTCAGCTGAGGGCCAAGCGCAGCCAGCACTGGGCGTACCAGCTGCTGTTCAAGTGCCTGAAGGTGCGTGCGCTGCTCCGCTGGTGCATTTGCTTGCATGGCGGCAGTATGGTGGCAGTGGGGCAACACTCGTACGCATGCACTGTACCAGTTGCGGAGGTCGAGTACGGCAGGATGACCACCCATCCTTTCCCAGCAACCCATCCATGCCCCACCCATCCATGCCCACCCATGCATGCACCACCCAGCCGAGCACCCTGCCAGCTGCCCCCAGCCCTGCGCCTCGCCCGCGCCCGACCCATGCAGTGGCTGAGCTCAACCCTCCGGCAGCGCCTTTCCAAGATGAGCTTCACTGGCCTGGAGGTGGCCTTGGAGCTGTGGCTGGCCCTCACAGCTTCTCCCCAGGTGCCCGCCAGCTTCTTGCCTGCCCTGCCCCTCCCCGTTCATGCATGCAAGTGTGTTGGCCGGTTTGGGCAGTCACATGCGGCTCACACCTGCTAAATGTGAGCGACCCGGCGATGCTGAGGCCCTGTCACCCCGCCCTGGTGTCTGCAGGCGCGCTGGCTGCAGTTTGGCTCTAGCAGCGCAGCCGCGGCCATGTTGCAGCTGGAGCTCAGGCAGGAGGCGGAGGTGGTGTGGGGCACCATTGTGGCGCGCCAAATTGAGGCACCCGGGGAGTTCCAGGTGAGGCCCATCACAGCCGGCGTGGTTTTCGCTGGCGGCACGCATGCCATGTACAAGCGTGTGACTGTATTGTAGCGAGCTCCTCCCGGCCGCAGGACGCGTCACCTTGTTAGGTGTGCTGGCAAGGCATCAACCAGTGGGCAGCTTTCGCCTCGTTGCCTGCACCCGCGCCCCTGCAGGCCATTCAGACGCACCGCGCCAAGCTGGCCATCCTGCGCCAGCAGCTGGCTCACATAGAGGAGCTGGGGGCTACAGGTGAGGCGCTAGCAGAGGTGTGGCAGGCATGACATGAAACATCACCCTGAAGTTGTTTCCTGAACTTCACACTGCCTGCTGGGGTGCCGGCCGCCGCCTGCAGGTGCCATCGAGGAGGCGGAGGAGGAGGCATTGCTGGAGATTGTGGAGGAACGCATTAGGGAGTGAGTGCAGGCCCCCAGGGGGCCTGGCCCCCTGGTCCTGCCTGTGGCAATGACAATGCGCTGTGTAGTGGTGTGACTGCTTGTGCCTCATGCTTGTGTGGTCATACAATGTGGGCGGTGCGACGGGGGGGCGGCACCTTGAAACTGCGGCCTGAGGTCTGTGGCCTGCTGACTGGGCCGCAGGCTGGAGAACAGCGGGCCGCATTGGAAGACCCCGGGCGTGCACGACACCCTGCGCCAGGTCAGCCGCTGGCCGTGCAGCTGCCGCGCAGCTGTGCAGATGGCTCAGGAGCGCCGCTGCTGACTGCGCAGATGCCGTGCCTGCTCCACCTCCCAGAGGCCCTGGGGCCCTCCGGCCCGCTGCTGACTGTGCGTCCTTCCTGGCCGACCTGCCAGAGGCACTGCCCCTAGCCGCACAGCTGGATCAGGAGTGCTGCTGACTGTGCGTGCGCAGGTGCCCTTCCTGGCCGACCTGCCAGAGGCACTGCTGGACTGGGTGCGGGCCTATGGGGACCTGCGAACGTACCAGCCCGGGCAGTGCATCATCCCTCCCCTGGCACGGGTGCGCGGTTGCCGCTGGCCCCTGGGCTTGCTCGTTGGTTTTGCACTCACACCTGCTGTGCACCCCCTCATCAAACCGCCGCCGCAGACATGAACCGCGTGCGACAGCTGCCTGCCTGTCACCGTTGTTGACTGCGGCGAGCCCCTCACTCCTCGCCCCCACTGCGTGCGCTTGCAGACCATGCGCCCCGGCATCTTCATTGTCATCAGCGGCCTGTGCCGGGCAGAGGTGGTCAGGGGCACGAAAGTGGAGAGTCACTAGTGAGCCACTCGCACAAAGAGTCAGCTGTTGCCCCCCCTCTCCCCACCCGGGTGGCCCCCTGCCTCGCGCCCTCTGCTACACTGGCGGGCATGGCTGCTTGGGGGCTGCGTCTGCTTCCTCGGCCTGCCTCAGCCCATGCCTTCCCCCCCCCCCCCCCGCGCCTGCAGTGTGGGCGACGGCGGCCAGCTGGGCTTGGTCAGCACCGTGATCGGCAGCTGCAGGTGCGTGCGGCTGGCGGGCAGCCGGCGGGCAGCTGGCGAATGACATGACTGGCGCAAGGCCAGCACGACTCCGTGCACCTGGCTTAATGAGCCTCCGCATGTCCTGCTGGCCTGCCTCGCCTGCACCCCGCCCGCCTGCAGGGGCATGAAGCTGCTGAGTGCATACGGCGTGGGCAGCGCGCTGGGACGCGGGCCCGTGGTGCTGTACCTGCCGCCGCGGCTGCTGGACATCATTGGCGACAAGGCGGCCAGGGAGCAGCCGGGGTTTCTGCAGCTGCAGGCGAGTGGACATGTAGATGGTGCATACGGCCGCAGCTGCCTGCCTGCCTGCCCTGCAGGTCCACCTGGTCCCCCCTGGGCCGGGGTGTGCTGTGCGTCCTGACCTGCAGCTGCTGCCTGCCTGCCCTGCAGGTCAACCTGTACCGCCAGGCTGGGGTCTTCATGTTTGACCGCATGGCACCCCACTTGGGCAAGCAGCTGGGCGAGGTCATTGAGAAGCTCATCCAGGTGGGTGCCGCATGTCAGACCAGCACTACTGGACCCTGGCGCATGTCTGACTGGCCCCAATAATCTCCCAGCCACAAGCCAAACTCAAGGCCTCCCATGCTGCCGGCGCGCTGCAGCGCTTCCAGGCGACTTCCCAGCCCACTCCCAAGGGCAGGCGCCGCCTGAGGCTGCAGCTGGAGGCGGTGCTGGGTGCCCAGGTGTGCAGCACACTGGTTTCGGAGAGGACTGCAGTCGTCACCCATGCAGTCAGGCATTCAGTCCCTATCTTGGACCTATGCCGCCTGCACCACTGCTGTACTACTGCAGGTCATGTCTCGCGTCCAAGGCATCCTGCTGGAGGATGGGGACATCGACAGCCAAGCAGGTGGGTCCTGGCCCCAGGGTCCTCTGCGCCCATGCTGTCCCCTGGCCCCAGGGTCCTCTGCGCCCATGCTGTCCACTGGCCCCAGGGTCCTCTGCGCACAACAAGTGCCTGCTGCCTACTGGGGTCCCAGGCCCCTGACCCTATTCGATTGACCAGGCCCCAGGGTCCAGTCGCGCAGCTGCACGTCCTTTTCCCCCTCCTGTGGGCACATGCCTTGGCGTGGCGCGTTCCCACCCCCGCTGCCGCTGCCGCCGCTGCATGCAGGCCTGTCCGCGCTGCTGGACAATGAGGAGGAGCTGTCAGGGCTGCTGGGACACCGGGCCACCCTGGCCTGTGAGACCCTGCGGGACAGCCTGCGGATGGCAGACGTGGTGCAGGTGGGGACCCTGGGGCCTGGCCTGTGTGTGGGCTCTTTACTGGCTGCTGACCATGGCTGGGCCACCGTACTGTCAGAGCCTTGACTGTCCTGTAGTCAGGAGCCACTGCGCCTGTCCTGTGATTAGCAGAAACTGCGCCTGGGGGCACAGCACCCAGCACAGGGTGCAGGTGCACTGACTGGCGTGTGTGGGCGCTGCCTGCAGCTGAGGCCGGGCGAGCACATCACCCAGACCACCTCCATGCTGCTGCTGGAGGGCTCTGTCCTGGTTCCAAGCCCCGTAGCCATTGGCTGCATCACCAGCGGCGGCAGCGCCAGCTCCGCGGCCAGCTCAGCAGCGGCGCAGGGTGCTGTCGCCCCCGGGAGCAGGGCGGGGGCGTCGGCGGGCGGCGCAGATGGCGTGCGCAGCAGCAGCCTGCGGGTGCTGGCTGCCCCGCAGATCCTGACCTGGCTGCCGGAGGTGTTTGATGTGCTGGCTACAAGGTGCGCAGCTGCCGATGCGTGCCCTGTGTGTGGTGGCCAGGTGCATGGCTGCGGCGTCCCCACGCAGCAACTGGCTGCGCGGCTCCCATATGCCCCCTGGATCTCTATTCGCCAGGTCCCAGGGTCCTTGCCCATTGTTGGGGCACCTCCACCTGCTATGGCCCGCCCGGTTTGCAGGTTTGACACCCAGCAGCCCGTCACCTACACAGCTGGCAGGGCGGGCGCGCGGCTGCTGGTGTGCCCAGCAGAGTCGATCTCCGGTGCCGACTCCGACGGGGCCGGCGATGACTCAGCCGTGATGCTGAGTCAGCAGGTGATGCGTGCAGCGGTGCCTGGCAGGTCCACACACAGGGCTTGAGGCTGTTTAGCCCCCCCGGGGGGGGGGCTGCCCAGGCACGGCCACCCAGCTCAAAGCTGGCTGTCTTCTCACCATGCTGCGCACCCCCCCCCCACGCGCGCGGTTTCCATGCAGGCGGGAGCAGCGTCATCCCCAACCCCGCCGCCACCAGCAGCAGCAGCACCAGCACCAGCAGTAGCAGCGGGCAGCGCAGCACCGCCGCGGCTGCGCATGAGCTCCATCACGCCCCTGCCGGCGTTGCACGGCGGCCTGGGAGCAGGCTTGAGCGCCGCTCAGGGCGGGTGACGCGCCCGCGAGGCAGCTGGGCAGCTACATTATCGATGAGTGCGCCAGGATCTGAGGACTGGGTTGCAGTATTGTTCGGTGGTTTTGCCTGGCTGAGAGTTCTCAGGGCTTCCGGCCCACCACCTCAGTTACTCTTCATGAAGTAAGGCACACACAGAGCATGAGGCATCATGAATGCATGCCTCACTGCCAGCGCCGCAGCGCCTGCAACCGCCCTCGCGATGCGGGCGCAGCGCCCATCCTGGGCGGCGCCCGCTGCTCCCCGGGCTGCCGCTGACGTGGCAGGGGCAGGGCCCCGCTGGGATCTTCAGCCCCGCTGCGCAGGCGCCCGCCGGTGCTCTTCCCGCGGGGCGGCGCACGCCCCGCTGCGCCGTCCCCCGCCATGCCCGACCCCACAAAACCCGGCCCCACAAAACGCGTCTCCGCCAGCGACGACCCCAGGAACTCGGATGCCTGGCCCTGACGGCCAGCCTCCTGTGGGTCGTGCAGCCTGCCGTAGGTCATCTCATCAAACCCCTCCCACCCATCTCCCCCAGCCCTGTCCGCCCCCAGCCCCGCGCCACCCCACCCGCGGCAGCCCCCATGGCCCGTCGCCGCAGCGCCCCGCCCGCCGCCATGCCCCGCCCCCAGCTGCGCAGCAGCCGCCGCCGCGTGGCGTGCGCGGCGGCCGCCCTCGTCCCCCCGCGGCCCTGCTGCCTTGGGCGAAGGCAGGAGGCTTGACGACATGAGCTCATCCAGCTCCTGCCAGCCATCCCCATCCAGGCAGACTGAGCCTGCAACAGCAACGGGCGAGGGCGGGCAGCTTGAAGACTGGAGCGCGTCCAGCTCTCGCCAGCCGCCCCCCTCCAAACACATGTAGCCTGTAGCAGCACCACCGGGCTGTTCCGCTGCAGCTGGCCCACCCTGTGGCCCACAATGCCGTATCTACAAGCAGCACTTGCCACCTGCCTGCTGCTGCGGCCGGCCTGCTGCCCTTGGAGAGGGGGTGCCCCTGGTGGTCCGCGGTGCGCTGGCGCTTGGCTGCCTGCAAGCGGCATGGCACCGCTGGGCTTTGATTGCGTGCAGCCGCTGTGAGGCTGTGCCCCCGCACACCTGCCGCGCCTTGCTCCTCTCCATCTGCTCTCATTCCACAGCACTGTATCCTCCTCAGGCGACTGCGACCAGCCCGTGCTCGGCAGCAGTGTTTGGCTGTTGCCACCAGAAGGGGGGGCCCCCCCCCCCCCCCCCTCTGCCCCGCAGCTGTGCCCAGCGCCCACCTGGCCCAGCCCAGACGGCCGCTCCATTGCCCCCAGGCCAGTGAAGCTGCCCAGCAGCTGCTGGCGGTGGTTGGTAGATGCGGCAGGGGCCTGCTGGGGCGCCCTGGCAGCACGAGGCCGGGTCGGCGCCCCGCCCCGGCGCTGCTGCATGCTCTGGCGGCCTGCGACGGAGGGAGCAGCCGCGCCGTCACGCTGTCGCAGGTGAGGGGTTGGCCACATGCGGCATTGCCAGGAGCCCCGGGCTGGGGTGCAGAGGGATTGAATGCCAGGCTGGACACTCAGGACCCTGGGGCCTGGCCCCAGTGGGGCCAGCCAACGCGGGCCACGCACACACCTGCGGCAATGCCGGCGGCTGCAGCCGCCGCCCCGCCTCCTCCACCGCGCCGCTGCGTGACAAACGCGTCCAGCAGGCCATAGAAGTCCATGCTGACGTCAGCACCCCCGGGGCCGGGCACCAGCGGACGCTGCCGACGCGGCGGGCTGTCCCCAAACGCCACTGCGCTCGCATCGTCCTGGTCACTGCCTGCAGGGCACGAGGGTGGGCGGTGTGGCCTGCCCGCTGCATGGTCCGGTTGACCCAGCGCGAGCCTGCATTGACGGCTCCCCACAGATGTGCTCGCTTTCCTGCTGCACCGGCCTCTCTTGCACGCACGGCTGCGCCAACGGTGACCGGGTCACAATCCACGACGTTCCACCTTTGCGGCAGCCCCCTTCCATCAGCAGCAGGAGCACAGCTCACCTGCATGCAGCAGCTCACCTGCAGGGCGCCCCCCCCCCGGGC
>Ga0315905_10008005_pt1 | contig 10686 bp, 12 predicted proteins | sample LakEriMetagenome_5_FD_203522 | JGI IMG/M metagenome (GOLD analysis project Ga0315905, IMG submission 203522) | Freshwater fungal communities from buoy surface, Lake Erie, Ohio, United States - Buoy 4 MA121 | ecosystem: Environmental > Aquatic > Freshwater > Lake | place: USA: Lake Erie, Ohio... | reverse complement strand
TGTATCGAGGCAACTATGCAGCCGCCGAGCAGTTTTACCGCACGGCCCTGCAGATAGACCCTGCAAACTTTGACGCGATCGTCAACCTGGGTGCACTAATGTCAGGCACCTCCAGGGGCGAGCAGGCTGTCCAGGAGTATAGGCGAGCTCTGGCCCTGGATCCCGGCACCCATTCTCAAAAGTATTCTCTACAGTGCCTTTATATAGCAAACGAACCGGGGCACTGATTTTTGAGATTTTCTGGCAGGCAATGTCGATGCTCTCTCCAACATGGGATCCCTGCAGATGAACATGGGCGATGTGCGGGGAGCGTTGATGACATTTGAGCAAGCATTCAAGATCGATGGCCACCGTGCTCCGCTCTGCTACAACCTTGCCAACGCGTACATGGCCAACAACCAGGTGCAGGAGGCCATAGACAAGAACGAGCGCGCCATCTCCCTGGACCCGTCCATGCTGAGCGCCAAGGGCTCATTGGCCAGCCTCTTTGCGATGCAGGGCCGGTATCAGGAAAAATTTCTCAACTTTGAAAAGTCGACACCCTTAGTACATTTACGCGTAGAAAGTCACGGTCTACTTGGATCCTGACTTGCATCCTGACTTGTGAGAATTTGTATCAGGAAGCCATCTCCGCCGCACAACAAGCTGCCTCCGCCACCCTCACGCGACAGCAGGCGGCGTCGTCCGAGGGCATGTGGCGGTTGACATCCCAGTGCTTCCTCCTCGCCCTCCAGATCGAGACCGGACAGTGGGGCCCGGATACCCAACGCAAGTTGGAGCAGATGGTGTCGGCGTTCGTGTCGGACATCCTGGGGGCCTCGCAGCGCAGGGCCATGAAGCACATGAAGACCCTGTCAGGCTTCCATTCTCAAAAGTCTGTGCCCTAGTACATTTACCATATCAAGACCCTGTCAGGCATCCCTTTTCAAAAGTCCCCTCAATAGTGACCTTACTTAGTGAATGTACTAGGGCGCTGACGATTGAGAAAGTCTCCCCAGACCCCGTCATGCATAGTTCCTAACAAAGCTCTCTCTCTCTTCCCCCCCCCCCCCCACAGAGGACAACGACGAAGAACGGCGAATGCGCCTCAACGCCATGACCACCTGCCTCGTCCCCTCTCGCCCCTTCTATGTCCTGGGCATGGACCACCACCAGGCGCTCATCACGGCCATTTACGCTTCGCAGCAGGCTGAACAGCGGGCCAAAGCCCTCCCAAGGCTCATGCCCTCGTCCACCCAGCTCTTCTGGGAGCCTGGTCCAGACCCTAAACCCTAAACCCTAAAATCTACACCCTCAATCCTAAACCCTACACCCGTAACCCTAAAGGATTTCCCGCGCTATTGTTGGGCTATTGTTGGGCTATTGTTCCGTGCAGGCTTCCTCTGCTTGCCGTCATCTTGCGTCTTCCTCTCCTTCCAGAGAGAGCGAGAGAGAGAGAGAGAGAGAGAGAGAGCGAGAGAGAGAGAGAGAGAGAGAGAGAGAGGTGAGGAAGAGAGAGAGGGGCCGTGATCCTCTCCACCCCCACCCACCCACTCTCTGTCTCTCTCTCGCCTGCCACGGCAACCACAGACACGGGCACGTAGGCAGAAGAAGACGGGTGGGTTGAGGGGCAAATGGGGTTGTTCAAGGGATTCATGCGCTCGTGTGGTGCGTGTGTGTTTTTTTGTGTGGGAGAGGGGGTGGGGGCTGGGGGGCATCTTACTGGACGTGACACTGGGTGTGACACTGGGTGTGATACCGATACAAAGATGGCTCTCGGCTACGACTTCGTGAGACACGAGAGTAACTAAACTAACTGAGACACGAGAGTAACTAAACTAAACAACTACAGATACGAAGATGGCTCTCGGCTACGTGTTTGTGGGGCACGAGAGCAACGGACAGTCACTGACCAACATGCTCTTCCTCGCCCGTCATTCCACAGCCCACGACGGCCGCCGCATTGCCCATTGCTACAGGTTTAGGGTTTAGGGTTTAGGGTTTAGGGTTTAGGGGGGTTAGGCGCTCTTCTGGCGCTCCCGAGGTGGAGCGGCGGGTTCGGAGGAAGAGCGGGTGCTCTTTTACTCTTCTGATTTGATTGGCGAGTTGGAAGGAGGACACAGGCGTGTAGAGGAGGAGGGCTCAGCCCATGATTGCAGGACCTTGGACTCAGCACCCCGCTTGCCAATCCACTCTCCTCGCCACTTGCCTGTCTGTGTGGTGCGGGAGGTGCCACAGCCTTGCATGCGGAATATGCAGCAAATGTTTCGCAAAAGAGACCAACAAGAGACCTAATTTCGCACAGGCGTGTTTGCAAAGTCAAGTGTAAACTGGTCGAGTTTGAGTGGTGGCAAAGTGTAACGGGTCAAGTATGTGTTGTGCCAGCCTCCGCGCAGACGAGCACAATGCCAGGTACCTGGAGATCAAGATCTTGTGCGGCAAGCGCTTTCAAGACCTCAGCGCACTCTCTCACTCCCAGGCAACAAGCCTAAAAAATGTCATGGATTTTACTGTAAATGATTATGACAATGGCTGACAGCCGGCTGACAGCCGGGTTGTTGCTCGGCTTCTGCTTGCCGTGTTGTTGCTCGGCTTCTGCTTGCCGTGTTGTTTGTGTAGTTCGTGTGTGTAGTTCGTGTTGTTTGCATTTGCCCTTGTGTTGTTTGTCTCATTTGCCCTTGTGTTGTTTGTCTCGTTTGCCCTTGTGGCTCTGTCTCTGTCCTCGCCTCTCCCCCTCGTATCTGTTCTAATGTCACATCATCATACGTAGTGTCACCTCATCATATCATCTGCCCTCGCCTCCCCCCCTGGTATCTGTTCTATCTTGGCTCTCTTGCTCCCTGATTGCACGAGAGGGCAAGGGGCTGCGAGGGAGGCGGTGCGAGGGCGGTGCAGCGGCGGTTGGGATGGACGTAGGCCAACCGATGGACGTAGGCCAACATGCGATGCACTTGTGCAACATGCAGCACATGCAGCAAGATGTTGAAGCGCTGGTTGCCGTAAACGCGGGACAGGCAGGCAGCCACCAAGATCAATGCCTAAACCCTGAACCCTAAAATCCAAACCCCAAACCCCAAACCCCAAACCCAAAACGCAAGCAGGCAGCCACGAAGATCAATGCCGACGGGATGCACATCCTGGTGGATACCGTTGGCCACTCGTTCGGGGGGCGCACAGAAGTGCTGGCAATGAAACCGTCAGCAGTGCAAGTGGAGGTGATACCGCTCGGGTCCTTCGGGACAGACCGAGTCTTTGTGTCGGATCGCGTCGTCACCCCGCCGGAGTATGTGCCGCCTCGGGCCCCCATGCCACAGCAGCTTCTCAACTCGGCAGTCTTGCAGCAGCTCCCCGACGCCGTGACCTACACAGAGTCGCTGCTTATGCTCCCGCCGATGGTGTCGGCGTCATTTTCGGCGCGGCACGAGCACACCAACCTGCATGAGCTGCCGTTGCGCACCGACCCCCAGCACCGCCGTCTTGCGCTCCGGAGACAGCTGGGCCTGCCTTCTGACGCCTTGCTCTACGCCTACGGGGGGCGCCTGCATAGTATCACGGACTTGTCGCTGCAAGCATGGGTCAAAGTACTTTCGCTAGTGCCCAACTCCCACCTTATCCTCGCTGAGCATCCGCCCGAGGCCAAGCACAAGCTGACGGAGCGAGCGGCCGCCATGGGCCTTGCCGATCCTGCTCTGCGGCTAGTGTGGAATAGCGAGATGGACTTGAATGATACAGCGCTTTGCCTCGTCTTAGCTGCCGCTGACATTGTGTTGGACACCCCCGCTCTCAGCTTCGGTGGTGCAGTGGCGCAGGCCATGCTTGTGTCTGCCCCTTTGCTCACTGTACCGCACCGGTCTCTGGCTTCGCGCATGGCAGCCTCGCAGGTTCTGGCCGCGTATCCCGAGTCTGGAGGACCCCCTCTCCTTGAAGACCATGCTCCCTTTCTCCTTGCGCGCAACGTGGCTGACTTCATCGACATGGCCACGCGCGTGGGGCCTCTCAAGTGGTCAGCCCAGGCCGGCGACGACTGGCTGCCCTTCGTGCCTTATCACGACATTCGCGAGCGCCTTCTTCTCCACGACGGCGCCTGGTCTCCTAGTCCAGATAGACTGCGATAGAGAGCGCGCGCGCGAGAGAGAGAGAGTCCTGATCGTGCCGCTTGGCTGTCCGTGTCACTTGACTTCTCGCCATAGTCGTGCTAGGGATGCCCACAGGTGGGCACCTGCAGTCTGTGATCGCTTGATGGACTGGATATGTGACGCAGTTGCTTGTGGGCAGGTGGCACAAGTATAACAGGGGCATGCGCATGGTGTGGGAGGCCCATCTCATCATGTATCTGGACGAAAGCGAGGGCGAGGACGATTTGCGGAAGCTCCCGCACATAATTGTGGCCTAATGTTGTGGATCCGACCAGGCGCAGGATGACACGCGAGGTGCCATAGACGCCGCACATAAACATAATGGCACAAAGGAGGCAGCGGCCGAGGCACGCGCACGGCCAGTTGCTTGCGCGAGACCCCCAGACTGCCACACAGACAAGTAGTGGGGCACGGGAAAAGGAAAAAACACACGAGGCACCCAACTCTTGAGGCACCCTACTCTCAAACCCACATGTTCCCCTCTTGATTGTCAATAAAACTTCTCTCACACACTCACTCACTCACTCACTCACACACACACTCTCTCTCTCTCTAATCTCTCACCGACGGGTTCCGTTGATTATAATAAAAGTCAATCGAGGCTCTTGAGCAAGCTCTTGATCTCTGCATCCGAATAGGAGACCTCCGCCCTCGCGCCATGTCGGCGGCGAACTTTTGTGGAATTGTCAAGACGACGCGACGCGCGCGTCGCGTCGTGCGCTCCAGCAGCCTGCTCGTCAAAGTCCTTCTTGCCACGATCACGATGCGCTGGGCAGTCTGCAGAAGCGGGGGCTCTTACACTGCTGCATCCCGTCATCATCTGAGGAGAAAATGCAGCAAGCTGCAGGGCCGCGCACAGCTTACGCAGAATGACGTCTGCAATCTCATCCTTTCTCTTTTGTTGCTGCCTGCGTTTGTTGAGTCGATCTTCCAGGTCCAGCTTGGCGTGAGCAATACAGACAAGCGAATTGGAAATGGCGACCTGCAGGACAATGCAACACGCAATGGTAAAGTCAGGGTCCGGGCCAACAGCAGGCCAGGGCGTTGCGTTGGGGTCGGGTGGGGACGGGGGGGCGGGAGGGCGAGGGCACCTCCGATTCGTCACTCGCAAGTGTCGTCGTGCATGAAGAAGGCGACTCGAGGGACGATACCAGTGAATGCAGCTCACGTTTTGCCTTGAGCACGGCCAGCTCTCCTCTTCGCGCCCTGAGGTCGGCGACCAGGATTCCAATCTGCTCGTTCTGGAAGGCCACGCCGTTCACGCAGTTGAGATACGCCGTCTTTAACTTGCTCAACACATCCCACGCTCGCGGCGCCCGCATGCTCTCGTCAATGAAGGCGTAGCCTCCTTCGCAGTCGTCCGTGTCGGGCAGCAGGCTAATGTTCAGGCGTGCGCAGGCCGCCATGACCTCTGGAAGCATGCTGCTCGGCCCCAGCACCTCCTCCTGCCCACTCGCAGCATCGGCTGCGTCACTGTCTAGGGGCGCGGTACACCCGTGCCGCGCGCGGCGCTGCAGGCACCTGCACCATGGTGGTATGCACGGTGCATATACACATCATACATACCAGCAGCCTAAAAAGGCTGCTGCTGCTCACCACACGGTTCGCGGTCGCGGGGTTGTCGAGCTCATTCTCCAGAAATGCGAGCACCTGGTCCCGCTTCTCATGAAGCTCCCGCGCATCATCGCGAACCTCGGCGCCCCACCACAACAATGACGCGAGGCGCATCGCTATGCCATGGATCGTTGGTTGGAGGGGAACCCTTGACCTCTTTGCTCAAAGAGCAAAGCTTCTCGAGTTCTTTTACGGGGACGTGTTCACATCAAATTTTGAAAATTTAGGTCCCTGAATGAGAGAGCGGCACAGGGCGAAAAAGGGAGGCGTCAGCGGTGGCGCCTTTTGCAAGCTTGCGGCGGCAGCGCTGTGCGCCATCCAGGTGCGCTGATTCTTGTGCAAGTGTGGTGCCGGCCCCCATTGACAGAGCGGCGTACGGCAGGGCTTCCAGTACGTGTTTGTGCATTACCCTGCTTGGTTCGGACGCCGAGCAGGTGCCTCTCTCTCTGCTTGTCCGCGCATGCTCGCGTGTCTAACGTGCGCGTCGTGGTGCTCCGCGTCCTGCTGGCGCGGAGGCTCACGGTGAGTGTGCGCCTGGGCAGACGAGTATGTGGCAGCGAGCAGCGTTGGCGCCAAAGCACGTCCGGCCCTCTCACTTGGTAGCAGCTCACGAGCGGTGGGCGGATCCTTCGACTTCCGCGGGGGGGGCTCCGAAACTGAGATCACTCGGTGTGTGAAAACGAAGTGTGTGTCTCTCTATGTGTGTGTGTGCGTAGGTATGTGTTCAAGTGTATGTGTGTGTGAGTGTGTGTGTGTATGGCGAGAGAGAGAGAGAGAGAGAGGCGTGTGCGTGTGCGTGTGCGTGTGTATGTGTGAGGGCGCGCGTGCGCAAGAATTCGGCAGCAGGTGCGGGTGCCGAGACGGCAATACAAGCCTCACTGACTGAAGGCAGTACTGCCCCCACTCCCTCTCTCGCGCACTCTGCCATCTCCCTCACTCTGCCGCCACGACAGAGGTGTTTGCGGGCGAGACAGGCTGCACCAAATGCTCCAGCTTGTGGAAAATAAATAAACAAATAAATAACAGGCTGCACCAAAGGCTCCAGGGTGTTTGCGGGCACCGGGGCCTTCCGGCCGGCGACAAGCACCACATCGGTCTCGCCTCCCTCCTCCTCCCATCGAGCGTGCATGCATCAACGCGTTCTAGCCGTCGTTGTGCCATCTCACGCGTGCGCACATGCGCCCGCGCTCTGCTTGCAATGGGAGAGCGACCAAGGAAGGAACGGGGAGGCAAGGAGAGTGTGCAAGGGAGGCAAGGAGACCGTGCAAGAAGAGGTTGCAGGGTGCCGTGCGTGACCCGTGCCAGGAAAGCAGCTTGTGCTCAAGACTGCCGCAAGGGACCGACGGCAGAATTCTTGATTAATAATTAATTCATCAAATAATCGTTATCTGCTGCAGACAGCCGCAAGGGACCGACGGCAGAAGTGGTGCAACTCTTGTCGGAGCTCGAGGCAGCATATCAAAGAAAGCGCGCAACAGGGACGCCTTTCGAGGCGTCGGGCAGCAAAGAGCGCGATGGCACGGCCATCTGGCGGCGCTGGGAGTTTTCCTGCTTTTCTCAGTGCGGCGATGACGGGCTCCTCTACCGCATCTTCGGCATTCTCGGGTGGGGACACCGACGATCGGTGGAAATAGGCTACTTCCCGCACGAGGCAAACTCCGTGAACCTGTTGGTCAACGCCAACTTCACGGGCCTCCTGCTCGACGGCAACACGGACCCGCTGATTGCGCGCTCATGGTACTCGTCGGTGCCCAATTACCTCAAAATTCTCCACGAGAACCACAGGCTGCCCAAAGACTCGCAGACATTCAAGGAGCCCACTGAGGCAGAGCTCCGGAGCACGTGCGCGCCGTACTGCCTAAAGGCGTGCTATAACGTGAACTGCTACCAGGCCAGCGAGATGACACGGGAGCCGCTCATGGTGCGCAGCCTCGTCAAGTTGACCAACATCCAGCAGCTCATCGACTCTAACTTTGCCTCCCTCAAAATCTCTGTGCGCGGCGCGCGCGCGCTCGACTACTTCTCCATCGACATCGACGGCATGGACTACTATCTGCTCGACTCTCTGCTCAGCACCGGCTACGCGCCTCGCGTCGTCGCCACTGAATATGCTGCGCACATGGGCAAGGACCTGGCCGTGACGCGGCCGTACTCGCCCACATTCTCTGCCGCCGCCACGTCTTTTCAATATGGCGCATCGCTCATGGCGTTCCTGAAGCTGATGCGCCGGCACGAATACCGCTTCGTCGGCTGTGTCGAATGGAACGCCTATTTCATTCGCAACGACGAGCTGCAAAGACCCGAGCACTCGCGCGCCTTCCCAGAGCCGACGACGGCCACGTGCTTCTATCAGGATGCTGCCAGTCGCACCACAGAGGTTGTTCGTCGCCGCAAAGCTTGTCAGGTCGACTGGGTCGAGGTAGAAGTGCCCAAGGGAAGCAAACCAAGGGAGTGGTCCGTGCTCAAGGACCTTCTCCTCGAAAACCTCGGGGATGAAAGGGGGATGAGAGAGGGATGAGAGAGGGATGAGAGAGAATAGAAGAGAGAATCAACTACAGAAGGAGAGAAGGAGAAAGAAAAAGAAAATGAGTGGAAGAATGACAAAGAGAAAGAGAGAGAGAGGGAAGTTTATTGACAATCAATAGATGACTGAAGGTCGGTAAGTACAACGCCTGTTCCGGGTGACACCGCCTCTTGGTGCTCGGGGCCCAGCATATGGCGGCGAGACTATAAACCCCCACTCTCCGTTTGGCCTTGAGGCACGCCTTTCGGCAACACACAAGAGGGCCCAGACCGCCTCCGGTCCGCCCCAATCACCGACCAACTCTCTCGAGGTGTCGGGATCCCAAACCGATCCCCTGACCCCCTGGTACGACGGTCGGGCAGGGATCAACCCTTTCCAATGTTCGCCGGGTCTCCTTGGAGGGAAAGGGAAATCGCACGTAGGGTTGGACACGGGTGACCTGCCATCCCAAGGAAAAAAATACGGGGATCGAACCCCGGGGATCGAACCCCACCCGGCCCATGTGTTCCCCACGGCGGAACGCCTGCAGCGCTTCAGCTGCGCCAGTTGCTGCTGCCACCGCGCCGGATCCGCGCTCACCCGCACGCGGAGCAGCCTCCAATAGTCTTCCGAGGGCCCTCCCTCGAGCAAGGGTTGGGCAGCTTTGAGTAACGCAAGCACGAGGGCGATGACGTCATTCTTCCGAGAATAGACACGGTGCTATTAATGAAAATTTATATTTTCGAAGCAGATGGCATTGTGAAGTAGGAAGGGGAGTTCAGGGTATGGCAACCCTCGAGTTCAAAGGGTGAAGCTGATGGCAAAGCAAATCACTACCCTACCTAAGGGACTGGTCGGAATGATTCGGGGACTGGCAACCCCCGGGTTAAGGGGTGTAGGGCAGAAAGCACACCCATACACCCAAGCCTGTCTAGAGTCTGAGGTGAGACAGGGGCGGAGAGGAGGTAAGGATCATGGCGTGTAAACGAGCCAGATCCATTTAATGCAGATACGCTGATAGGAAGGAGTATGAAATCAGTGTCGATCATTTGTATAAATGGATACTGAGTGAAGTGGAGGTGTGGGTGCTTAGAGTAGCACCACTTCAACCGAAGCAAAAACAGAAATATCATTGCACCATAAGGTAACTTCATCATCAAATATAATTTCTTTATTACCAAAGGGAGATACCCAGTAGGGTATATAGCGTTGGGCTATTTGTTTCTGCAAGAACAAATAAAAGACATCAGACATTTCGCGGCAGAGTACGACCGGGACGACCGCTGTGCAAACGGCGTCGCTTAGAAAGAGCTGAAAGGGTAGTTCTTAGTATGATGATGATGTCGTTTATTTGTTCTTGCAGAAACAAAAAATAGCATAGTAGTATATTAAAGCCTAGTTGGTTTCCGCGTGTTTGGTTTTGTAGCTGATCACCACGCTGAAGAATGGCCCAAATGATGCTGTAGAGAGTGGGTCGCTTGGATGAGACTGGGACCCTAAATCTTTCGCTACCAAGTATGACGAAACGAACCCACGACCACGCGCGACCATCGAGCCTGACGACCACGACCACGGCGACAAGGCACGGTTACATTGAAAACGCAACTTAACCGAGCTTTGCTCGATCCAATCCTTTTATTACCGCACCAAATCATTGTCACGATCCTATCTGTACCTATCTGTATGTCTTCGTCGGCGACGTGACGAGGTTCAGGCACCTCGTCACGTCACACTGGGAGCCCGTTCTGATCACAGCCCCAAAAAGAGAGTGGGTGTCGTTTAATGAATGGGAACTCGCCGAGGGCACCTACAAAACCAAGCACGCGGAAGCCAACTAAGCTCATCTATATTACAATAGTAGGGCCCTATCTTACCCTCACTCACAACCCTGGTCGTCGTCGACGTAAGCGAAGTCGTCGGAGCTCGACGTCCTCCCTCGGTTGCGAAGGGGAATAACGTCTTGGGTCTGAACGCTGCAGAGCGTCCACCCATCCACACTCGAAGAGCACCCCACTGACGTAGTCGCCGCACAGCACAGGAGGTGTTGGGGACGACAGCACAGGAGGTGTTGGGGCGAGGCGAAAAAGACCACGAGAGATGGTGTCGTTTATCGAAAGAACTTGCCGTGGGCAACCAAAACCAATGTCGCGGAAGCCAGCTAGACTCACAATACTAGTAGCACTACCCTGACTAAGCGACGCCGTTGATATGGAGATTTTCGTTGTCTTGCTCGTCGTAGGCCATGTGAAAGGGAGAAGCAAGAGACAGGCCGCGAGTTGCAGCGGCGTGGCGATGCGCAGTGGTGGGAGCGCCACTAGCGCAACAGCCTAGAGCACATGCAAGGAGATGAAAAAGTATTATTACCTGCAGCGTCGTGAACCTTGTCACGGTAGTAAAAGGAACAAGCTGAGTGGAGCTTGGGGAGTTGGGGGGGTATATAGCGTTGGGCTATTT
>Ga0315905_10008004_pt1 | contig 10686 bp, 5 predicted proteins | sample LakEriMetagenome_5_FD_203522 | JGI IMG/M metagenome (GOLD analysis project Ga0315905, IMG submission 203522) | Freshwater fungal communities from buoy surface, Lake Erie, Ohio, United States - Buoy 4 MA121 | ecosystem: Environmental > Aquatic > Freshwater > Lake | place: USA: Lake Erie, Ohio... | reverse complement strand
GGGTCACTCTTGAAAATTCTTTCATCCATTATTCAATCCACACGAAACAGAGCACTAATCTCAGAGGAAAAATCCGTAATCCGTAATCCGTAATCCGTAATCAGGATACTCTATATCTTCGCCACCACAATCCTTCTCCATGTCTCGAATCCTCACCGGCATCCAAAGCACAGGCACACCGCATCTCGGCAATATTCTCGGCGCAATAAAACCAGCGATTGAGGCAAGTGCTGATCCCGAAAACGACAGCTTCCTGTTTATCGCAAATCTGCACACGCTCACCGCGGTGAAAGACGCTGCTGCGATTCGTGAAAACACCTACTCGGTTGCTGCGGCGTGGTTGGCTTGTGGACTCGATACCAATAAGACTACCTTTTATCGTCAAAGCGATGTGCCTGAGGTAGCAGAACTCACTTGGTATTTGCAATGCTTCACGCCTTTTCCGATGCTGGCCAACGCGCATAGTTTCAAAGACAAGAGCGATCGCTTAAGCGATGTGAATGCGGGGTTGTTTACCTACCCTGTGCTGATGGCAGCCGATATTCTGCTCTACGGTGCGGAGATTGTTCCCGTGGGAAAGGATCAGGTGCAGCACTTGGAAATTGCTCGCGACATAGCCGAGGCATTCAACCGACGCATGGGCGAAACACTGGTGGTTCCGCAATCGAAGATCAACGAGGAAACGCAATACGTACCCGGCACCGACGGCCAGAAGATGAGTAAGAGCTACGGCAACTTCATCGATGTTTTCCTGCCGGAGAAAGAGCTGAAAGACGTCGTCAACAAAAAAATTGTTACCGATGCAACACCGCTGGAAGAGCCGAAAGACGCGGAAGGCAGCGTGGTATACAAGCTTTACAAGTTGGTGGCACCCGCAACCGATGCAGCAACATTGAAGTCGAAACTGGAAGCAGGCGGTTATGGTTGGGGACACGCGAAGAAGGATTTGCTTGAAGCCATACTTGCGCGTTTTTCCGATGAGCGCAAAGCATACTATCACTACATGCAAGACAAACAAGAGCTCGATCGCCGATTGCACGAAGGCGCAGATAAAGCGCGCATAACAGCGCATAACACACTGCAAAGTGTACGTCAGGCGTTGGGGTATTAACTGTTCCGATTATCAGTCATCTGAACGTGCTTCACGAGCGGTTCACGCATCATTTTCAGCTACCCTTCATTTCCAAGAGTAATATCTTGACTATTCTTACTCGTTGTATTGCCCGGTGATATTGCGTGTTTCTGTCTCATTCACGCAACTTTACGATAAACGGTCCATGCTTAATCACACATTTAGCGAGATTGAAGCAACGTCCAAATCCACTCAGTAATCGCCACCCACCTTTCTAAAACGATAAGCGGGATTTGCCATGTAAGGTAATGAAGCAGGTGGTTGTTCGGAGAATTCCTCTGTTAGCGATTCGATGAAAGCAGTAAGAGACAGCAGTTCTGTGCTGCTCAAATGCAGGCTGTCTGATGGAAGGGTTTGGTTGGGTACATGAAGACCGCGACCTGCACCTCCACCCAAATTGTAAAATTGCAAGAGCTCATGCAAACTGCTGAAAACGCCGTTATGCATATAAGGTGCTGTTTTTGCCGCATTACGAACAGTCCCTGTTCTAAATGCGTTCTGCATTTCCGGTACCGCGAATACACCGGCGCGACCGTTATCGGCACTCAACGCCCCGAAGAGTGTATCCCGTGGCACGCCAATCACCTCAAATTCACTTCCCGCATAGGGCGGTTTTACACCGTTGAAAACCGGAACGAAATGGCAAGTGCCACACTTGGCTTTTCCCATGAATAGATTGAAGCCCTCTTTTACTTTTACATCCACTTCGGCAAACCCATTCATGGCTTTATCGAAAGGAGCTTCCGCACAACTGAACTGTTCGAGGTAAACCATTAATGCTGAAAGCACATGCCGTTCGGAAACATCGGAATAAGCGGGTGTGTGGGATGCCAAACGTTTAAGGCGTTGACGATACTCCTTCGATTCATTGAGTTTCGTAAGCAACGTTCCTGACTCATTTCCCATTTCAAGGGGGTTGTGAATGACATCATGTAATTGGTCTTCTACTTGATAAAACTTACCATCCTGCATGAGTAAGTGATTGTGAAAGACATTCAAAAGAGAAGGTGCATTGCGTTCAATGGATTCGATGCCATTAAACGCAAGCGCAACGGCGCGCGTTGTATCGGCGAAATACATCTGCGGATTGTGACAACCGGCGCAACTTCTCTTACTGTTTCCCGATAGCACAGGGTCGTAAAAAAGTAAGCGACCTGTTTCTGCGATATCGCTGATAATTGCTTGGTCTGTTGTACTCTCGAAAATGCCGCGAGAGCTTTGCGCTTTGAAAAGTGTTTTAGAAAAAAAAGATTCCACATTATCATTAATAGCGAAATCAATCATGTTAGTCGAAGTGAAGCCGAATTGTTTAATTGCTTTTTGATTAATCCGATACAGTGGGATGATGAAATTTCGGATAAACGTGAAGTGATCAAACTGATCAAACGAAGGTTGTTTTTTCACGAATGCACCCATAGCGCTATACATGACTTCGTACTCCTCGTTAAGTTTGTATGCATCGAATACTCTATTGTAGCTCGCATAGATTTCATCGGTAGCGACAATCACATCATTCAGCTCAGTAAGCACCCGTTCCTCTGCGGGGTTATCGAATCCGGTTGTATAGATTGCCGCAAGATTCATCAGAAATAATCGGTTAGCGAAATAGAAGTTGTGGGGTTTATTGAGCTCCTGAAGGATGCTGTCGGAGACAAAGTATTCCAGACATTGTAATCCGGGCTCACCAAGTTGCAAGAGACTGTCGGTATCGGCTCCGCTCTCTTGTAAATAGGTTTCCATTAAGGTTAAGCCTGCGCCTACACGACGGTAGGGGCTTTCATATTTCTCAAACACCTCTGTCTCGTATTCTATAGGCAGCGGTGCATTTAGTGCTTTATAGGCCAGTGGGTCGAAATAACGCAACCAAAAATCGACTCGCTTCAACTGAAACCTAGTGGCATGAATGGAGTGTATTGAAGAGTCTCTCACATCGGACCTTGAATTGTCATCGGCACTCAAGCGCAAAAGCTTTAACCAAGCATCTCGCAGTGACATCATACGCTCCGTGTACTCGCTTTGCAGAGCTGACGCTTGCGTATTGCTGCGATGAAGGAATGTACCCATCGACATGATACCCATAACAGCAAGAAAGACTATTGTTTTGGTATCGATTTTCATATCAGCCGAATTCGTCCACGAAAAGTGATTCATTTTGCCGGAAAACACATTTTGTTTTTGTGTGATGAAATCTCTACCGAAATGTTATTCAACGGATTTCTGTGTGGCACATAGGAAATCCTTGAGTACCAAACGTCTTTTTTGAAAGAGTGTTTTCACAAATCAGCTGCGCTTAATTCACGCTTCACATACGTAGCAATCGCATGACGTATAACCGTTTTTTTGTAACGACTATTTAACCCTCAAGGCCTAACTCTTTTTTCGAGAAGCCAATAGTTTCGCTTTCACAATTCACCTTACCTTATCAATTCTAACATCATGACACTTTACAAAAAACTCATTGTGTTTGCGGGCTTTCTTGCAAGCTGTTTCAGCTTGTGCGCCCAAGTCAATTTTCCCGGAACCTACACCCAAAATTTTGACGCACTTGGAACGGGAAATACGATACCTAGTGGATGGAGCCATATTGGAAGCCTCGGAGGTAGTAATTCCACCTGGGGTTCCTCTATACCCGCCAGCGGCTCTATTTCTGCTGCTTCTAACGGAACAACTAACAATAACCTCAATGTTGCTACGAATACCTTCAGTGGCACAAGCAATACACGCGCTTACAACTACTCGGGAAGCACGACAACGAATCGTGCTTTGGGAACGTCGCCGACAAATGGCGCCGGTAATATTCTTCAACTTCGTCTTCTCAACAACTCGGGTTCGGCATTCAGCACGGTGCAGATTTCTTATGACATTCGCCGTTTTGCCACAAGCTCAGCAAGTGAATCGCTGCCGGGCTATTTTCTATTCGCCAGCGTAAACAACGGTAGCACTTGGACTGCGTTGACCGCTCTTAATCCCACTTCAACTACAGTTCCCAACACCACAGGAACGAGCAATTTTTCACAACAAGTAACCTTATCAGCAGCAATAGCTAATGGTGCTGAGTTGAGATTGCGTTGGGTAGATGATAATTCAAGCAGCGCATCGCCTGATCAGCGCATCGGTCTCGACAATATCAGCATTTCTGTTGTCAACCCCGGAGTTTGCGGTGTTCCGACCGGCTTATTGGCAAGCACACTTGCCCCCACTTCGGCTACACTGAACTGGCAATCGGTGCTTGGCGCAACCGCATACAACGTGCAGTGGAGGGCCATTGGTGGTGCTACGTTCAATGTGATTAACAACGTCACAGGTACATCAACCAATATCACAGGACTCAGCCAAGGAACGGGCTATGAATTCCAAGTGCAGGCCGTTTGCGGAACCGGAACGAGTGCATTCTCCGCACTTACTTCATTTACAACGCCGGTCCCAGGCGTATGTGGTGTGCCAACAGGATTGAGTGCGGGCAGTATTACATCTTCATCTGCACTATTAAGCTGGACGGCAGTTAGCGGGGCCAGTGCGTATAACCTGCAATGGAAAACCTCGGCAGCAACGGTGTTCACAACAGTTTCAAATCTTACAACCAATTCTTTTACACTTAGCGGCCTGACAGCGTCGACAGCACATGAGTTTCAAGTACAAGCTGTTTGTAATGGAACAACAAGTGCATTTTCGTCATTAGCTAATTTCACAACGGTTACAAATACTACGGTAAATGAGGTAATCCATTTATTAAGTGGTGCCCTGCAGGCTACGTCTGTTACCATTTCAGCAAAAATGACATCTGCCTCTTCGACTTGCAGAGCTGTGGTGAGTGCCAACCTAGACCTGAGTAATCCTATTTATTCGGCATTCGTTAGTTCGTCTTCGGCGACCAATTTCATGACTAAGTTCAATGTTACAGGGCTTCAACCAAACACACAGTACTACTACGCGATCGAATCAAATGGCGTACTTGATAATTCATCGGAAGATATTGGCCAATTTAAAACTCCGGCTTCAGGAGCATTCTCGTTCAGCTTTGCTCATGGTTCATGCTCGGGTTCTGTGAATCACCAGGTGTACGCGGCCATTCAAAATAAGAATCCATTGTTTTTCATAGAGACAGGTGACTTCCACTATGCAGATCCTAACTCAAGCAATATCGCCACGCACCGCAATCCGTATGAAACAATCTTGTCGGCTGGCCCGACTTCAAGTTTGCTGAAAAGAACCGCGTTGGCTTATATGTGGGATGATCATGATTATTGTGGTAATAACAATACAGGTAGTGGACTTACAGGAACGGCCAATGCACGCCAAGCCTACCAGGAATATATACCTCATTATCCGTTAGTAGCGGGTTCCGGCAATGTGCCTATTTATCAGTCATTCGTTATTGGCCGCGTACGTTTTATTCTCGCCGATCTCAGAAGCTTACGTTCCAGTGGGACCATGTTTGGAACGACCCAAAAAGAATGGTTCAAGCAACAATGTTTGGCAGCGCGCGACAACTGTCAAATGATTGCGTGGATTACCGGCACATCATGGGGTGGAACACAGTCTGACAATTGGGGTGGTTTCTCTGCGGAACGCACCGAGTTATCGAACTTTTTCAGAGACAACAATATTCTAAACATGATGATGTTCAGCGGCGACGCTCACATGATTGCCATAGACAATGGATCAAATCACGATTTTGCTACCGGCAGCAACAATCCAAATGACTATCCGGTGTTCGCAGCAGCGGGATTGAACCAATCAGGTTCAAACAAAGGCGGTACATACAGCCAAGGCGCATTCACCAATCCTAGCTCTACCAATGGTCAGTATGGCATTGTAGAGGTAACGGATAATGGCGGAAGTTCAATAACATTTACGTTCCGCGGCTACCGTACTACAGGCAACTCTACCACAGAGACTCAAATTGTTACCTACAACTTTACACGCAATTTCTGCACGCCTGCTGCAGGTATGCCAATGAACAATCGCTTTGCCTTACGCAGCGCTGAAGAAGGTGCCAAAGTGAATCTTAACTGGGATATTTCTTCCACCTCTGAACAAGTGATTTTGGAGCGCGCCGGTAAAAACGGAGAATACACTCCAATTGCTGAAAACCTTCCCTCTAACGGGTCAATTACAGATGAACATCCACGGTCAGGTTGGAATCTTTATCGCCTAGTCGACGCAACAGATGGCAGCACAATTGCTTCACAAGAAGTCTTTGTTACAGGAAAAAGTGAACTGAAAGCCTTCCCTAACCCTAGTGTTGATCACGTGAATCTGTCGTTGAGTGAATGCGATGACATCCAAGAAGGTTACCTGCTTGTATTCGACGCGATGGCGAAATGTGTTAAGGAAGAGCTTGTTCCGTTTAGCGCAGGTAACAACGCCAAAATTGATATCAGTGATCTTGAGCCTGGTTTGTATACACTGCTCTTGCAAGCACACGGGGCGTCGATGACGCAAACGATCCTAGTTTCGAAATAATTGCGAATGAAGAAATCGCCCATCGGAATCCGTCTATTGTGCGTTGCTTGCATGTTTGTGATAGGTTGTGCTGTTGAGTCGTGCAGCACCAAGCGGAAATCACAGGCCTCAGTAAAAAAATCAGATCTGCCGGAGTGTAACTACCCGGCAGGTCTGCCTATTGAGGCTCGCCGTGAATTCGATAAACAATATGAGCAAGGTTTCAAATTGTATATGCAGTTTTGTTCGAGTTGTCATGGGCCAAATGCAGAGAAATCGAAGGCCGACTCTTTCACGGATGCTCAGTTACTGAACTACAATTTGCGCAGTGGTACTGAGCACATGGCGCTCTTTCGCAAGAGTACTGTTTCTGAAGGAGAGTTGTCTTTTATTATGACGTTTCTGCGCTATCGTAAATAATCTCCACCGCGTCAATAACTGTTGAGTTGATCGGTCGCTGGCTGTCATCTTCCTAATCGAATCGTTGGGCTATGGATTGCAGAATTTTATTCGAATTCACATCGTTTAGGCCCTTAAAACGCTGCATGGACATCGTTGAAAACGTGGATGGCGGGAAGAAATAACGCTATTGCTTGACCACCCGTTGCTCGATGTGTGATTTACCATCTGATACACTCAGTATGAAGGCAGATGAACGAATCGATTCAGTATCAATCTTACCTTCTACAATTCCCGGACCTTGCTCGATGCAGGTGGAGACCAAAGGCCTTCCCGATAAATCATAAAGGGTTATTTCAAGCGGAGCACCGGATGGGTTGTACATCTGAAACTTCAGATAATTGCTGAAAGGATTGGGATAGCAAGCAATGATTGAAGGGGCAGGTGTTGGTGCTTCGGCCACAACAGTTGGTACACTTTCCGGCGCTAGGTCAGGATTGGTAAATCGGGGTTCTAAGGGCAAACCGGCAGCTTCCAGGTGATTTTCCAAATCATTACACACCCATGAAGCGTTTACGGATGAGGTAAAATCAGTTGAGGATACCGTGCTCACATATACCCAATCGCCTTGTACTCGCTCCGTGTTTACGTCGAACAATAAGTAACCGCGTGAGCTTAACTCCGCGTATTTCACATTCGGATTGAAGAGTTGAATCAGCCCCTCTGCCAGCTCAAAGTCGAAGATGCTCGAAGATGAGACACTCGTGCAAACGTATTCAACAGCCACTGAGCCCTGACCTGTTGAAGCAGTGTAACTGCCGAAATCTACAGGTAAATCGTTGGCCCACGACGTATGGATATCACCCGTCAGAAAGACGCAGTTATCGATTGTGTTCTCATCAATGTGGGATAAGATGGCGAGGCGTTCCAACGGATAACCGTCCCATTGATCTTCATTAACGGCTTGACTGAAAATACGCAACGGAGAAATCATAACTTGGTTACCCATGATTTTCCATTGTGCTTGTGTGTTGTCTAATTCATTCAAAAACCAATTGAGCTGCTGATCACCGAGTAGTGTTCGGTTGGTGTCATTTACGACAGCACCTGAAGTTCCTGCCTGTTCCTCGCGCCCTTCGAGGCGTGTATCCAGCATGACCAATTTCAACAGATTCCCCCAGTTAAAGGAGCGATAAATACGTTGATTACTAGGTAAAATCGGCATCCATTCGAAATAGGCCTGTTTCGCGGCACTCACGCGTTGCTCCCAATCACCCTCAGTTGCAGGTGAATGATTTTCCGCGCCTCCAACCCATGAATTATTAGCCGACTCATGGTCGTCCCAAATAGAAATGAACGGAAACTGGCGATGGAGCTCTTGTAAATCGGGATCCAATTTGTAATGGGCATGCCTGTGGCGGTAATCGTTCAACTCGAGAATTTCGTAATCGGGCTCATGCTGTCTGGAGGTGTCGGAGCCCGGAGAAAAATCGGTCAACCCGTATTCATAAATATAATCTCCCAGATGCAACACGGCATCCACATCATTCCTGTTAACCACGTCTCGGTAAGCATTGAAATACCCGTCTTGGTAGTTTGCGCAAGCCATCACTGCAAGGCGCAGGTTACTCACACCTCCCTCGGGAGCTGTCCGTGTTCTGCCAATGGGCGAATAGACGTCAAAGGCCTTGAAGCGGTAATAATACCATTGACCCGAGTTTAGGTTTTGTGCAAGTACTTTGATCGTAAAATCATTCGCCGAAGTGGCAGTAGCATTGCCGTATGCGGTAATAACCGCAAAATCAGTGGTCGTGGAGACTTCCCAAGTGACTTCGGCGTCCTCATTGCCATTCGAGGAAATTCGGGTCCACAATACCACGTCATGTTCACGTGGGTCACCCGATGCAACACCGTGATAAAAAGGTGCATTCAATGCCGACATAAAGGTCTTTTGAACCAATCGCTGACCACTTGCGCAAAAGGATTGCGCTAAAATGAGCGTGGTGAAAACTAACAGGAATTTGCTTTTCATACAGGTTCAATTTTCCTTCGGATATATGAACTGGAAGTAACTTGAATCGAAACATTTCATCAGGCGTTGGTAAAGGCTAAATCACCTGTTTTTCTTCGAACTGAATACCCCGACATCTTTGGTACTTTCTTAACACAAGTAAATAGCGGCAATCAATATGTTAGCGTAGAGAAAAAATTACCTTGATGTTGTAAGGGGTAAAAAGGATTACTCTTATATCTCCTAAACTTCTATTCTCTTTCGATGCAGACCAATAATTCCATTCACCGTTATTCCTGGGGTGTTGTCAAGAAAATAGAGTCATTTTGTTATTTGAAAGGCAATTATTTTACCTTTGTTAGGCTTCCCCGTGAAGCCCGAAAACAAATCCGGCGCCATCGCCAGCTATTTAATTAACCTTATCTCTCGTTCATGAAACGGATTCTATTCATTCATGTAATGGCACTGTTGTGTGCTATTCAATCACACGCTCAAAACTCACTAAACTCAGGCGATTTCAGCACCGGATCCTGGGGATCAGGTCAATCCATGAGCGCATCAGCAGGCACTTCCTTAATCATTACCAAGGCCGTAACTACTTCCGGTGACAAGTACTTTCGCTTCTTCGGAGACGGCACTCCCTGCGGTGAATACCAGCCTAACACCAATGGTGATTTTTTCACGCACAACACAGCTGTGACTACTCCGAACGCAAACTGCGGAAACGCCAATGCGTGGCGCATCAACGTTCCAACGACTACATCGAATGTGGTCTTCAAAACAGACGGAGGTAACGACGGTATGGACCGAGCTATCGCCTACGTGATTCAAGGAGCCGTTCAATCCGTGAGTTCAGTAGCGCAGGCACCCGTTTCTGCCTCCGTCTTTCCTAGTCAAGCAGTAACGGTAACCGCTACGTTGAGTGGCGCATTCGCAACGGGTCAGGCGGCCTATTTGCGATACACCAACAACAGCTACTCGACTTCAACTGTTGTAGCAATGACAGGCTCCGGCACTTCTTACACAGCCACAATTCCGGCTGCTACTAACACAGCAGGAGCCTCTGTGAGTTATTACGTGTTCACCTCGGGGAATACCGCTCCCGCCGCTAATGGCTCGGACGCAGACTTTAGCACCATTAACTTGAACAACAACGGGGGTGCGAACTATACCTATACGGTCGCTTCTGGTTGGACGACTGCAGCAGCCGGTAACTGGAACGCAGCGGCTACATGGACGGCCGGCGCAGTTCCACCTACCGCAACAGACATGGGTGTAATTACGATAAATCATTCGGTGACACAAAACGCTAACGCGCTCGCATCGGGTATTACGATTAGCGCAACCGGCACACTGACTGCATCAGCGAATACACTCACGATCAGTAGAAATGCGAGTAGCACGACGTTTACGAATTCCGGAACGCTCGCTCTTTCAGGTACGCATGCTGTGACCTTTGCGGGAACCGCTACCCATGCGGTTTCCGGAACATGTGCGTTCCAAAACGTGAACACAACGGCTGGGGTGAATTTTGGCGCGAGCTCAACCATCAACGGCACATTCACTATCAATGCAGGCGGATTTGTTTCGACCAGCGCGCCAACCTACGCTGCGTCATCCACACTTACCTATAGCACCGGGGCCGCGTATGCCGCCGGTGTTGAATGGACGGCCAACGCGTTGACCGGCCAAGGAGTTC
>Ga0315905_10008003_pt1 | contig 10687 bp, 6 predicted proteins | sample LakEriMetagenome_5_FD_203522 | JGI IMG/M metagenome (GOLD analysis project Ga0315905, IMG submission 203522) | Freshwater fungal communities from buoy surface, Lake Erie, Ohio, United States - Buoy 4 MA121 | ecosystem: Environmental > Aquatic > Freshwater > Lake | place: USA: Lake Erie, Ohio... | reverse complement strand
GCACGGGTCATGACCAGCCCAGCTCCGGACTGGACCGGCTCGACGGAGCTCAAGAGCCTGCGGGACTCGGTGACCTTCATCTCCGAAGACATACTGAACTACGAGCCGCCCTCAGAGCGCAGGGCGCGCCTGCGAGCCCTCAACGATACGCAAAACTCTGCAAACAGCTCGGCCGAGCTGTCGAGCACGTCAAACTGCCAGAGCAGCAGCGTGCTGGAGCCAGGCCCTCTCCTGTCGGCGCCGGGTACCCCGCACTTTGCCAAGGGGAGCGCTGGGTTGCTGCCCGTCGCACCAGCCGAGAGCCCAGAGGGCGTCCGCGAGGGGGAATTCTCCTCAACCCTTTCACTATACACGTGGCACCTGAAGTGCGATGTCCCGGCCTCGAATGCGGCCTTTCGCCTGACCATCAGCGGCCGCACCATAATCGTGAACGTCAGCAGCTCTCCTCAGGCTCCCCCAAACTCTGTGGCCCTGATGGCGCGCAGTCTGACCCTGCCGCCCGACGCCGACCTGTCAGAACTCGTCAGCAGCTTCAACGAAGGCGAAGTCACGGTGCAGATTGCGCGAAAGGGGGCGAGAACAAACGCCCAGCTGTCCCCTGGCCCGGTGGACACGCTCGCGCTGGCCCGGAACACCCAAGAGATGATGGCAGAATTATCTGACATGCTTGAGCTCGGCTGCAAGCAGCAGCTAGCCGTTGACTGCGATGGCGTTGCTCCTGCGCGACCCCTGTCGGACTCAGCATTGATACCTTCGTCAATTTCCTTGCCTCGCTCCGATATTTTATCACCCATGGGCTCTGAGCTAATGCCGACAAAACAGTCGAGGATGGAAACTGGCGGTCATCCGGGATCAGCCGGGGCCGAAGCATGTAACGCGATCCAGAGCACCTTTCTCGACAACCCCCCGGGCGAATCCAGTGAAGTACGCGCTGCACCGCCACCACCCCCGTCGAAGTTGCCCACTCTCCAGCGCTCGGTCGCGCCTCCTGTACCTCAGCAAAGCGACCCAGAAAAAGCTGTGCGTGCAGCGCAGCGAAGAGCCCAGTTTTTCGACACTGCGGAATTCGCGCCGACAGTTCTTCCCGTCGCAGAATTTGCTGCTTCCCCGGGCCTTTCTCAGTCCAAGGCCCCGGTGCCATCCGATGAGTCGGATATTCTCAAGCGCTGCCAGGTGAGCGCCATGAATCATCCCATACCAATTGCCTTGGGCCCCTGTCATGGCCTTGAAAACTAGTGGCCAGTATCATGCAAACCGATCTTTTCCATGTGTTTCAACCGCAAGGTGCAGCTGACCGCCGGCATGTTGGCGTTGCAGGATCTCTTGAAGCGAAGCAAGGAGCAGAGCAAAGAGCTCCTTGAAGACGTGGCATGGCCGCTAAAAGCCGAGGGCCAAGCACGCGCTTCATATGCGAACGCTCCATCGCCCTCGCGCTCGAGTGCCAGCGCCGTTATTCCAGGTGTCGACTTCCGCGAAAATGTGATGCGCGGAGTCCGGCCGGACTTGATCAGGTCCACTTCCCTCCCCGTGGAGAGTGGAGCCGGGGAGGGAAGTCGGCCTGATGAAGGGCCAGATGACATGCTGTCTACTGGACGCATGCACATGCGTGGGCCTCGCCAATCGTTTGATGCCGCACACGCACATCTACCGGCGAGCCAGAGCTCGTATGGCGGCCCATTTGTTAGGCAGCCAGGGCCTGTGATGGCGGTGCGAGGGCCTGGGCAGCCGCAAATGATGGCGGGAGTACTGGGAGGGGCAAGAGGCGGACCTGGAGGTAGCGGAGGTGGCATGGAAGCAGTGCGAAGGCCAGCTCCATTTGCAGAGACAGGCAGGTATGACGGCCACGGGTTGCATGCTCAGCCGTCGGCTCCCCACGGACAGGCTTCCTGGGGTGCGGCAACCCCCTCACCATTTCGTGATTCTCGCGGCACATTACCAGCCCAGAATGCAGGGGGAAATGGCGTAGTATTCATGTGAATTAAAAAAGCCTGTTTCCGCTGTCAGTGCCTTCGAGGTCGACTGCACTTTGCGGACGCAACGAGTCTCTTCTTTAGGGGTGTTTAAGGGTGTCTTTTTTGTTAAAGGATGTCTTTAGGTTCAAGGGTGTCTTTAGGGGTGTTCTTTAGGGTGCTGACGGGACTGACTGTCGTGCTTCGGATACGTACTGTGACAACACACCGTTTGATTGATTTCAATTGTTCACTTAGGCCCTACATGGTCTGGGTTCTCTCTAGTATCATTGCATACAAATAAACCTTCTCCTTCTGCGTGAGGTTTAGAACGGCGGACAACTTTCATCGGCGGATCTCGTCTCCTATGCAGGGACGTATGCCGGCGGCGCCCAGTCGATCTCAGAGTCCACCTCGTTATCTGCGTTTGCTTCCCAACGCCTCGCCTCCTCCTCCCGCATGAGGACTTTAAATGTGATCACTCGTACGTCTGTTTCCCCTCTCTACCCTCCGTTTGTCAAGGAAACACTGTGATCCCCGGTCACGTGTCTCTCTCAGACGCGCTCGCCGTTTTCCTTTGTCTCTCTGAGAGAGACACAGGAGGAGGGCCAGCGGGTCTCACACGGGGTTCTTGAGCCATTCTGCCCCTCCACCCTTAAACGGGTTCGGCTCCTCTATCTGTGAATAATCGCCCTGAGCACCCTATCCAACCATGTGCGTGCAAAAGTACCGAGCCGTGCCGGCGCTCACATGCCGCGAGAGAGCGGGAATGTTCCAAGTTTGGCAGAATAGAAAGCAGTAGGGCACCATTCCAGAACATAAAGCACGGCACAAGGACAGCGCATTAGTCAGGAAGCGTTAGCCAGGGAGCGCGGGCACAAGGACGGCACGCGGTCATCAGTCGCTACAAGCACGCAGCACACGCCAACGGCACAACGAGCGGAACGCGTCTCGCTGCCTGCACCAGCACGCGCATCCAACGCTCGTGCACAATACCTTCATCCGTTTGATTTTTGCGGCCGACGACCATCCCCGTTCTCGATTTGTCCACAGACAGACTATACCGCAGGCGCCGCCGCAGATGACGGTGCCCGCCACGCCGCATAGCACCATGATTGCGGACTGCAGCTGCTTGGGCCCGTCGTCTTGGAGGCCAGGAGGTGGTTAGTGTATGCAGAGGTCTTTGTGAGCCCGAGGCGCAGCCGCCCACGGGGCACGCGCAGCCCGCCATGCAAAGAAATTGGGTGCTCCCTCCCCCCACGCCCCAAACCACGCGTACGCGCAAGTGATAGCGGGTGAGTGTGCGGTGCTCGAGACTAGACCAGGAGGCAAGCAAGCAAGCAAACACGCAAGCGAGGCAAACGGAGGAAGGGTGGCAAATTCCACACTCTCCACACTCTCGCCCTAAACAACCCCTGCAAAACTCCAACATCCACAATATGTGAGTCACATTTCCTTTTCCCCTCTCTTCCTTAGCACAGGTGCCGCACCTTTGAGCATGCCATCAATCTCGCCGCCTTCCGCCTTGTCCCACTTCCCTCGCACAGCATCGTCCCACCGCTGCTTGGAGATCGTGATGTTTGGTGCGGGTTGGCCTCCTTTGTTTCCAGGAACCAAACCCTGGAGGGTATGTCGCGTGCTGGGGGGGCGTTGGAGGCGGGATGGGGCGCGTGGGAGGGGAAAAAAGTGGAACCCGCGGCATGCAGGACGCGGACGCTGCTCCCTCGGACACGCGCAACTAACCTGTTGGAGCGCTGCATGAACTCAAATTTTCCTGCGTCCACCGACGCCGCCAGCAACTGCAAGATCAGAACCGCGGACCCCACCCCGCATAGCGAAACTCTTCTTGGCCGCCTGGGCGCCGGCGCGGGCGGCGCAGCAGCCTCATTGAGACTTTGACCCAAATCTGCGTGTGCGGAGGTCAAGCACGCAACGGACGCGTCGTCCACGAGGCGCTGTGGCCTTCTTTCTGCTGGCATCTGCTAGCAGATGCCAGCAATTAATTTAGCACTGACATCACAGATTGTGATCTCTGTAGTTTGTGTACAAAACGGTCACGAACTTCGGATCATAAATTGAATTCGTCTGGAAATGGCTCCGTTGGGCCTGCGTCCTCTGTGACAACAATAGAAAACATCGCGAGAGATGGCGCCCTCGCGCGCGCTCCATACGCCCTCGCGTGCCGCGGCGTCGCCCTCGTCGTTTGTCGAGGAGATGGCGCGGCGCCAGTGGGACAGCCTGAAGAAGAACAAGCCGGTGCGAGGCGGCAGCCGCGACGCAACGCCCGCGCGCCCGTCCCCTGCGCAGGCGGCGGCCGAGCTGCGGCAGCGGCTCGACGAGACGAAGCGCCAGCGCAGCCGAAGCCGGAGCCAGAGTCGGGAACGCTGGAACTCAGCCGGAAGCGAAAACTCGGACTACAATGTCCACCGAGACGGAGCTACAAGAGCGCGGGAAGCCGAGCGCGGGCGCAGCCCACCGAGCACCGCCAAGCGTGGGAACAGCCTGATCCTGGCGGCTGCCGAGCGCCAGTGGGAAGGGCTGCACACCGGCAGCAGGGACCGCGCTACAGGGATGAAGAGTGAGGATGTGTGCCAGCAGCGCGGCGACAGCAAAGACGGCTCGCACAAGTTTGGCGATAACGCTGGGCGCGACGGCAAGTCCACAGCACGCTCTCAGAGCGAGCTCCCACAGCAAATCATGGCGTTGCTGGTCCAAGTGTGCGGCTCTCGCAGCCCTGCGCAGGAACAGGCAGCCGAAAAACTGCGCGACATTGTCCATGACCGCGAAAGCGCAAAGCTGGTAGCCGAGGAGGCGTGGGCGCTCGAGGCGCTTGCCCGGCCACTGATCGACGGTAGCGACCGCGCGCGCGTGGCCTGTGCTGCGTGCTTCCGCCACCTTGCCCTCGACGGCGGAGGCAGCACGCGCATGCTGCAAAGCCCCCTTATCCTCACCGCGCTCGTCACGGCGCTGCGTCATGGTGCCGACGACACGCGCCAAAAGGCGGCGGCGGCGCTTGGCAACTTGGCGTGGCGCAGCGAAGCCTCGCGGGAAGTTATCATGGGCGCGGCTGGTGTCATGGACGGCTTGCTGCTCCTGCTGCGCTTTGGGCCGCCGTCGGGGCGCGAGTCGGCGCTGGCTGCGCTCTCCAACCTCACGCTCAACCAACTTTGCACCACTGAGCTTGTGCGCGCACCTGAAGCCTTGTCGGAACTTGTTGGCGAGATGCTCACGGGCTCTGCCAAGGGGCAGGTGAGGCGAACCACCATGCGCGAGTGAGGCGCACCACCACGCGCCTGTACGCGTGGCTTATTTTCTGGCGTGAACGGCAGGGGCCTTGGAACTGACAGGTGCTGTTTCCAGCTGCGTGCAACAGGCATCGTGCGCAACATGGCAGCGAAACCTGGCAACCGCGAGGCGCTCAGGGCTTTCCCGGGCATGGTCCCCGTGCTCGAGCGCCTAGCGGACGCATGTGCCCACGAGGAGACGCAGCAGCGTGCCGCCAAGGCCCTCAAACTGATCATGCCGGAGGCAGACGCTCCCGACGATTTCCGGCGGCCCGCCGTTCCGAGTAGGGGCGGACAGTCGTTGAATGGCGCAGTCACAGGGCCCTCCAACTCCCGCGCTTGCTCGCCGGTGGTCTCGGCCTCTGTCTCTGCGTGTAGCTCGCCGGGGCGCGCACAGGGCAGGATTGCATCGCCAGATTCCGACCCTGGTAGGAATGTGGATGAAGGCGAGGTGTTGCGTGGCGCGCGCCGGGCGCTGATGACTACACGCCGCGACAACGCCAGCCCTATCACGCAGCTGCCTGTAAACTCCTTCTCGCGCAGAGTGTCGCCAAGAAAGGGAAAGGACCCAGAGCGGGGGGCCGGAGAGGGCGGGCGGGAGTCCCCTGGGCAAGGAGTATCGGCTAGGCGCCCAACAGCGAATGGAGCCATTGGTGGTTCGGTCGTGTATGGAATTCCGTCGGCCACTGAAAGTGAAAAGCCTGTGTTGAGCTCCTCTGTGAGTTGCCGAAACGCGCACGCGCGCGCTCTCACACATCCACTCAAGCAGCCCTCCCCCCGCGCGAGATTGAGCAAGTGAAAATGCGCGCGCGCGCACACACACACACACACTGCTGTTGTTATTTGTTGCAGTCTGCCATGTCGTCGCCAACGGCGCTGAGCGGCGAAGAGGACGCATTCACGAGCCCACGGCAGCCTCGCCATGCCCCCGCGCACCCCAATGTTGGCAGCGTGCTGACCAAGGCTCTGAGTACGTCGCCGGTGTTTGGCGGGGTGGAGAGGCAGGCGGGTGCGGCGGGCAGGGAGGAGAGTGAGAAGGAGGAGGCGGCAGCAGTTGAGTTGGTCCTGTCCTGGCTGTCGGTGCATGGGTGGGAGGGAGTGCAGGAGCGCTTATTTGACCTGGGTGAGACGGACTATGCGTCATACTCGAAAATTGAGCCGCGCATGGTGGAGGTGAATGCAGCTAAGGGCATTTATCTGCTCAATGGCCACCAGGTGCATCTAATCGGCACGGACCGGTACAACCCGTCGCTGGTTCTCGACGTGGAGACCAAACAAGTCGTTTGGGATATCGAAGCCCATACCAAATACACGTTTCCCCATGTGCGCAAATACATGGTGTGCAAGTTGGATGGTTCCTCAGTTCAGGTGATGCTGAAGGCGAGTGGAAAAGTGGTTGCACGCGGCAGTCCCGCAGCGCAGCCTTCTCGGCAATCTCCGCACGGCAGCGCCTCCAAACCCGTCCTGTCCTTGGGTTCTGATATTCCGGATTCGCCTGGGCCGGTGCCGCAGCTATCAAATACCTCTACCCTGTCGAATACCTCTCCCATTCCCAAGCCCGCAAGAGCGATGCAAGGGCAAGAGGCGATGAAGCGTCGCAGCCGGTCGCATCTAGGTATCAATAATGCAATGGCTGACCCCCCTGCGGATGCGGGGGGTCCGCAAAGTAGCCCTGTGGTGCAAGGGGGGGGCGTGTCAAGCTCTGCAGCCCCGCCCGACCCTCGCCCCAGCGAACAGGAGAGCAGCGCACAGACCGGCCACGAAGACGGCATGGTCGAGGTAAAGCTGTCAGGGAAAAGCAGCAAGAATCCAAGCAACCCGGAGCTGTGGCGTGCTCTCATGCAGGAAGGGGTCCTGGTCGACGACGTACCTAATCATTTCCTCTTCCGTGGCCGCCGGCTGACAGTGCCGACATACAACTCTTCGGGGTTGGCTACGGTATCCGATGCATTGACTGGCGAGCCTCTCTACGTTGGCCCAGGACGACACGAGGTGTTCCCGCCGACACGGGTAGCGGCGGGTGTGGATGTGGTGAAGGAGCTGATGGCTTGGGCTAATGTGCATGGGTGGCACGAGCTTTCGAGCCGTCTCTTCGACCAGGGAACCACAGACTATTCGGCGTACGCCATCATCGACAAAGAAATGAAGTCCGCGGGCGCGGCGGGCACAAATCTCTTTGTGTATCGCGGCCGAACCCTGCGGCTAGAAGGGCCCAGTCGCTGGGATCCCCATAAATTACTGGATGCGGAGACGGGCGAGTTACTATGGGACCTCAAGACAGCCACAAAGCTGCGCTTCCCATGGGCGCGCGATGCGTTGGACATAGATAGCGATCCGCACTACGTATACGTGCGCGAGCGCACGTCGCGGAAGCTGCTGATCAAGCTAGAGCTTGCCAGCTCCTTCGACCTCTCGCCGCCACCCGCGCCCAACCAGGACGCCCCTCATGCGCATCCTGCGCCCTCGGCAACCACAGGCGGAGGGCCAATAGGGCAGACAGGTGCATCGCCGCGCGCGCCTTTACACGCCAGCGCCCACGCGCCGGTGGTGGCCAGTGCAGGCGCGAAAGAGGGCATCGTCAAGGCCGTGCAGCAGCTTAGAGATTGGGCCGAGCTCAAGGGCTGGTACGACCTTGAATCTCGCCTCTTGAATGCCGGCTCCACCGACTACCGGGAGTATGGGGAGTTGGAGCGACGTCTGGTGCCGGTGCAAGGCCGCGCGGGCATCTATACACTGGACGGGCAATCGGTGGAGGTGGTTGGACACAGACTGGACCCCGTCAAAGTGACGTATGTCAAGACCAAGCAGCTCCTATGGGACGCTGAGAGCCACACTACCTACGACTTCCCCTGGGCGCGGCAGTATTTTGCGCTGCGCGTCTTGCCCTCCAACGCCGTCCAGGTGGTGGACAAGCAGACGGGGGAGGTCGTGGTGCAGGTGGGCGGCACCAGGGAGCCAAACGCACACAACGATGCGTTGATTCTGCAGAGCATCCTGATGGACGCGCAGCCCGTGCTGCAGCGTCCGGGCCTGGAGCCGCTCCTGAACAAGGGCGCGGAGATGGTGCAGGTTCTCAAGGACTTTTCGCCATCCTTCAACGATGCAGGCGCAGGGGACACGACGCAGGAGCAGCTGGCCGTGCAGGCTGGAGACCTGCTGCAGGTCATGCACGCGGGTGCCAAGGGTTGGCAGCTGGGCAAGGTCATTGATCTCTCGCACCCGACGCCACTTGCTGGCAATGGCAGGGAAGGGTGGTTTCCCGCCACGTACGCGGCGCCAGTACAGGAGCTCGCCACCTGGCGCGGCCGCGTGATCCAAATCGGAGCGCCTGAGCCCGACGGCGTTGTCACCGTGACAGACACACTGTCAGGCAACGTCATCTTCTGGGGTCACCCCGAGGCGCCGGAGGAGAAGTGGAACATGAGTCATCCCCACGTTTCTGCCGCCCTGGCAGCGCTGTCGCCAGTCGCCGAATCTAGCGGAGGAGGGGGGAGGGGGAGAGCGGGAGCGGTAGCGGGAGGGGGAGCAGGAGACGTGACACCGCGCTTGGCGCGGCGCGGGCCGCATACTGGTGAGGACGCATCTCCACGCAATCTCAGCTCCCCCAGGGGTGGCGTGGCACGGACCGGGAGTACATCGTCGCCCCGGCGTGGGGCAGGAATAAGTCCCCTGCGGCTAGCAGTCTCAGTCAGCCCACTCGTGCAGGCGCTTAATATGAGTTTCAAAGTCGCTGCGTGGGCAGACAATCTGGAGCGCTTCCACCATTGTGCCTCGAGCGACGTGCTGCTTGACGGGCAGTTTGCTTGCAAGGGGGGGATCGTCACAGGAGATGGCGAACGCGCGGAGGAGACGCTCGAAATGCGTGCCTCCGGCACCTTCCGCTACATTTTCTGGTGCAAGGAGAGCATGCTGCTGCAGTCGGACAGCGTCTCTGCCGGAGGGCGTGGTGCCCAGTGGATGGTCTTTGGCGGGTATTGAATTCTCAAAAGTTTTCTCTATAGTGCTTTTGCATATGTACTAGGCCACTGACTGTCGAGAATATCCGGCAGCGTGTACCGAGTGTCGCTCAAGGGCGGTGCAGGGGGGGGCGTTCTGCTGCTATCCATTCAAACGGCGGCAGAGGCGTCCACACGCCCCGCGGCATTGGCAGCACCTGTCAAAGTCATTCAAGGCGTCTGTGTGCGTGCAAACGTCTTCCAGGTTCGCCGACCCCTTCCCCCTCCCCGTACACCCTATGAGTCGTTGCGTTTGCTGGGGTGTTGACAGGCGCGGCGATCGGCATGCAGTGACGCACGGGCGCGGTTCTGTGGTCTTCAGGAGCACGGTCGCTTTCACAGCATCGAGTGGGCCGCAGGGCATTCTGAAGCCGGCATGGGCGCCTGTGGCGCGGCACTCAAAGTTGTCTACGTCACGGCCTGCTGACTTCACGTCCTTCGCCGTTGGAGAGGGGCCAACCAGTTGTGCGCCCTGGCTTGTTTCCCGTCGCCAGCGGCGGGTTGGTACTTGTGTAGGGAGGCGACGGTAGTCGATGGTCTATTCGTCGTGTATGTGGTCAAGGTTTGTGCATTATCTGTTGTAATGCCAGTTGCATGTTGTTTGTGCATTTCCAGTGATGTACGCACGTCGGCACGTGTTCTTTGTTTAATGAAGAACCGACAGTGTTCTAATTGTCGCACGTTGGACCCCCCCGCATGGGCCTGTGGACACCTCTATTCTCTCAGAGACTAGAAGGTGATGGGTGGCGCTCCAGAAGGTCTACAAAAGGGGCGCAAAGCTTGCAGATTGAACGCGGGTCTGCTCGTCGTAGGCATACGCCCTATCACCCCCCTCCGCTGCCACCATAGGTGGGGCCGTGACGACCATCAAGGCAAACCCCACCTGATGCAAATACACAGGACAGCGAGTGTCAGAGCTGCAGCAGCACAGGTTGCACGACGTGGCTGCGTTTGACACACCTTGGTAATAAGATCAAGGATAACGGTCACCGCCACCTCCTGCATCATACCCAGGGCCCCCGTGCCCTCAGAACCCACCACCCACACTATTGGGTAACAGATCCATGTCCCTGATCAAGAAAATAGAAGCCGTTATCAGTGGAATTCCAGAAAGTATATCAACACACAAAGACTCACCTACACACACACACAAGGATATTGTACAGATAGACACATATAGACGCTGGATATACACACGTATAAATATGTCTCGAGACGGTACACACGCCTGTGCCAAGCATATAAATGGCTGCACTCCCTTGAGGGCCATCCGTACGCATATTACATACATCACGTATATATATACATCCCCGCAAATCCTGAGGGCAGGTGCATGCGCACAGGGCGCTCGACACATGTGTTGCTAATGTGTTGCTAATGTGTTGCTAATGTGTTGCTAATGTGTTGCTAATGTGTTGCTAATGTGTTGCTAATGTGTTGCTAATGTGTTGCTAATGTG
>Ga0315905_10008002_pt1 | contig 10688 bp, 14 predicted proteins | sample LakEriMetagenome_5_FD_203522 | JGI IMG/M metagenome (GOLD analysis project Ga0315905, IMG submission 203522) | Freshwater fungal communities from buoy surface, Lake Erie, Ohio, United States - Buoy 4 MA121 | ecosystem: Environmental > Aquatic > Freshwater > Lake | place: USA: Lake Erie, Ohio... | reverse complement strand
ATCCTTACAACTAAACTCCGACTGTTTCCTTTTCTACATACTCCTCCCCATAAAAAAAAACCCCACCCCTCTTTGGGGGGGGGGCGGGCCCCAAAGAGAGAGAGAGAGAGAGCAGAGACAGCAGAGAGAGAAGGGAAAGAGAACAGCGAGCAAGAGAAGAGAGAGAGAAAGAGAGACACGAGGATTGAGGGTGAGGAACAAGACACTGGAGGGTGAGGAACAAGACCCTGGAGGGCACATGGAGACATGCAGACGCGGAGACTTGGGCACATGCAGACGCCGATCTCCATGTCCTCACCTCCAGGATTCTTGCCGCTTCTGTCTGGCTCTTGCTGGGTTGTGTGGCACATACAGTGGCTTGCCACTGGCAAGGGTGAGATAGAGTGGCTTGACCAGAGTGAGATACTGTGCCTTGGTGGGCAACTCGGGTCAGATGCAAGTGCTGCAGGTCTGTGTTGCATGTGTTGCACGAGTTGCAACTTGGGTGCTACCGGGTCAGATGGAGTGCCTTGACTTGCCGCCCGACTTGCCTTGACTTGCCTTGACTTGCCGACCGATGCAGTGCCTTGACTTGCGTCATACAGATGTGAGATGGAGTGCCTGGACTTGCCTTGCCTCCCGTCATTGCCTTGCCTTGCCGCCCGTCCGTGCCTTTCCTTGACTTGCCTTGCCTTGCGTCACTCGTGTTACTATCATGTATCACTTTAGCTGGTATATGTGAAGTATAGTAGTAGTTAGTTGAACTAAACCATTTGGTGCCGGCTCCGGCGGCGTGGACATGATACGACATGACACGTGGACATGATACAGATCGCTCTTGAGCCACAGGTATGGCTTCGTTGCGGAGCCCTTGCAAGTTGTCGACCGCGAGCAAGTTGTCGACCGCGAGCAAGAGCAGGCGCATGCCTATGCAGTCTACTATGAGCAGGTCCAAGCTTCGCGTCTTGCTCACCAGCAGGTGCCAGCCGCCCAGGCGCAACGGCAGGAGGAGCAGCAAGCACTAGTGCAAGAGGAGGAAGAGCAGGGACGAGTGCAAGAAGTGGGCGACTATGGCGCCTACTATCAGCAACTCAACTCCTCCATGCTCCTTCCCAAGGTTTGCGTTTTCGGGGTGAAGCGTTAGTTCCTAGGGGTGTGGGTCAAGCGTTTAGGCTAAGGGGTTTGGTGTTTAGGCTCAGTCTGGTGGTGGGCCACCTTTGAGGCAAAGTCTGGTGGCACTAGTCCCCCGCAAGCACTATTCCACTCGTCCACTAGTCCACTCGTCCAACTCTCGTCACCTGCCCCCCCTTGAAATCTCTGGCTGCTCCTAAACTCTATTGTGTTCTGAAAGTAGCTTTTGGATTGGCACACACATTGATACTCTGACGCACGCATTCATACTCGCCCTTGACACTCACATTCATACTCTCCCTTGCTCTGGCCGCGCCTCCCTCTCTTCCCCATTTTCGTACTGCATCCGTCTTGCTGGCCCACCCTCTGCCGCACCCTCGCTTTCTCTTTTCCTACGCACATTGGCGCTTGGGCACGCTCTACGGTGATCACCGTAGAGCATGTCACTTGACATTTCTGATGCACACGCACGGCAACAGGGGGCGTTGATAGGCGCCACGCCTGTAGAAAGTGTGCCAGAAGAAGGGCCTGAGACGAGTGAGGGTGAGGATGATCCAGCTCAAGCCTCCCAGCCCACAGGCACATTCAAGCCACCCAGCCCACCAGGCTCTACAGGCTCAGCATCTCCGCTGTTGCAGGCGTCAGCTGCCATCAAAGAAGTGAGCCCTCTTCTGCAACCTCTTGCTCAGGTGCCTCTCTTTGTCGACAGGCTCGAGTACGTGCAGGGGGCGCCCAGAGCCGCGTATTTCGATGCGAGGGGACGCCCTGTTACATTTGGAGGAGGAGGAGGAGGAGGAGGAGGAGGAGGAGGAGGAGGAGGAGCAGCAGCAGCAGCAGCAGATGGAGGGCAACGTGGACAAGGAGGACAACGAGGGGTGGGGTATGAGGCTTATGAGCCTCATCTGCTCGGCAAGCAGTCACAGAAGCCGCCTCTGTACCCCGCTCCACCTCAGGCTGGCGTGGGCAATGCACACGGGAATGCACACGGCAATCAGTTGTACGCCCTTGCGTCTGGTTTTGTTGACGAGGTGCCCCAGGACCCTCCTTTTGGGGCCCCCATTCACGGTCTCTTCCTCCCTCTCTCCCTCTTTGTATGTCCACGTATCTGTGTGAGTCTGTGAGAGGCAGCCGCAGGTAACACCGAGGTTGCACGTGTAGGATGCAAGGTGCAGTTTTGAGTTTAGGTCTTTGGCTAAGCTTGGAACACTAGGAGGTGGTGAAAGAGAGCTGGGCTGCAGAGGTGCAAGTGTTCCTGGGCTGCAGAGGTGAAGGTGTTCCAAGCTTAGCCAAAGACCGGTGAAAGAGAGCTGCGCTGCAGAGGTGCAAGGCTGCAGATGTGCAAGGCTGCAGAGGTGCAAGGCTCGCTCGGCTGCCCCTTGTACACAGCTACCCCTTGTACACAGTAAACCCCAAGTAGACGGGAGGATGCCGAAAGATGCGGTTATCGCCTCACGATACTAACCCTACATTGCCAGCCTACAATCTGTACGCCCCCGCGCCCTGCTCGGGCACCACGATGGGCGGCGCTGACTACTCGGACACTCAAGTTGGTGACAACGACAGTAACTACCCCGACACCAACTACAGCGCCGTAGATTATAGCATTCCCGCCGCTTCCTTCCACCCGTCTGCTGCCGCCCACTACGCAAACCCGCGCGTGGTGCATATCTCTCTATGACTATACTACGTGCTCGTATAGAGGTAGGGTACACACGTGTACCCTACCTCGGGTACACGTGTGTACCCTACCTCTTGCCCCTCTCCTTGTCCGCAACTCTTCGCATCCCTCCTCCTCCTCCTTCCGCTTCTGTCTTCCTGTCTCCGCTTCCGCCCTTGCTAGTCCCTCCATCAATATATGTCACTGTATGTATGTGTATACACGTGTGTGTGCGTGTATGTGTGCAGTGTGTGTGTGTGCATGTGTGTGCGTGTGTGCGTGTGAGTGTGAGTGTCATAATGATATTTGCAAACTCACACGGGCAGTCGGGGAGACAAGACTTGTCTCGGGCAACACAGATGGCACAGCACGGGGCAACACAGATGGTACAGCATCAGCAAGGCAAAAGATCTTGAAAGTCCGAGACAGTGTACACAGACGATATCGAGCTTTTTCACCAAGGCGCTGACTTTTGAGAATTTCTGCAAAGGAGGAGTGCACCCCCAGCATCACCTGCAGCTGGTCTATCGGGTGGCCCACAGGTCGTTGACTCTGCTCTCCTCTCTTTCTTGACTGCTTTCCTCCCTTTCTTCACGGGGCTCAGGGGCTCTCTTTTCTCTTCTCTCTCCATTCTTCTTTGGCCTAGGCTAGAGGTTAGAATGTGGTTCGTGTGTGATAGTACGTCGTTAGAGTGTTTAGTATGTGGTTAGTCAAGGCATCGCAGAAGCCCCCAAACCCCCACCACTCAGACATATTTTATGATATGTATTTACACGCACACACATACACACACACACACACGCACACACAACGAGCTATACAGCAGCAACAGCTAAGGGGCAGGGGCGATGGCGGCGTACAAGCCCGCGAGCGGGGCGGCACAGGGTGGGGCACAAGGCATCCTTCAAGGTATGCCTCAGCCCCCCGCCGCGCCGCACGATTGTCAAGTGTCAAGGCCCCTCGCCTCAAGAGAATTAATGTGGTGGCAAAAGAGAACGAAGGCCAAACGGCAATGGGCAAACGACGTGAAACAAACGACATGAAAACATGCGTGAAACAAACGACATGAAAACATCAAGACATCCAGTCGACCGTGTTCCGTTTTGTCTTCATCGAAGAGGTCATAGCAGACCCGATGGGGGAAAAAGAGGAGAGAGGGAGGAAGGGCGATAGGAAGACAGGCAGAGCAGCTTGTCTGAGCGGGGGAGTGGAGAAAGGCCGAGGAGGGTCGACAAGCAGGAGGAGGAGGAGGAGGAGGAGGAGGAGGAGAGAGAGAGAGAGAGAGAGAGAAGTTTATTGACAATCAAATAGATGACTGAAGGTCGGTAAGTACAACGCTTCTTCAGGGGACACCGCCGCTGGGCACTCGGCCCAGCATTGGCGGCGAGAACTATACCCGCACTCTCCGTTCGGCCTTGTGGCACGCGTTTCGGCAACACACAAGAGGGACCAAACCGTTGCCGGTCCGCCCCAATCAAAGACCCGCTCTTTCGAGGGTTCGGGATCCCAAACCAATCCTCAGCCGTCGTGTCGTGTACCTAGTTGCCCCAGCCAAGCATCCACCTGTGCCAGCACAGTCGCCGGGGCCACCTCCGGGTGAGTGATGCTGGAGGGTCGAGGGGGTCCTACAGGAACAGCCGTGCTTCTGCGGTTGCAGAGGTCACCCCCTTCTCCGAGGGGCCCCCAGAGCCGTCGATGGGGGCGGCTCCTGGCTGCCACCTGTCATCCAGCGCACGAGCTTCGAAACACGGCGGTTTGGTGTCGGTGAGTGTGCTCGGCCGGGCTCGGTTAGTAGTAGTTAGCAGTAGACAGCTGAACTAAACCTCTACCTTTCAAAGACCCGTCCTTTATAGCCGCAGCCTGGTGAGGTCCCGCCCTAAACCACGGGGGGGACTCTGTACCCAAATGCCGCACCTGAGTGCACTCCTTTTCAGAGCCGTCTCCCTTAACCGTGTGTGACCGTCCGTCCACCAAATGCCTCGCATACATTGCTGGTGGACTTAGGACCCCAATCAGCCAGTCTCGTATCCTGCTTTCTGCTTCTTGGTCGGCAGGCCGTGCCTGTTTGCGCCGCCTCTCGGCCTTGGATCTCCTAGCAACTGTCTCTGTGGGGGCAAGACCCCACCAAGAGAGACAAACCCGACGCTCATGTTCCCTTTACTTTTATTCGGGGCAGGATGAGGAGGAGGAGGAGGAGGAGGGATACAGTGCTCACCTGGCTTTTTGTGCGCGCTCTGGAGCCGATGCAAATGTGTTCAAATGCGTTGAATCAACACCTCTTGCACATAGTTTCTCTCTCTCTCTCTCTCGCTCTCTCTCTCTCTCTCTCTCTCTCTCTGTTTGAGGAGATTGAGGAGTCAAATGAGAGGAGTCACGTGAGATGGAGGAGTCAAGTAGAGCATTTCGCCTCAATTTCATTGGGGCCGTTGGAACGGAGTTGCGTCACGTCAACTCCCTCATAGGGTCATGTCAACTCCCTCATAGGGTCACGTCAACTACATCATACCACTGCCTCCAGACATCCGGGGGGCGCGTTTGCACTGCATTGAAGTACAGAGAGACAAATGGTTTGGTGCTGGGTCTTCTCGTCCTTGGCGTAGGTTACATATATCCGTGTCATGCGGCTCGTGAGCTTCTGCCTACAATTGAGGGGTCTGAGGGTCCGGAACCAAGTTCCCTCTCGTCCTCCAGCCAAGTTCCCACTCGTCCTCCAGCATCAGGTGCGCTCCTGCTTGCTAGACCCACATACAGGAAAGAGCGGGGAGAAGAGAGAGAGAGAGAGAGAGAGAGTAAAAAGAGAGTTCATTAAATCACGAGGGGATTTATTCTTGGGAGAAGACGGCTAGATGGAGCGGTGCAAGACGCCCACAGTTGCAACAGTCTGTTTCAAGTCCGAAAGCGCCCTCTCCCAAGCTGTTGCGTTGTGAACTGGTTCTTCGAGTTCTACACTCCCAGAGACTTGATGTGTGATGCGGGGCCGAGTGAGTGATCCTAATGCAGCATCGGCCGGTGCATCGAAAGCAGCATCTTCTTTCACATCGAAAGCAGCAACTTTTTTCACATCTAAAGCAGCATCTTCTTTCAGCGCTTCAGCAGAATTTACCGAAGGAGGAGGAGAAGCAGCACTTGATGGCAGTTGTGGTGTTTGAGGTAATTGAGGTGTTTGCGAGAATTGTGGTGTTTGCGGTAATTGCGGCGTGTAAGACCGTAACCTTGCGCGCTCCGATGGGGGAAAGGGAGAAGGAGGAGGAGATACCGCAAACAGATCCAATCTTCGCGGCGTTGGCCGGCATGCGCCTGCGGCAGGTGACGACCTTGGCCCGGCTTTATTGCCTTTATTGGCTGTATTGCTTGACGACATTGGCGAGCCTGTACTCTTCGCAAAGCTTGTGCCTGAAGGCCGGCGAGAAGGCAAAGCAAGTTGAGGTGTCGGGAAAGCAGGATGGGGTGTCGAAGCTGTAGTCCCCGACGTGCACACCAGGTCTGCGTGGGCTGTTTGAGGCCGAAGCACTCGGACCGTAGGCCCAAGCATGTTATCACTTCTTATATACTCATTTTTCTTGGCGGGCGTCGCTCCAAGCTGTGACACACGCGTGCGCATCTGCTGCCGAGAGTCAGCTCGCTCCTGCTGCTTGCATTTTGACGACGGCGACGCATCTCTGTATGGTGTGTTGATGCTGAGAGTGCCGGGCGTTGGCGAGCACATGCCGGTGGAGGGGTTGGACCCAAGACCCACTGATCCAGAACCCAGTGTTCGAAGTGTTTTCTTTTCCCAAAGCAAAATTTCCTGGAGCATTTCTGCGTATGGCCTTGATGCCGAAGCGTGCCGTGGGGGGAGCGCTGTACTTGAACGTACTCGGGTGCTCGCTGCGTCGCTGCGGAAAATCTTTGGGCACGAATAGTGGATGGAGGCCTTTGCCGATGGAGCTGTATCAGGTCGGCGGCGAGTGCTCTGAGGTGTCGGCACTGACATGGGACCGAGCCAAGCTCTTGCAGAAAGCTTGTCGGGCGCTGCTTCATTGTGCGCAGCATCATTAGGCTCAGGTTGCAAGCGCTTCAGGGCAGCGCCCAGGCATTCGCGTCTGTGCCCCTCACTCCACGCCTGTTTGCTGCAGGCAATAGAGCAGTACGGCTCTCGGCAGCCTTTGCATGCTTGTCTGGCCACTTCTAAGCCCCCTGTCTCTTCTTTGCCACACCTGCTGCACACATGAGGGGGCAAGTGGAGCGGCGCAAGGATGCCTGCCCATTCAGCGCCCAGGCTCGGCACATGAAGCTCCTGTGAGGGGCCAGAGAGGAAAACAAGGGACTCGAGGGCTTGAGCACCAAGTCTGTTCATCTGATAACGGGGACCGTCTTTGTTGTGACGCTTCAGTTGCCATTCATCAAAACCTGCAGGAGGCTTGCCGTCGAGGGTGCTTCCCATGTGCTGGCGCCCAGCATTCTGTTGCTGATGCCGCTCTTTGAAGAGGTTGCTGAGGGTGGAGAGAGCGGCCTCAAAGTCGTGGAGCTCCATCTCAGTAGTTCCCTGCAAAGAGGTACAGTATGCCAGCCAGGTTCAAACCTTCAATGTGCATGTGATTGCGTATCATGACTAGATTGCATATAATGAATTCAATGTCGACAAAACAACTTGAATCTCGTTATTCGCAATGACATTCGAGACATGGTATGCACAAACAACCTTTGAGAAGAGCACTTCCTTGACAATTTGCTCGGCCATGTCCCTGGAAATCTTATATGAGAGATCATGATGTTGTTCAGAGGTGGCGGCCGACGACGGAGCAGGATCGCGCAGATTACCACATCGCCCGAAGAGGGCAGCAAAAGAAACGGAGTCCAGGGTGCGCACGCGCGTATTATGGGTCTCAAGCGTGGCAAATTGGCCAAAAAGCAGGAGCGCTTGCTGACGCCAAGCACGGAGCCAACAGTCGAAGCGCGTCCGGTGCAGGGTCCGGTGGTCTCTCTGTTGGTAACTCTGGTTGGTCAGCTCGTGGATGCGCTGCTGTAATTCTTGGCGCTCTTTAGTCTCCCACGCAACCAGGAGCGCGGCATGCTTTTGCACGCATGAGCGACCGTCCTGTCTTGTGTCATGGTCTTGTGGTCGTGAAGCAAGGGGTTGCCGAGGTAGTTGAGGAGACAAAGACGGAGGTTGTTGAGGAGACACGGACCCATCTGACGAGCACGCCTCGGCTCTTTCAAGCTTGTTCTTGCCGCTGTTCAACTGCACGCGGACGCGCACGTAGGAGAGGTCAGCCTGCCGTTGAAAGACTTGAGCGCGAATCAAAAGCTGTGGCGCGGGACTCGTGTCGTCCCCGCCATAGTTGCTCCATGTCCGTGTGTAGCATGAGGACAGGGCGCTGCCGTGCAAAGGAGGAGCGGCCGTGCCTTGCACAATTTCACACAAATGACACTCGACTCCATCCCCAAGCAAACGCCATCCATCCGTGCAAGCGCTCTCTAGCGACGCCATTGCCCACGTCGAATATTTCTCGCGCACCAAATGATCACAACACGTCTGCGCAGCAGGCGCGTTGCTGCTGCTCGTCTCTGGCAAGCGGGGGCTTGGCGCCTTCTGGGGCGGAGCAGGGCGGATGCCCAGATTCTCCAGGAAGCTCTTTGGAACGTGCGTCAAGATGTCAAACCTCAGCTGTTGCCCGGCGTTTTCCCCGAGATAGCGGATGCGAATTGCGGGGGCAAACATGATGGTTGTCGACGCCGACTGATCTGTGGGTGACTTCCTTTTCCAACCCACTGCGTGCAGGCGCATCATTTGTTCCCAGCCATGATTCAACACAGGATCCTGCCGCCGGCTCACGATGAGTTGTGGCGCAGAATGCAACACCACCCCGGGTGGTAACCCAAGGACCAGCAAGATCTCCACCGTTTGATCGTAAGATGGGTGATAGTCTTTGAGCCCCCCCGCATTCAACTTCTTCACAAGACTGTCCACCTCCAACGAGTCCCTCAGGTCGTAATGCCCCGATACTGCAGCTCGGAGCCGAAAATCTGTGTGAAAGATCGGGAGCGAGTTTCTGGATGTTGTCGTGATGGCGTCGAAGTCGAGCATGCGGACATTTTCTGGAAGCTGCGCGTGGTAGGCTGGGCATGAGTGTAGAGAGATGTTAGGCACTGCAGGCACCGTCCAAAACTTGGCGGTCTCTTGGGTGGCAATCTTCAAGATAACTTGCGATTCGAGCCCTTTCACTTCTTTTGGACATGTCGCTGCAAAATATCCCGGCCTGGTCCAAGTTGGGCCGTCCCCTGTGGAGAAGTGGCTTTGTCGCCCACGCAGCTTCGAGGACAGCGCTGCGGCTTCTGCTCCTTGTTCCTCTATTAGGAAGGTGCTTGCTCTACCCTCCTCTTTGACCTCCAAAAAGTGTTTTGGCTCCCCGTCGCAGTGAGATGCTGCTTGAGCGTCAGATTGTGCTGCTGCTGCTGCTGCCGCCGCCGCCGCTTCCTTCCTCTTCTTGGCATATGCATAAGCCCCCCCTGCGACATCTTGGTCGCAGACGCCTGCCCGGTCCGATGTATCAGTCTTAATGCCCTCGCTTTCATAATTCCCCAACAACCTCGCAGCCCCCATGTGACAGAGCTGTCATAACTACTGTAATAGTAGTTAGCTCTACAGCGCGCACTGTCATATGACGCTCAGTCTCAGTGCGCGCTGTCATATGACGCTCAGTCTCAATGCCCTCGCCTGCACCTTGCAGCTCTGCAGGCTCCATAACGGGACGGCGGCAGTTGCCACGGAACACGACGCTGACGGGTACAGTAACGGCCCTGAAATCAAGCGACAGTCACCATCGGTCAGAAATGCCCACCATGCGACAGCGACGCGACAGCTCGCTTGCGGCAAAAGCTTTTGCGCGCTGTCATGAGATAGCGCTCTTGCGTGCGCTTTTGCGCGATGTCATGTGACAGCCGCAAGCGCGCTGCGCTCTATCGAGCGCTCTCACGTTACGTATGAGGAGGCTGAGGGGTTTTTGGGGAATTTTGATGATTTGCGGAGGTTGATGGTGGGCTGATGTACTCCTCCTCGAGCAGGTCCTTGTATCGGGTCCACACCAGAACGTGGCGCGCCTTGTCGTCTGTGCAAAAGTTACGGGCCGCCCTGCGTGAAAACATGGCGTTTGTGCTCCCCTTTGTGGTCATCGGAGGCGCCGTCGCCGCGCCTTTTCGTAAGTGTTGCCCACCTCCACGTTCAGTTGTACTCCGAGTCCCTCACAGGTGCTTGAAATGTGTTCGTGTGTGGTGTGCGTGTGTGTGCGGTGGGCAGTTGCCAACTGGATGGCAAACACTCTTGAAACACGGACCACTGACTTCGGGCAAAGAGGCGAGCCGCGGCGAGGAGCAAGCTTCGCTAGCGAGCAAGGAGCTGCGCTTTATGAGTCGCAGTCTGCACAGTCAGACCGTCGCACCAAAGTATGTGTGTCCTTGTGTACCCTTGCTTCTCTTTCTTGTGTGTGCTTACGTGCGTCAATGTGTGTGTGTGTGTGTGTGTGCGCGCGCGCGTGCATGTGTGTGTGTGTGCATGCATGCATGCATGCATGCGTGCAGAGATGATGTTGTTTATTGGTACTTGATTCAGTAACCTCTGCACCGCAGTGCATACGCCAGCCTAGGCCGCATGCAAAGCTTAAGGAAGGTACGTACCTTAAGGAAGGTAAGTATACGAGTGGGGGCCTAGCACTAATGGTATGAAAACGTAGGATGGTCCTAGCCGCTCCTGGCCCACTGCTCACACCACCCACCCCCCTCTTCCTCCCCCCCGAAGACCCCTCACCGGTCCTACTCCGCCCAAATTCGATCCCAGAATGAAGAGAAGAATGTGTGTGTGTGTATGTGTGTGTGTGTATGCGTGTGTGTGTGTGTGTGTGCGTGTGTGTGTGTGTGTGTGTGTGTGAGAGAGAGAGAGAGAGAG